>Ga0187876_1003425_pt1 | contig 10839 bp, 14 predicted proteins | sample June2016WEW_17_4_FD_133000 | JGI IMG/M metagenome (GOLD analysis project Ga0187876, IMG submission 133000) | Peatland microbial communities from SPRUCE experiment site at the Marcell Experimental Forest, Minnesota, USA - June2016WEW_17_40 | ecosystem: Environmental > Terrestrial > Soil >... | reverse complement strand
GAAAATCAGACGATGGCACGTTTGTGTTTATGAACTTTGAGGAACCATGGCACGAACAGATCTTGATATTGAGGGCTGGCAGCGTAATAGAAATTATTGGGCAGATCGAACTCGTTGATCAGGGGATGATAAGTTTTGGCAAATGCGAGATACTGAGCGCTGGCCACGCCCACAACGCCATTTCTTCAGGCGCACAGATTTAGCGCACTACCAGGCGAATTGCCTTCAACCGGCTGATCCTGCTATGATTATGAATTACGCCCGGTTGTTTTTCTCTCCGAGGCGAATCAGGAGTTTCCTCGCAATGGCAAGAGTTTGTGAATTATGCGGCAAAGGTCCGCAGTTTGGGCATAAGGTCAGCCACGCTCATAACGTGACGAATCGCCGCTGGAACGTAAATCTGCAATCCGTGCGGGCCATCGTGAATGGCGCGCACAAGCGGCTTCGCGCGTGTACGTCCTGCATCCGTAACGGTAAGGTTCAGAAAGTCGCGTAAGCGCTTTAAAGCGCCCGCTTTTCACCAGAACCGATACCAGGGCTTCGATTCTTCAACGTCTTCAGGGTCGTCGCACTCGATATACTCGCCTGTAAGCGTCATCCGCGGATGGGTGCTGAACAGTAGCTCGGCTGCATCTTCGCCGTATTCCAACGAAACGATTTGCCGCGCTTCGCGCAAATCGGGCGGACGCCACTCGGTATCGTGCGCGTCGCTGGCGACGAAGTGAACCAGTTTCTGGCGCATCAGCTGTCTGCATCCCTCTTCCGCTTTCTTGCCGAAACGCCCCGTGAACGACTGGGCGGTCACCTGGATCAGGCAGCCGAACCGGACCCATTCCACCAGCTCGTTGATGCGGCCCATCAGCAACGTATTCCGTTCGGGATGCGTGATGACCGGCGTAATTTCGCGCCGGAGCATGTCCTGGAATACGTACGAGATATTCCTCGGGATCGAGCTTTCGGCAAACTCCACCATCAGGTACCGCTTGCCGTTGATGGTGAATCGCGCCCGGTCGTTTTCGCAGTTCCGGATGTTGTCGAAATGAAGGTGAAAATCGCACCCGCGGTGAATCCGGATCCGTTCGCCGATAGCCGCCTGCAATTCGGCAATACGTTCGGCAACCAATTGGCAATCGTATTGATAGCGATTATCGGAGTGCGGGGTTGCGACGATGTCGGTGGTGCCGCATTCCGCAGCCATCTCAAGCATCGCCAGGGAATCTTCAATCGTCTTCGCGCCGTCATCGACTCCGTAGACGATGTGGCTGTGTATATCGACCATCCGACTGGTCAGATCTCCGGATAGAAATCGAAGAAGGCATCGAGCGACTGCATTAATTGCCGCCTGATTTCTTCTTTGCTACTGCCTTCGATCAGATGCATCGCTACCGAAGCGGTGGGACCGTTCTTCAATTTGATCTTTGCTTCTTCAACGCTTTCCAATTCATCGGCCGGCAAGAGCCGTACCCCGTAGACCATCGCCAGCTTCGCCATCAAATGAACATTTCTTCGTCTTGAGTGATGTGATCCACGGTGGGCCGGCGACCGCTCGCCAGCGTGAAAAACGCCGCCCTTACTCCCGCGATTACAGCGCCAGCCTCGCGCACAGGCTTGAGGACTGCCGCCTTCACGTTGTCGCCCGCATGGTGCATCTGCTCCACGGTCTCATCCATGACGGCATCCACGCGCGCGATTTGCGCTTTGGTGCGATCCGCAATATCGCGGCCCACCTCGGCAAACCGGTGCGCCTGTTCGTTCGCGAGATCGGAGATTTCCTTCGCATTCGTCGCGATCTCGACAGCGCGGGTGGTGATGGTTGAGATTTTTGGAGCGCTGTCATTCGCGATCTGGCGCGCGGTATCGATGATGGGCTCGACCTTGTCGGCCACACTTTCCATGCGCTCTCGCACGCGCGACACCATCTTGTACAGAAGAACCATGACCACAGCCATCGTCAATATACAAAGCGTCGCGATGGCTACGCCGCCGGTGATCACCCAGCGAAATGTCTCTTCGGGCATGATTCAGACCGCTTGGCTTGCGCCGTTGGGCTCAACCTTTTCCCGGTAGGCCTGTTTGCCGGCCTCGATTGCCTCGCTGAGGGTGTCCTTCTGGCGATTGATGACTTCGCGGCCCTTGTCAACCATTTCGCTCGCGGATTCGCGCAGCCCGGAAGTCTGCTTTTTCAGGTATTCCTTGCCTTCGTCCGCTTTACTCAAGAGGATATCGCGGGTCTCCTCGCCCGATTTCGGGGCGAAAAGGAGTCCGACACCGACGCCGATTCCCAGCCCGAGGAAAAAGTTCGCCAATCCGTCTCTGCTCATCTGCGTTCTCCTTAGAAGTCATTCACAGTATACTGCGTTAGCGTTTCCAGCACATGGAGTGCCGTAAAATCCTGTAAACTTCTGTTGAGGAACACGCGCAAAACGGGTCGCGGCGTTGTCCAATGCGAGGCCACCGCTTCGGAAGGCTCCTTGATTTGGTGGTGGCGCGGCACAGCGCCCTTTGCGCTTTAAAACGTGGCGAGGAATACAAGAGCGCGAAAACTCGCGGCGGAACAGTTGTTCGAATACGCGGTGAAGTGCCTGGGAGTACGGGCGTATTCGACCGGCGATCTCAAATCGAAGCTGCGAATGCGGGCCGCGAATCCGCCGGATGTGGATGCGACGATCGACCGGTTGAAAGACATCGGCTATTTGAACGATCAGCGTTTCGCGGAAAATTTTGCATCGGCGCGGGTTGAGAACGAAGGTTTCGGGCGCATGCGCGTGCTGAGCGATCTGCGGGCGCGGCGCGTTACGGGAAACATGGCCGAGCAGTCCGTGGAACAGGCGCTTGAGGGCAAGAGCGAAGCGGAACTGATCGATTCCTATATTGAGCGGCGCATGCCCTCGATCGCCGCGGGCGGGCGAATCGAGGACGAGCGTAAGCTGGCCAGCGCGTACCGCCGGCTGCGGCGCGCCGGGTTTACTTCCGGACCGATCTTAACCGCATTAAAGGGACTGGCGGCGCGGCCGGAATTGCTGGAAGAGCCGATCGAGGAAGAAGAACCCGAGCCGTAGTCGACGGAAGCGTGTGGCGCGCGCACTCGTGCGTGCCGCGTCGAGACTTTCTCGGCGCCTCTTTTTACCTCGCCACAAGTGTCTGCATGAGTGCAGACACGGCACGCTGAGAGAGCGTGCGCCACGAATGCACTGAGCACTCAGAAGGCGGAGGGATTACGGAGCTAAAACTGGACTTTGGGGGCATTGCGCGCGCCCGGTTCCGTCTTGAAGTACGCGTCCTCGCGCTGGAAGCCGGACATCGATGCCACCACGTTTGCCGGGAACAGCGACAGATCGGTATTGTATTTCTGGACCGCCTCGTTGTAGCGGCGGCGCGATTGCAGAATACGATTCTCGGTGCCTTCGAGCTCGAACTGCAGCTGGCGGAAATTCTCGTTGGCCTTGAGGTTCGGATAATTCTCCACGACCACGAGCAGCCGTCCCAGCGTCCCATCGAGCTGGTTGTTGGCGTCGATTTTCTCCTGCGGAGATTTCGCATTCAGCAATGCGGAGCGGGCATTGGCGATGTTTGTAAATATGGTGGTCTCTTCCTTCGCGTAACCCTTGACCGTCTCGACCAGGTTCGGAATCAGATCGGCCCGGCGCTGCAGATCGGCATCCACCTGGCTCCACTGTCCTTTGATGGCCTCGCTTTCGGTCGCGAGTTTGTTACGCTCGCCCACGAACTCGCAGCCACCCAGTACGAGAGCGAGAACTACAACGATCAGTGCGATAACTCCGGTTTTCATCCTTCGATCCTCATTCGCGCGATCCTCATTATGACTCAACAGCCGCCTTATCCAAAACATCGACGGCGTCGATCACTTTGCCGATCTCGTTCAAATACGCGGCCAACAAAATCGCCGGCTCGATCTCATTCGGCTTGCCGCGCTCCTCGCGCTGGTCGAGCAGAGAGTGGAAAGGCGCCGGATCGATTCCAAATCGCTCCTTCGCCCGCTCGACGATATCGCGCTTCCGCGCAGGCGCGTCGATGCCGTGCAGGATCAGGGCGTGGCGGAAAAGCACGCAGAACGTCGAGACTGAATCGGCCAATAGCAGGCAAAGGGCGTCTTTATCCGAAAGAATGCCCGCGGCTTTCTGGCGCAGACGAAGTAATTTCGCGCGCAGATCGTGCTCGACCTGCGCGCGGTAAAAGCATTTGTCGATCGTGAGCGAGGAAACCACGTCGGCGCCATACAGGATGCGATGGTGCTCTTTGATGTCCTGGAATTCAATCGCAAAGCAGTCCGTCGACGTTTCGACTTCATGTTGAGTCAGCAGGAGGGGCGATGGATTGCCCTGCGCGCGCCACCAGCGGAATACGGCTTCGGTAGCGCCCAGCTGCGCGGGTGTGATCTGGCTGAGAACGCAGAGCACGTTGTAGTCGGAGAACTTCTGGTGTTGATCGCCGACCGCGGCTGAGCCATAGAGAACGACTGAGATCAGGTCCTGGGGCAATGCCTGCCGCAGTTTTTCCACCAGTTGATTGAGTTCGTCCGCCATCAGATAGCTGCCGGTTATTCTAGCGTGCGCTACGCCCATGGAAAGCTACCAGCCACTCGAAGCGCCACCGCCGCCCGAATCTCCGCCCCCGAAACCACCAAATCCACCGCCGGATCCACCGGAATCATAGCCGCCGAAACCACCGCCGTCGCGGTAACCTCCCGAATAGCCGCGCCCGGAGTTGAGCAACTGGCCGAGCAGGAGCCCGGTCCAGAAGCCGCCTCCCCCGCCACCGCCAGGGCGGGTTCCGCCGCCGCGCCTGAGGAGTATCAACAGGAAGAAGATGCCGAAGAAAATCAGGGGCCAGGGAATGCTGTCGCGCGTGGTACGCCGGACACGAAGCTGAACCGCCGGGGCCGGAATGTTAATGCCCTTCGATTGCGCGATCGTGGATCCGAGCCGCTCCGCAGCCATGAGCAGGGCCGGGCCGTACTGATTCTGGCGCAGCGCGGGGCGCATATCGTCAAGCAGCAGTCCCGCCATTCCGTCCGGAACCGCACCGCCCAATCCGCCACCGACTTCGAGCCGCGACTTGTGATCGGCAATCGCAAGGAGCACGAGCGCGCCGTCATCTTCGCCCTTTCTTCCGATACCCCAGGCGCGGAAAAGATCGTTTGCCACATCTTCGATCGGCTCACCTTGCACCGATTGCACGGTGACGAATGCGAGTTCCGCGCCGGTCGCCTGCTTGACGGCGGACGCGTAGCTTTCGATGGCGGCCCTGCTTTGGGCGTCGACAACGCCCGCAAAATCGCTGACGTAACCCTGGGGTTTGAGGGTTTTCCAATCGACGGCCAACGCCGGTGCGAGAAGACAGAGAAGTCCCGCGCACAGGCGCAGAGTAGATTTCATTCGGCAATTCCAGTGTAACGCCGCGGCGAAAACCCTACTCCGCTTTCATGCTGCGTGCCTCTTGACCCACCCTTCTTCCCACTTTTTGATCTTCGCATCGTATTCTTCGATGTCGTGGGCGGTCACGGGCAGATAGTCTTTCTCCAGATCCTCGGCCGTCTCAATGACGTAGCGCAGCTTACACATCGCGATGCGCGAGCACCACGAATCGCTGACCGGGCGGCCAGTGCGCTCTGAATAAGCACGTATATCCGCATTCTGGATTACTACGGTTTTGTGTATTTGTTCGCTGCCACTGTCGAGGACATAGCAGACATCCACGGAATTGCTGTGCCGGATCGAAATTCCCGTCTGCAGATACTTGAAATGCGCGTGCCACGTCTGACCGAACGGGTCGGGGCCGACGGTAAAGTCGCGGAAGTTTTCCATCAGGGATATTTTAGCTTGCCCCGGATAGCAAATGGAGCTTGTGTAGGCTGGAAACAGGAATGGCATATCAAAACGAATTAACAGTCGGCGCTGCGATTGCACGCAAGGCTGGGGCACTGGCGCTCGAAATCCGCGAAGGCAGTCTTGGTGTCGAGACGAAATCGGATGAATCCCCGGTGACCATCGCGGACCGCGCCTGCGAGAAGCTCATTGTGGAGGAATTACAACGCGCGTTTCCGGAGGACGGGCTGCTGGGAGAAGAGGGCGCGGCGCGTGAGTCTTCGAATGGCCGCAGATGGATCATCGATCCGATCGATGGCACGCGGGATTTCATCCGCGGTACGCGGGCCTGGAGCATTCTGATCGGCCTCGAAGAACAGGGAAAGATCGTAGCCGGCTTTACTTACTTCCCCGCGACGGGGGAGATGTTTTCAGCGGCGCGGGGCGAGGGAGCTTTCTGGGATGGCCGGCGCATCAAGTCCTCCAGTATCGCGAAAAAGAGCGATGCCTTGCTTTGCTGCAATGGCCTGAGCTATATGCATCGGTATGCTTTTTCCGGAGACCTGATCCAATGGTTCTCCGAATTCTGGACGGTCCGCAGCGTCGGAGGGTGTCTGGATGCGATGCTTGTGGCTTCAGGCCGCGCCGATGCGTGGATTGAAGCGCAGGCAAAACCCTGGGACCTGGCGCCGCTCAAAATTATCGCCGAGGAAGCGGGCTGCGTCACCTTCGATTTCGAAGGCAATGACACCATCTATGGCGGAAACTATGTGATCTGCGTGCCTGCGCTGGCGGATGAAATCAGGCGGTTCGTGGGAAAGCGGAACGAATAACGCTCACTTGCTCTTTTTCTGATTGCGCCGGATGGCCGAGGCGAGTACGATCAATTGATCCGCTTCTTTGGTCCGCCCCATCGACTTGAGCAGGGCGGCGTGAGCTTCCATCGTCTCGGCAAGCAGTGGGCTGGTGAGGCCCAGCGTACTCTCGCGAATCTTCTCGGCGAGTTTGAACCGGGGTTCCGCGAGTGCATATTTGCCTTGCCCCACGTACACCAATGCAAGACTGTAGACCGCATCCGCAAGGTCGGGGTTTTGCATACCGCCATCGGATTCGCGAATATCGGCGCAGCGCCGTAACGGGCCCTCGGCAGCGGCGTAGTCCTTCATGGCGCGGTAAGCGTCGCCTTCCATGCAGAGTACCGATGCCGTCTTGACGCTGTTGCCGCCCAGCAACGACTCGTAGGTCGCCTGCGCTTTCCTGATATAGGGCATGGCCTCGACCTGATGGCCCTGATCGAACATGACGGTCGCAATGTTGAAGTTCACATTCGCGACGTCGATGCTGTCGCTGCCATAGCTCTTCTCCAGAATCGCCAGCGCTCGGCGATACGCGCTCTCCGCTTCACCAAACTTGTTCTGAGCGAGGTAAACAAGCCCCAGAGTATTTTCGGTAGAGCCAACCCGCACGTCATCGGCGCCGAAGCGCTCCGCTTCGTGAACGGCGCTGATCAGGTTCTGCTCCGCCTTGGCGTAGTCCTTTGACCCGGCGAAGTAAACGCCCTGCATAAAAAGGTTTTTCCATACCTCTTCCGCTTGCTGACTGCGCGCGGAAGGTGCGGAAATAAGGATGGCGAGCAGCACGCCCGCGACGGGAAAACGAAGCATCAGGCCTGAAGTCCAAGGATAGCCGATCGGCGAATGTTGCCGCAGGAAGCGATTCTATAACCAATGGGTACTAATGCTTCTCGAAGTGTTGATAATCCTCCCGGTGGGGCGGTCCCCCTGGACCGCGGTCGACGCCCCCGTCGACCTCCTCGAATAAAGAAATATGCTCAGTGAAAAGGCGATTCTCGCGAGGCTGGAGGGCCGGACCGGGGGTCCGGCGCGGACGCAGGCGTCCGCCCTACCAAAGACTCACATCACTTATTCAAATTTCCAGCTCAGGGCACTAACGCTTCTCGAAGTGCTGATAATCCTGCCGGTCCGGCCAGCGCCCACCCCACGTCCAGCCCGCTTTTTCAAACTCCCGGACAATGAGGCTGTCCTTGAGGATGGAACCTTTGAAGGCTCTGGTCCGATCGAGATACTTGCGGCCGGCCGGAGGAAGCACTTTGTCGTCTTTCACGTAGGGATTCGTCAGCGGATTGATATCGATTGCCCGGCCCCAGCTATGATTCGAGAAAACGCCCGGCTTGCCCGTTGTGTCCCGGCAGTTGAATGCTGAAGTATTGTTGGCGGCCATGGACGCGCCATCGTCGCCGCCATAATCTTCGATCGGCGCCATGCGCTCGATCAAAAATCCGTGCTGGAAAAGGCTTTGGAAAATACGAACCACCTCATCGGCGAGATCTTTGTTGACCAGCAGGATTCCCGTGCGCTGCTTGGCATTGAAATCGAGATATGTCAGGGTCAGCTGGCGAAGATCCTCGGGCGCCACCGGGCAACCGGGATGCCATGTAGTATGGCGGATACGGTCCAGCAGCGGCCCTGGTACCGGCTCGCTCTTGAACACCGGACTGGATTGAGCGGCCAGTAACGCAACCGCGACGGCCAGTAGGCCGATACAACAATTTGCCCATCGTGGCCGGGAGAACCTCATCCTTTATTGCCCCAGAGGGATTCTGAGGTAGATGGGGCTCTCCCTCAGTTCGATGCGTTGAGTTTGGGACCGGCCCCCTTTTTCCACCGTGACCGTATAGGGCCCCGGAGGTAAGGTGATTTGCGCGGGGGTGATTTCGGGTATGACCTTGCCGTTGATACGCACACTCGCGCCTGGTGGATCGGTACTCAGCATCAGAGTTCCGCTGAGGTGTCGAAGGCTGATCGGCGGTACATCCATCGCGGTATCGCCGATGCGGACCTCCCGCGACTCGTTCTCATATCCAGCCTGCGAAATCGTGAGGTGATGGACGCCTGTTGGACCATGCAACATGCAGGGCGTCTGGCAGGATTGGGCAAGATTGTCGTCCAGCGTGGCTTTGGCGCCAGGAGGGTTCGTCGTAACCCACACATCCTGATTCCGGGGCGTGGGAACTTTGACAATCTCGGTTGGCTGGGTTTTCACCGGCGCCACGAACGGGCTGGGCTTCCCTGTTGCTGGAGCCGGGGCCGGCTCAGGCGCTGTCGGCTCAGCCGTCTGCTGCGAAGCAGGCTGGCTGGCCGGTTGAGCGTCAGGCGCAACGGGAGGCTGAGCCTGAGCAGAAGGCTGAACCGGGGCTGGAGGCTGATCTCGATTGCGTACATCGCGGTCCGCGGCGGGGCTTTGTACGGTTTCACGATTCTGCGCGAAAAGTCCCGGAGGCAAAAGTCCCGGAGGAATGATTCCCGCGGGGATCATTCCCGCCTGCCACACGATTACGCCGCCCACTACGAGCACGACAAATGTGCTCATCAGAAACGGCATCAGCAGCGATGGACGCCGCCCTGCTTTTTCTTCGGTGCTGAGCGGGGGTAATGCCTGGGTCGTCGTCGGGGCGGGCTGGTCGACGCCAATCGTCGGCATCGAAGCCGCCCCAGCCGCCGTCAGGGTCTTCCATCCGCGCGATTCCGCGCAGGCCATTTCGAGCGCCCCGACGAAATTCGAACAGCTGGGGTACCGTTCCTCCGGCTTTTTCGAAAGGCCGCGGCGCAGCACGTCGTGGATCTGCGCTGTCAGCGTCCCGTTGATCCGATGCGCATCGGCCGGCTCTTCGGCGACAATTTTGTAAACGACCGTGCTCAGGTGTTCTCCCTGAAACGGCCGCTCGCCGGTGAGGATTTCATAAGCGATCACGGCCAGCGAAAACTGGTCGGAGCGCCCGTCGACTGTGAGCCCCTGCACCTGTTCGGGCGACATATAGTTCGGGGTTCCGACAACCGTTCGCGTCTCGGTCATGCCGGTGGCGGCCGTAATCTTCGCGATGCCGAAATCGGTAATCTTCACCGCTCCGTCTTCGTCCGTCATGATGTTGGCGGGCTTCACGTCGCGGTGCACGATTCCGCGGCCATGCGCATAATCCAGTCCCAAAGCGGTCTGCCGCAGAATCCGTAGCATATTTGCTCCGGACAGCGCCCCTTCCGATGCCAGGATTTTTTCGAGCGTGGGGCCGTTGACATAGGCCATCGCGATACAGGCGAGGCCGTCGTCGGTTTCGTCCATGTCGTAAATCGTGACGATATTCGGGTGTGAAAGAACTCCGGCGGAACGCGCCTCCCGAAACAGGCGCTCGCGCAATTTGGCGCGCTGCTGTTCGTCGTGAATATCGCGAATTCGTATGGTTTTTATCGCGAGGGAGCGGCCGATCGCCGGATCGGTCGCATGATAAACCACACCCATCGCGCCCCGGCCCAGTTCCCCGATGATCCGGTACCGGCCGATCTGGTCCATATTCGTGATGTTAACGTGGATCGCCGCCGCGCACAGCTTCCTCCCTGTGCGGTGCGGAGGCGAGTACGCCTTTGAGGAAGTCAATGGCGACCTCGTCCACCCAGAAGCGGGGACCGCGCCGCGAGAGAAAGCCCAGATGCCCGCCGCGCTCGGTCGCAATCAGGCGCAGATAAGGGTTGGACGCGAATGCGGGATGCCGGTACGATTCAAACGGAATGAAAACATCGTCCTTTGCCTGGATCAGGAGCGTCGGCACGCGGATACGATCCAGATAATTCTGCGACGATTGCGTCGCATAATAATGATCGGCTCCTTCAAAGCCAAACGAGGGAGCGGTGATTCGATCGTCGATTTCGTACAGAGTTCGCGCCCCTTCGAGTTCCGCCAGCGTATAACGCCCCGTGGCAAGCAATCGCGCCCGCATGCGACTAAGAAAACGGCGCTCGTAAATGCGGTTGCCGAATTTTCCGATTCGACGCACCCCGGCCGCCAGGTCGATGGGTGTGGAGATCGCGCAGACGCCATCGATGAGGTCCGTCTCTCCCAACTCGCCCGCCAGTTTCAAAGCCACATTTCCGCCCAGAGAAAACCCGATCAGAAATACCGGCAGGCCATTGCCATTGTTGTTTAATTCTTGCAGGAATGCGCG
>Ga0187876_1003422_pt1 | contig 10845 bp, 9 predicted proteins | sample June2016WEW_17_4_FD_133000 | JGI IMG/M metagenome (GOLD analysis project Ga0187876, IMG submission 133000) | Peatland microbial communities from SPRUCE experiment site at the Marcell Experimental Forest, Minnesota, USA - June2016WEW_17_40 | ecosystem: Environmental > Terrestrial > Soil > Wetlands... | reverse complement strand
TTCTTTGCGTTCTTTGCGGTTAATGTTTTCCGCTTACGCCGGTTGCCAACCGACCGACGAGGATCTTTGGGATGTCGCGAAGGCATTGATCTATATTTGTTATGCGTCTTTGGCATGGGTATGAGGCGTTGGTTGGGTTTTTTGGTTTGACCTGGTTTGACCTGGTTTGACCGAGTTTGACTCGGGCGTGTCCGGGGCCGGTTCCTCCGGTGGCTCCGGCGGGAGTCCGTAGATTTCGCGGATGCGACGTCGCTGGTCCGCGGCCACTTCTTCCGGCGTTTTGGGCTTACGGCGGTAGGTTTCGCGGATGCGGCGTTCCTTGTCCGCGGCCTCTTCTTCCGGCGATTTGGGCTCAAGGCCATAGATTTCGCGGAGGTGGCGTTCCCGCTCTTCCGGGCTGTGCCAATTCTCACAAAGGCAGTCGCGCACCTTGGAATTTCTGGCCCAGCGGTGGAATTGCTCGAACACTTCTTCCTCGGTTTTCTCGCGTTCTCGTTCCAACCGCTCCTGTTCCAGGGATAGTCGGGCAATGGCGGCGGCGAATGGCGGGTCAAGCGGATTGTGAGGACGGTTTCGTAGATGGCAAATCGCAAATCGCAAATGAATCAAGGCGTTTGCAATTTGGGGTGAGGCGGGCGAGCCGGATTTTGGGATGGAGACGGCCGGCGTGGTTCCGTGGTACCATGGACGGGCGCTCAGGTTGCGCTCCTGCAGAGCCCCATCCTCCCGACCATGAACTCACCCTACACCCAAAAAAGAAATCTTCCAGAACTTCCCGTTGACAAAACACATACCGGTTTATCCGTGGTTAAAAAAATCAGGCCGGTTTTGCAAACCGGCCTGATCGCCAAACAGGCTATTTGAAAACGCTGACTTCCTCAACGGTTAAGCCATGCGATTACGGCGCAAAATCCGCAGCGTGCTCGCGCCGAATGGCAGCACCAAAAGCACACCGGCAATAATCGTGCTCGCCTCGGGCACCACGACGCTTTGGAAGTCAAAATCGTATTGCGTCGTTGCGGCGGACCACGCACCATTGTTCCCGAACCCATTGTTAGGATTATTCAAATTATAGCCAGGGGACGAAGAATTTGCAGGGTCGTAGAGGATGCTCCCGTCAGCGTTCTCCATAACATATGCGGTATTGGCCGCAGCCAGTATCAATGACAGAGTACTGCTACTAACCCAGTAATTTGCCTGATTGCCGCTGCCTTCCTTCGAATAGTAGAACATCTCGTCGTACGTGGTCGAACTCTTGACGCCATTTATTGTTACGCCGGTGCCATAGGTATAAGAAGGGCCAGCGGAGGAATTGTCGAAATGAATAAGATCAACAATGTTTGCATCATTGGCGCCGGGAGTTGATGTGCCTGGCGCATAAACTACAACCCAACCATATTCAAACCAGGTTGCGTTGGCCATGCCCGGGATCAAATAATCCAGCGTCGCAGCGTTGCCTCCATTCGGCTCGGTATCACCCTTGTCCGCTCCCAAAACAACCGTGGTGCTGCCTCCGCTCCCTCCGGCATAGTCCGCGGCTGAAGCAATATACTGGATCGTACCAGTTGATCCCGAAGGCACGCCATAAGGAGAGCCAGTATAGGGTCCGTTCTCATTGAACGTAAGTGTGATTTGGGCCTGAGCCGAAGATGCCGCAAGCAAGCCGGCCACCAAGGCTGCCGATCCGATCAAGTTGATTGTTTTCATAGCTTTTAATCCCGTTTTGCAGGTTCAATCCGTTACGCCATCCAGCGCCGGCGCAGAATCCGCAGCGTGCTCGCGCCAAATGGCAGCACCAACAGCGCGCCCGCGATAATCGTGCTCACCTCAGGCACGGGTTCGACAAAATCGTAGGCGATCGTGTTCCCGTTCCCGCCCTGGACATAACCTGCTTGGGTGCTGTTTGGCGTGTAATACGCGATGTAGTTGGCACCCACTACGGTTTCATTAATCTTCACAGCACTGGCCAGTATGTCCGACATTTCAGTGCTATTAGCACTCGACCATAGTGAGTGCCCGTAATCGTATGCCAAGGAGCCGTCATTCACGTCTGAGTAAAAGAACATCTGTTGGCTATCACCGTTATTATAATTTCCGTTCGAATTATCGAAGTGAATAAGCTTGAGAGGGTCACCGGTATCGCTGGAGCCCGGCCCATAGATCGCCACCCAGCCCCTCAAGGGATAACCACCGGTCAGTGGAAGCGGAAGCGTCACAACATAATCCAGTGCAGATATGTCCGTCGCAGGAACTGATCCTATTCCAGCACTATCGTCGCTCTGTATCGCCGAGTAGGTCAAACTATCAGGAGAACCACTTGCGCTTCCATCGTCGTTAAATGTAAGTGTTTCGACGAGGGTTGCCTGGGCCGAAGATGCCGCAAGCAAACCGGCCACCAAGGCTGCCGATCCGATCAAGTTGATTGTTTTCATAGCTTTTAATCCCGCTTTGCAGGTTCAATCCGTTACGCCATCCAGCGCCGGCGCAGAATCCGCAGCGTGCCCGCGCCGAAGGGCAAAACCAACAGCGCGCCGGCAATTATCGTGCTTGCCTCGGGCACAGGAATGACAGACGACTGGAAATCGTAGGTGTAGTAGTTGTAGGATTTCGAACTGTTCAGAACCGCGCCGGGGCTACTGGAGGAACTCGGCGTATAAGCGGCGCTCCCATCGGCACCTTCGGTAATATCCGCAGTACCCGCAAACTTAAGGATGCTCGTCAGGACACTGCTGCCCAGCAGACTGGTCCAACTGGTGTTGGCGAGTTGGCCACTGCCTTCGCCAGAGTACCAAAACATTTGCTGGCCAGTTTGCACGCCATTGTACGAGCCGCTGTTATCGAAATGCACGATATCGAGCAGTCCAGTTGTGGTTCCGTAATCAGAATTTGGCGTGCCGTAGGCATAAATGGCAACGTAGCCCCATTCCGGATAAGCATTCGGCCCTCCTGCATAGAGACTTGTCGGCGCACCAAAATCCAATGTGGAAAGACCAATTGGCCCAGGAATTGTACCGTACCCATCTTGACTCGCTGTCAAGTCATCGTAAATGGCTGTCGGAGAACCAATGGCCGAATAAGGATCGCTACCGCCGCTTGCGGATGTGCCGCCGCTCTCAGTGAATGTCAATGTGACTGTTGCCTGGGCCGACGATGCCGCAAGCAAGCCGGCCAGCAAGGCCGCCGATCCGATTAACGCACTTGTTTTCATTTTCGCAATTGTTCCTTTCTTTTCCGCTGCGCGAAGCGGCTTCCGGCTGAGCGAGCCGCAACTCAATCCTTCGCACCAGTGTCACCTGTTTGCCTCTTCGTTTTTCTCGATTCCGTTTTGTTGATCTAAACTTTTCTTTGGCCCTTTTGCGCTGAAGCTCCCCTATGCTTCGAATGAGAAGTTACGCCTTTGTCGCCTTTTGGTCTATCCCACGCTGGGACATCTGTAGTCACAAGTGGGACACTGGAGAAAAGCACAAATTGGGAAAGCAGAAAGCAGAAATAGTCTAAAACGCTAAAATGCTAAAATGCTGAAACGCTGAAAAACCGAGGTCGGAGATCAGTTACATGAAGTGGACTACGCCTATCACTTTTGGGACTTGTGCCGGAAAAGAATCAGGCCGGTCTTGCAAACCGGCCTGATCGCCAAACAGGACAATTAAAAACGCTGACTTCTCCGGCGGTTACGCCATGCGATTACGGCGCAGAATCCGCAGCATGCTAGCGCCAAATGGCAGCAGCAGCAACGCTCCGGCGATCATCGTCGTCGTTTCGGGAACGGGGGTAATGGAAATTTCGGACACTACGAAGTCATTTCCGTTTAAATCGGTGTCCAAATCTATAAAAGCCGGTAAACCGCTCCCTGCGACGAAGGATGCGGTGAATGTCTCCCAAGTCCCTGTGCCGGAGAGAGTAATGCTGCCAATCGTAGTGCCGCCAATATTGAATGTCAATGTAGGCTCAGAAACGGTATAAATGCTCGCTACCAAAGCACTCATGGTGTAAGATTCTCCCGCAATCAGAGGCGAACTCAAGGTGCCTTGCCAAACGGTCTTACCAACTGTTGGGGATCCGTTAACAATGAGCATCTGGGCAGCCGAATCTCCTGGAACACTGGTGGGTCCATATGTCCAATACGGATTATAATACGAAGGGTCGGTTCCAACAGCATAATAACCCGCCCCCTGATTCGACCCAAAAGTTAAGAGGCTGTTTTGTGTTCCTGTACCATCTGCATAATCGGAAGTAAAGCCAGTGTCTCCGGCAGCAAAATTCCCATTGATGACAAGGTTCGCTCTCGCAGCCATCGCCCCGGCGAAAAGGGACACCACGATCCCAACATGTATTTTTTTCATGTTTAGCTTTAGCACAGACTTCCAGTTTATTGGAGTTCTTAGATTCATATTTGTTTCCTGTTTGCGTGTTCGTTTTATTCGATTCCGCTTTTCAATCTAAAATTTGGCCCTTTTGCGCTGAAGCTCCCCTAAGCTTCGAACGAGAATTTACGCCTTTGTCGCCTTTCGGTCTATCCAACGCCGGGACATCTGTAGTCACAAGTGGGACACTGGAGAAAAGCACAAATTGGGAAAGCAGAAAGCAGAAATAGCCTAAAACGCTAAAATGCTAAAATGCTGAAACGCTGAAAAACCGGGGTCGGAGGTCGGAGATCAGTTACATGAAGAGGACTCCATCTATCACTTTTGGGACTGGTGCCGGAATTCGTGCGATTATGCGCCACAGTTACCAAGTAAGCTTTTAACCGTAGAGAACGCTGAAGAGGGACCACGCGACCACAGACCACAAGATCTCTTTGCGTTCTTTGCGTTCTCTGCGGTTAATGTTTTCTGTTTTCCCTGCCTTCTCTCTTCTCTCTCCGCTCTCCCCTCTGCGCTCTCCTCACTCCCCGTCATTCGTCACTCGTCACTTTGCCACGTCGGCTATTGCGCAGGATCCGCAACGCACCGGCGCCCAGGGGGAGCAGCAACAGCGCACCGGCGATGATGGTGGGGGCCTCGGGTACACGACACAATTGCGGTTGCTTGACCTGGCACCCGGAGAAGACGTTCATGGCCTCGATTCCATAGGCGCCATTGCCATTGGCTTCCAATTGGGCCAGGGTCATGTGCGTATCAGTTTCCAGCGTGGGCAGAATGGCGTCAATATCGTTCTGCAGGCAAAGGCCGTTATTTGGGTCATACATTCCTCCGTCGCCATATTTGCCGCGATTATCAACGAGCAGGCCTTGGAGGTACCAGATCGTCGCTTGGACGTCGTCGAGCATGGCGCTTTCGCCGCTGGCTTTCAGATTGCCGCCGAAAGCGGCATTGCCATTCAGGAACTGATTGTAAATGTAGGCCGTTCCTTCGGCAATATAGGTGGGCACAGCGGGCGGTGTGTCGGCGTCAATCGTGGAGCTGAAGTCGTAGGTATATTTTGTGCCAGGCTGGAACGACGTCACAATGGAGAGGCAAAAGGTGTCGAACGTGCCATTGCCCGAGGTGACGGCCTGGAACAAGCCGCCGCCATTGGCGTTGCCGCCCGCCTCAGTGAGGGTGACGGTGAGGCTGGCATGCGCGCCGCGCGCCGCCATCACCCCCGCCAACCCCAAAGCCATGCAGAACCTTTTCATGCGCTCATTTTCAAAGTCAATGGTCTCGTGGTCCCGTAGTCCCGTGGTCTCGTAGTCCCGTCGTCTCGTGGTTTTGTCTTCCTGGCAGCCCGTTAAAATGGGGGGGGAGCCGACTGGCGTCGGCTCCGACCCTTAACGAACTGTAAAAACCACGTCACAACTTTGCACGTCCAATCCGTTAGGCAATGTAGCGCCGACGCAGAATCCGCAGCGCACTCGCGCCAAAGGGCAGAATCAGCAGCGCGCCAGCGATCATCGTGCTCGCCTCGGGAACAGGCACGACGTCAAACTGAAAATTGGGGCCCTCGATTGGGGGGCTGTATCCAATTGTGGGTAAGTCGAGGCCGACGCTTGACCCGCCTGCCTCCGCAGTGTAGTCGTACTTGTAGCCATCAAAAGTGATCGCAGGGTCGGCATCCATTGAACCATTAACATCATAGCCAAGGGCACCGTTGTCGGCAAAAAAGCCGACGACCGCATATTGAACCCCAGCCGTCAACATAAGCGGTGCAATTGATTGATAATAGAAACCATTTACTAGCGGAACTACCGGATCGGAGGTTGTGACTGTTGTGCTCGTGAGCAGAGTATCGCTCGCGACGTCAAATATCCCGACCAGATTCCCTCCAGTCCCGGGCGCAACGTACCCGAGCGCGGTGACCGAGATGTTTTCGGTCGGCGTGAAGAACTCCCCATCGTTCCCATACCCCTCATCTGCACCAATCAACGTCAGACCAGTAGGACTGAAAGCAATGTTCGCGTGCCCCACACTCACTATGCCGGTGGATAAAGCTACAGTGCATAAGGCTGTAGCAAATAATTTCAAACTGCGTTTTTTCATGTTATTCTTTCTGTTGTGACCCTCGCGGGAAAGCGACTTCTGGCCTGACGTCTTGGCCACAAGCCGGTCTGTCACGCAAGTGATCATGTTGTCGTGCTGTTTACCACGTTGAGAGTCTTGCACAAGGGGCATAATCCATCTATCCCATCTTGGGACATCCTTAATCGCATTAGGGCCGCTCATTTATTGCCAGAGACGATGCCAAGAAATGACTGGACTACGAGACCACGGACTATGGGACCACGGACTACGAAACCATCTGAAAAGAGGGGGCGAAACGGAAATGGCCACCTCATCTTCCTCGTTCCAGACCTGCTGGGCGCCAATTACCCTCAAATCCGCAGGTGCTACGGCAGTCGGTCATGCTGCGAGTTGGGGCAACTCGCGTTCCGGGAGCGCGGATTGTCTCAATCCGCAGCACGCAGGCAGCCAAACCAACGTTAAAATACAAAACCTCTCTCGTTCCAGACCTGCTGGCCCCAAAAAAACAGGCCGATCATCAAGACCGGCCTGAGCCAAACTTTGAGAGATCAAATGACGAACGTCACGCGATGTAACGGCGGCGCAAAATCCGCAGCGTGCTTGCGCCAAAGGGCAGAACCAACAGCGCGCCAGCGATCAAGGTCGTGGCCTCCGGCACCGGAGGAACAGGTATATTGGGAGAAGCGGGAGCAAGGACCAGGAATTCCTGCCCCGAACCATCCACCGCAGTGGGATCGGGCACCAACACGTACCCGGTTTGCTCGTTGGCGGCGACCTCTGCCAGGTTATTTTCTAGATAAGTAATGTCGGCTTCACAGGCATTTGCGGTGGCTGTGTCTCCGTTGAAATTGGGTTGAAAACCCGTCCCGGTTACGCCAAGCGCGGTGCTGTTGTACAGTGCTTCGTACATGGCCATGGCCAGTCCCGCTCCTTGGGCGTCCGAGCTGCTAAGAGAGTTGCCAAAGTGTTGCCACAGGAAGGCGGCATTCTGAATTCCAATAGCCCAGCCGGTCGGGTTTGAGGGGTTTAGGCCGGGAGCCGCCTGCGCAAAACTATCGTAGTCGTAGGTGTGTGGATTCCAGTCCAGCTCGCCGGATGGGCTGAGACAGATGGCATAAAACTTCTCGCCCACAGTGAGGCCACTGATCGAGGGATCGGTGGTGCCTGACGGATAGGAGGCGGAAATGCCGTTAATTTGAAATTGGTATGCCCCAATATAGGCGGTGTTGGGCGCAAGACTGATCCCTGGGCCGCTCATTCCCACGTCCGTGACCGAAAAGCCAGTGCTGATCAAGGTCATGCTAATCGGACCCGTGGCTGCCATGCCGCTGAACGTGCCGGCCAGCGCCACCACAGCCGTCATTGCCACTCGTTGAACCAACCTATTTGACAATTTCATTTTCATACGCTCGTCTTCTGTCCTTCCATTGTTTAGCTACCATGTTTTACATTTGCCAACATCATTACCGTAGATTAAACAACGAGCAGGCTTGGATTTCTATCCATTGAGGGGACATGTTGACTCACAAGTGGGACACGGGAAGGAAAAGCAAACATATCCTAAAACGCTAAAATGCTAAAAAGCTGAAATCACCAAATTAAAGCAGCCCAAGGAAAACAAGGCTACTGACCATCTGAAAAGAGAGGGCAGAACGGAAATGGCCACCTCATCTCCCTCGTTCCAGACCTGCTAGGGCCAATTGCCGTCAAATCCGCAGGTGGTACGGCAGTCGGATGTGCTGCGAGTTGAGACCCGCCTTCGCCAAGAGGCTATGTCGCGGCAGGCAACCCGCGTTCCGCAAAAAAAACAGGCCGATCATCAAGACCGGCCTGAGCTGAGCCAAACTTTGGGAGGTCAAATCACAGAACGAACGTCACGCGATGTAACGGCGGCGCAGAATCCGCAGCGTGCTTGCGCCAAAGGGCAGAACCAACAGCGCGCCGGCGATCAAGGTCGTGGCCTCGGGAACGGGTGTAACAATGTATCCACTCGGGCCGGCTATAACGTAACTTTGTCCATCCGGGCTGACTATAGCCTCCAGGTCTGCCTCAGTGGTGAGACCAGGTAGCGCGGCCAACATAATGGCGGTTTCGTCTGTCACCGAACCATTGCCACTCGCGCTGACGGCGTATCCCGGATCCTGCCCCTGGCCCTCCGTTACCCATATGGCCAATTGCAGTGCTGCGGCCGTCACTCCGGAAGAATCAGCCGCGGCCGCGTTGTAGTACGCCGCCCATAGTTTCTCGATATAGATTGCGGTCTGAGACCCCATGGGACCGGCGGGAGCGTCCGGAGCATCCGCAAGGGTGCTAACAGAGTAGTCGGTGAACGGTTCTCCTATATAAACGTCATGGGCTACATCAATACAGAAAGAGGGCGTGAACACTCCATTAATTGTTTCGTTGTATATTCCTGCATAGACGTCACCACTGAAACTGGGCACACCACTTCCAGCTTCAGGCGTGACAGAAAGATCTACCACTTGGGATGGATTCGGAGCATCAATTATGACCGTTAGGCCGGCTCGCGCGCCGCCCGCTCCCGCCAATGCCACTGCCAATATTGCCACTCGTTGAACCAACCCATTTGACCATTTCATTTTCATATGCTTCTCTTCTGTCCCCATTGTTTAGCTACCGTGTTTTACATTTGCCAACATCATTACCGTAAATTAAACCACGAGCAGGCTCGGATTCTATCCATTGAGGGGACATGTTGACTCACAAGTGGGACACGGGAAGGAAAAGCAGAAATATTCTAAAACGCTGAAATGCTGAAATCTGACCTCCGACCTCTGACTTTCCGTCCCAATTGTGATCCAAGATGTCCCCACTCCCGATAGACGCAATGGCCTTCCTGTGGCATACACGCTCATAAATTCACTGAGTTCCTACAGCCTGGCTGCCAACACGGCCTACGCAATTGTAATGATGACATCAGGCGGGTCACAAGATGTGGGATGGGCGGAATCCGATACGGAAGCCACTGGCGATATGGGCGAATTTGACAAGGTTAATAGTGGTGGAAATAATGGGGGGGCGTACGGCCAAATGGACCTCGCGGTCGCGGCAGTGCCCGAGGCCTCAACCGTGCTGTCCGGGTTGTCGTGCTTGGGTTTGCTCGTCTTTGGGCAGTGGAAATGGCTGCTCCGGCGCCGGACTCTCTGAGATCATCCAAAACGTTGCGCGTAGGCCGACAGCCTCAGGGAAGGTGAAACGTGAAGCGTGAAGCGTGAGGCGTGGCGGTTAAATCGTTAAATGGAAATCGGTTAAATGAGGCGGCAAAGGGAGCGCGACACCGCTGGGAGATCGCGCGAGGCAGATGCGGGTGCCGTGCCTTCCGAAAGCGCCGTCGCCGCTTCGCTTTGCCGGCGCACTCCAAGACGTTGCGAAGAAATTCGAGGGTGGAAGGTCGGCTAATTCAAAGGTGGAGATGTGGAAAGCATACATCGGACATTCATAGTCATAATTGGGACATAGTGCTTGAATCCTCTTGACTCTGACGCATCCACGATTAGGCTGGCGGCGACGAAGAAATAAGCCCCTATCACCGGCGAAACCGTCGGGTCCAACATTCACAAAATGAAGAGCGCGAGAATCTTATCGGTCGTTTCCGGCTTTCTGGCGGGTGGCTTGGTTGCCTATCATGCGGCGGCCGGGGTAACGTTGACCACTCTGGTTTCGTTCAATTCAACCAACGGCTCTTACCCCAGCGGCGGACTCATCCAGGCGAACGACGGCAATTTCTACGGCACAACCACTTTTGGCGGGCCCGGCGCCCCGGCCACCAATGGAACTGTCTTTGAAATGACACCGTCGGGGGCCTTAAGCAACCTGTTTGGGTTCAGCTTCACCAATGGCGCAGCGCCTCGCGCCGGGTTGGTCCAGGGCGCGGACGGGAGTTTTTACGGTACCACGTACAATGGCGGCACGAACAACGCCGGAACGCTCTTTCAACTCGGCACGAACGGCTCATTGACCACGCTCGTGCACCTGTCGTTTGCCGGCAACAGCGGGGCGTATCCCATCGCGGGGCTGATCCAGGGCGCCGATGGCAATTTCTACGGCACCGCGGCCATCGGCGGCACGAATGGCGGCTACGGCACGATTTTTGAACTGGCCACCAACGGGACATTTAGTTCTTTGCATTCGTTTAGCGGCACCAACGGCGGCGCCAGTCCCTACGCCCCCTTGACCCGGGGCAGCGATGGCAGTTTTTATGGCACGACTTACGGGGGCGGCACGAATGGCTACGGCGCGATCTTCCAACTCACCACCAATGGAGCGTTCAACGTACGGTATTCGTTCACCGGCACCAACGATGGCGGCAATCCCTATGGCGGCCTCGTCCAGGGCACGGATGGCAATTTTTACGGCACAACCTTTTTCGGTGGGACCAACGGAT
>Ga0187876_1003421_pt1 | contig 10846 bp, 14 predicted proteins | sample June2016WEW_17_4_FD_133000 | JGI IMG/M metagenome (GOLD analysis project Ga0187876, IMG submission 133000) | Peatland microbial communities from SPRUCE experiment site at the Marcell Experimental Forest, Minnesota, USA - June2016WEW_17_40 | ecosystem: Environmental > Terrestrial > Soil >... | reverse complement strand
GCTCGCTTATCCGATGGGGAACTTTGTGCCGGAACTCGTACCTGGCGCGCGCGGGGCGGCATTCAGCGGATTGTGGATTCACGATGCGATCGGCTTGTTCGTGACGCCTCTTGCCCTGGCCATCATCTACTTTGTAATCCCCGCGGCCACCCGAAGGCCCATCTTCAGCCACTTCCTCTCCATGCTCGGCTTCTGGCTGCTGTTCTTTCTCTACCCGCTCAACGGAACGCACCATTACGTGTTTTCCGTGATTCCGATGAGCGCGCAGATCGGCGCTATTACCGCCTCGACCCTGCTGGGCGTGGATGTGATCATCGTCGTGGCGAACCTGCTTCTGTCGCTTCGCGGTACAGGCTGGTTTCCGCGCGATCCCGCGCTGCGTTTCGTCGGCACGGGGACCGTTTTTTATCTGATCGTGAGTATTCAGGGCTCCGTGCAGGCACAGATGTCGGTGAACCAAAGCATACACTTTTCCGACTGGGTGGTTGGCCATTCACATCTGGCGATGCTGGGTTTCGCCACCTTCGCGGCGCTTGGAGGTCTGGTCCATGTGTGGCAAAGGATCCCCGCGGCGCGCTATCACGCGGGCACGATCAACGTGGGCTACTGGCTGCTGCTGGCGGGCGTGGTGGTCATGGTTTCGGATCTGACAATTGCCGGGCTGGTGGAGGCCAGTCTTTGGAAGTCGGCCGCGCCGTGGATTGAATCGGTGCGCGCGGCCAAGCCCTACTGGTTGGTCCGAATACTCACGTTTTTGCCCATTGGCGCCGGCTTCCTCACCGTCATGGTCGGGCTCTTCGCCGGGAACCCGGGCGACGGCTTGAAAGCGATCAGGCAGGAGATCGGTCTGGAGCCGATTGAGGAGATCGCTCCGCGATTTGCGCAGGAGGTTCGATGAACCGCCTGCTGCGGATGTCTTATCTGGTGGCGGGACTCGGCGGCGTCGGGTTTTTCCTGATGTCGATCCTGCTGCTCGGCGTGTGGCCGGGCCGCGTGCTGGAGGAGCAGGTCCGGCAGACGGAGCCGCAACATCCCCCGGCGCTGACGGCGAGTGAGCAGCGCGGGCGCATCATTTATGGGCGTGAAGGCTGCGCTTACTGCCATACGCAACAGATTCGTTATCTGGATAACGACGTGAGGCGCTTCGGTAAAGCGACGCTGGCGTGGGAGACGATCTACGACTATCCACACCTTTGGGGCACCCGGCGCATCGGGCCGGACCTTTCGCGCGAAGCGGGCACGCGGTCGGGCGATTGGCAGTTGTCTCATCTTTACGCGCCGCGGACTCTGGTGACGGATTCGGTGATGCCCGCGTTTCCCTGGCTGTTCGATGGCGCGCCGGACCGGCCGAACCAGGAGGCGCGGGACCTGGTGGACTATCTGGAAACGCTGGGTCAGGATCGCGCGTTGGCGGGTCCGGAGGGCGAGGCGCACGCGCGGACGGCGTGTAATTGTTCGGATGATGAGAAGAGGTTCGCGTTCGGGCCCGGCGCGTTGAATGCGAGCCCCGCGATGGCGCGGCGAACAGGAGATTTCCTCCGGCTGACTGCGGGCGACATAACGCGCGGGCGCCCGCTTTACGCGCGCTATTGCGCCAGTTGCCACGACGTGAAGGGCGAGGGCAACGGCCCGGGAGCCGCGGGCCTTCATCCGAAGCCGACAAACTTCAACGAACAGGAATACGCGGCAGACCGGCTGGGCTTCGCGCTGTGGAATGGTGTCGCCGGAACCGCGATGCCGGCGTGGCGCGAACTGGATCGGGCGGATCTGGCCGCCATTGCCGAGGTGGTCCGCGGATTTCATGCGGCGCAGACCGAACCGGAGATTCCCAAAGAGGTGCTCGATTTGGGCGCGCGTGTGTATACGGACCGCTGCGCGCAATGCCACGGAATGAACGGAGCGGGCGACGGGTCGGCGGCGGGGCAGTTCCCGATTGCGCCGACGAATTTTCGCACCGAGCGGCCCGATATTGCAGCCAGCCTGCGCGCGCTGCGCAACGGAATAGAAGGCACGCCAATGGCGCCGTGGTCAAACGAGTTATCGGAAGCGGAACTATCGGCGGCCGCGTATTATGTGCGGACGTTCTTTGCCGGTGGTGGAGGGCAATGAACATGATGGATCACATGTCCCAAACGATGACGGGGCCGATGGTGGACGTGACGGCAATGAACGTGATCGTCGCGCTGGCACTGTTGTTCGCCGCCGTGTTTGTCGCCGCGTGGGCGGCGTCGCCCCGGCTGCGGGCGTGGATCGAGAAGCCGAACTACAGATTTCAGAAAAATGCGCGAACATATGATGAAGGGCTTATGAGCGAAAGGACCAGGCTATGAATCCGGAATCCACACGAGGTATGGGTATGGTAGCGGCGCTCTGCGCGCTCGCGGGGTTGATCACGGTAGCAGTCACGCTGGCGTTCGGCCGTGTTAGCATACCCGTGCAGAGGGCGCCGGCGGCTGTCGGCGGCATTGGAGCCACGGAAGAGTATGGCCGGCGGCTGATCTCGCAGACATCGGAATATCTCGGGCCGGACGTGGCGGACCCGAAGATGCGGCACATGAACAGCCGCCTCGCGTGCGCGTCGTGCCACATAGGAGCCGGCGTGGAGCCGGGCAATTTAAGCCTGGCGACCACCTTCACCAGGTACCCGCGGATTTCGCCCCGCAGCGGCGGGAACGAAACAATCGAGGAGCGGATCAACGGCTGCATGCTGCGAAGCATGAACGGGCGCGCGCTGGCGAACGACAGTCCCGAGATGGTCGCGATGGCGGCGTATGTGCGGTTCCTTGCGGATCAGGATGCCGGAACCGGCGCGGCGCAGAAGAAAGCGCACGAGTCCGCGGCGTTCCAGACGCCGAAGCGCGCGGCGGATCTGAAGAATGGCGAAGAGGTTTTTGGGAAGCGTTGCGCCGCGTGTCATGGCAAGGATGGAGCCGGCCTGCAGGCAGCGAAAGACCCGGTGCACGGGTTCGTTTTTCCGCCCCTGTGGGGCCCGAACAGTTTCAACGACGGCGCGGGAATGCACCGCGTGCTGACGGCGGCGAAGTTCGTGAAGGCGAAGATGCCGCTGGGAAACGCGGATCTCACCGACGACCAGGCGTTCGACGTCGCAGCGTATTTCAATTCAAGGCCGAGGCCGCACATGGAGGGGCTGGAGCGGGATTATCCCGACCGCAAGAAGAAACCTGTCGATACGGGGTACGGCCCGTATGCGGATTCTTTCCCTATTGAGCAGCACAGCTTCGGGCCGTTCGGGCCGATTGAAGCGTTTTACAAGGCCGCGCAGAAGCCAGCGAAGTGACCGTAAGAAATGTTAGTATTCTCGCTAAAGGAACAGGAAGCGAGGTGCGTATGAGCAAACAATCTCCATCATCGTCGGAACGGCGTTCGTTTCTGACTTATCTAAACGCTGGAGTAGCGTCTTTGGCAGCGATGGCCGTCGGGAGCGCTGCAATGGCCCGGGAAAAACCAGCGGCAACCACGCGTTGGGAACCCGCTCGTCATGACAAAGACGACTGGTTCGACAAACTGCCGGGTAAACATCGATTGATTTTCGATACGACAAACCCCGATGGTATTGGCGAAGCTCTGCGTTTCGCGAACAATTTCGTGCGCACGAACAAAGCCGATTACGGCCTGCAAGACAGCGATCTGGCAGTCATTATTGTGGCGCGCCACCGCTCCACGCCGTTTGCTTACAGCGATGCGATGTGGGCGAAGTACGGGACGCTGCTGGCGGCGCCGTCCGGATTTACCGATCCAAAAAGCAAAGTGGCGCCGAAGATCAACGTTTACAATTCCCGAGACTACGGCGACTTGTTACCCAATGGTGGTACGACGTTGGATTCGCTCTTTAAACAAGGCGTACAGATGGCCGTATGTTCGACGGCCACGCGCAATCTCGCCAGAACCATTGCCGAGGCGAATGGCGTGAATGCCGATACGATCTTCAGCGAATTGACTTCGAATCTGGTGAGTAATTCCCGGATGGTGCCGGCAGGTATTGTCGCCGTAAGTCGCGCGCAGGAGCGGGGATATTCGCTCGTGAAAGCTTAATTTCGTCAGATTGGGAGATCGAATATGAAACGAGTATTTCTGAATATCGCCGTCGCCGCGCTGGGAATTTCTGTCGCCGCCGCGCCAGCTCAGGTCAAGAAATCAACAGTTGAGGGCGTCACCAACTTCGCTCAAGTAGAGACGACTGTCGCGTGCGCCGGCGCGGTGAAATCAGGTTCGTTGGCAGGGATCAAAAAAATGGGATTCGCATCCGTCATCAACCTGCGGCTGGCTAATGAATCCGGCGCCGACATCGAGGGTGAGGCGGCGGAAGCCAAGGCGGTGGGCATCAACTTCGTGCATCTCCCGTTCAACGGAAGTATGCCCGACCCCGCAGTGGCCGATCGCTTTCTCAAAATAGTCACGGAGCCGGGCAATCAGCCGGCGTTCATTCATTGCGCCAGTGGAAACCGAGCGGCGGCCCTGTGGCTGATCAAACGCGTACTGATCGACAAGTGGGACAACGATCGCGCGTCGGAGGAAGCCACGCAGCTCGGCCTGACCAGTTCGGCATTAAAGACCTTCGCGTTCGATTACATCCAGTCACACAAAAAGTAAGAACGTCGAGCGCCTGTATATCCCCTCTTCAAGGTGCGTGCCGATGACGGAAACCTCTACATTCTGCGTCGAGAAGGATCGACGCCCGAAGGAACCTGGACTCTGGAGTCGTTCCGTGAGTTGAAAATTCAGGGGTCGAGAACTTCTGATAGCAGCGTCACGTAAAAATCCATTGTTTTTGCGTGGTCGCCTGGGCGTCCCCAATCCGATTGAGGACGGAATGCGCATCACTCGGGACGTATCGATCCTCCGATCGGGGAAATTCCGAACTTCATCCCGGACATACGGCTTTCTGAGGCGAATAACCCGGCCCTGGATGTAAAGGAAAAATATAAAACAATGCGATGCGAAAATGGCGGCAACAAACGAGTGTGATTGGGAGTATTCTCAGTGGAGCCATGGACCCTGGAGTTCGAGTCCGGGCAAAGGCCTGTACAGTATTCGTCGAATGTGGCCCAACTTACGGTAAGTACTTAAGAGGAGACTCGGATGAAACGTAGCTTGAGCGCTCTTGGAATATCGATGATGTTTTGCTCGGTCGTTGCACTGGCTCAGGCCCCTGCAGCTGGCACGAAGACAGATCCATTACTTGGGACGTGGAAGCTCAACCTGGAAAAAACCACGCCAAAACCTCCGGCGGGGGTCGTTTCCGTGCGACAGTACATACTGCGTCCGGATGGGTTCATCGAAACGATCTTTTCCGGTGTAGGTGCTCAGGGGAATCCCAATTTCCTTGAGAGTACCTGGAAATACGACGGAAACGACTATCCGATGTACACCCAGGTCAGCTTGCCTGACTTTTCCACGAAGAGCGTGAAGCCACCTACTTCGGCGTACCGAGCCGTCGATGCTTACACGACTGAGCTGATCCAAAAGGACGGTTCCGGGAAGCCCGTCTTTACTGGAATCCGCACCCGCGTGGTCTCAAAGGATGGTAAGACCCTGACCGATACTTCAAAAGGCACAAACGCGCAGGGTCGGGCGGTCGACACCGTCCTCGTCTACGATAAGGTGCAGTAGTCGACAAGAGCGTTGGGGCCGCGGGGCCGTTCACATCGAATAGTTACATGGACCCCGTCCAGAGGCTGCCGCGTGATGGCATCGATCACTACCCCCGCGAAGCTCGCCTGCTGCGCGCTGAGACACCCACAAAGGGAAAAGAAGAGGGCTATGCTCCTCATTCAATCCGAGTATAGGACCAAAAAGGCCGGTGGGGTGGGGGCCTGCATTGGACTCGGAATTGTGAAAAGATGACCGGCTCGGGGTTGTGTCAGGCTCCCCAGGGAAATGCGTGACGGGAGCGGAACGATAACCGCTAATATCGTTAGCTATTTTGAGCGAATTGCGCCGAGTCAGCCGCGACGCACCTCTCGATCGAAATGCATTTTGATTTGGGGGTCTTCTTCGCCGGCCTCGATCTGTTCCACTTTGAGCGGGATGCCGAGGCGGAGCGGGAAATCGCCTTCCGTAATGGCCAGATAGCGAGCTTTCGTGGCTCCGGTATTGAAATGCTGGTGATACCAAAAGAAGGGTGGTGACACGATGGAGCCGGCTTTCCAGTCGATTTTGACGGCTTCGACGTCTTTCAGCTTGTCTTTCTCGGCAAGCGAGTAGCCTTTACCGTTCAGGGTCACAATGATGGCTTCGTAAGGATGCCGGTGGCCCAGCTTATAGCTGCCCACCTCGAATTCGGAGACGTGCGGCTCAAGCACTGTGTTGCCGCCCATGTCGAAATACATACTGGCATTTCCGTCACCGCGCTCTTCCCAGAGAACGACTTCGGCGGAGCGCACGTCCTTGACGTAGTTGGTCTTGTCCCACCGCTTCCGCACGCGCTCGGTGGAGGTGAAATAGCCAGGTGCGCCGTCATAGCGATCGTTGAAAGTGAAATTTGAATCGCTGATGAGACCCATGCTTCCGAAGACCTGAATCATGAACGGGAAAGTAGTGATAAGCAACAGGCGCGCAGGATGCGCCGGGTCGCTGTTGAAGTGCCGATGCAGCGAGTTCACGGGCACCGTAAACATGCTGCCTTCTCCCCACGAGACCTTGTTTGGCTTGTTGCCGCTGCCTACGGTAGTGTAGCCGCGTCCGCCGAGAACGTAAACGATCTGCTCGTAGAAATGGCGCCGCGGATTGAGCGCTTTCCCGGCTGGAATTTCCTGGATGACACAATCCATGTGGACGTTGCCGGGAAAATTCATATAGAGGCCGCGCCCGCCAATCTCCGGCCAGGGCTGCAACTCCTGCGTTGCTGCATCGTAAAGCGAATACCCTTCGAGCGTCGGGACCTTGCCGCTCTTGAGCCATTCGCGGTAGAAATCGCGCTCAATTCGCCCGCCACCGCCGATGTTTGCAGGGCTGAATTTCGGCGGCTCCACAATTCCCGTTGGCGCCTTGGTGGGATTGCCCGATTGGGCCTGCGCCAGCGCTACAGACCCGGCTGCTCCAGTAAGTAACTCAAGAAGCTTCCTCCGTGACACCATTCCCTGCTGAAATTCGTCGATCAGGTTGGCCATGGCTCATGTCCTTTTCGGTGTAATTCTGCGCGGAGTAATTATACTCCGGTTTTGAGCCCGACCTTCCGTTTGATCAGAGTTCCCCCGAATTGCACGGAGAGCCGTCTGTACAACGCAGCAATTTTTTTACGGCTGGTGTATCGTTCATTAACATCAAGTCAGAAAAATGGCCGGCGATCCCGATTCCCGGACTTGCATTCGCTTTGGGAATATTCGTCGCAACCGTCAGCATTTGGGATTGATAAGGACAGTTATCGGTAGCTTTCCCGAAGAGCCGAACGCTTGCCGCGTGGAATAGAGGACGGAATGCCGACCGTTCGTCCACAATCGCCTTGCCACCCTTGCCAAGGCGTGAAATGATGTCATCCAGGCGGCGGTTCACTTCTCCAGCCTCGCGGTCCAGTTCTGGACCAAGGTCCGCGGCTCTCGGACGGAAAAGTGCCTCTGGAAGCAGTCGGAAGAACGGGAGTTCCCGCTTTCGGCGTCCGTCAGAAGGCCGGAACTGGCCTCCTCGAAAGAAAAGGGAGGGTACCGGTACTGAAGAGTCGGCTACGGCCGCACAAGAGAGCCAAAAAGGAAGTATTATCTTGAACGTCCAGCGTCCATATGCAAATCCTGGTTAACTTGAGGGAGAGAGAATGAGACTAATCATCGGAATCGCATTGCTGTTAATCGGGACTTCAGCCGTTGCCATGGGCATTCCGGTTGACGCCCCTGAAATCGATCCGGCTTCCGCAGGTAGTGCTCTGGCGCTGCTGGCGGGCGCTCTGGTCATCACTCAGGGCCGTCGCAAACGCTAACGGGTTTCTGGAGGAATCCAGTTTCCCCTTCCGGCGTCGCCCGCGAGGTCTTCATTCAGTCCACGTTTCGCCAGCTTCCTGCAAGGACTCGGGCGTCTACCGGTACTCAGCTGGCTGCTCTCGCGCTTCGTGCCTGAAAGACGCGCATTCCGGCCACTATGTAGCCGAGGCTGAACGATATCAACGAATATCGCTATCTGTTTCGAACCTCAGAGCCGAGCCTTTGACTGGTGTGATGGGCATTCACCAGAACTACCCGAAAGTCATGCCCGCGGAGGATGTCGTAGAGAGCGGGATCGAGTACACCCCCGTGGCTTGCATCGCTACGGTATCGATCCGGCAGACGTTTACCCGCAGTAAACTCAGAATTACGCTGCATCTCTGTCCTGTTGCAATGCGGCCAAGCAAGTACTGCACAAGAGCAGCCTCGCTTTCTTTGGGAGAACAACGGTCCTATTGATGAGAGCGGTCATGGTCACTGGATCAGTAATCATCGAGGCGTGCTGCTGACAGAGCCCGACCGAACAGTGATGACAAATACCGATGGCTTCGCCGCGGGTGCCGGCCTGCGAACATTCATAGCAGTACATAATTGCTTCCTGGTGTCCTTCCCTTTTGCTCGGCGGCCGTTTGCAGGGGCCGGACCGTCTTGAAGACTGGTGCAGGCTCACACTGGTGGCCGCAAGTCCCAGCTACCGCCATCCGTTCAGGATCTCTCGATTCGGCAGGTGTCGATGGTGGCTAGCACGCCACTATACCATTTCCGATTGATCCAAAGTGCGACATTGACCAGGGAAATGAGTACCGGCACTTCGACCAGCGGTCCGATGACGGCTGCGAAAGCGGCGCCATGGTGGATTCCAAACGTCGCGATGGCAACGGCTATTGCCAGTTCGAAGTTGTTGGACGAAGCCGTGAATGACAGCGTGGTCGCTTCCGCATAGTTGGCGCCGGCCTTCTTGCTCATCCAGAACGACGCGAAGAACATCACCACGAAGTAAATAGTGAGCGGGATGGCGACTCGAACCACGTCGAACGGCAACTGGACGATCATCTCTCCCTTCAGGCTGAACATCACCACGATCGTGAACAACAAGGAGATCAGCGTAATTGGGCTAATCTTCGGAACGAAAGTCCGTTCGTACCACCGGCGGCCTTTAGCTTTCTGCATCACGAAGCGGGTCAGCATACCTGCGATGAACGGGATGCCCAGGTAGATGAACACGCTCTGGGCGATTTCGGCCATGGAGATGTCCACCTCCACGGCCTTGAGCCCCAGCCAGCGGGGGACGGTAGCGAGAAAAAAATACGCGTAGACCGAGAAGAATAAAACCTGGAAGACGGAGTTCAATGCGACCAAGCCGGCCGCATACTCCGGATCGCCCCGCGCCAAGTCGTTCCACACAATGACCATGGCTATGCAGCGTGCGAGTCCGATCAGGATAAGACCGGTCATGTACTCCGGCTTGTCCCGGAGTAGCAGGACCGCTAACGCGAACATCAGAATGGGTCCAACCAGCCAGTTCTGAACGAGAGAGAGAAGCAGGATTCGGCGGTGCTGGAAGACCCGGCCCATCTCCTCGTATTTCACCTTCGCCAGCGGCGGATACATCATCAGGATCAGCCCGATGGCAATGGGAATGGATGTGGTACCGACGCTGAAGCGATCTAAGAAGGGCACGACGCCGGGAACAAGATACCCGAGCCCCACGCCAGCCACCATGGCGGCAAAGATCCACAACGTGAGGTAACGATCCAGAAACGAAAGCTTGGGATTTGGCGCGCTCTCCATATCTTTTCAGCCTTTCAGCGCATCCGCAAGTGCCCAAGAGCCGTTCGGGCTCCGGCGTCTCGGAGTTCAAGTGGATTCATGGCAAATTCGGGCGCCATGCGATTCGCGCCCGTCCGCAATATACCGTTCTCCCCTCGACCCACGCTCGACGACCGGATCTCTGTTGCTGTCGGTATGTCCCCGCTACTCAGACGCCGAACTCATGGCTGGAGCACAGCATTGGTGTGAAGTTTCCGACGCCATTGTCTCTCCCCGTATCTGTCCCAATGCCTGAACACAGGTCCCACACAGAAACACTCTCGCCTTCCTGGGAAGAGCAACCGTCCTCAGCATCAGTACCGTTGTTGTAACGGGATCCTCAACGATGCACGCGTGATCCGAGCAGAGCCCAGCTGAACAGTGATGACACAGGCCAACAGCCGCGCGATCCTTACCGAGCTTCGAGCATTCATAACAGAGCATAAGTTGCCTCCCAATCTCCCAAACAGAAGCTGCAATCTCCCTGGCAGAAAACCCGTGCCGCATTCGAATTACAGAACGAGCACACCGAAGATACATCCGTCACTCAACTGGAACTCGACAACGTTTGCTCCCGATCATCTCGGCGGCATGCCTCCATGCCGTTGGGCATAACCGTTTGCGGTCGCGTCGGTGGGTTGCCAGTACACTCAACCTGCGTCATTTCACGCTGACGCGCGCGATGATGATGGCGGCTGACGATCCCGCAAACGCCCGCGCGCCGCTCAGCATCTCGTACAGCACGCATCCAAAGCTGAAGATGTCATTACGCTTAATCCATCGCACTGAAATCGCGATGGGACGCTTTTTGCCTGCTGACTCCGGGCACCTCTTTGCCGGTTTGGCGCGGCAAATGCATTCTCGCACTGCGGAGTTTGATTATGAAATTCACACCGTATGTTGTGACATGGGCGGTCTTGGCCGTGGTCGTGTTGGCGCTGGCGCTCTACCGCAACCTTCGGGCGCTGCACGAAGACGATAACCTGCACATCGCAACCGGCGAAGAATCCTTGATCCCAAAGCAATTGGCTTTCTATCGGGTCATGGATAGAATCGACCACTGGGGAGAAGCATTAACGGCGATCACGGTGGCTGGCGGCCTGGTC
>Ga0187876_1003418_pt1 | contig 10851 bp, 10 predicted proteins | sample June2016WEW_17_4_FD_133000 | JGI IMG/M metagenome (GOLD analysis project Ga0187876, IMG submission 133000) | Peatland microbial communities from SPRUCE experiment site at the Marcell Experimental Forest, Minnesota, USA - June2016WEW_17_40 | ecosystem: Environmental > Terrestrial > Soil >... | reverse complement strand
CTGGAGACGCTGGCGGAGGCGATGGACGATCACCGGGTGGTGGCCGCCGCGCAGTTCCTGCCGATGCTGGACCGCATCGCCAACAACGAAACCTATATGCACGAGGCGCGGACCCTGGCGGCGGATCTGGCCGGAATGATTCGCAATCCGCAGAAGTAGGGCGGGGGAGCAGGCGCCGCGAATCCCTTGACGGTAGATCTTTGTATGGACGATACTGTAAATACCAATGCGGGTTGATTGGGACAACGCCAAGAACGCGATTAACCGCAGCAAGCATGGAATCGACTTTGAAACAGCGCAGCTCATTTTTGACGATCCATTCTGCATCACTTTCGTTGAGCGGGTAACTGACGGTGAAGAGCGATGGCACGCAATCGGCTCGATCGAGAAGCTCGTTGTACTTGTCGTCGTGCATACGTATCGGGAAGTGGATTCGGAGGAAATGATCCGCATCATCTCAGCCCGTCGCGCGACCACGAAGGAAAGGAGGCTCTATGAGCAAGCTATCGGCTGAGAAACGCAAAGAGCTTCAGAAGCTCGCTGCCAGGCCGGACCGCGAAATCGACCTGTCCGACATCCCGGAAATTCGGGAGATTCCGCCGGATGCCGTGATCGGCAGGTTCTACCGGCCCAAGAAGACCACCGTGACGATCCGGCTTGATGTGGATGTCGTGGCGTGGTTGAAGGCAACCGGTGACGGGTATCAGACTCGAATCAACGCCTATCTCCGCCATCTGATGCAACAGCGCCGCCAGCAATGAGGCTTACCAGGACCGAAGCGTCGCCCACTCCGAGGAAGGTTACGTCCCGTCTGTCAGCGGGTTTTTGGTCACCGGGTCTTTGTCCGTAGCCTGCCATGGTTCCGGGGTGTATTATATATAATTCGAAGGGTTGTTTTCGATGCTTACTCAAACCCGGCCCCTTGATCGGGCGACGGTCGAAGGACTATATCGCGAAAAGGATGTCCGACTTACGCCGGAGCAGCTCGCGGCGTGCTTTCCGCACCTTCAGCGGCCGCTTTCGGAGGTTCTTCAGCTCAATATCCCCGTGGGTAAAGACGGCATGATCGGGCGAGCTGAGATTCCCGCCTGGCCCCGCTGAAGGTTCGCCGATCAGAGCGGCCCCCGATTGCCACCACCGCACAACTGCGCGGCGTGCTCTAGCGCTTATCTGTCAACTCGATCGTTGGCAAGGGTGTGACCGCCGATATCCCTGTGCCCAATCCCCGTCGTGTTGCTCAGAATCGTCGCGAAATCCCTGATGAGCATCCTTTCCAGCGCGACCCTGTATGGATCGAGAGCGGGTGGAAGCACGTCGTAGCGGAAGTAGTCCCAATCAGGGATGGATGGATGCGGCTGCAGAAGCCTCTTAACCAAATCGCGTGCTTCCCCAACGTAGAACCGCTTAGTTTCCGTCGCCAGCAGAAAATAGATGACGTTCTTTGCGCCAAGCTCGAACGCGACCTCCGAGCGCGCCTTCCAATCCTGCTTATGTATCCGATGTGTCCCTTTTCCGGAAAGCTCGTCATCTATGCTCTTGATGGCCGGCGAACCGAGCAACCTCTTGAAGAGATGCGGGAATTCGGGCCGCATCGTGTAGTTTGAAACAAATCGAAAGATCCGCTGTTCATGGTCAAATTCGATATCCAGAAACTCCGCAAATGGGATGTCGCTTTCGATGTCTTGCGCATGCCCCAGGTCGGCTTCAAGCGAGCGCATGTAGCTCATGAGGAACGACTGCTTCAACTCGTAGGACAGGGCGGGATCAAACCACAGGCGAAACGCGGGGTTGCGCCTACCATGTGGTGAACTGGCGGTAACTGATGCGCTGTAGGTCTGATCCTGGAAGGTCACGTGCGCGGCGGCCTCGGGCTGGTTCTTGCTGGTGACTCCGCCAAACAGGGCGGGAAGAGTCCACATCTTGCATGCCCACATGGGAATCGTTATGCCGCCATACTCAAAAAGGGATTTGTGCACCTTCTTGCGCCAGATCGCAAACTCGACGTTCTGCCGTTCGGATTTCATGACCGCTTGCCTGTTGCCACACTACACCCTTGGTCCAGAGAGCACGTTGACAGACGGGACGTAGCGCAGGGCAAAACGCGTAAGCCCAGAGCTGCGTGGTCTATTCCGACAGCTTTTGATGCTTCGCGACCCATTGTCAACGCAGCATCTCCGCTACGCTGATTATTATAGTTCAGGTTCCGGATATCCGATTGCTTCGGGCGCCACTCAAAGCCCGGTTCTAACGCTTGCGCGCTATTCCGATCACGCTTACGGCGGGCCAGGGCAACGCGCCATCGATGCGGCGCCAGAGCCAGACCAGGCGGTCGAACACCCAGAGCAGGACGCGGCTGGAGCTGCGGCGCTTGAGGACGCGTCCGGTGAACCACCAGCCGGGGCGGGTGATGCGGTTGAAGTGCAGCACTTGCTCGACAGCGAGGCCGGCGGCTTCCATCTTGGCGCGCAGTTCGGCTTCGCTGTAACGCCGGTAGTGGCCGAGTTCCTCATCGAGGGTGCCGTAGATGGCCTGATCTTGCGGCACCAGCACGATGGCGACGCCGCCGGGGACGAGGGCGCTCGATATATTGGCAAGGCCGGTCGCGTCGTCCTCGATATGTTCCAGCACGTTGAGGCAGATTACAGTGTCGGCCTGGCCGGCGAGCGGGGCGAAGTCCTCGGGCGCGCTCAAGTCGCAGCGCATCAGCCTCACATTGGGGTGGTTCTGGAAACGCACGCGGAGCCGGGCCAGGTGTTCGGGGTCGATATCGCTGGCGATGTAAAGCTGGCGGCGCGGGGACAGGTGCCGCGAGAGGTTGCCCATGCCGGCGCCAATCTCGAGTACGCGAGTGCCCACCCACGGACGAATGGTATCGGCCATCCAGCGGTTAAAGCGCGGGGTCTGGGAAAGCGCGTCCAACATGCCGGCGCCGCCATCGCGATAAATATCGCGCCGCAGGCCATACCAGAGCACGGCGCACAGCGCCCATACGGCGTCCCAAAAGCCGATCTTCTTGCCTTCCTCGTAGGTGCGGCCGCGGTAGCTGATAGGGACCTCATACAGGGCCACGCCGCGCTGGGCGAGTTTGACGGTGATTTCTGGATCGAAACCGAAGCCGTCGCTGCGCAGCGGAATCGAACGCACCAGCGACAGGCGGAAGGCTTTGTAGCCGGTTTCCATGTCCGTGAGGTTCAAGTCGGCGACGGCGTTGCCTACGGTGGTCAGGAAGTGGTTGGCCAGCGAATGCCAGAAGTACATCACGCGGCGTTCGCCCGAACTGGCGAAGCGCGAGCCGAAGACCGCGTCGGCGTGGCCCTCCAGTAGCGGGGCGAGCACGCGGGCGAGGTCGAGGGGATTGTATTCGAGGTCGCTGTCCTGGATGACCGCGAACTCTCCCGACGCGTGCTCGATGGCGGTGCGGATGGCGGCGCCCTTGCCCCGGTTGCGGCCGTGGCGAACGACCTGAATTACGCCTGGGTGCAGCCGGGCGAGATCATCCAGGGTCTGGGCCGACTCATCCGTGGAGCCGTCATCGACAGCGACGATTTCGACGGGTACTTGCTCCCACAGCGGCACCGCTAGCAGGCGCACGACCAGCGCCGGCAGATATTCCGCTTCATTGAAGACCGGAATGAGGATCGAAACTCGGGGATTCGCGGGTGCCAATAGAAGATGGTAGTACGCCGCGGCGGGCCCGCGGGGCCGGGGCGCGTCAACCTGGCGGACCCGATGCCGCCATGTTGCATGCGTAAATATGAGTCCATGCCTCTAAATGGCTATCGGGAAGCCATTGACTTCCCGTACAATAGAGTCACACTGTAATTGAGAGGTGGATGAGATGAAACCGATCGGGATCGCACTCCTGGCCAGCGCACTGCTGGCCCTCACCGCGACCCCGGGCTTGGCGCAGTACGTGGTCTCCGCCAAATCCGGCACGGTCAATTTCACGGAAGGCCAGGTGCAGTTGGATGGCCACACGCTGGAATCGTCCCTAACCCACTACCCGGACATCAAGGAGGGAAGCGTGCTCTCTACCGGGGATGGCCGCGCGGAGGTTCTGCTCACCCCCGGCGTCACTCTCCGCCTAGGCGACCACGCCAGCCTCAAGATGATCACCAACCGGCTGATCGACACGCGTGTGGAGTTGCTAGGTGGCAAGGCCGTTGTGGAGGCTGACCAGATCGGCAAAGACACCAGCGTCACTATCGTCGTCAATAACGCCGCCGTGTCGCTGCCCAAGGCTGGCATCTATCGGTTCAATTTTGAGCCGGCGCAGTTGAGGGTGTTCAAGGGCGAAGCCGCCGTACTGACGGGCTCCGAGACCAAGCTGGTGGGAGCCGGCAGAACGTGCCCGCTGGGCGGCACCGAGGTTGCGGTCAAGAAGTTCGAGACGGACGACACGGATGCGCTGGATCACTGGAGCGAACGCCGAGCCGAGCTCATGGCCATGGCGAACGTGTCGGGCGCCAGTTCGTTAAGTCCGTACGGAGGTTTGTACGGCGCGGGCTACTCAGCGGGAATGGGAATGCCGTTCCTGGGCTGTTCCGGTCTCGGCTATATGCCATCGTTCGGTTACGCAGGCGGCACGTGGGGCTTTCTGAACCCATTTGGCGGCTACGCGCCGTCCGGAATGTGGTCGTACAACCCCTGGTACGACATGTATACGTACATTCCTTGTGCCGGCATGGCTTTTAGCCCGTACGGCTACGGGTTCTGGAGTCCGGGCCGGGTTCAGAGCGTTATCAACTCGCCCACGAGCGGCACCGGCGTCACGCCTCGTCCAATACACCGGCCGGTGCAACGTCCCTTGTTGACGCTGGCAGTTAATGGATCTCACACACCTGGGTTCCGAGGGGGAACGGGCACCAGATCCGCTTACGGTTCGGCGGCTTCGGGACATGGTGGTTCGGCTAGTTACGCCAGCGGTGGATCATCCTCTGGATCGGCGGGATCGGCTGCGCGCGGTGGTGCATCGACTGGCGGTTTCGGCTTTGCTGGGGGTGGTGCATCCGCTGGTGCGGGTGGCCACGGAGGTTTCGGCGGCGGAGGAGGAGGCGGCGGACGCCGGTAAAGGGACCGGTATTCACCGGGATTTTTGACAGAGAGGCCGGATGGTTGGCTTTCCATTCGGCCTTTTTTCTTTTATTTAGTTGATAGATCTGAAAGTTTTAGTTTATCGGGGACGGAACAGGGCCGAATGACACAGTTGCCATTCGGCTATTTTCCTTTTGTTTGGCCGGTTTTGTCTGAGAAACCCGTTCAGTCCGGATGAAACGGCGTCAGATACAATAGTTCCATCTGACTTTTTTTCTTTTGATTAGAGAATATTTCTGAAAGGGTTGGTTAATCCGTACGTGGCAGCTACACGGCTAGCCGCAGAGGGCGGTGGCGGCGGCTGGCGCGGACACCGATCAACTCGGCCACTTCGCCCAGCAGCGCCGGCAGGTTCTCGGTGTAAATCGAAACTTCGGAAACCGCTGGCTGGTATCCGCCCTTGGGCTTGGTATGGCCCGAAGTGATGAAGGCGGTGGCTGGCCGATAGTCCTTCACGCGAGCATAGGCTAGCAGATTGTGCCCGGCAGCACCGGAGCCGCCTTCACCATCGCTCAACACCAAGTCGTATTCTCCCTCGTCGAGTTTAGCCAACGCCTCGGCGGGCGTGGCGGCTGCGTCCACCGCATAACCGCTGGCCTGGAGAATCGTTTGTATGGTCAGCCTGGGTGCAAGATCGCCATGCATCAGCAAAATACGGGCAAGGTCCAACGCCTTGTAGTTCGATTTGTAGCCAGCGGACATCTGCATCTTTGGCCCTAAGACTACTTTAACCGAGAATGCCGGATTTGTAGCCGGAAAATTTAGATGTTGAAGAGTTTAGGCGCCGGTAACGCTCTCCTTGTCTGCGAATACTAGTACCTTTGGTGTATGCTTTCCGCATAGGTCAGGCCGTGTTTTGAACGACATGACTCGAAGGTGTCCATTTTTCGTTGAGGAGGAGCGAGACCACAGCCCATCGCAAATCTTCAAGCGGGTTGGTCACGAAGCGGCCGCTCGGGTCATGGGGCTCTGGATACAACACCACTTGGTTGTGGAGGCTGACTTTCGGCTACAGGCGCTTAGCAATTAGGAGGGTGATATCGTCGGCCTGTGGCGCTCCGGCGGTGAATTCCCCGAGCGCGGCGGTGACGGCGCCGACGATGTCCCGTGCGGGGCGCGCGCGGTTATCGCGCAGAACGCGGATGAAACGTTCCTCGCCAAATTGGGCGTAGTCCGGATTGTTGGCTTCGGTGACGCCGTCGCTATAGAGCGCCAGCAGGTCGCCTGGAGCGAGGTTGGCGCTCTGTTCGCTGTAGGGCGCGATGGAGATGACGCCGAGCACGGGGCCGCCGCCTTCGAGCATTTGCGCGTCCCCGGAGGCGCGCAACAGGACCGGCGGATTGTGGCCCGCATTGGCAAACCGCAAATCGCCCGAGGCGGCATCGAGGACGCTGAAGAAGAACGTGATGAAACGGTTGCTGGGACAGGTGGCGCAGGTGGCTTTGTTGAGCCGCGCCATGAAATCGCCCAGGTTGCCGGGGGTTTCCGCCAGCACATGGACGCGCGCGTGGAGGGCCATCATCATCAGCGACGCCGGCATGCCTTTGCCCGATACATCGCCCAGCGCCAAACCCACGCTGGGGCCGGCGTAGGGGAAAAAATCGTAGTAGTCGCCACCCACTGTGCGGCACGGGACGTTGAAACCGGCCAGATCCACACCGGCGATTTCGGGCGCGCGCGCCGGCAGCATGCCGCCCTGGATCTCGGCGGCCTGCGACAGATCGCGCTGCATGATGCGCTCGGCGGCTTCGACTTCGGCCAGACGCGCGTGCTCGATGCGAATGGCGGCCACGTTCGCCATCACGGTCAGCAGGCTCAGATCGTTCTTGGTGAATTCGCGCAGGATGAAGGGAGAATCCACGTAGATCAAGCCGATGATGCGGTCCTTGGTTTGGAGCGGGACGGCCATCATGGTGTGGACCTTTTGTTCCACGATGCTCATGCGGGCCTTAAAGGCGTCGTCGAGTTGCGCATCGCGCACCAGCACGGACGATTTCTCGCGCAGCACGCGGTCGCGAACCGCGGTCGAGATGCGGAATCCATCGCCCTTGTGGGCCTTGGCGGTGAGCTGATCGCCTTCAAGCAGCAGCAGCACGCCGCGTTGCGCGTTGACGGCCTGAATCGACAGATCGAGGATCAGCGGAAACAGGTCGGCGAGCGGGCGGTTTTCGGCCAGCTCCTGGCCGGCGTGGATGAGGGCCTGCATCGCGGCCGACGGCTTGGCGCCGCCGCCGGGCTCGACCACGATGGTGCGGTTGGCATCTCCCAGGCTGGTGACCAGGGTCGAAGTGCTGGGCGAATCGGTCTCAGCTCCTTCGAACACCACCACGGAGGACACGGGCGCGCTTGGCTCGGGAGCGAAGACGATGGACAGGTGGCCGGCGGTGATGCGGTCGCCGGGGCGCAGCACCAGTACCGCTTTGAGCGGAATGCCGTTGACGAAGGTGCCGTTCTTGCTGCCCAGATCCTGCACCGTCCATTCGTCGCCGGAGGGCTCCAGGGCGAAGTGCTGGCGCGAGAGGCCGGAATCCTCGGGGAAGCTCAATTCGGCGGCGCTGGAGCGTCCCACGGCCAACCGGCCGCTGGAAAGCGGAAGGGTTCTCGTCTGCCCCTCGGGACCTTGAATCAGAATTGTGCGCGGCATGGGTGTGAACTATTTTAGCCGTCCTGCGGAGACGAAGGCGGCGCAGGCCGATTACTCGCGTGCGCGGAGGACATGGAATCTTTTTGGGGTTTCAGGCTGAGCGGTGCTGGATCGAGCAGAAAAGGCAAGCTAAAGCACCCCCTACCCATACCGAGCGCTACGCAGCATCCCCGAGCACATGTGAGTAAACGGACTTGCTCTCTGTTATAGTCGGCTTGGGAAACGAATATGGAACGGACCATTTCATTCACGTTAAACGGCAAAGCGGCGGCCGTGAAAACGGACGACGAACGGATACTGCTGTGGGTGCTGCGCAGCGATCTGGGGCTGACAGGCACGAAATTCGGGTGCGGCGAAGGATTGTGCGGAGCCTGCACGGTGATCGTGGGAAACGAGGCGGTGCGGTCGTGCGCGACGCCTCTTAAGGCGGTGGCCGGCAAACGGGTAATGACCATCGAAGGGATCGGCCAGAACGGGCTGCACGCCATCCAGCACGCGTTCCTGGAGCACCGCGCGTTCCAGTGCGGATACTGCACGTCTGGGATGATCGTGAGTGCGTATGCGTTGCTGCTGAAGACGCCGCGTCCGACGCGCGAGCAGATTGTGCGGCACATGGAAGACAATCTGTGCCGTTGCGGCTCGCACGTGCGGATTCTGGATGCGATTCAGGAAGCCGCCGGGGCGGCACAGGCGGGTGTGTGATGGCTGAGAGCTTGGTTGTTCAGGGTGAAATGAAACGGCGCGACTTCTTCGAAGTCGCGGGGGCGGGGCTGTTCGTCTTTTTCGGCGCGGAATCGGTGGAGGGTCAGGAGCCGGGGAGGCTGCCGGGGCGGCAAAGCGGTCCGGCGGATTTCAACGCCTATCTGAAAATCGGGGCGGACGGGCGCGTGACGTGCTTGGCTGGCAAAGTGGAGTTGGGCCAGGGTGCGATGACGGAGTTGGCAGGAGCTCTGGCGGAAGAACTCGATGTCGCGCTGGACACGGTGGACGTGGTGATGGGCGATACCGAACTGTGCCCGTACGATATGGGAACCTTCGGATCGATGTGTACGCCGCTGCTCTGGCCGGCGGTGCGCAGAGCGGGAGCGGAGGCCAAAGCGGTATTGCTCGAAATGGCGTCGGAGCGGTTGCAGGCGCCAGTCGGCCAATTGCAGGTGGAATCCGGGAGCATCCGCCAATTGGGCAAGCCGTCGAATGCGGTGACGTACGGGCAACTGGTGGAAGGCAAGCGCATCGAGCGGCATCTCGAGAATGTGCCCGTGAAGGCGGCGGGGTTTGCGGTGATCGGCACCTCGCCGATGCGCAAAGACGGCGTGGACAAAGTCACGGGCAAGGCGCAATATGCGGGCGATATCGTGCTGCCGGGGATGCTGCACGCAGCCATTCTGCGGCCGCCGGCGCACGGGGCGACGTTGAAATCGGCGGACACTTCGGCGGCGGAGAAGCTAAGCGGCGTGCGGGTGGTGAAGGACGGCGGGATGATCGCGGTGCTGCACGAGCGGCCCGATATTGCAGTTGAGGCGCTGGGCAAAATCAAGGCCGATTGGGAGAATCCGCCGGCCGGTCCCGACGACAAAACGATCTTCGAGCACATTCAGAAGACTGCGCCGCAGCCGCGCGTAGTGGGCCAGAGCGGCGATCTGGCGGAGGGCGAGCGGATGGTGGGGAGCGTGATCGAGGAAACCTACCTGAACAGCTACGTCGCTCACGCTCCTATGGAGACCCACTCGGCGACGGCGCAGACCGAAGACGGCAAGGTCACGGTATGGGCCAGCTCGCAAGCCCCGTTCCAGGTGCAGCGCGCCGTGGCATCGGCGCTGGGAATGCCGGCCGAGAAGGTGCGGATCATTTCCCGGTACGTCGGCGGCGGGTTCGGCGGCAAGACGGAAGCGGACCAGGGAGTGGAGGCGGCGCGCCTGGCGAAAATCACAGGCAAACCGGTGCAGGTGGTCTACAGCCGTCAGGAGGAATTCTTCTACGACCGGTTCCGGCCGGCCGCGGTGATGAAGATCCGCGCCGGGGTGGCGGGCGGCAAGATCGTGCTGTGGGACAGCCACGTGTTCGGGGCGGGGGATCGGGAAGCCAATCCGTTTTACGACATCCCGCACAAGCGCGTGACATCGGCGGGTGGATGGATGGGCGGGAATCCAGCGGGGATGAACCCATTCGCGGTCGGCGCGTGGCGCGCGCCGTCGGTGAACAGCAACACGTTCGCGCGGGAATCGCATATCGACGCGTTGGCGGCGAAGGCGGGCATGGATCCGCTGGAGTTCCGGCTGAACAACCTGACGAATCCGCGGGTGCGGCGCGTGTTGGAAACCGCCGCCAAACAGTTCGGCTGGAAGGCCGGCCGCGCGCCCACGGAACGCGGCGCCGGGATGGCGTGCGGCATGTACTCCAACGCCTGCAACGCCACGATGGTGGAAGTAGCGGTGAACCGCGGCACGGGTGCCGTTCAGGTAAAGCGCGTGGTGATGGCGCTGGACGAAGGCCTGGTCGTCAACCCCGACGGAATGCGGCAGCAGGCCGAAGGCTGCGTCATCATGGGCCTGGGTTACTCGCTGGCCGAGGAAGTGCGGTTCCGCAACGGGGAGGTGCTCGACACCAACTTCGACACGTACCAGATTCCACGATTCTCGTGGCTGCCGAAGATCGAAATCGTGCTGGTGGACAATCCGGAGACGCCGGCGCTGGGCGGCGGGGAGCCACCAATCATCGCCATGGGCGCGGCGTTGGCCAACGCCATCTTCGATGCTGTGGGCGCTCGCCTGCTGCAATTGCCCATGACGCCGGAGCGCGTGAAAGCAGCGGTGGCAAAGGCCTGAGCAGCGCGAATGCGGATGGGACTGTCTCCGGGCTTACGCCCTTTTGGGAGCAAGGTGGAGAGTGCCTGACGTAGGATAGCGCTGGGAATGTATACCTTGCCGTGCGCACGCAGTTTGGCGGACTGTGAGGATTCACGCCAGGGCAATGCGGCAGACCCCGTAGATGGCGAATGCGGCGACGCCAAAGGTCCATAGGCGCGGGCGCCACGGGGCGTTCCAAAAGAGAGAGAACAGCAGGATGAGCCCAAGCGGGCTGAGGGCGTTGCAGTGAATCGCCTAGCTCCAGTG
>Ga0187876_1003416_pt1 | contig 10855 bp, 10 predicted proteins | sample June2016WEW_17_4_FD_133000 | JGI IMG/M metagenome (GOLD analysis project Ga0187876, IMG submission 133000) | Peatland microbial communities from SPRUCE experiment site at the Marcell Experimental Forest, Minnesota, USA - June2016WEW_17_40 | ecosystem: Environmental > Terrestrial > Soil >... | reverse complement strand
TGGCGGCCCCGATCCTCCGCCAATTGAAAAGAACGGGCGTCGATGCGTACATTGCCAAGAACGAAGCGCCGAGAATGCTGGTAACCGCAGTCGAACGAATTTTGGCCGGTGAACCATTTTTCGCTTCGAGCAGTGCGTCGCGACCGGTAGATCAAATCGAATCGCCGGAGTACGTTCCGGCCCAGTTTATCCTCACCCCCAAGGAACTCGAGGTGATGCGTTTGCTGGTTCAGGGACAAAGCAATAAGGAGCTGGCCGGTGAGCTCGGCATGAGTGTAAGGACGGCGGAGAGCCATCATGCGAGCATACTCGGGAAGCTGGGCATCGATTCGATCGGTGAAATGGTGCGGGTCGCGATCCGCGACGGCGTGATCTGACGGTAATCGGGAATCAGACCCCGCACTCCGCCAGCAACCGTTCCAGCAGTCCCTCGACTTCAAGTGACTGGCCCACCGGCGAAGATAGCCAACGTCGAGTCTGCTGCCAGCGGTCCTGCACATCCCGCAAATCGAGGGTTCGTCCGGGTCGGGATAATAAACATATGGAATCCATCACCGAGGAACGCTCGCTCTGGAAGTTGTTCGGCCTGGCATTGGTGAGTACTCGCGGCACAAAACTGCGCTATTGGAAGCGGGTACTAATTGCGCTTCGCGACCGGCTTGGCTGGTAGCACCGAATTCGGGAAGCGTCAACCGGGTCTGAGCAGGCCGCGGATTCGCGTGCGAATGTTACTCCCCTCCGCCAGCAGCAGATAGAGCACTCCGTACGGGGTGAGTACGGCCGCGGCGGTCAGGATTGGATGCAGTCCTGGCGCGAGTTGTAATTTGATCGCCCATGCCACGCCGGACGCGATAATGGCCGCGATCCACAACCTCCCCAGATAGCCCACGCCCACAGGATCGGAGCCGATCTTCTTTCCGAGAGAGCGCCGCAGCAGCACGAATTCGATCCAGCCGCTTACACCCGCTGAAGCGGTCAATCCCGCGACGCCCCACTTTGGGTCGATGCCGAGCATCGGCGGCAACGGGATGGCGCAGAAATATCCGAGAACGGTGGTGAGTAAGATCCGGACGATGGCGAATCGCAGCGGGGTTCGCGTGTCCTTCAACGCATAAAACGCGGATGAATAGAGCCGCCCCTGGGTCGAGGCCAGCAGCCCGACACCCGATCCCGCGAGGATTCCCCACTCGTAGATCGAGTCTGCGTGGGTGAACTTGCCGCTCTGATAAATCGCGCCCGCAATGACGTCTCCGAGAGCGATGAAAGCCACTACCGAGGGGATTACGAGGAAGGCGATCCGGCGCAGGCCGTTCACGAGGCGCAGCCGGAGGCTCGCGGCAAATTCGAGATCGGCTCCCACGGCGCGCGACATCTCCGGCAGTTCCGATGCCGATACGGACATCCCGAATAAACTCACCGGGAGAAGGTATATCGTTTGCGCATATGCCAGGGCGGAGACCGCGCCCATGGGCAGGTTGCTCGCGATGAAGGAATCGATATACGCGCTGAGTTGCACGACGCCGCGGCTGACAAAAACCGGCCCGAAATTGCGGATCACGATGCGGACGCTGTCGAGGTGAGTCGCCAACTGAATGCGCAACGCCGGTACCAGGCCTAAGACGACGGGCAATTGCGCCAGGAACATGGCCACGCTTCCGGCAACCGACGCCCAGGCGACGAGCTCCGCGAGGCGGTCCTGCCCGGTGCGCGGGCCAAACCACGCAAGAGCCACAATCATGGCGATGTTCCACAGGACGGGCACGCTGTAGGAGAGGAAAAAGCGGCGATGGCTGTTCAGAATTCCGAGGCACCAGGCGGAAAGTACCAGGAGTCCGGCGCCGGGAAACAGAATCCGCACGAGGGTGATCGTCAGCTGGCGCTTGGCTCCGTGAAATCCGTATGCGATGGCGTCAATCAGCAGCGGCGTGGCGAGGACTCCGAGAAGCACCAGAGCCGAGGTGAGGAGCGCAAGGATTGCGAAAACGGCCCCGGCAACGCGGCCTGCTTCTTCCTCCGTTTCCCGCGTATGGCGAGCAAGCAGGCCCGCATAAACCGGGATGAACGACGCCGAGAGGACTCCCTCGCCGAACAGAGTCTGCAGGAAATTCGGAATGCGGAGCGCGGCGCGAAAGGCGTCGGCGGCATCCGAGTTGCCGAAGTAGTGGGCGAAAACCCGGTCGCGAATGAGGCCGGCGATCCGGCTGAGGAAGATGCCCGCCGCCACCAGAGAGGCCGCGCCGCGCCCCCGCCGCCGCGGCTTTATTGCCGCTTCGGGCGTCACCGGTTCATCCATCCCAGTCTGTATCTCAAAAGCGAAGCCTTCACCAGCATCGCATTTGCGGGACGGGCTCGGGCTCGTTACTTTGCGTGCTGTATTTTGCGGCGGCCGCTGCCCTGGCACTGCGGACATTGGCCCGTGCCGGCGCAGTTGAAGCACTGCCCGCCATTACTCGTGCCCTTGCAGGTTGTGCATTGGCCGCTCCCGCCGCAGACATCGCATTTCACTCTGTGTTCGTCGTCCATACTGGTTGGATTAGCACGTTGAAGCCCATACAGGTTCGGATTGCCGACTCTTATCATCGATAACTACGATTCGTTCACGTTTAATCTGTTCAGCCTCGTGGCCAAGGTTACCGGGGAAACACCGCGCGTCATCCGCAACGACGAAATGACGTGGGAAGAAATTCGCGAACTCGATTTCAACAGCGTGATTATTTCGCCAGGTCCTGGGCACCCCGATCGCCCGCGCGATTTTGGCGTTTCGGGCGAGGTGATTCGGAATGCAGCGGTCCCTGTACTGGGGGTTTGCCTCGGACATCAGGGAATCGCATCTGCATTCGGTGGACGCGTGGTAAGAACTGCGCCGGTTCATGGCCATTCGAGCGAAATCATTCATGGCGGGGACGATTTGTTTCGGGGGATTCCCACGCGCTTTTCAGCCGTCAGATATCACTCGCTCGCCGTCGCGGAACCTCTACCCGCGGAGGTTCGGAAGATTGCGTGGACGGCGGATGGAACCGTGATGGCTCTGCGGCACACTACGAGACCGTTATGGGGGGTTCAGTTTCATCCGGAATCGGTGTGTACGGAGTATGGAGCCGAGTTGGTGCGGAACTTCCTGGCGTTTGGGAAGCCCGGGACATCTCGTACCGCTCCTTGCCAGTCGCGGCTCGGAATCGGTGTTACTGCCAGGGTGCAAGTTCTGGTTCGGCAGATGCCTTTGCTACATCCTCCCGAAGATCTCTTTCTAGCCCTTTTCGCGGGCGAGCAATATGCCTTCTGGCTCGATAGCGCTCGCCGGTTCTCCTATATGGGTGCTTCGGACGATGTCCATGTAAGCATTCCGGGGGAACGGGTGTTCGATTGGCTCGAGCAGTCCCTGCTGCGAACCGAAATCGACGCGCCTGCGGTCCCGTTCCCATTCACTGGCGGTTATATCGGCTATTTCGGCTACGAACTTAAGGCCGAATGCGGGGCGCGGAATATCCACCAATCCGCGTTGCCCGATTCCGTTCTTCTGCGTGTCGAGCGTTTTCTGGTCATCGACCATTTGGATCACACGCTTTACGCAGTAGGTACAGAACATTGGCTGGACGAAATCGAAGAACGCATCGCCGCAATCAGGATTCAGCGCCCCGCGTCGAACCGCTCGCGACCGGCGGAGCGCTTCAGTATTTCGAAGACGGACTATCTCGACCGCGTCCGCGATTGTCTCGCCTTCATTGCCGACGGTGAGAGCTATGAGTTCTGCCTGACCAACAAGGTCCTGCTTGAGACCAGCATCAACGCGCTGGACTACTATGAAACTCTGCGGCGCACGAATCCCGCGCCCTACTCTGCTTATCTGAACCTTGCGGATATTCAGATCGCATCGAGCTCTCCCGAATGTTTCCTGCGTATCGGCCCCGACCGACGCGCCGAGTCGCGCCCGATCAAGGGGACCATTCGCCGAGGGTGCGATGCGGAAGAAGACGCAAAGCTGCGCGACCAGCTTGCCAGCGATTCCCGTTTCAGGGCCGAGAATCTGATGATTGTGGATCTGGTCCGGCACGACCTCGCTCGCGTCTGCGTTCCGGGAAGCGTCGAGGTTCCATCGCTCATGCAGGTGGAGACTTACGAGACGCTGCATCAACTGGTGAGTACCATCGCGGGGCAACTCGCGCCCGAAACAACCGCGGTCGCGTGCCTGCGCGCGTTATTCCCAGGCGGCTCGATGACCGGAGCGCCGAAGCTGCGCACGATGGAACTGCTCGACCGTCTGGAGCCGGAAGCGCGCGGGATTTATTCGGGAAGTATCGGCTATCTGGGCTTCAACGGGACAGCCGATTTGAGTATCGTGATCCGGACGGCGGTGTTTCATCGGGGAGGCGTGAGCTTCGGAGCAGGTGGAGCGATCGTTGCCCAGTCCGATCCGGACGCGGAGTGGGAAGAGATGCGGCTCAAGGCGCAGGCCCTCCTCCGGGCGTTCGACAGGTTACCTTGAAAGGTATGCGCCTGATTATCCAAAAGCTCTCAGGACAGCAAGTCCTGCTGATTGTTTTCGCCGTGTTGCTTATAGCCCTGCTGGTCAAACCCGGGAAGATCCGCGCCCAACAGAAAGCGGCCCCCGCTGTGGCAGAGGTCGGAGTGGGCTCTCCCCTGCCCGTCTATGTGGTCAACGATCCGCCCCCCGCGTTACCCGAGGGATTTGTCCCGGGCACTTCCTGGAAATTCAGTACCTGGACCTTGCCAAGTTCACTCACCTTTACCGCGACCGTGCAAAAGACGGAAGGAGGTTGGGCGTATCTTACGGTGAATGCAGACCCGACCGCCACGAGGTGGTATTACATTCCGCAAATGCCCGGGGCATGGGAACCGCAGTAGCTCCGATGGTGTTGTTTGTCGCGGCCGATCCGCGCGAGTGCGCCGGCTGGGTGTCCCGCTGGGAAGGGGTCCATCCGGTCTCTTTGCCCGTAATTTGGGCGCGCGCGGGCCGCTTCAAGGGGCGCGACGTGATGGCGATTGCGAGCGGCGCGGGAGCGGAACGCGCGTTTGCGGCGGTCATTGTGGCATCCAGACCCTCGGCCGTTTGCAATATTGGATTTTGCGGAGCGCTCGACGAATCTCTTCGCGTGGGGGACGTGGTGGTTGCCCTGGAAGTGCGGGATAACACCGCGCGGGATAACAGCGGCCCCGAAACACACACGTATGAGACGCTGGTTCCTGGGGTAGGTAAGCCAGAGGCTATGTTGTCGGGCGCCGTTGTATCGATTCACCATGTCGCGCAGACCGCCGCGGAAAAGCGTAACCTGCGTGCAACCGGTGCATCGATAGTAGACATGGAAGCGGCAGGGGCGGCGCGCGCGGCGGAGGATTTGGGCTTGCCCTTCTACTGCATCCGCGCGGTGAGCGATCTGGCCGGCGAAGATTTTGAGAACGATTTTAATGCCGCGCTCGGCCCGGATGGGCAGTTCAGCACATTACGGCTGGTCAGAGGCGCGCTGGCTAGTCCGCGGAAGCGATTTGCTGAGCTGCTTCGCTTGAAGCAGCGGACCGCGCTGGCATCAAAAAACCTGGGAGATTTTCTTGCCGATTGCACGTTCCAGTCACGTTGACGAAAAAACGCCGGATCATATGTTTGCCGCGGTCTACCGGGGTAACAGCACGGTGTCGGTGGACGAGGTCGCAACCCCGCTAATCGGCGACCGCGAAATTCTGATTCGCGTGGAAGCCTGCGGAGTCTGCCATACCGATCTCAAGAAAATCGAGTACAACCTGCTCACGCCGCCGCGGATCTACGGGCATGAGACGGCGGGAGTGGTTTCGCACGTGGGGCGAGAGGTGACGAAATTCAAACCGGGCGACCGGGTGATTGTCTTTCATCACATCCCGTGCGGGAAATGCTTCTACTGTTTACGTAAACTTTACGCGCAATGCCCGGTGTATAAGAAGGTCGGCGTAACGGCGGGCTTCGAGCCGGCAGGAGGCGGTTTCGCACAGTACGTGCGCGTCATGGACTGGATTGTGGAACGCGGTGTCGAGAAAATTCCGGAAGGCGTTCCCTTCGAAACGGCGGCGTTCGTGGAGCCGGTGAATACGTGTTTGAAGGCCGTCGAGCAGTGCGATCCGCAAAAAGACGATGTAGTGCTGGTGCAGGGCCAGGGCCCTATCGGCCTGCTTTTCACGATGCTGTTGAAGCTGCGCGGCTGCACGATTCTGGCGACCGATACGATCCGACGGCGGCTCGAACTCGCAAAACAATGTGGGGCGACATTCGCCATGGACCCGCGCACGGAGGATGTTTCGGCGAAGTTGAAGGAGTTGACCGAAGACCGCGGCGCGGACATGGTTTTTGTCGCAACCAATGCCAAAGGGCTGGTGGAAGAAGCGTTGCGATGCTCGCGGCCGGGCGCGAAAATCATGCTCTTTGCACAGACTTCGGACAAAGAAAGAATCGAACTATCCGGCGCAAGTGTTTGCGTGGGTGAAAGGTCGCTGCTGGGGTCCTACAGCGCATCGGTGGATATGCAAAGGGAGTCGGCGGACCTTGTTTTCAGCGGGAAATTACCGGTGCATTTGCTGATATCACACCGCGTTCCGCTTGATAAAATCGATTTTGCATTTCGCCTCGCAACGCATCCTGGGGAGTTTCCGGGTGAAAATCCGTTGAAAATCATTGTGCAGCCGCAGGAACGGGAGCGGGCACTTTGACGGGCAGACCGAACGGCGTATTGAAAAACGACACCATGCTCGCGGCGGTATTGTACGGCAAAGAGCAGGTCGAACTGGAACGGATTCCCGTTCCGGCGATCGGGCCCGGCGATATTCTCGTGCGCGTTCGCGCGGCGCTAACCTGCGGCACCGACGTGAAAGTCTTCCGCCGCGGATATCATGCGCGGATGATCGTGCCCCCGGCGGTTTTCGGGCATGAATTCGCGGGCGACGTTGTGGCAGTGGGCGACTCGGTTACGCGTTTTCAGCCTGGGCAGCGCGTGGTGGCGGCGAATTCGGCTCCCTGTCTGCAATGCTTTTACTGCCTGCGCGGGAAGGTGAACCTTTGCGAGGATCTGCTGTTCAACAATGGCGCTTATGCGGAGTATATTCGCATTCCGGCGCGCATCGTGGAACGGAACGCATATGCAGTGGCGCCGCATCTGAGTTATCAGGATGCCGCGCTCGCCGAGCCACTGGCGTGCGTAGTAAAGGGACTGGAAGACACAGGTATCGAAGCAGGCGATACGGTGGCCGTGATCGGCACGGGACCCATAGGATCGATGTTCGTGCGGCTGGCAAAGCTGCGTGGCGCTCAGGTGATTGCGGTCGGACGCAAGAGAAAGAAACTGGAACACACCCTGAAATTAGGAGCGGATCGGGCGATCGCAACCGAGGATACTCTCAACCCGGTTGCGGCGGTTCGTGAATTGACGGGCGGGCACGGGGCCGACATCGTGATCGAAGCGGCGGGGAAACCGGAGACCTGGAACTGGTCCGTCGAAATGCTGCGGCGCGGTGGAACCGTAAATTTCTTCGGAGGTCCGCCGAGCGGCACGCGCGTCGAACTCGATACGAACCTGCTGCATTACTCGGAGATTACGTGCAGGGCCAGTTTCCACCATACGCCGCGCGCATTCCGGGAAGCGCTGGACATCATCGAATCGGGGGGGGTGACGGCGGCGGCATTTGTGCAAGCGGAAGAGCCGCTCGAAAGCTTAACGAAGGTTTTGTTCCAGTTGATGGGGGGCAGCGGCACTTTGAAGACTGCCATCATTCCGTGACTGCGCAACTGTTACCGCTGGATTTTGTCCACAGCGCGGAGGCCCGTGAGCGCAGCTGGACGCAGACCGAAGCCGAACAATATACGCGCTGGCTGGCTACTCATCACTACGAAAACTTTCACGTGGTCAGTTTCCTGCTGCCGAAGGAATTGCACCAGGATTTCTATAACGTGTATTCGTATTGCCGGTGGGCGGACGATCTGGCGGATGAGATTGGCGACACGGATGAGAGTCTGCGGTTGCTCGCCTGGTGGGGCACGGAACTGGACCGTATGTATCAAGGCGAAGCGCAACATCCCGTATTCGTGGCGCTCGCCGGCACGGCGAAGAAATACGGGATCCCGAAGCAGCCTTTCGCCGATCTGATCCGCGCGTTTATTCAGGATCAGACCGTGACGCGGTATCAGACATGGGACGGAGTGCTCGATTACTGTGTGTATTCGGCAAATCCGGTGGGACGCCTGGTGCTGTATCTTTGCGGTTATTCCGATGCCGAACGGCAACAGTTATCGGATGCTACCTGCACGGCTTTGCAACTGGCGAATTTCTGGCAGGACGTAACGGTCGATCAATTGAAGGACCGCGTCTATCTTCCGCTTGACTTACTCGCGGAACATAACTATACGGTCGAGGAGCTATACGCGCATCGGTTTGACGAGCGCTTTCGCGCCATTATGCGTGAAGCGGTGGGCCGGGCGCGCGAACTTTTCCTGACGGGACTGCCGTTGAGCCGGATGGTGAATCGGCGGTTGGCGATCGATCTCGAGTTATTCAGCCGCGGCGGGATGTGCATTCTGGACAAGATCGAGCGGCAGAATTATGACGTGCTGTCGCGAAGGCCGAAAATCTCGAAGATCGAACGCGTGAGTCTGCTGATCGGGACGCTCGCGCGAGCGGCATTCGCGCCCGCTGCGTAACATCGCGTATGAATGTATTGCTCGATCAATCGTATGCGCACTGCCGTGCCGTGGCCAGAAAACGGGCCCGGAATTTTTACTACTCATTTGTACTTTTGCCGCCGGAAAAGAAGAACGCCATGTGCGCTATTTACGCGTTCATGCGCTATTGCGACGACTTGAGCGACGAGCCCGGGGCGACGCGGACAGCGATGGATCGCTGGCGCGAAGCATTAACCAACGCGCTGGCGGGACGGCCTGACGGCAATCCCACGTGGCCAGCGTTTCTCGATTCCGTGGAGCGTTACGCGATACCGCACGAGTACTTTTACGAGATGATCGAGGGCGTAGCTTCGGATCTGGAGCCGCGGGCCATCGGGACGTTTGAAGAGCTTTATCAGTACTGCTATCGGGTGGCGTCGGTGGTGGGACTTACGACGATCCATATCTTCGGATTTGAGTCGCCCGAAGCGAGAGAAGCCGCGCTGCTCCTGGCCGAGAAATGCGGGATTGCTTTCCAGCTTACGAATATCCTGCGCGATGTGCGGGAAGACGCCGGGCTCGGGCGGGTTTATCTTCCGGCGGAAGATCTGCGGCGATTTGGCGTGTTCGCGGATGACCTCAAACTGGGACGGCGCACGGAACAGTTTGGACGATTGATGGAGTTCGAGACGGAGCGCGCACGGTCTTATTACCGCGAATCCGCTCCGTTGCTGAATCTGATTCAGCCGCAAAGCCGGCCATCGCTATGGGCGCTGATTGCGATCTACTCCCGGTTACTGGATCATGTGGCGGAATCGCAGTACGATGTGCTGATCCGGCGGATCTCGCTTTCGAGCGCGGAGAAGACCTGGATCGTGCTGCGGGCCGCGCTTGGGTGGACTTAGCAGCTTCCCGGGTGCGCGCCATTGCGGAGAGCAAACGGAACCGGCGGCAAAGACCGCCGGCGTTACCTTATTAACTTTGGTCTATCATTGCCAGCTACCCTCCGGCAGACTACCCGAACCAGGCGAGTATGTCTAAAGTATTGCAATAAATCCCTGTTATTCCGCCGCTAAACCCGCCGACCTCACGCGCACGTGGAAGGTAGTTATCCTGTCCGCCGCCGCTCTCGCATTTTTGTGCAAGATTCTTCTGGCACTAAACACCTATGGGTCCAACGACGTGTACGCCTAGGAGCGCTTCGCCCGTTGGTCCCGAATCTTCGGCGCGAGTCTTCCAGCTGATCGGTACCGCTCCCTCACGGTCACGGCTCAGTAACTGCTCGAATCAGTGCGCGATAAAGTTCCACAAATTCCGCCACGGTCAACTGCTCGGCGCGCCGGGAGATTTCGGGCCTCGATTCGTATAGCTCAGCGGCGTAAACTCCGGCCAGATTATTACGCAGCGTTTTTCTCTTCTGTCTAAAGCATGTCGAGGCGAATGCGAGGAACCCTTCCCAATCCGCGACAGCCAACCCGGAGCGCGGGGTCAATCGGATTACGGCGGACTCGACTTTCGGCGGCGGTTGAAACGCTCCCGGAGGCACGGTAAACAAGTATTCCGCGTGCGCAAAGAATTGGCATTCGACGGAGAGATATCCATACTCGCGGCAGCCGGGTTGCGTCGTGATCCGCTCGGCCACTTCTTTTTGAATCAGGAACACGGCGCGGCTTAACGATCCTGGAGCGCGCACGTAGCGGGAAATAATCGGCGTAGCGATGTAATAGGGCAGATTCCCCACGAGCACTCCGGCGCCCCACTGGGACCAATCGACGTGCAGTGCATTCGCTTCGAGAATTTCCAGACGCGATTCTCCCTGCGAGCGCTCACGCAGATAATCCGCCAGGGCGGCATCGAGCTCAATGGCAGCGACGCGATCCGCGTGGGCGAGTAGGCGCTCGGTCAAGGCACCGCGCCCGGGGCCGATCTCGACGACCAGCGGCGCATGCTCGCCGCACGCGGCCTTGGCGATGCGCTCCAGAGTCTTGCCTTTGACGAGAAAGTGCTGGCCGAGTTTTTGACGCGCCAAAATTGCGGGTCAGCCCCGGATGTTGATATGGCGGCTGCCGACGACGATTTTTCCGGAAACGCGCTGCCCGAATGATGTCGCCGGAGTGAAGGTGCTGAAGAGAACCATATTGCCGATCTCTTTCATTTCCTGGGGCGAAGCAGTGCGCGTATTATCCCCATCCGGCAGTTCGAAATCGCTGACTGCTCCGCTTG
>Ga0187876_1003415_pt1 | contig 10855 bp, 9 predicted proteins | sample June2016WEW_17_4_FD_133000 | JGI IMG/M metagenome (GOLD analysis project Ga0187876, IMG submission 133000) | Peatland microbial communities from SPRUCE experiment site at the Marcell Experimental Forest, Minnesota, USA - June2016WEW_17_40 | ecosystem: Environmental > Terrestrial > Soil > Wetlands... | reverse complement strand
GGTCGGTAGTGCGAGAGCGCATCAAAAGCCGCGCATGACTCGCCAACTCATAATCCGACCGGAGGCTGAAGCAGACATCGCAGAAGCCTTTAGCTGGTATGAGGCTCGCGTCTCCGGACTTGGTTCGGAATTCTTGCGTGTTCCGGACGCTGCCTTCAACTCAATCCTCAGAAATCACGACGTTTATCCCGAGGTCCATAGAAACGTTCGTCGCGCACTGACTAGAAGATTCCCGTTTGCCGTCTTTTTCGTAGTTGAAGAGACTCGGATAGTCGTTCTTTCTGCATTCCATGTGAAGCGGAACCCTCAGGAATGGGAAAAGAGAGTGTAATAGTTTCGAGCCGGTCATTGCAGCCGACCGGTAACATTCGCGGTCAATATGCGGGGGTCGATGGGGGACATCAGGGCAAACGCATCTGGAAACCGGGAGTCATGTGGGGTCAGGTTTTGCAATCACACTTTCCCTTTTTTTTTCAAGAAGTACGACGAGGGGGACGCTGTTCCGGAAAGCACTGGCCCTGCGGCAAACTTCAGGGGGGCAATCGAACATCCCGGTCGCCGATTTCGGAATTCATCGGAATGCCACAATACTCTTTTCCCCTGCGCGCGCAGGATAAACCCGAAGGGGGAATCCGTGAGAAAGAGAAAGGCATCGTTGACAGAGAAGGAAGAACCGATATAGAGTACACAAAGACCGGCGTCGCCTGACGGCTGCGACGGGAGCGGCTGTTTTTATCGCATCGGGTGGCGGGATTCGTCTGGAACGGATGGCCGGTTTCGATCATAACGCACGGCCGGTTCCTCGGAATACGGCGGGAATGCTTTGGAACGATCAGCGATACTTCACATTCTAAACAACTCATTCGGCATTCAGTCCTTTCGTCACGGCCAATGGGAGATTATTTCGTCGGTTTTGAGCAAACAGGATACGCTGGCCGTAATGCCGACAGGCGGAGGAAAATCCCTTTGCTATCAACTTCCCTCCCTCTGCCGGAAGGGAATTACATTGGTGATAACGCCTCTCATTTCACTCATGCGCGATCAAGTGGCGGCTTTGAAGGCAAAGGGCATCCCTTGCGGCTGCATTAATTCCAGTCAAGACACGACCGAAAACCGACGGGTTTTCCGCGAGCTTAAGGCAAGCGATTCATTCCTGCTCTATCTTTCTCCCGAACGACTTCAGAAACCCGGTTTTGAGCACTGGGTGAAAACTGCTCCTATCTCTTTGTTTGCCATTGATGAAGCACATTGTGTGTCTCAGTGGGGGCACGATTTCAGGCCCGATTACGGCAAGCTCAATTTGCTTCGCACATTACGCTCAGACGTTCCCATTCTTGCCACCACGGCCACAGCTACGCCGCAGGTTTTGAAAGACATCGCTAAGCAACTGGCGTTGAAGGAACCAAGGCGGCATGTCTACGGCTTCTATCGCCCCAATTTATATTACCAGGTGGAGTACTGCGCTGACGAGACAGAGAAAATGACCCTTGTCCGGGAAGCGTTGGACCGGACACCTCAGGGAAGGATCATCATTTATGCAGGAACACGAAAACAATGTGAGAATCTACATAGCGAACTGTGCACGAAGTACCCCGGCGTTGATTACTATCACGCGGGGCTTTCAAGCGAAGAGCGAGACTCCATACAAGACAAATACGACAAAGGCGCCGTCAGAATACTGGTGGCCACAAATGCCTTCGGCATGGGTGTAGATAGCCCGGATGTGAGACTCATCGTCCACTATCAGATGCCGGCGAATCTTGACTCGTACTACCAGGAAGTGGGGCGAGCAGGCCGGGACGGAGAACACTCTACTTGTCTTCTCTTATATGCAAAGAAAGATCGCGGGCTTCAGTCGTTTTTCATACGTGACAGCAATGCCCCGGTTGAAATCAAAAACGCACGTTGGAAATCTCTGGATGCCATCATTCAATACGCCGAAGGGGGTGAATGTCGGCACTCTGGAATTCTCACATACTTCAAAGATGTCGATCGGATTCAGTCCTGCGGCCATTGCGATGTATGTGACCCCGGCTCCTCGAGAAGAGTTCCGCATACCTTCATGGCTCCCACAAAAACACCTACCCGGAAGGGAAAACCAAAGGAGAAAAAACCCCGGATCGAGAGCATTGCAACTCCATTGAGTGCTCAAGAATCCGCGAGGATGAGGGCCATCAAAGACTGGCGACTTGAATATGCGAGGAGACTGGACATGCCGGCCTTCCTGGTCTTTAGCAACCGAACATTGGAAGACCTGGCCAGAAAGGCCCCCGGAACCTTAGCCGAGTTGGAAGAAGTATATGGACTGGGCCCTCAGAAGATCGAAGTGTTTGGGAAAGAACTGCTTGAAATCCTTTACGGGGTAGTCTAAAGCTGACCGGCAGGACATTGCCGGCTCTAAAAGCCATAACAAAGAATTCAACATGCAAAATTACTTTTCGTCCCTCGGTCTCTTTAGGCGGCGGGCTTGGTGCGGCGGCGTTCGAGGTCGTCCAGTATCTGCTTGCGCAGTCTGATCGAGAGAGGTGTGATCTCGACCAGCTCATCATCGTTAATGTAAGAGATGCACTCCTCAAGGCTCATTCTTATGGGAGGTGTGAGGATGACCGCGTCATCCGAGCCCGCGGCCCGCATGTTGGTGAGCTTCTTTCCTTTCGCCGGATTGACCACGAGGTCCGTGTCCCGGGAATGCTCCCCGATGATCTGCCCCTCGTACACCTTCTCCCCGGGTCCTAAAAAGAGGCGGCCCCGCTCCTGGAGGTTAAAGAGGGCATAGGCAACGGTGGTGCATTGATTCATGGCAACGAGCACACCCTTCGTCCTGTTCTTGATCTCGCCGGCATACTCACCAAATTGGAGAAAGACGTAGTTCATGACGCCCATTCCCCGCGTATCGGTGAGGAATTCCGAACGGAAACCAAGGAGTCCGCGTGTGGGTATCCTGTAGGTGAGCCTGGCCATTCCATTCTTCTGATGCATTTCCAGGAGAGCTCCCCGCCTGCTGCCGAGGTTTTCAATCACCTTGCCCATGTAATTCTCATCCACGTCGACGATCAGCTCTTCATATGGCTCAAGCTTCCTGCCGTCAACTTCTTTGAATATCACCTGGGGTCTGGTCACCTGGAACTCGTACCCTTCCCTTCGCATCTTTTCGATAAGGATCGAAAGGTGAAGCTCGCCTCTTCCCGAGACCTTGTATCCTTGCGCGTCTCCGAGCTCCTCGACGCCAAGGGCCACGTCTGACAGGGTTTCCCTGAAAAGTCTCTCCCTTAAGTGTCTGGAGGTCACGAACCTGCCTTCTTTGCCGTAGAACGGCGAATCATTAGGCACGAAGTTCATGGAGACCGTCGGCGGGTCGACCGTGATGCCGGCAAGCGGTCTGGGGTCCTGGGGGTCCGTGAGGGTCTCGCCTATGGTAATCGATTCCATCCCTGCTACCGCCACTATCTCACCCACGCCCGCCTCATCCGTCTCGGTCTTCTCAGTCCCCTTAAACCGGTAGATTTTGGTTATCCTCGCGGCCCGGGGCGTGGTCCCCGGGGTTGCGACAACGACTTCCTTATCTATATGGATCAGGCCCGAGGTGATCTTTCCGATAGCGAGCCTGCCCAAAAAGGGGGAGTAGTTGAGTGAGCTGACAAGCATCTGGAGGGGACCCTCAGGGTCTCCCTGAGGCGCCGGGATCGCATCGACGATCATCTCGAACAGGGGCATCATGGAACCCGACCTTATCCTGTGGTCGAGCGTCGAGAAGCCCTCCTTCGCAGAAGTGAAGATCACGGGGAAATCGAGGATACGGTCCGGCGCATCGAGCTTCACGAAGAGGTCGAACACCTCGTTTACCACGCTGTCGCAGCGGGCCGCCGGTTTGTCGATCTTATTTATCACCACGATCACGGGCAGGTCTAAGGCCAGCGCCTTCTTGAGGACAAAATAGGTCTGCGGCATGGGGCCTTCGGCGGCGTCGACGAGCAGCAGCACCCCGTCCGCCATCTTCAGCACCCTCTCGACCTGCCCACCGAAATCCGCATGTCCCGGTGTGTCGATAATGTTGATTAAATGGCCTTTATACAGAAAAGAACCGTTTTTCGAGGTGATGGTGATGCCCCGCTCCCTCTCCAGGTCCATTGAGTCCATAAGACGCTCTTCGACAACCTGGTTGTTCCGGAAAAGGCCGCTCTGCTTGAATAATTGATCGACGAGCGTCGTCTTGCCGTGGTCCACATGAGCGATAATTGCAATATTCCGTATTTTCTCTTGTTTCATTGTCCCTCTGACCCATTCAGTTTACGCGGCGGAAGGGGTGCGAGATTTTAGTATACACGAAAAGGGGGGGTAAATCAACCGGCCGGGGAAGCACACGGGGTCTGCCCTTGACAGAGGGCAATTCCGGAGCCTACCAGGGAAGGGCTCCAGGGAATGTTGGTTCAAACTCAACTTTTCGAGATAGCAATCCAACTGGGATGCCCTTCGCCATCGGCCGCGCCGCTGACAAAGGCCCTCACTTAAACACTGATACCAATTCTATCTGTTCGTGGTCAAGCACAAAAAAAACTCTGGATATCCGACATAAACCTCGAGGATATCGCGAGGTCAACCGAATGGGGCCTGCCTAAAAAAGACGACCAGCAAGCTTTTTTATGTCAACCTGTGTTATCAATAATTAATGGGCCCCGGCGGCCCGGGAGACTACTCCTCCCATTTCAGGTAAAAAGGAGCATATTGATGAAGGATAGCGAATCGTCGGTGCTGGAAAAAGATTCTCTCTCCATACTGAGGTCTGCCCTCGACAGGCTTGATTCCGGCTTCAGGGACTTGCCGTCCCTGGCATCGCAGCCCCAGGACGCCCCGGCTATCGAAAAAGTACTTCTCGAGGCTGCCGACCGTCTCCGGGACAATTATCCCTACTTCCATCCTCTTTATGCCGGCCAGATGCTTAAGCCGCCGCATCCCGTGGCGAGGCTCGCCTACGCCCTTGCCATGTGGATCAATCCCAACAACCATGCCCTTGATGGAGGACGGGCCAGCTCTGCCATGGAAAAGCACGCAGTGGCAGAGATCGCCCGGATGATCGGGTGGGATACGCATCTCGGCCACCTGTGCGGCGGGGGAACTATGGCGAACCTCGAGGCCTTGTGGGTAGCAGGCCAGCTTCGTCCGGGTTCCACGGTAGTAGCCTCTCAGCAGGCACACTATACCCACAGCCGGATCAGCGCAGTGCTCAAGCTGCCATTCGCTTCTATGCCCTGTGATCGCTTCGGCCGCATGGATATGGGGGCGCTTGAGCTTCGCCTGAAAAAAGGCGACGTTGGCGCTGTCGTTGCCACCATCGGCACTACTGCCACGGGCTCCATCGACCCCTTGCCCGAGCTGCTCGAGCTGCGGGACCGCTATGGCTTCCGCCTCCATGCCGATGCGGCGTACGGTGGATATTTCTGCCTGGCCGACAACCTCTCTGCTGCGGCGCGTCGCACCTATGACCGCCTATTCGAGGTGGATTCCATCGTAATTGACCCTCATAAGCACGGTCTACAGCCCTACGGCTGCGGCTGCGTGCTATTTCGCGATCCCGCAGTGGGCCGTTTCTACAAGCATGATTCGCCATATACCTATTTCAGCTCGAAGGATCTTCATCTGGGTGAGATCAGCCTTGAATGCTCCCGCCCGGGGGCAGCCGCCGTTGCCCTTTGGGCGACACAGAGATTGCTCCCCCTGACCAAGGGCGGGGAGTTTGCTCAAGGCCTTCAGAAATGCCGGTCGGCAGCCATGGCCCTGCACGAGAAACTCGTGGCTGACGGGCGGGTGATGACACCGTTTTCTCCGGAGCTTGACATCGTTGTCTGGGCACTTGGCGCACCGAAAGTAAGTCAATCGTCCGAGATGGCGAGGCGGGTGTTTACCGAAGCCGGCGACCACAACCTGCACCTGGCGCTCGCCGAGCTGCCCCTCGAATTCTACGGTCTTGACGACAGAAAGGTGGAAAAGGACAAACCGACGATTACCTGCCTCCGTTCCGTGCTCATGAAACCGGACCACCTGGAGTGGATTGACCGCATATGGCATATCCTGGATCACGTGACCGGAGCGGTTTGAAGGAGCGGGTAAATCTATAGACTAAAGGAGTGTGTGCGATGGATCGCGTTCTGTCGGTGACAAACCACAAGGGTGGCGTAGGAAAGACCACAACGGCCGTGAACATAGCCTACGCCTTCGCCGAAGCAGGGAAGGAAGTGCTCCTCATCGATCTCGACCCGCAGGGCAGCGCCACGGTGCACCTCGGGGTACGGGACGACGGAAGCGGGCTTCTCTACGCCATGCAGAACGCCGTGGCCCTACCCGTCGTACCGACCGGGGTAGAGAGGCTGGCCCTCGTGCCAACGGGTCCGGTTTTTGCCGAGGCGAGGCAAAGGTTCAGCGGCGTGCTCGCAACCGAGCTCCTGTCCCGGTGCTTTTCGAGGACTGAAGGGCCGTGGGACCTCGCGATCGTCGACTGCCCGCCCAGCCTGGACATGCTCACGCTGAACGCACTGCGGGTGAGCCGCCACGTCGTCATCCCGGTCGAGGCCAACCCTCTGGCTCTCGGGAGCCTGCGACAGACGGTCGAGACCATCGCGTCGGCGCGCAAGGATAACCGCGCCCCCGAGCTGCTGGCCATCATCGTCTGCCGCTCCCATCCCAGGCACCGGATACACAGAGAGGTGATGAGCGAGATCGAGAAGACCTTCCCGGGTAAGGTAGCTCCGGTGGTCCGGGAGAGCGTCGCCCTGGCGGAGGCGCCCGGTCTTGGTCTGCCGGTGGCACTGTATGCGCCCGATTCGTCGGGTGCAGCCGATTACCGGGCGGTTGCGCGATGGCTATGGGCCGGACTCTTTTCCCCTCAAAGCCAGCCAGGGCGACGACCGTAGATGAACGGTCGTCCCTCGTCCATCGCCGAAAGGCAAAGGCCCCGCTTTCGCGGGGCCTTTGCCTTTCTGTGTGGTTGGGGCGGGAAGCGTATCTTTAGTTTCCCGCCCTTATTAAGATGATATCTCCATCCTGAACGACGTACTGCTTTCCTTCGAGCCGCCAGACGCCCGCCTTCTTGCAGGCGGGGAAGTCGCCATAGCGGATAAAATCCGTGTACGCCACCGTTTCCGCGCGGATAAATTTCTCGGACAGGTCCGTGTGAATCGCGGCTGCCGCCTCCTGGGCGGTCATGCTTCTACGGATAGGCCAGGCCCGGCATTCGTCTTCCCCGACGGTGAGAAATGAGATGAGCCCGAGCGTCTCGTACGCAAGACGTATCAGGCGGCCCCTGAGCGACTCGGCGAGGCCATATTCCTCCATGAAGGCGGCGCGGTCCTCCGGCGCCATCATGACGAACTCCGCTTCGAGCCGCGCACATGCAGCGACTACGGGCGCCGCATCCGACAAAGCCAGCCTGATGTCAGCGCTAATAACCTCTGCGCGGCTCATCATATCCTCCGAACAGTTCACTACCGCCATGAGAGGCTTCTGGGAGAGGAACTGAAAGCCCCTGAGCGCCTTTGCGTCAGACTGCGGAAGAACCAGCGTGCTGAGAGGCAATCCCTTATCGAGGTGCGCCAGACAGTGCGACAGCATGGCCTTTTCCTGCTCCAGCACGGTCCCGTCCTTTCTGCCGGATTGTTTCTTGATCCGGTCAAGACGGTTTTCGATCTGCACCATGTCGTCGAGAATGAATTCGGCGAGGAGGCCGTGAAATTCGGCAGCAGGTTTGGCGGGCAAGGCGTCGTCGAAATTCTTGAGCACTGCCAGAAAAGCGTCGCTCAGCCGCATCTGCTGGAGTTGTTTCGCCGGTATGGCCTCGTTCTTCATGTCGCCCTCACGGATCGAGTCCATATCAGACAGCTCGATGCGGCCGTACACGGTCTTTTTCGGATGAAAGACGGCAGAGAGCCTATCCACGCGCTCGTCCGGCACATCGACAATGGCCACATTCGACCTGCTCGGACCGCTGTCGGCTGCGATCCCGCTCATAGCCTTGAACAGGGTCGTCTTGCCGCATGCAGGGCTGCCAATAATCGAGAGGTGCATCTATTCCGTCTCCTTGTTCCCGGGGCGTCGAGACTGTAGAGAATAGCTCAATTGCCCTCGAAAAACAAGACCGGAAAGACTTGTTTTCTCGCCTGAATCGCCTTATAGTATGGGCTGTTTGAGGCCGGTTCATCACACAACAGCCAACACCCGAACATCGAAGGCGCCCCGCATCGGGTAAAGGACGCCCCAATCGGCGCGGGTAGAAGGAATAAGGAGGAAGAGGGTGACGGATAACGGAAACACTAAGCAAGACGCCCAGGAGCCGAGTATCCTTGGAGAAATGAGCCGGCCCGCAGCGATGGCGGCCCTGCCCGAGTTCTGTGACTTTGTCGCGTCGATTGAAAGGCAGGAGGGCTTCAAAGACGAAAGGATAACGCAGGTAGAGTCCGCCCTCAAGGCGGCCCTTGAGAACGTCGTCACCAGGGCGTACGGGAGCAGGAGCGGAGAAATCAAGATCACGTGCAGGCACGACCCATGGGGAAAGCTGCTCATCGTCATTACCGACACCGGCGAACCCGTCAACATACTCCTCGCCGACGTTGTTTTTGCAGGCGAAGAGCCCAGCGACGACGAGCGGATGAGGGCGTCGGCGCGGCTTTTAAAGAGGACGATCGACAACATCGAATACAAGAGGGTAGAGCAGGAAAACACGCTCTCCCTTTTCGTCTCCGGCGAGTTGAGCGGGAAGCGGTGAGGGACGAGCCATATTGCAGCAGAGAGAGTAATGGTATAGAATAGTAGTGCCGGCCCGGCATGGAAAAATGGAGATCATAGAAGAAATCCTTCTCAATGCGACAAGGGTGCGCGTCATACGGGGAGACATCACCGAGGCGCCGGTAGACGCCATCGTCAATGCGGCCAATTCCCATCTGCAGCACGGTGGCGGCGTAGCGGGCGCTATAGTGCGGAAAGGCGGCAGCATCATACAAGAGGAAAGCGGCCGGATAGGCTACGTACCTGTTGGAGAGAGCGTGGTCACCACGGCCGGCAGGCTTCCGGCACACTACGTGATGCATACGGTAGGACCCCGCTGGGGAGAAGGCGATGAAGAGGTGAAGCTTCGGTCAGCCGTGAGGAACACGTTGGAGCTTGCCGAGAAGGAAGGGTTTGCGACCATTGCGATGCCTGCCATAAGCGCCGGCATCTTCGGCTTTCCGAAAGATCGCTGTAGCCGCATCATCCTCCATGAAATCGCCGAGTTCGCTCCCCGGGCGAGGAGAGTCAAAGGGGTTGACCTCTATCTTATGGACCCGGAGATAATCGGTTTGTTTGCACAAGAGCTGTCACGGATAAGAGAGGTCTGAAACAGCCATGTGCGGCATATTCGGCATATTTAACCACCGTGAGGCCTCCAACCTCGTATACCTGGGGCTCCATGCTCTCCAGCACAGAGGACAGGAAAGCGCGGGTATAGTGAGCACCGACGGCGCCACCATGTACATGCGCCGGGAAATGGGTCTTGTCTCCGATATATTCGACGAGGAGGGGCTGCAGGAGGTCAAGGGGCACGCGGCCATAGGACATGTGCGGTATTCGACTGCGGGATCGAGTTCCCTCAAGAACGCTCAGCCCTTTGTCGTCGAGTATTCGAAAGGCGCCCTCGCAATAGCCCACAACGGGAACCTCACCAACGCAAAGATCGTTCGGGACGAGCTGCAGAATTACGGGTCTATCTTCCAGTCAACAATGGACACGGAGGTGATCGTCCACCTCATCGCCCTCTCCCATGAGAATTTGACCCTTGACAGGCTCATCAGCGCCCTGCGGAGGATCGAAGGTTCCTATTCGCTGCTGCTTCTCACGGACAAGGAGATGATCGCCGTCCGTGATCCCTATGGCTTCAGGCCTTTGGTCCTCGGAAAGTTGAAGGACTCCTATGCAGTCTCCAGCGAGACGTGCGCTTTCGACCTGATCGAGGCGGACTACCTGCGAGAGGTGGAGCCGGGAGAGGTGATTCACATCTCGAAAGACGGCATCCGTTCTTATTCCCCGTTTAAGAAGGTGGAGCCCCGCCGCTGCATCTTTGAATATATCTACTTCGCCCGGCCGGACAGCCAGGTGTACGGCCGGACCGTGTACGGCGTGAGGAAGGCCTTCGGGAGAGAGCTTGCAAGGGAAAGGGGCGTCGAAGCGGACATGGTGATCCCCATACCCGACTCAGGCATAAGCGCCGCCATCGGTTATTCTCAGGCCTCGGGCATTCCTTTTGAAATGGGCCTTATGCGGAACCATTACATAGGCAGGACGTTCATCGAGCCAAAGGAGTCGATCCGCCATTTCGGAGTAAAGCTGAAGCTGAATGCCGATCACGAAACAGTGAGGGGGAAGAGGATCGTCGTGGTCGATGACTCGATAGTGAGGGCGACCACGGGCAGGAAGATAATCACCATGCTGCGCCAGCGAGGGGCTAAGGAGATACATTTCAGGGTCACCTCTCCTCCCACCCGCTTTCCCTGTTTTTACGGGATTGACACACCGTCCAGATCGGAGTTGATCGCCTCCTCGCATGAAATAGAGGAGATAAACAAATATATGACGTCAGACACCCTCGAGTACCTGACCATAGACGGGCTGAAGAGGGCTATCGGCAACGGATCCGGTTCTTTTCACTATTCCTTCTGTGACGCGTGCTTCTCGGGTGACTATCCTCTCCGGTTCCCATGGGGGATGGAGTTGGAGCAGATGGAACTCTTTGTAAAGAGATAGCTCCGGCGGTTTACTTACCGGTTGGATGCCGTACCCCTCACCTAACCCTCTCCCTCAAGGGCATAAGCGCTAATATAAGAGGGAAGGGAGT
>Ga0187876_1003414_pt1 | contig 10857 bp, 24 predicted proteins | sample June2016WEW_17_4_FD_133000 | JGI IMG/M metagenome (GOLD analysis project Ga0187876, IMG submission 133000) | Peatland microbial communities from SPRUCE experiment site at the Marcell Experimental Forest, Minnesota, USA - June2016WEW_17_40 | ecosystem: Environmental > Terrestrial > Soil >... | reverse complement strand
TCAGATCTTTATGGAGTGCATGAGAGAACTATCGAGAGATGGATAACGTCACTAGAAGATCAGAATTTTATAAAAAGAGATGTAGATAATAGCGGATCTTCTCATCCAAGAAAGATATGGATTTCCGATGCTTTCATAGAGAAAAGGGAGGGGGTGACAAAAATGTCAGGGGGGGATGACAAAAATGTCGGGCATATTAATACATATATCAATACAAAAGAAAAGAAAGAGATATCTAAAGATATCTCTAAAGAAGACGCTTCGACTGAAGTCTCCGCTTTCTGCCTTCTTCTCATAAAAAAGATAAAAGAAAAGAAATTGGACTTCAGCAAAGAGATCTCCACTCCTTGGCACAAAAACGCCGCAAAGCTTTTGAAGTTACGGAAGGTTGAGGAGCTTATAAAAATCATAGACTTTGGGTTGAATGACTCGTTTTGGTTCTCAAAGATCTTATCTCCAGAGAAGTTACTTAAACACTTAGACGCTTTAGAGATCGAGATGAAGAAACCTTCATGGAAACTCAATGAAAATTCCATATTAGAAAATCAAAGTCTTCTCAGAAAAACAGAGATTCGCTATAAACATATAGAAAATATTACTTTCGGGAATGATTACATCGAGTTCAACAAGGGAGCTGCTCCAGCGGTTTATCTAAAAACTTCAGATAGTTCATTTCGAGAGCAATTGATTAATAACTTAAGGAAAATGGGATTAGACGTAGAGGGATTATGATAGATGATAGAAAAATTAGAGGAATAGAATTGAATGAAGGTAAGATAACCCATAAATGTAATAATCTAGAAAAAAATTATGAGTGTTATGAAATAGACGATAAATTATTTCTTTCTTGTGTATTTAAATCTAATGCAATTCGAGTGGTCGCATGCCCGTTCTGTGGATATCATCCTAAGGGATGGGGAACTTTAATTGGAAAGGTGTAGAATAGAATCGCTCAAAATCTCAAAAAAGGCCTCTAGGAACGCTTATTTTGGTCTAACGCAACATGTCCGGTATGATCCCTACCAGGCAAGATAGATGACGTAAATTAGGGCCATTAGAAAGAGAATTTCAATAGCCCATAGGATAAGGTAGAGTTGGCGTTTAGTTAGGGTCATACTTTCTTATCTACCCAGGCATTGTAAAAATTTTTAAAGTCAGGCATAAATTCTTCCATCTCCTCTTCTTTAAATCCAAATTCTTTTTTAATTAAGTGAGAAACCAGAACATATTCGCTTAAATAAGTCATTTTCTTAGGAAAAACAGAATAAGCTTTTTCGCATACACTTATCATTCTTTTATTGTTTTTTTTGATAGCTTCTATTAGCTCATCTCCCTGAAGTATTTTCATCTTTTATCTCCTTAATTTTAGACCTTTATTATACATTTTTTATCTCCCTAAGCTCTCCAATCGCTATTTTCCCATAATAAGAGCCCTAAAAGCGAAATTGATAGGGTTGCTAATATAAGATAGAGTTGGCGTCTAGTCAGTCGCATCCTTTTCTTCTTTTGCTTTATAAGCCTCCATTAGAGCTTTCACATACAAAACTTGAATGATTGCCATAAGATGACGATATAAATCTAGCGGATCTAACTTATATTTTATCGCCAATTTTAAAACGCCGTCTATAAATTCGCTCTTCTCATTCTCCATTTCTCTCCTCCCTTTCCTTCATTTCGTTTAATTCATCCCAATATTCTGCACAATCTTCGTCATTTATCTCAAGCCAAGATTGCGGTCTTTCGATTGATAAACTCATTTTTATATCTCAATGTTATATGTAGTCTCGGCAAGTAGGCGAATATCGAAGCAATTGCCTTCGAATTTATTCCAGAAAGTCTTTAAGATATCTTCATATATTTCTACACAACGATCTGATAAATATTGCCAAGCATCTTCCTTACAAAATAAATAAAATCTTGGCGAGTCTAAAAGCTTATAAGCTAATGCTCCTCTCAACTCATGATCAGAATCGAAAGCTATTTCAAACGCTTCAAGCAATCTTTCTTCGGCTTGGATATTCACTAGGTTACTCATATTTTCCTCTATGTTGGTTATTCAAAAGCTATAGTATATATTCTCAATTGAATTTACTGCAAGAAAATAAATACCTCTATGAATTAAAATAAGTTTTATATGTAAAAACTATTTGAATCAGGAGATTATGGTAGCGAAAAAGAAATTCGGTGGTAAGCAAGAAGGAGCTGGACGACCATTAAAAGAACTTAACGAAGAACAGGTTTATAAGCTTGCGCAAACTTTACTACCTATTGAAACGATAGCGTCGATATTGGGAACTAGCGTCGATACTCTTGATAGAAGATTTAGCGGAGTTTTGCAAGCCGGACGTAGCAATAGAAAAGAGACTTTGTCGCAGGTAATGTGGCACAAAGCTTTAGTCGAAAAGTCAGAGAAAATGATGATCTGGCTATCCAAGCAACACCTCGGGTACAAAGACACACAACCCGAAGAAGTTCCAACAACAAACTTCATAGTACATATTCATGACGATCCGAAATAACACAATCTTAACGAGTCAATTACGTGGCCTTAAAAAAAGAAACGCAAAAGAAAGCGCAATCCGAAACGCAATGCAAAAACGTAGAAATCCATATCCCTGTCAACTTTCACAGACGTGAATATCAAGCAGAGTTCTTTGCTGCAATGAAGTCGGGGAAAAAGCGTGCTGTTTTAGTATGGCATCGTAGAGCTGGTAAAGAAAAGACTTGCTGGAACTACATGATTATGCAAGCATGCAGAAAGCCGGGCATTTACTATTATTTTTTCCCTCATTTTGCCCAAGGGAGAAAGATTATATGGGATGGCGTTGATAAGCAAGGATTTAGATTCTTAGATCATATCCCTAAAGAGCTTATTCGCGGCACTCCTAACACAACAGAAATGAAACTATGGTTACAAAATGGATCTCTTATCCAGATTATTGGCACTAACAATATCGATAGTATTGTGGGTACTAATCCTATCGGGTGCGTTTTTACTGAGTATTCTCTACAAGATCCTAAAGCGTGGCAATTAATTCGCCCTATTTTAGCAGAAAACGAAGGATGGGCGGTCTTTAACTTTACACCAAGAGGAGCCAATCATGGCAAAGATTTATACGATATGTCACAGAAGAACCCAGAATGGTTTTGTCAGCTTCTTACGGTCGCTGATACGTCTGTATTAAGCGAAGAAGACATTCAAAGGGAAAGAGACGCAGGAATGAGTGAAGATTTCATTCAACAAGAATTCTACTGTTCGTTTACATTAGGTGTTGAAGGATCTTATTATGCGAAATATATGCAAGAGACCAGAGATGAAGGAAGAGTTAGCCGAGTGGTACACGATAAACAACAAAAGGTTTACACATCGTGGGATATCGGTTATGGAGACTCTACGGCTATCATCTTTTATCAGATTATCGGACAAGAGATTCACATTATCGATTATTATGAGGCTCATGGTGAGGGATTGCCCCATTACGCTGAGATTCTTAAGAATAAGGCATATATATACGAAGATCACTATGCACCGCATGATATCGACTCACATGCATTTTCTTCAGGCCTTTCTGCAAAAGAAGTGGGTGCAGCCTTGGGCCTTAGATTTATTACGCTCCCTACCCTTAAGCTCAGACTTGAAGACGGCATTGAGGCTTTACGTGGTATCTTTCCGCGCATTTGGATCGATGAGACTAAGTGTAAAGGGCTTATAAAATGTTTAGAGAATTATAGAAAAGAGTTTGACGAAAAAAATAATACATATAAACTGAGACCTAGACACGATGAGTATTCGCACGGCGCTGATGCTGCACGATATTTAGCCATAGCGATTAAAACTCACGTAGATGCTGCAAAGAGTGGCATCGGAGATAAGGAAGCGGATAAGATGTATTATGAGGCCCATCCGATATTTAACTAAGGAAATGACATGGGTTTAAAATATAAGAAGATGGATTTAGAATTACCTCCTTTGGGGGAAGTGATTGTAGGGAAAACGACAACGGAACAACAAAAAAAGAAAACCCCATTATGGTTTTTTACTAATAACGACAAAATAGACATAGGGTTTTTTTATGTGAATAAAGAAGGAAAAAAATATTTCCATTCTTTGTGTTGTGTTTTAGGGGACGGTCTTCCCTCTATTCCAGATTTATGGGCATCACTTCCGGAATTTATATCTATTAATGATCTAAGGCCTCATATTGGTCGAGAATTCATATTGCATGCGAACGAGAGGATTGATAGAGGTGTTAAGGGTAAATATATGAGATTTGAAACCTTTGTTGCTATAAATGGGTCAGAAATAAAATTTGATATAGAAAATTATCAAGAAGGTATTAATTATTACTGGCTTTCAGTAGAAGCTTTTGATGAGGAATAACATGTGGTACGAACTACAAGACAGCGATTGTTTATACAATCTGGATAGAGTGGCTCTTATAAAGCAGGATGGTCCTGTTATTTATTTATACCTAGATGGGATAAAAACTACAAATAAAATGGATGAAAATGTCTTTATTATTAACTATTATACAACCGAAGAAGCCTGGGAAGAATACAAAGAAATAAAAAAACTGATGTTGAAAAAAATCTTCTGTTGAGTAAATGAGTTGGATAAATATGAGTTGGATAAATATTGATTTACAAATGCCTAATGACGATGAAGATTGTTGGATAGTAACATTAGAAAAGCAAGTGATGGAAGGGATATATTATGAATTTAGGAAAAAATTTCGTTATCCTGGCTCCGATATATGGGTAGATGCTGTAGATGTGATATGTTGGCAGCCTTATTATACACCTGAACCTCCAATTGTTTTATAGCTGATAGGATGTATAATCAAGCACATCCATTGTTTAACTAAGGAAAATAAAGGAAAATATATGGCACTAGAATATAAGGACATAAAATTAGAATTACCTCCCTTTGGAAAATTGGTTGTTATAAAATACGATAAAGATAAACCAATAAGCGGAGATATGAAAATTGGTTATTTTTACGTTAATCGATTTGGCGAAAGAAGATTCATGACAAAATTTTTAGCAAGTTGTTATGGATCTGACTATAATGGTTTTAAGGATTGTTTATGGGCATATCTTCCTGAATTTATATCGATTGAAGACCAAAAGCCTCCGGTGGGAAAAGAGGTGGTTGCAATTTCGGAAGAAACTAGGGTTGATAATGTTAAAGCAAATACCGAAGAGTTTGTTATTATTATTATGTCAAATAATAATGAGGATATTTATAATGAACGTTCTAATAGTGGGTTAATAAAAAAATGGCTTCCTTTCGATGCTTTTGATTGATGTTAATGAACTATATAAACCTGTTAATGAACCAATTAGGATTGTTTTATAGTGCAATACCCAAAAATCAATAGCTTATGGAAGAGACAAGGCTGGTACTTCGATCAAGAGAAGAAGAAAGGCCTTGGCTATAAAGAAAGTTTTATTATTGGAGACTATGCAGATCCAGAGTTCGGGAATATAAAGAAATGGCATGTTACTGAGAAGATTGATGGAATGAATATAAGAGTTCATTGTAACGATCAAAAGGTAAGTTTTTCGGGAAGAACCGATAATGCACAGATCCCGCCTCATTTGCTTACTTTTCTAAACGATGCATTTAATTGGTTTACTATGGGCCTTTGCTTTGACGATAAAGCAAGCGTCACATTATTTGGTGAAGGATATGGACCTAAGATTCAATCAGCTGGAGGTAATTACCGAAGAGAAGTAGGATTTATTCTTTTTGATATATTCCTTAATGGATGGTGGTTAAAACAAGAAAATGTAAAGAAAATAGCCGAATGCCTTGCAATAGAATATGTTCCTACAATTGGTGTGATGACAGAAGAAGAGATCGTTGAGTTTGTTAAGTCAAAGCCTCTTAGCAGATGCAGCGTGAATCCTCAGATGATGGAAGGGATTGTGGCGAGATCCGAACCATTGATGCTGTTCAGGCGAGGTAACCCTATCATGTGGAAGCTTAAATGCAAGGAATTCTAATGGAATGGATAAGCGTTAAAGATAAATTACCCGAAAAAGATTTCGAAGAAGTATTAATAACAAATGGGAAATATGTGCAACAATCCTGCTTTTCAAAATGGGATAACGGGCCATCGTTCGGTAAATCAGAATGGTTTGGTGATGTGACTTATTGGATGGAAATGCCTAAACCTCCTGTTCAATAAATTATTCGAATCTGCTATACTAAAATAAAAAGGTGTGATATGCCTGTAATTAACAATATATCTCAAGGCGGCGCAGGTGGTTATGGACAAGGATCAAGAGGAACAGTTTCAATACAAGATCCCCCAAGACCAAGACCTTTCCCATGGCCACTTCCTTATTCGGCAACTCAAGGTGGAGTGGGCGGAGCGGGCGGAAAAGGAATGGTTAGCGTACAACCTCCTCCATACTATGGCCCTTTCCAGTATTACTGGCCATACGGAATACCCCAACAGTTCTTCAACGGACTCTATACCAACTCACCCAGAATGTGATGATGAACGATAAAGAATTACAAGAACATTTTCATTCTCAATGCGATACATTTGATCAATATATTTACGACATATACCATAATAAATCTCCTGTTTATGCTGTAACTTATAGTTTATATGTAATAGCTAAAACTTTAGCTATTTTAAGTCCTATTTCACGATCAGCAGTAAGGGGAGATGTGATTAAAGTAATGTATGACATAGGAGATGAGATGTTCGAAGATGAAGATGATTTGGAAACTAAATTAATGGAGATAGCATATGACCGTGCAAATACCAAAACTTCCTAGCGATGTCCCTAGATCGCCAATGAGCCCTATTTCGCCTAGCCCTGTACCTTATCCTCCTACTCAGATTCCTAAACCAAATTATAGCTCCTAATATGCATATTGGAATAAGTGAAGAAAAATGGGATAAGCTTAAAAAGTCTCATGATGATTATATAGTTCCATTTGTAGAAATTCTTGACATGAGTCAAGAAGAATGGGTGGAACTTGTTAGCAAACACGGCATAGGTGAATATACTATAAATAAAATAAAAAATGCGCCACGTAAAAAATATCCCATAACTTATATGGATCCTGTCGTGACTAAATTTAAGCGATATAATGAACTGGACTAAATGCAAAGACAAGCTTCCTCCTGAATATAAGAAAGTACTCGTATATAATACGCGTATCGGGATAGAGGTAGATTATATGCTATCGGGAGGCTTTTGGTGTAGTGATATGACAGATGATCATAGCCAGGTAACCTATTGGCAAGACCTTCCTTTAAAACCTGACGAATATTTGCCTAATTCCAGTCGGTTACAAAATGTCACCGACTCAACAAGCGAGATTATATGAAAAAACTTTTAATTTCTTCCTTTTTTCTCTTTCTATGTAGTTGCACGTATTCAATTACATGCGTTCATACTCAAGGTAAAGCGAGTGATGTAGTAGATGAAAATCAATCAGCCAGCCCTAAAGTTGATCCTACAGTAAATGCTCCCATTCAGAGTCCATCTTCTGGACAATCTGTTGAGAAACCTGTAACTGATGCGAAGCAAGTTGTTCCGGCGCCTTAAATAAGTCGCTGTGCAAAGAACTAATCGGCTTACTTGGCAATAAAGGTGCATCATAACCTTTAAAGATATCGAGATAAAATTCTTTTATTGATGGTTTTTTTACAATTTCTTTATGCGATATAAATGCAGGACATGAATAACATCTAATAATCATTGACATAAGTTTTCCAAAGTGGGGAAATGTGAAAGGCGTTTACATTCCCCCTGTTTTCACACTAGATCTATCAAAATGGGGACATACAAACTCTACTTTTTATGTCCCCATACTTTTAAATGATGAACTTTATACATCATACGTTTATCACTCCATACGAGTGACGGCACTAACTCTAGCAAATGGTAGGATTCTTTCCAAATGTTTCGTTTTTTTCTTTTCATTCTTATCGTTTATCTGCTATTCGAATATACAGCCGTAGGTGAAATTGTGCATGATATTATGGACGACGATCCTCCTGCTATTTATAGCACATATCCTGAAATAGAATATGCATATCCAAGGAAATGGTAAAAAATTTCTTTAGATAAATCTAAAAATAGTCTAATCTTTATCCCAAATTTACCAAAAGGAGACGTTATGTCAGTCGTAAATATGGATAAAAATTCTCTTAAGTTATGGAACAGCACTTCTCATGAGGTGGTGGTAGATAAAAATACTCTTTTGAAGCCGAGAGCGGGAAGTATATTTTGGTCGATCCTTCCAGGGAAAAGGAAGTATTGCATAGCAAAAATCCATTATTTTAAATCGTTTTTGGAAAAAATCAAATGCATTTTCACTGAAAGCGTGTATATCCCTCATTTTTATGTAAAAGAAATAGACGAACGATCGCTGCGATTAACGTTTAAGAAAAAAGGCTATATGGCGGCAAATTTAACAAAATATCGTCTGAGAGTAAAGAATCCGGCTAAGATTTGGGTTCCGGCAATGGCGACTTTGTTAGCATCTATCATCGCTTTAGCTTGCACAATCATCTTCGGCCCTTATACCGTGCCTGTTTCACTTGTGTCGGTAACAGTTTTATATTTAACAGTAGGGAGTTTAGCCGTATGACTATAAGAACATGGAGAGAATTCGATACACCTCAAGATGAGTGGATGTATAAAGATGTGCGATTTCACATCATTTCTAATACCCGCTATGCAAAACCAAAACACGCTACTTTTTGGTTTAGTCAAAATTTCGCCGTTGTGTGGTCGAAGATATCATGTAAACATATCATTCCACGACGTGTGCTTGTCGTACAGGAAATTAATGCGATAGATGCTCTTCGCTGGATATGGTCTATGAAATATCATATCCGTATTTCTGATATCTTTTGCGGATTATTTCATACATTTGCATGTTGTAAATATTATCGTCCTTCTTTTTCGTATGATAAAGAAACATTCGATCAATTGTTTAGCGTAACGAATGTGGATAAAAATGAATTGATGTGTCGTGGCAATTGGGAATTTCTGGATTGGAAGGGAGACTCGACTGCTAGGAGAAACACGCCATTCTATTCTTTCATCGATGAAAGGAAATAATATTCTTATTTCCCTTATTTTAATTTCTCATAGAAAATAGGCGTCCATTCACGCCTTTCTTTTCTTTTCCTGTTAAATTCAATAATATATTCATGTACATTCTTATATATATTTTTAATTGCAATAGATGAAAAATAAACTCCAATATATATAGCTGTAATAATAACAGCTCCTTTTATCATTAATTGATAATCTTTTGAAATTAATCCATTTGAGCGAAGATGAATATCAGGGATAAATGAAGTAGGCATGCGTGACGCATTTTTATGCTTTATCCAGCTATATGTATAACCACTGAAAAATGAAACAGTAGCGAAAAAGAAGAATCGCAAAAATGGGTGAGGTGTAGGGGGAATAAAAAACGTTTGGTGAGACATATTTTCTCCTTTTTAATCCACTAATCTAACAAATAGGCATAATAAGTGGAAGAGAAAATAATCCATAATATATAATTCAAATTTGAACTATATAAGGTATGACGTGTCAACTTTGCCGTTAAATACTCCTTTTTATGGAGGATTTCAATCGCCTAATCCTGTTACTGCTACTCAAGGATATGGATTGCCGCCTGCTCATGTATCGGGAAACGAATACATAGTAGGAAGAAGTCAATATCTTAATCTTTCAACTGGAGAATATTATATTTTAACTGGGAAGGCTGCGGGTGGAGTTGCAACGTGGGCTTTACTTGGAGGTCCGTCTGGATATCCTATTACTCCATATGTTGTTGGTCCTATTGGCCAGGCGGGATATCAAACAATCCAGTCTGCTATTAATGCGGCAAATGATGCCGGTGGGGGAATCATATATATCCAACCGGGAATATATACGGAGAATCTTAATATTCCTGGAAATATTACGTTAATAGCTGCGCCGGGAGAATTAGGAACTGTTACAGCGCCAGAAGAAATTGTTTCTGTAAAAGTTATCGGCACATTAACTATTAATACCGTATCATCACCTATCAGTACTTTCAATACATTTGCCAATATTTACTTTGCTCCTGCTATAGGCGATGTTTTTACATATTTGACAAATGATTCTGCTTTCAGTACGGCCGTTTTTATAGGATGCATATTAAGTGTTTCGCAATTAGGAAAAGCAGTTATTGCTTGTGATGGATTTCCTACAATAGATTTTACTAACTGTGTTTTAGAAGAGTCAGCCGTTGGGGTCGGAAATTTATTAAGTCTTCCTGGAGATGCTAAATTTTGCACAATTAATGCTAGAAATACTGTATTTGAAGTTAATGAAACCGTACCATGCGAAATTCAAGATGGTTCTTTTTTCCATTTTTATCTTAATAATTGTAATTATTCGAGCATGATATCGTTAGCTCAACCGGGGTCATTATCACTTTTTAGTTTTGAAGCTAATTCGACACAATTTTCATGGAGCGGATCTAGCAACAATCCTTTAATAAATTTTGGTGCTCAACCAGGAAGTATTGAGTTAAATAATTGTGTATATTCTCAAGGATCGGGAGGTTTTTCTTCTTCTACTTCCGTATCTAGTGATTCTTATTTCGAAATAAATAATACATATTTTGACGATACAATTACTTTAACTTATAATTGCGTCGATAATTATAATAATTGTATTTTCTTTACTGACTCTGATCCTGCTATAATTATGAATTCTACTGGTGGTGTTAGCCTAAATAATTGTGTCATTAATTCTTCAAATAATCCCGCAATAGCCGGATCTGGTTCGGGAACATTATCATTAGGAACTATAACGTTCGTTAAAAATGATATT
>Ga0187876_1003412_pt1 | contig 10862 bp, 10 predicted proteins | sample June2016WEW_17_4_FD_133000 | JGI IMG/M metagenome (GOLD analysis project Ga0187876, IMG submission 133000) | Peatland microbial communities from SPRUCE experiment site at the Marcell Experimental Forest, Minnesota, USA - June2016WEW_17_40 | ecosystem: Environmental > Terrestrial > Soil >... | reverse complement strand
TGCGATGGCGGTTGGATTTCTGATAACCCGGCGAAGAATCTCCGCTATCCGAAGATCGTCGATCGCCCCACATTGCCGTTTGATTCAGAGGAGATGGTTCGCATCTTGACGGCCCTCCACGCCTACGGGGATACGAAGCATCTCAATGTCCGCCGGGTGCGAGCTCTTGTTCTGTTGATGAGATTCACCGGCTTGAGAATTAGCGACGCGGCTACGTTGCCCAGTGCTCGCGTCGTGGATGGCAAGCTCTTTCTGTACACTTCGAAGGCTGGCACGCCCGTACATTGCCCGCTTCCACCGGTCGTCATCCAAGAGCTGGAACGGATTCGCAGGCCGGGCGAGGCGTACTTCTTCTGGACTGGAAGATCAAAGCCGAAGACGGTGATTACGCACTGGTGGAGCTGCATCCGCAAGGTTTTCAAATTAGCTCGAGTTGACCGAGGACACCCGCACAGGTTTCGGGACACGTTTGCAGTGGACCTGTTGTTGCAGGGAGTTCCACTGGAGCGGGTATCGGTCCTGCTCGGCCACAAGAGCATCAAGGTTACAGAAAAGCACTATGCGCCCTGGATACGTGCTAGGCAGGAGCAGCTTGAGGCTGATGTTAAGCGCGTTTGGGAATCCCACCCCGAGACACTTGGCGAGACGAACCACACGTATAACACACGCGGAAAGACCTCTCGCGCTAACTAATTCATTTCACAGGCCGTTTAGATGGCGGAGGGAGAGGGATTCGAACCCCCGAGCCCCTTTCGGGGCTAACGGTTTTCAAGACCGCCGGTTTCAACCGCTCACCCATCCCTCCGGTCTGTATTTTCAAGCACTTGCATTTGTGCCAAGGCTCATGGTAGCAGTTCTGGTAGCAATTGCGTGCGAAATTCCTATCGTAGCACTTTGCACCGAGTTGTTAACAACAATGGTAGCTTGAGCGTTTGGTACGGGGCGCAAAAAGCGAGAGGCAATCTCGGCAGCGTTCTGTTGGCCCTGATCGTTCTCTTCAATGTACCAATCAGCCGTTGTCTGCCAGCGGGAGTGGCCGAGCCGCGCCTGGATGTCTTTAATCGGAACACCAGCACGATAGAGCATCGTCCCCGCCCAATGGCGCAAACCGTGGAACGTCAGGTGAAGACCTTTCCTCTCTGCTGCTTTCTGAAGTTGCTGCTGTAACGCATGATCTTCTGTTAACGGTTTACCGTGGTCGAGAAAGACCAGATCATCCTCACCCTGGTTTTCACACATTGCTTTGAACGCCTTTAAGCGTGCTACCTCGAAATCCGTCAGGTACACGGGTGTTTGTGCGCGATGTCCCTTCGTGAGGTGCTCCTCCTTCCCCATGTACCGTGCTTCCAGGAACCAGATTTTCTTGCCTGCAAAATCTACCGCGTTCCACTTCAAACCAAATGCTTCCCCAATCCGGCACCCCATAGTAGCGACGAACCACGTCAGTGTGCGATACGGTTCCTTGAGGCTATCCACAACGGTTTGCACCAGTTCGGCATCCGGTATTGCTACTTTGCGCTTTGGGTCTTTCACTGGCATCTTGATCTTGTAGACCGGTGTGTCCGTCAAATACTTGCTGAGTTCTGCCTCTCGAAATATCGAGCCGAGGACCGTACGGATGTTGTCAACCGTATGTCGAGCTAGCCTTACTTGGTCGCGGTTCCGCTTGGGACGCGAGTTTGTAATCAGCAGTTGTACGTCACTTCGCCCCACGTTGTTAAGCTCCACGGCGCCGAGTTCGGGGATGATGCGTGCATCGATAATCTGCTTGTACGCTTTGCGTGTGCCGGGTCTCAGGTTGGGCCAAAACTCCGTCATGTAGTGTCCCTCGATGTATCTTTTCAAAGTCATGACCCCGTTTGCTTCTTGCGCTTGGTCTTCGACAAGCAGTGCCTCCGCTTCCATCTTATCTATGATCTTCGCAAGCTTCTTTTCGGCTTGCCGCTTCGTGATCTCGTCTTTCGTGCCTAAGTTAACCCACTTGTTCTTTCCCACGGGGTAATTTCTGTATAGCCCTCTGTAAACGTTACCTCGTAATTGAACGTGACCCTTCTGATGTCGCCTCCGAGACATTACTTTTCTCCTCCTGTCTCGAACGGCCACACTTCCATCTGGCAGACTACCATACGTGTCGTTTAGTCTTCCAGCGTTAAGCCAGGATGTGACTTCACCCAGCCGGAACCTTGGGCGGTTACCCACATAGCACGCCACAGGAATAGGATCAGCCACGGACCTATGATGCTTGTAGATGAATGAAGTGCTACAACGCAGCGAATCCGCCAGTTGAGCGATACTGAGAAACTCCTCCATGCCGGTTAATACTCTGAATTTGAGTGATGATTTTCGGACGGCACTTCCGGCGCTGAAGTCCGATTGGAGGGCCGCTGGCCTCAACTGCGGGAAATGCTCCGGGTGACTGAAGAAGAAGGAGTGCCGCCGGGCGAAGCTCAAGACGTTCCGCGCCACGTGCCTGACCACAATGCTGAACCATACTAACAGTCGGAATGTGCAGAAGCTCGCTGGCCACTCCTCCCAAACCACGACGGAGCGTAACCTCCGCCCGGCTGGAAGGCCCGACCTGCAAGCCGCTGCGAACCCGGCGTTCTCGCAGCCCGAGCTGTCCTGGGGGCTGGTTGCGGGCCAGCCCACTGAAAGCTAGGCGAGGATTCTGGCCATGCTGCGCCATTGGCCACGTTTCCGCCCGGCCATGCTCTTTCGCAGCAGCCTGCCCGACCGGGCGCACGGCCAGCTTCCTTAACCTTCGGGTACCTGCGCGTCCCGTCCGGATATCTGCACCGTCCGCCAGCAACATGGGCGCGAGAACATGATGCGCATTGGGTGTTACCTTGTCGGAAATGAGAAAGACCGGGTGTGGGAAGATGCTGCCCCGACCGCAGCAAGCGGAAAGTGAGACTCGTTATGGGAGGTGCGCAAACAGCTCGGCAGAGTGACCATCAGCCTGAAGCGTAATGAAGTGATTGGGGCCAATGGAGCGGCGGGTGCGGATCGAGGAACACTGAGGAGCCTGGCCCCCATCTTGATGTGGGTGATCGCCCCTGCCTTGTCGAAGGGAGATTGCGCGGACGAGCCACCGTAACCGGCGCAAGAATCCTGCGAGGATTGGAGCCAGGTACCTCGGCTCCTGCGGTTTCGGGTGGAGAACCGACGGCGCCCAAGGGCATACGGTTAGAAGCTTGTCGGCGTCAGTCCGCCAAGGCGAATCTGAATCCAGCCGGCGCCTGCCGTTCCGGAACAAGTCACTTTTCGGCTGGCAGTTGAGTAGAAGTGATGCCAGCACACCTTACGCCTCGTGGAGATCGCCATCACTCACCGCGCGCCGCTTTCAGAGCGGATTCCTCGCGGAGTTTTTCTCGTTCTCGATAATCGCGCATAAACTGAGTCCGCTTCGCCCTGCCTTCAGGAGTCTTCCGGAATGCGTTCTCGCGGCAGCGGTCTGAACAGAATGTCTGCCTCCGATTTTTCGCGAAAAGCCATGCGCGACACCAGTCGCATCGCCTGATTCGACGGAGGGAACCATCCTTGCTTAATCCTTCGATCACCTGGAGGGCAGCAACACTCCTCACGTATTCCAATCCTCGACCCGAACTGATGCGGCGAGTTAGAGAATCATGCCAGCGGGCACTCTCGTTCATCGCTCCGATTAATGCGGCAAACTCGCTCCCTAACTCCGGGATTTCGGCTAGGTTGAGCCAAGCCACGAGCCAAGCAACATTGTTATTCGTCGGGAGGAAATCGTGCTGTCTGCGCGCTGTGAACCGTGAGGCGGCTTCGGAATATTTATTCCAAAGAGCCTCGACGCGCTTAACTTCACGGCCCATCCTGTTCTGTAACCCACGACTCATTTTAATTTCCATGGTTACACTTCTTTACTGAATGAATTTTCTTCTCATGGGACCATATTAGCGACAGATGGGGAGGTTTGGCAATGGAGTCCGAGCGATTGGTCCTTAGCGTACAACAAGCGGCCCACACGGCCACGGCGGAGTGTTGCCTTGAGAGAACGGTCTGATGCCAGACTCGCTGACACAACCCGCGCTCGCGGGAAGCCGCCGAGGCTCGAATGGGTCCGGTTCGAGACGGTCTGGCGAGTCGAGGTCGGGCCAGTTGGCTAGCGTGGATTCTGGATTTCTCAGTATTAAGACGGAAGCAAGGAGAAGTTCTGGTGAAGGAGCTCACGCACGGTAGCCTATTTACCGGGGTGGGGATGATTGACTTTGGCCTGCAGGCGGCTGGCTTCCGAACCTTGTGGCAAGTGGAGCGCGACCGTTACTGCCTGGATGTCCTGCGCCTCCGGTGGCCAGACGTGCGCAAGCTCACGGACATAAGAGTTTGCGGAAAGCATAACCTTGAGCCAGTCACGATCATTTCGGGAGCGTTTCCGTGCCAGCAGGTTTCCGTCGCCGGAAACATGGAGGGAATCGGGACCGCAGACAGCCCCACCGACCGGTCCGGCCTCTGGTTTGAACAATTCCGCATCGTGCGTGAAATGCGGCCAGCTTGGCTCCTCGTTGAGAACCTGGATCGCCTCCTGCGTTCAGATGATGGCTCCAGGGTCATCTCCGACTTGGCGGCAGAAGGCTACTCCTGCTGGCCAATCATATTGGGAGCTAAAGACCTCGGCGCCCCCCACCAAAGACGGAGGACATGGATACTCGGCCATGACAACGACGCCCACCGCGACTGCCATTCTGGTGAAGGACCGGAGGCCCAAGGACTTCATCCTGCTGCCGAGCGGGCGGTGGCGCAAGCGCACAAACTCTGGAAAGACGGGAAGCATGAATTGGTTACAGGAAACGGCGGTGCGGGCAGTGACCCAGAACAGCAGGCTCAGGCCTACGCCGGAATTGTGCGAGATGTTCATGGCAATCCCGTCTGGCTGGACCGATTTAAATGTGCCGGGAACAGCGTCGTCTTTCTTGTCCCGGCCATCATCGGCTCCCTTGTTGCCGGCGTCGAACGAGCCAGCGGGGCAAGTTGACCAGCATGCTGGAACTTACGAGATCATGGAGGACACCATGGTTGAGGCTGTTTCCGAACAGAACTTGGCTGGCCCGCAGACTGGCGAAAATGTTTCGCGAGTTGAGGCCCGGTTCGAGTCCCTCGACGTTGAAGCGACGAGGAAGGCATACCAGGAGCTGAACTCAGAACTTGAGGGTGTGGCCACCACGGTCGTCCACACAATTGAGCAGGCCGCCCCGAAATTGGACAGGATGCAATCGCTCCTGAGCCAGCGCGGAGCCGACAGAAAGAAAATCCTCAAGAAGGCTGGCCTGCCGAAGTGGATGCAATGGGCGAGGGACTTCGCAAAGAAGCTCGACTGCACCGTTAGGACGATCCAACTGCACATCAAGCAGCTCCGCGAGGGCAAAGTCCCCAAGGCTTCCGCCGCGAAGCGGGAAAGAGGCAGCCCCACCTCGAAGCCAGTGAGGCTCGACGGCCGGCAGCAGGCCGCGTTGGTGAAAGCGCAGATGGTTGCCAACGACCTCGTCGCCGCATTGAAGAACGGCGCAGACTGGATGACGCCGCTCGCCGAGTTCGAGAAGGTCGCGGTCACTCCGGCAAGACTGGACACGTTCTTGAACGCCCTGAGCCCCGAGCTTGATTTGGAAAACGCCGTGGCGGAACTGGTCCACGCGCTGGAGCCGTGCGCGGACGCGCTGCCCGCGGCCGCCAAGTACGCGCTGCGCAAGGCCCGCATTTTGCTCGAATCCAAGTCCGGCAACGAACAATTGGTTCCAGGAGGACGGGCGCCAAGGGCGGCGAAGCAGGCCTTCCTGGGAAAAGACGGTCAGCATGACGGCATCCGGTCCGGCGTTCGGCCGGGGAATTTGCAAGCCAATGATGCGCAGAAAGCGCCGCTGGGCGCGAACGGATCCACGCCCCGGCCCAGCCATGGTGCCGCAGAGGAACCCGGGCGGCATGCTTCAGAGGCGGCGCACGCCGCATCCGGGGGCGTTTCGGAGGAGAGGCGCGAAGTGCCTGCCGCGTCGCCCAAAGTGGAAATTCCGGTCCGATTTTCCCACGTTCAATTGCCTTCGAGGGCGGGTAAGCGTACGATGATAGACGGGTCAAATTCAACGAACGAAATTCGAGTTTAGAAGGCTTTTCGGATTCTAGAAGATAGCTGTCTTGCGTCCGACCCCGGCGGGATATTCCAGAGGAACCGATATCCGCGGGGGGCGGTGTAATTATGCGCAGCAAGCGAGCAACAGATCCGCGGAAGAACGCGGCCGGAAACACAGCGCGATCTTGTATTAGCGTTTTTATCTTGCTGATCGTCGCCCTCGGCGCGGACCGTGGGTGGGCCAAATCAGCGTTTCAATCCGCGCACCAACGCCGCACTCCAGTACTTTGGCACTTCGCCTTTTTCATAGATGACCTTGGGCGCCCTGGGCAGCACCAATCGGCGGTTTTCCCGCGGGCCGGGTTTGAACAAACGGGAGGGCTGCTGAAGAACGCGCAAATCACCGAACGGACGGAACTCCAGTTCCGCGGGGAGTTCTTTAATGTGTTTAATCATGCCCAATTCCTGGCTCCGGCCGGCAGCTTCATCGCCAGCAATTTCGGCCAGGTAACGGCTGCCCGCGATCCCCGTATTGGGCAGGTATCGGTGAAGTCTTTGTTCTAAGAGGAGCCGCTCCCGATGACAGCGAAGGCACGAACTCATCGCATCATCCAAGTCGACTGGCCCGAATTCGGCGTGGCCTCTTATCCCCCGCAGGCGCCCGCCTCCGAGTTCGAGAAAAGGACCAACGACCTCCGCGCCATGATGGGCGAACGGGAACTTACGCATCTGGTGGTCTACGGCGACCGCGAGCATTTTGCCAACTTAGCTTACCTGACCGGTTTCGACCCGCGATTCGAGGAAGCTCTGCTCATAATTTCCCCCGCCCGGAATCCGCTGCTGGTCGTCGGCAACGAGTGTGAGGCATACCTCGCCGTGAGTCCGCTATTCAGCGATGGAAAGTTGAGAAAGGAACGCTTTCAGCCGTTTTCCTTGCTCAATCAGCCGCGGGACCAGAGCCGGTTCGTCCGTGAAATTTTTGCCGGGGAAGAAATCGGCGAGACCTCGATGGTCGGATGTGTGGGATGGAAATATTTCTCTGATCGCGAACATCCCGACGCCCGGTATGCGATAGATATCCCATCATACCTCGCAGACACGCTACGGGCGCTTGCCGGAAGGAACCGTGTAGTCAACTCTACGGATTTGCTGATGCATCCGGGTTACGGCCTGCGCAGCTTCTGCTCTCCCTCCGAGATTGCCTATTTCGAATACACGAATGTCCTTGCCTCGGACGCGATGAAGCGCATGATTTTCGGAATGCGGGAGGGCATGACGGATCATGAGGTGGTCGCGCTTGCCGGCATCAACGGCGAGCCGCTCGGGTGCCACATCACGTTTACTACGGGGCGCACCGCGAGGCTCGGCCTTTCCAGCCCCAAGGATGAAAAGATCCAGCGTGGACACACCCTTGCCACGAACATCTGCTATTGGGGCAGCAATAGCGCTCGCGCGGGATGGATCGCGTCCTCAGCTTGCGACCTTCCAAGCGAAGCTGCTGACTATATTGCGAACTATGCCGGTCCCTACTTCGAAGCCATGAGCGAGTGGTTTGCCCTCCTCAAGCCGGGCACTTCCGGGGGGCAGTTGTGGCGCCTGATTCAGGAGCGCCTGCCCTTCGAGCGATTCGAGATTTTCTTGAATGCAGGCCATCTGATTCACCTGGATGAATGGCTCAGTTCGCCGATTTATGAGGGCTCGGAGGTGGTCCTCCATTCCGGTATGGCGATGCAAGCGGATGTCATCCCCGGTTCGCCGGTGTATTTCTCAACCCGCATGGAAGACGGGCTGATTCTGGCCGACGAAGCGCTTCGCAAGAAACTCAGCAGTGATTTTCCTGCGTGCTACGGGCGCTGTCAAAAGAGGCGAAAGTTCATGACGGATATCTTGGGCATCGGCCTACCCGAAGAAGTATTGCCCCTGTCGAATATACCGGGAATCGTGCCTCCGTTCTTTCTTGCGCCGAACAGCATCCTTGCGTTGTAGGGGCAGCTCTTGCGGCGGCCCCGGGGCAAGGACAAGGGCCGCTCCTACAAGTGAAGGAGATCTGCCCCTGACTGCCACGAAAACCACGTCCACCGCGCCTCTTCAACTGCGGCGCAATTCGCTCGGGCTTACGGAACTGGTGTTCCAGGCCATCACGCACATCGCCCCGGCGGGCAACATCGTCCTCACCTTTCCGATCATCGCCCGCGAGGCGGGACCGGCCATGCCGGTGTCGCTCCTGCTGACGACCATCGTGTGCTTCCTGATCGGCAATACGGTGGCGCAGTTTTCCGCCTACCTGCCGTCGAGCGGCGGTTACTACTCTTTTGCCACCCGAGGGCTCGGGAGCCGAGGCGGCTTCATGGCGACCTGGAGCTATCTGATGTACGATCTCCTTGGACCGGCCGCAACTAACGGGTTTCTTGGCTACATGCTCTCGGACATGCTGCGGACAGGGTTTGGCGTGCGCGTACCGTGGTGGCTCATCGCGGTGGCGGCATCCGCCATCGTCTGGATGCTCACCCACTACGGAATTCGCCTGTCGATGCGAATCACAACCCTTTTCGGCGGCCTCGAGATTTTGATCATGTTGGCGCTCGCCATCACCTTCCTGGTTCATCCGGGTCGCGGCTCGAGCTACATCGCGCCATTGAGGCCGTCCTCGTCGCCGCACCACTTCACCGGCATCCTGGCGGGGATGGTCTTCTCGGTGCTTGCGCTGAGCGGCTTCGAAGCTCCGGCGCCGCTCGCCCAGGAAAGCCGCCGGCCGGGCAGGTACGTTGGCTTGGCGGTCAACCTCTCGCTGCTGGCGATCGGGACCTTCTACGTCTTCACATCCTATGCGAGCGCGGTCGGCTGGGGCACCGGCGACATGGCAGCCTTCGCCTCCAGCCCGAACCCCTATTACACCCTTGGACACTCGCTGTGGGGCGCCGGCTGGTGGCTCGTCGTGCTTGCGGTCATCAACAGTTCGGTGGGAACCGGCATGGCTTCCACCAACGCGGCGTGCCGGGTGATGTACACGATGGGCCAGGCGGGTACGCTCCCCGCTCGTTTCGGCAAGATTCATCCCGTACACCGAACGCCTGCGTTCGCTATCGCCTTTCTGCAACTGGCGGGCATCGCTGCGTTCCTGCTGGTGGGTGTGCTGTTGCGGCCCGAACAGATCCTGGGTTTTCTCGGCACCATTGCGACGCTGGCCGTCATCATCCTCTACGCCACCGCAAACCTCGCCCTGCCTTCCTTTATGCGCCGGGAGCACCCGGATGACTTCAGCTTCTGGCGGCACGCAGCGATCCCTTGGATGGGGACTTTGGCGCTATTGCCCGTCCTGATCGTGACTGTCTACCCCGTACCCCCTCGGCCGTACAACCTCACCCCGTATTTGTTCGTTGTGGCGCTCCTCATCGGCTTTGGATACATGCATTGGCTCGTGACGCGTCGCCCCGGAGTGCTCGAACGGGGCGCCACTATGCTCGTGGGACGCCGCACCAACGCTGAGGGCGACGTAGACTGGGACGCACCCACGCCTTAAGGTTCGGTTAGATCTTAGCCACGGCCTCCACGCTGGCGTCGCCGTTGTGCGGGAGGTGGTGACCGCCCTGCCAATACGCCGCATGGCCGATTACGCACACAGGCTAAGGCCAATGGAAATCTTCCGAAAACACTGTGAAGACCCACGGCAGCCCACCCCACCCAGCCCCCTCGCGACATATATAAGAAAGACAAAGAACCTTTCGTTAGGTGGCGAGAGGTGGGTACCCATGGGTGGGGTGGTATACCCCGGGTATTTGTGGAATTTCTGGAATTCCCGCCTTGTGACGGAGCGGAAAGGTGGAAGAGGACACTGGAGTATCTGGCGGAGGAGGAAGCTTCGGCTGACGCTGGCCCGCGAACAGGAAGGGAGTCAGATTGCTGAGCTAGCCAGGAACCCGTGCCCGCTTCATCGCCAATCTGAAGGGCCAGGTTTCTGAAATGTTGGCGTGCCATTTTCACAAAGCACGGCGATTCTCCCGCATTCTTGGGGGGGGACACTATCTTGGGGGTGACTCTCAGAGGAGACATCAGGGGGACACTCGCGACAGGGATCCAGGGGGATCACTCGCGACAGGGACCCAGGGGGGTCACTCTCGACAGGGACCCAGGGGGGTCACTCTCGACAGGGACTAACCCGCCCTAATAAAGACAAAGAAGAAAAGAGAAAGAGGAATGCATCTCTAAGGGGGAAGACTCCTTCTTTTTGCGGCAGTGATTCCCCGTGACCAATTTGTTTTTTGGCCATGTTCGAGATTTCGCCACTAAGCCCGTTTTTGCAGGCAAACCCGCCAAATCCTCACACCGTTCAAAGATGTTCAAACTTTCAGTATTTAGATATAGGCCGGTCCGGAGGGCCAGCCCAGAGGAGGAAACAGGAATGAGGCCAGCAACCGAGGCGGCGCACAGGCAGGTCGCCTTGTACATGAAGAATCACCCGGAGCTCAGCTTCCAGGCGATTGCCGCGAGACTCGGCATCTCGATCAGCAGCGTGACCAGGATAGCCAGGCTGAACGGCCTGTCCAGGCCGCGCACGCTGAAAATCCACATCCCAAAGGAGGAAAACTAGTTGAGCAAATCCACCCGTTCGTTTGACCGTTTGACGGACCCATCGGCGCCGCCCCCGCAGGACGGCCCAGTCACAGACAATGAGGCCAAGCAGCCGAAGCCCGCGCCTGGGCCGGCAGTGCAGGACGACGACCCAGACGCGATATACGCCCCGGAGAGCATGGCGCTCAAGAGCTCCGACATCCATCTC
>Ga0187876_1003406_pt1 | contig 10871 bp, 18 predicted proteins | sample June2016WEW_17_4_FD_133000 | JGI IMG/M metagenome (GOLD analysis project Ga0187876, IMG submission 133000) | Peatland microbial communities from SPRUCE experiment site at the Marcell Experimental Forest, Minnesota, USA - June2016WEW_17_40 | ecosystem: Environmental > Terrestrial > Soil >... | reverse complement strand
TTATAGTACGCCACAACTTCATCTTTTGGCTTGTCGAAAAACTCACATTTCCATAAGTCAATCAATAACCACTGACATACTCCCTGAAGACCAAAGAACACTACTTTATGATCGAAGTCAGGTAGCACGTGCGCCCATCGGTCACTTCGGCACGTCCAGTTGGAGTAGACGTACTCAGTTCCTTCTGGGTACTGCCGAATATGACCTGTCTTGTAGAAGTCTGTTGCGTGCGGTGGAAAGATATTCATTGAATCTCCCTTTCAATCTCGTTAAGAATTTGGGTTGATATTAATTTTAGATCACTCTCCTACATCCCACTGGAGTCTGCCTGTTACAGGACAATAACGTGGAATATCAGTTCGTCCTAGAATTTCATCATTTTCTTCTTCCTTATTTTTAGGTGAATATACTCCACCTGCTCTATATGGAACTTGTTTTCCGGTTTCTTTAGCACAAACGTCACACATAATTACTCCTCCTTAAAGTAGTGTTAGGATCGGGTTGGAAAGATCGACTTGAGGAAAAGGATTAGCAGTGTACACGCCGTCAATCAGACCGTTGAATACATCCAAACCCTTAGAGAAAATTCCATGTGTCACATACAAATAGATTTTCCCGTTCGTTAATGGACGTAAAACTTTTGCTAATTCCACGAAGGTCCGCCCGCCGTCGCAAATATCGTCAACAATCAGAAAGTCTTTGTCTCCGATATGCTCCGAGTAGACCGTTGTTCCGGTAATTGAACCATCCTCAACACTGCGTATCTTATCAGCCCTCACCATCGGTAATCCTAGTGCTTTGGACGTTTCTAGTGTCTTTTTAATAGCCCCTGCGTCTGGAGCTATAAGAACCGTGTTCGTCCAGTTAACTAGCCCCACAAACACCCTCTGATGCACGTTGTACACGTTATTCAGAAGAGCCAAAGAAACATCACTGTGAATGTCCCAAACCGTAACAGATGCGAACTTTAGGCTATTGATGATGTCGCACATAACCTTGAGTGCTAGGGACTCTCCTGACGCGCACACACGATCCTGACGCGCATAAGGAAGATAAGGACATATCAAATTAATCTCAATCTCTCCCCCTGCTGTACGACGCAGCGCATCTACCAATAGGACAAGCTCCATGATGTTGTCGGATGAGGTTAGGTCGGCACGGATATAAACCAGTTCTCCGTTGCCAACCACATCTAACACTTTAGGCTGGAGTTCTCCACCAGAAAACCTAAGCAGAGAATACGGTACTATTCTTTTCTCTTCTGTTGTGATTTCAAACATTTTTCCTCTCCCTATCTCTTTTTAATGCGCGGCCCAGAAACGTATCTCAGAGCCACCTTCGACCAATGTCCAGACCGCGCATTTCTCCCTCTTCCGCCGAAGATGGAAGGTCGTTATCGTTGACGGTAGTAGTCGTACAACCCGTACATAAATACCAGATAGCCGAATACTAACAACCCACCAATGATGTTATCAACCATCAATGTCTCCCCACATCAACTACCGGAGATGGACCATTGCCTATAAAGAATGTGCAGTTTCCTTTTTGCCATGCACAAACGTCGCGCTGCATCTTGATCCGCTCCAGTTGCAGGAACTGGTCGGGAGAAAGTTGCATAGCTTCTCGGTATGCGTTATCCGCAGCGGCTCTACTTTGCTCTGCCGCTTTGCGCTGGTCCTCAGCGAGTTTCGTCTGCTGCTCGGTAATGGCTCGTTGCTCCTGAGCGGCAGTCTCAATACGCTGATTCTTGATTGCATCAGGAGGGTTGACTTTTCCTACGTTCAATCCTCCCGGAATAAATACAATCGGAACTCCTGTTTGCTGGACAATCTTGATTGCAGCAGCGGAAATCTCGTTCCCTACTTGATCGGCAGCAGTCTGCGAGATAGCCATCTCCTGCATATCGCGCTTCTTTACGGCATCACGCACAGCAGTACGAAGTGGTTGGTCAATGTTACGTGTCCAAAACTCCCACCCTCCGAGATTTCCATTGGAATCCTTGTATCGATCTGCTCCAAATTGACTCACCAATTTTACGGCGTCAATCACACGAAATGTGGCTACGACGTGAAAACTGACCGGAACTCCACTGCTAGTCATCATGTCGTCAAATTCCATATCGACACGCTGCGGGAGCATATCAACATCTATTGCATCGCTTGTAAATGCCCCGAATGATCGCCCAGCGGTTACAGGTTCCTGATCTACTCCGCCATGCCCGAAAAACATGGGCTTCTCAACCCACACTTGCTGGTGTCCTGCATCTGGAGACGCAACCGAAAAACATCCAGTCATTCCAAATACAAACACTGCTGATAACATCAAAACAAATACTGTTCTCATTTTCCTCTCCCGGTTAATGGTTTTCGTTAAAACGCAAATTGTGTAGATTGTCCTGTTTGCTCTGGTTCACTCTCTTGCACGGTTTGTACAGGTTGTGCTTGCGTCTCAGATTGTGTGCTTGCTTGCGATCCTTGCTGTGACGAAACTTCCTGTACCGTGTCAACCTTCCGAGGCCGTCCACGACCACGCTTTTTTTCTACTTCCTGTGCGCTCTCGGTTTTTGCTTGCTCTGTGCTTACCGATGCTTGCTGTTTCGGCGGGTCTGCTTGCGTGGTAATCGTAATCGTAGGAGCCAACTTGTTCTTCAGTGAGTTTACAAGCTCTTGCCGTGCGCCGCGAGGAATATAACTCTCTCGCAATGCTTTCCTCTCAGCAGAATTCTTGCCTAGCTTGTCAAACAAATCCTCAAGCTCTTGCTCTGCCGGATCATTCACGTTAAACGCCGACGAATCCCCACCGGATTCCAAGTCTCCCTTGAGCGCCATGTCAATCGTAAGATTCTGACGGCCTTCCGTAGCTGTAATATCAAGCGCAGATGCACTTGCAAGTTCAATAGACGAAGGAAGGTATTTGATGACTTGAAGAAGGGGAATCTTTCGTGCATACATTTCTGGATGCGCGTAGGAATAATGCCTGTCTCCTACCTTGTTCTGTTTATTCCTATGCGCCCATATCTTATCAATATCCCATACATCAACTTCTGGCCATGTTTCAGATTGGGAAATCCCTTTGATATATATTCTTCCTACAGCGTAGGTATACATCATCGCGCCTTTTTCACCTGACCACTTTCCGGGCTTATGATGGACAAATGGTTTATCACCCTTTGCGTAATCAAATTCATCCCCATCATAAACCGCCCCTGTACCTGCCCATGCTCTTTCGGTGCGGTTTACAAGGTCCATATACCCTCTCCAACCAGGAACCAATGTACATACGTTACCATAGGGGATCAAATAGCACTGACCGTTAATCCCCGGCTCAAATCCCAACTGTGATGCTGCCATCATTGAACCAAAGAACGACTCACGAGTGCAGTTCATCAGCTTTGGGTTAATGCGCAAGGACGTAAGGGCTATTCTTGCCATCCTGTCCGCTGTCATGTGTTTGGGAAGAGCTGCTTCCATCTGAGTCTTGTACTTTTGAAGTTCTGATCCAATTGTTTTAGGATCAATGATTGCCAAATCAGTTGCCATTTATTTCTGCTACCTTTCTAGTGTGCAAAAGTGAGCACACTGGTTAGTTCCTGCTTCTTCCAAACCGCAGTACACCTATTTTAGACCAGAGTCAAACTCCTACCCATACGTTAGGAGTGTCTGTTACGCGCTGCTGGATTTCGGCTAGCGCCTTGTCACTCTCTGCTGCCAAAAGCCATTGAAAGTAATCACGCAAGGCGCAGATCGCGTCTTGGTGCGACAGTTTGTTCCACTGTTCTACTTTATCAAGCACAATACTTATCGCTTGACAGGTTGTCGCACACCTTATCAGTTGCTCTTGCAGTGGCGTCTGTGCCTTCTCCGCCTCAGTCTGTTGTTTTCTTGGCATTGTTCCTCTCCCGATTGACTACCTTACAAGACTCTTGCGGATTTAATCCCAAGGATTCCCTAATAGCGTTTACAATCGAAATCGCTCCAATCAAAGAAGATGGAACCGTGTTTCCACTCAGGTCTATTGTTTTCAAAATAGTTCCACTGCTCGTATGGACTTCAAGAGTCGCTACACACGTCTCTCCGTGATGCTGATAATACATTTGAACGTTGTCTATCACGTTATCCTCTCCCGATTGCTAAAAACACTCTAAACCTTTTTTTTGCGCTTGTCAAGCATTATTTTCAGAAAATCCATGAATTTTTATGTCGTTTGTTTTCTACTACTTACGATTTTTACGGATTTTTCAAAGATCGTTTTTCCTGGCCGCATAGGAATTTCTAGAAAGCGCAGAATAATGATTCCAAATGGCTTGCGAAAGATTTTGCTTGACAAACGGACAGCAGTTCGGTATGGTTGATTTGTCTAACAATCCCTGCGCAGGGGGCGTTAGATGTCCTTGTTGACTATTCGCATCCGCAAAAGGTATAGGGGCCGTTCCTCAAGCGGCCCCACCCGCCGCATCGAATATCTATAAGGATTTCGGCTAGAGGCGGATTTAAGCGTAATAGTCGGCTTATCACCGACAGAAAATTGAGGTTTTACTATGTCTGTCGCTCTATATGGGGCGGCGCAGACCGTTGTTATTTCTGCGTCTAAAATAGCTATTACTTTAGGAGGAGATAGATAATGCCTCCTGCAAAATGGCGTGATTGGTATCCACACAAAATTGACAAGTGGCGCGGCTCTCTTGCCGTGCAGGGAATGAGTGACGGCGCTTATCGTGGCTATCACAATTTACTAATGTCTCAATGGCAGAGTTTTGATGGAAAACTTCCAACCACTGATAAAGAATTGGCGCGTCTTTCTGGTTTATTTTCCCGTTGGAACGAATTCAAAGAAGAGATCATGGAGAATTTTATCGAAGAGGAAGAAGGGGATCGTCTTTTGAATGTCGTTCAGTATGTAGAATGGCAGAGAGCTAAACAAGTTTCCGAGAAAAAAGGAAGAAAATCTCCAGAGTCAGGAGAGAGTCTGGATTTTTATAACCAGAGTGAGGACACAGAGTGGACACACGCGCGTGTGGATGTATCTGTACCTGTATTTGTAGAAGATAAACTACCTTTAGAAAATACATCTAAAGAAAATAAACCTGAATTATGGGTTCGTCTTTGGAATGAAAACCGAGGAATTTTGCCAGAGGTTAGAAAAATAACCAAAGACACATCCAAGGAAATTTTATCCAGAGCAAAAGAGTATTCCGATGATGAATTTATCGAAGCAGTGCAAATGTGTTCCCTGCTTCCGTTTTTACGGGGAGAAAACGACCGAAAATGGAAAGCGAGTCTTGGATGGCTACTGCGCGGTAAAACGTCAAGAAACGATGGTTCGATCATCGGGCAAGTTCTAAACGGAAAATACGGTGAGCGTCCTGCTCGTCAACCAGAATACGAAATTGTAGAAGTAAGCCCAGAACGATGGTGGAAAAAGGATTTGGCCGATGGCGCTCTCTGAGTTTACCCAATCCGAAATTGAGCAATACTACCGTATCCGCCTAGACCGTGCAGGGTTCCACCACGTCAAAGGAAACGAGTGGAGGTCAAAGTGTATCCTGCATGGCGGGGATAATCCTAATTCGCTATGGGTAGATTTAGAGAAAGGTGGTTTTTGCTGTTTTTCCTGCAACGAAAAAGGTGGAGGAATATACACATTTGAGCAAATACTTCTTCGTCATGAAAGCACTTCAGGACAAGCGCCGGAGACTGGGAAGGTCACAGAGTCGATTCACGGAGTTCTAGGTACTCCTTTCGTTCATCGGGTTTATCAGGAAGACGTTATCACGAAACCGAAAGGTTCGGGATGGGACCGCAAACGAGCGCAGGATTACTACATTTACCAAGATGAATTAGGTCGTGAACTTTACCGTGTTTGGAGGTTTGTAGACCGCAGTGGAAATAAAGTTACTCCACCGGATCATCCCTGTCGTTGCCAAAAGAATCCAGATACAGAGTGCGAGGAAGGATGCGCAGATGGGCGTGTATGGGGCGCTAAGGACGTTAGGCGCGTTCTCTACCGGCTTCCAGATGTAATACAGTCGAGCTTTTGTTTTATTGTCGAAGGCGAAAAAGATGTAAATAACTTGAGTCGCGCTTTAGCTCTTTATATTTCACGCACTAATGGTTTCAAGGTTGCGAATCTTTTACTTGACCGCGTAGGAGTAACTACAAACATGGGAGGATCGTCAGGATGGAAACCTGAGTACGAGTACGGGAAATACTTTACGGGAAAGATCGTTGTAAAACTAGGAGACAACGACGAAGCAGGTAGGTTACACGACGCGGCTGTATGCAAAGATGTTTCTAAGTACGCTCATCAACTTTACACGCTTGCTTTGCCTGTCGAAGAAAAGGGAGATATTACTGATTATCTAAAAAATCACTCGATAGAAGACTTGATTAAACTTATGGAGACTGATCTAAAAAAGTGGAACGTAGTTAAGCCGAAAGAAACAAAGGTTGGAGAAAAAAACGAAGAAAGAATTGTGCTTGTCCATCCGGTTGATTTGACAGGGAAAGACAATAAGCCGCAGTGTGATTGGTTGGTAGAAGGGTTGATTGAACGAGGTCAACGTGGGCTAATCGTTGCTCCTCCAAAAGTAGGCAAGTCCCTAATGCTTCTTGATATGTGTGTATCTCTTGCTTCTATGACTCGTTTCCTTGGCGCTAACCCGTATCCGCGCCCTGTTAAGACAGCTATCATTAGCCGAGAGGATGGACCTGAGTTAGTAAAGAGGCGTCTTACACAACTTGCAGCAGGTCGCGGGTTAAGTTTACAGGATGTGAACTCTAATATATTAGTTAATACAGTGAAACAGTCTACCAGTTTTCATATTGACTCACAAAAAGAACGTGAAGAGATGGCAGAGTGGTTAAAAGCGTCTCATGTGGAGTTTTGCGTGATTGACGTTCTTAATAGACTTCACTACCAAAACGAAAACTCAACAGACGATATGACTAAAGTGATGTTGTTGTTTGACGAATTAGCTACTTTGTCAGGAGCGCAAGTCTGCGTAATTCATCACCTTGGACGAACAGGAAATTCGAGAGGTTCTACAACCATTGAAGGGTGGGCTGATTTTATTTGCAAATTAGAGCAAGACGCTCTTGACGATTCGTTGAAAACTGTTACAATAAAGACAAAATCACGCGGGGCTATTGAACCGAGAACTGTCAAATACTGGCAATCTGATGACAAGGAACAGTCTAGGATTCTTCTGGTGGAAAAGGTTGACAAACAAAGTAACTATAAAAAAACTACTCCACCGCCACAAGCGAACAAACCTTACAGTGACGACGATGACGACTAGGAGAGGAAACATGGAAGATACAACAATTTCACGCGACAGAGATTGTATGCCTAACGCCCGCGAAATTGCGAGCGAAAGCGATTTTCAAAAAGCGAAGGAACGAGGAGAAAGATTAGGCTTCAAAGATATTTTTCTTGACTCTTTTATTGAAAGAGAGTTGATAATGATGCAGAAGTGGAATAATCGAAGGTTGTACGAAAAAGGATAACCACAATGCCAATTATCCGTCGCAAGAAAACAGGTGGACGAATAACGCATCCCATCATTAAAACGTTCGTTCAAAGGTATAACTTGACAGAAAAACAGAAAGAGTTTTTAATAAAGAATATCGTCCAAATATCGCTTTGTCATGGGGAAGAAGAAAGACGCTTAATTCTGGGAGTAAGCGCCTAATATACGGGAACTATGATTCAAGGGAGAGAAAAAATGAGCGCAATCGAGGTAAACGAAGCAGGTTTGATGAAGAGGCCGACACAGTACGACGAGTGTGTTAAGCGGAGAGCAGCAGAGTTAGCATTGCCAGAAGTTAAGGGATGGAATTTAGATATAGGTTCGGATGAGGATGTGATTAAATTTCTCATGAAACACATTAACCGTCTCGGAGGATATGAAATTGTAAAATCCATGGAATCCGATGGATGGGATAATGCCGATTCAGAGTTAGTTGAAATTATGGATGAAGATTTCATCGGAACAGCCGAGCGTGAACTTGTCAAGCAGTGGGTAAAGTGCTTAGGTGTGAAGTTGGAAATTCCTATTGGCACTCAGGTTCGCATCAAGAAACCACGGAAGGCTACGGAAGGTACTGGCGAAGTGGTCAATCACTATCCAGAAGAGGCGAAGTACGGTGTACGGACTCCAGATCTGGATAAAATGTCGAACTGGATTCTACTGCCAGAAGATATTGAGGTGGTGGAATGATTGAACTTTACCGGCCACAACTCAAGGAAGAACTGCTGGAGTTGGTTCATAAACCAATTATCCAAAACCTTTTATACGACGCCGATCTTTTACCTGAGCAGCTTTCTGCGCAAAAGGAAATGACGGTAGGACTATTTGCAGCGTACAATCGACTTGAGGGCGTCCTGTTGGCGTTTAAGTACCTTGAGTTGCAGGGTATCAATATCGAATCAGATAGTGAGGTGTCCGCATGAAAGCATTTGTCAGCCAGCTCTACTCAAACGGAAAAAGTATTTCTAGCGAAAAGAAGATTCCTATTCACGTGGGTGATCTTAATGTCTCAGACGGCAAGCATCCTGTCTTGGGAAGACTCTGCATGGAAGCTGTTCTTTTGGCAGACAACGGCCAAAACGCAATTCAACCACTCTACGATGCTCACCTGATTTTCATTGCTGCGAAAGGATTAAGGTTGCGCGGTTTTGAAGTAAACGCAGGTCGGGAGACGGCGCAGGAGTGGTGGGTACGTTTTGAATTGGAGTAATTATGGGTGAATCAACAACAATGCGGCAATGGTCATCGGCAGAGATTGCAAAGCCGACAGGAACTCTTTGCGGACACCGGCAATGGAAGTTTCCCTATAAGACTTGCAACGAGCAACAGGGACACACTGGAGACCACTGCAGCACATCTCAGTGTGGAACTCAAGTAGTCAGAGTTTGGTGGTCTAAAGATTAACGATGAAACGTAGCTATATCCAGCGAAAACCTAAGAAGCAAAGGATTGAACGTATTCCTCTACCTTTTGCGAGGCCGAACGAAATGAAGAAAGAGCAACCAGCAGTAAAAGTAATGCGGGACAGAAGAGAAATCTGCAACCAGCTTACAAAGGCCGGAAGGGATGAGTACGTGGCACGCAAGAAAGCAATGTGGGAGCGTCAAGGACGTAAATGTGGACTCCAGATTTCCCCACAGTGCAAGGAAAGAAATGGACGATGGCCTTTCGATGAAGTTCAATTCGGGCACTCTGTATCCAGAGGTGGCGGTAAGCAGGATGATAGAATTGAAGTGTTTGACACAGAAACGGGAAAGATGAAACCACAAAATAAATCATTATGCCCATTTTGCAATCAACTTCAGGGAAGTAGACCAATGAGTGATTTTGAAGAGATTGTGCCATAGGTGAATATGACAGATATATGCCCATTTTGCAGCCGTCCGATGAGCGTTGGAATACAGCCAGCGAATAGGCGTATTTGTTCCCTATGCGGACTAGGAATCAAGAAAAAACATCGTTGGATGATCGGAAGTGATGCTAAAATAAGACATAAAGACTGTCTTAATCCGACTGGAATAGTGGACACTAATAAGGCAAAAGGAATGTTTGATGAATGATGATTTTTTAATGCGGGGTACAGTATGCCCCATTTGTGGGGATAGGAACCCTAACAGATACTACCAGCAGCGCAACGGCAATCAAAGATATTGCACTAAACACACGTATGAACAAATCGACAATTGGATGTGCAAACCAGCAAAACCGGAACCTAAAGAAAAGAACTGGGAGCGATAAATTGGCAGATAATCAAAAACCATGGACGCCTGAAGAAAACGCAACACTCAAGAAGTTGTTAGATGAAGGTTTGTCCAAAAGGCAAATAGCAACGCGCATGGGACGTACCTACGATTCCGTAAACAATAAGGCAAAGAAAATAGATACCGTCACTCACTCTCCTATGTGGACTGATGAACAGGTTGCGATATTGCGTGAGAATGTAGGAAAACTTACGTCACGTGAGATCGGCGCTAAGGTAGGAAGAGGTAAGAACGCTGTTTTGAAAAAGATTGAGCAACTAGGACTATCAGGAAAGAAAATCGGTCTGCAAAGAGGAACTCAACTCGCATGGACCAAACATCAACTTGAGCAATTAAAACTTCGTGGTCCTTCCATGACCGTTACACAATTTTCCAAAGAGTATGGATTAACAGAGAATCAGGTACGGAGCAAAATCAGGACAGAAGGAATAAAGATGGCTCCTGTTGTCCTATGGACTTCGGAGCAAGAAGAGATTTTGCGTTCATCTAAGTGTGCCACTGAAGCTGCAAAACGGATAGGAAAGAGTAGAAAAGCAGTAGTCAATAAAGCTAAAAAGTTAGGATATAAATTTCCTGAGCAAGTACACCGTGAAACTCCTATTGCAACTAGGAAACCGGAAAAGAAGGCGCTAACGAATCCACGTAAAACAAAGGAGTACAAATCAACTCTGGTTTGGTGTCCTACGTGTCACAGCCCTGTCTCAAATTGGGAAGAACATCATTTCAGGATGAGTGAGTGCAAGAAGGTGTACTTGGATAGTCTAAGGAAGGTGGCCGCGTGAAATGCTGTCACTGTCAATACTTGGAAGAAGAATTCGTAGAGTGTCTTCGCGTAGCAAAATCAGCTAACGATGGCACTCAAGCCCAAGAGGAGTGGCTGAAGACGGCAGAGGCGCTAAGGAAACGCAGGAATGAGCATCTGAAAGTTTGCAAGATTTGTAGGGGAAGAAATAATGCCTAAACCTGCTTTCAAAACAATGAGTGCCCACAAAAGTTGGGAATGGCCTACACCAAAGAACTTCTACGATCTTTTGGATGCTGAGTTTCATTTTAACTTTGATCCTTGCCCGTTAGGGGGGGGG
>Ga0187876_1003397_pt1 | contig 10887 bp, 11 predicted proteins | sample June2016WEW_17_4_FD_133000 | JGI IMG/M metagenome (GOLD analysis project Ga0187876, IMG submission 133000) | Peatland microbial communities from SPRUCE experiment site at the Marcell Experimental Forest, Minnesota, USA - June2016WEW_17_40 | ecosystem: Environmental > Terrestrial > Soil >... | reverse complement strand
TGCGTTGCGAGGTCTCCACGTTACCCGCCGCCATCGCGGCCGGAAGACCCGCGTTGACAACACTGCGCTCCGGCGCAACCACCCGGATCGGACGTAGTAGTCCCGCATTGTAAGGCACTTCCGATTCGATCAGGCATCGAAAACAATACATCGCGGCCGACACCGCAATCGCATAATTCGCGTTCACCGACCCCGCCACCTGCGCACTCGATCCGTTGAAGTCAACGTCGACACGATCGCCCCGTATCCGCACCGCCACCGCAATCCGCACCGGCTCGTCCGTAATCCCATCGTCATCGAGAAAATCTTCAAACTGGTAATCCCCATCCGGAATCCGGCGCAGCATCGCGCGCGTCACTCGTTCGCTGTAATCGAGAAGATCCGCCGCACTCCTCCGCACCCGCGGCAGTCCGTACCGCTCCACGATTTCGCGCAACCTGTCCTCGCCCCGCCGGTTCGCCATCACCTGCGCCAGCAGATCCCCCTCGCGCTCCTCCGGCGTACGCACATTCGCCAGAATGATCTGCATCACGTCCCGCCGCACTTTCCCGCCTTCCATCAGCAGCACCGGCGGTATCCGCAATCCCTCCTGATAAATCTCGCGCGCCAGCGGCATCGAACCGGGACTCATCCCGCCCACGTCCGCATGATGAGCGCGATTCGCCACATAGAAATCGGCAGTCTTGCTCTTGTTCAGGAAAACGCCCGATACTGCGGTGATGTCAGGAAGATGGGTCCCGCCGCGAAACGGGTCGTTCACGATTGCCACATCTCCGGGACCCAGCCGGAACGCCGCCAGCGCATGCTGCACCGATAAAGGCATTGCGCCCAGGTGAACCGGCATATGATCGCCCATCGCGATCGTTTCACCCGCCTTGCCATACACTGCACAGGAGTAATCGCGCCGTTCCTTGATATTCGCGCTGAACGCGGTCTTGCGAAGCACGGCGCCCATTTCGTCCGCGATGGACACGAACAGATTGCGGAAGATCTCGAGATCCACCGAATTGGTTTTCGACCGCTTCATGGTTTGGGCGCGGCGGCGGTTTGACCTGAAGGACGCTCCGAGGGAAGCCCCGAGGGAAGCTCCCCGGGCGGCCCTGGATCGCCCTTGCAGCTGGCCACCTCGATCAGGAACGACGCCATGGCCTCCCACGCATTGCCCGCGTGCTTCTCGATCTGCCAGGCTTTGCCATCCGTCCCCGTCCGTATTCGCCAGTCCGGATCGTCGGCTGCCGCGGGCGCGCGCCGCAGCACCGGCAATCGATCGTCACTGCCGCGGAGTAGCCAACTCTCTCCACTCGTCTCCGATTCATACGAAAGGTATCGGCCGCTCGACGAAGCCTTCCCCGCGTCGACGATCAGCTCGCCATGCTCAACCGTATCGAACCAGAATCGCTGCACGGATCCCGCGTTGCCCTCTTCACCCACCGCCCGTTCGCGCCATAATCCCCCGCCGTCCGTCGTCAGCAGAACAAAAGGATCGCGCGGCAGCGGATATTGCGTCTCCCCGGCTGCCCATGCGTGCATCGGATCGTAAAACTGCAGCTGTTCAATGACGCTGCCCCTGAGGCGGGTGACCGGCTCCTTCCACGTAGCTCCGGAATCGTCGCTCTGCAGAAGGACGGAACTGAGTGTCGCGGAAGTGCTGTGCAGGTTCCCCGCCGCCAGGATTTTACGTCCATTCGAAACGACGGCGTTCAGTTCGAGATAGATGGCACAGGGCTCGCCGTCGCTGCACGACATTCCCGCCCATTGCAGATCCTCCTCCGCGCAGGCGTAACCAACTCGCATTGGTTGCCCGGCGGCATTGTTAAGAACGCCGGGAACGGCAGCATCTTGAGCCGATGCCTGAAACGCCGCCAGAATCAAAACAATCGGGACAGAGAGGCGCGGGCGCACGTTGGGGTGAAAGGGGTGTGTGCGCCCGCTTGTCGTAACGGGGATTTGCATATTCAGACGACACGCTTCCGGCCTGCGTTACGCCTCACATAAAAAAAATATCAGTTTTCGAACATGCCTTCAAACAACACACTGCTCAGATATCGTTCACCCGAATCCGGCAGAATGACAACCATCGTCTTCCCTTTAAACTGCTCGTCGCGCGCCATCCGGACAGCCGCCGCAACCGCTGCCCCGCAGGAGATCCCCGAGAGCAGTCCTTCTTCGCGCGCGAGCCGCCGGGCCATCTCGATCGATTCCTCATTGGTAACCAGCTCGACCCGATCCACAATGCTGAGATCCAGATTCCGAGGCACGAAACCGGCCCCGATTCCCTGAATCTTATGCGGGCCCGGCTTGATCGGCTGACCGGCCCGCGTCTGGCTGATCACCGGGCTCGCAACCGGTTCCACCGCCACTGAAACGATTTTCTTGCCCTTCTCATTCTTGATGTAGCGGGAAACGCCGGTAATCGTTCCGCCCGTGCCCACTCCCGAAATCAGAACGTCCACCTTCCCATCCGTATCGTTCCAGATTTCAGGGCCCGTGGTCTGGAAATGGATTTCCGGATTCGCGGGATTGTCAAACTGCTGCAACAGAACGTAGCGATCCGGATCGGACTGTACCGTTTCCTGAGCTTTGGCGATCGCTCCCGCCATGCCACGCGCGCCTTCGGTCAGAACCACGTTGGCGCCGAACGCCGCCAGCACCTTCCGCCGCTCGATCGACATGGTTTCCGGCATCGTCAGTGTCACCGGATACCCTCGCGCCGCCGCTACGAAAGCCAGCGCGATGCCCGTATTTCCGCTGGTAGGCTCGATCAGTTCCTTTCCAGGCTTCAGAACGCCACGTTTTTCCGCGTCCCAGATCATCGACGCCCCGATCCGGCATTTCACCGAATAAGCGGGATTGCGTCCTTCCACCTTGCCGAGCAGCGTTACCGATGCGCCGTCGATGACACGATTCAATCTGACCAGAGGGGTGCGGCCGATGCTGTATGAGTTGTCTTCAAAAAACATTCAGATCTCCCAATTCGGTACGAAACGGCTGTGTTTATCTTTCCAGTCACGGACCAGCTGCGCGAATGAGGTCGCTTCCAGAACGCTGTCGATTGCGATGTCCACGCGTTCCCAGAGGTCGGAAAATGGTGAGTCGTTCTTTCTGCGCAGGCGGGATCTCTCTTCCTGCCGGCCTTCCACAAATCGCAGGACCTCGCCGATCATGATCGCTTCAGGGCGTTTGGAAAGCAGGTATCCACCCTCGGCGCCGCGCCGCGATTCGACAAAACCGCCCTGCTTCAGGCTGGCCAGAATCAACTCCAGAAATTTCTGTGGAATCTTTTGCCTGCGCGCTATCTCCGCGATTTTCACCGGCTCGCCATTCGCGTTGCATGCGAGGTCGAAGATGGCCTGAAGGGCATACTCACCTTTGACCGAAATGTTCATTGGCTCAATTCCCCGGGCAAAACTAGAGATTAGTGGGTTTGAGCGAATCCGTCAATGGGCGTTGGCCCGCAAAGTCCCGAGGGCCTTGCCAGTACAGGAGTCTGAGCAAAAAAAAAACTCTCTCTCACCGGAACATTCGTTCCAGCGGGAGAGAGTTCGTGGGTCTTCTGTAGCTGGCGATTTATTGCTTCTTGCCGCCGGGAGCGCCGTCTTCAGCGGTACCGGAGAATACCTTCTGGCCGTTCGGCAATACCACCGTGCGCGAGTTGCAGGTGTTCGTGCCGTCTTTGGCGCGGAAACCTTCGATGGTGACTTCGTCACCGGTCTTCAACGCATCCTTGGTCCAGCCCGAGCGGGTCAGCGAGTTCGGCGGGCCGCCTTCGCACTGCCAACGAACCGTCTTCCCGGAGTCGTCTTTGGCGTCGAGATAGATCCAGATGTGGGGGTTCATCCACTCAACCTTCACGATCGAACCCTTCAGGCTTACTTTCTGAGTGCCGTCATATTCCGCGGCAAACGAATGGTGTGCCAGTACCGGCCCGGCTATTGCGAGCAAGGAACCGGCAGCCAGCAGGACTAATTTACTTTTCATTTCGTGCTCTCCCTATTCCGTCCATTGTCGATGGACAATCGATTCTTTCGCCTTTCAGCGAAGTTAATACTATCTTTTAACGATGCCGGGAGTCAAGGCCCCGGCAACCGGCGCGGTAACGGCTAAACTCCGCCCGCATTCAAATTACGGGCGAAATTACTTGGTACGGAAGAAGTCGTCGTGGACGTGACCTTCCATTACCTCTTTGTTGTTTTCGTCGCAGGAATATTCCAATAGCTCGTCACCCGGCTTCATCAGCGACATGATGGCCGTGTTGGTCATCGGTTTCGTGAAAAACTTCGTGTCCGTGATCGTGATCTGGTGGCGGATGTGGCTGTAATCGATACGGTCAAAGCGCTCGACCACGGTGAGCGCATCGCTATGCGGATGCTCGGCGGTGTCGATCCAGGTTTTGCCGTTGGTGCCGATGGTTTCGACCACCAGCGTGTCGCCCTCCCAGTGGCCGACCGAAGTCCCCATCCAGGTCGGCGTGACTTTGTCGGGATCGAGCTTCCGGCCATCGGTCGGAACGATATGGAACCACTTATTCTGCTCGAACAATACAGCCAGCCGGTCGTCCTTCTGCATCAGCTCCAGAGGATAAGGCGTTGCCCATGAGCGCACATAACCCCAAGGCAGGCAGTGGACGCCGTAATCGAACTTTTTCGGGTCTTCGAACGCCGCCTTGCCGGCCGGCGTAAAGGGATATTCCTTTGTGTCGGCTGTTGCGCTGCAGCCGGGCGTATTGCCGACACATCCCCTGGCGCCCTTTGTAAAATCGCCAACGCGGGGATGGTCCCAGACACCGCTGAGGTCCGGCTTGCCGTTGGGCAGGTGCGGAATCGGCCTCGTATCTTTTGCCGGGGCGGCGTCACCTTCGGCGGCGGCCGCGGGGAGCGCTGCCAGCAGCGCCAGGCCCGCCACCGGGATCAGCATTGAACTCCAGAACTTAATTCGCATCTTGAACTTCTCCTTAAACGTTAATAAATAGACTTTCGAATCGCTACTCGAGGTTACCTGCGGCCAAATCCGCTTTCATCTTGTTTGCATCTGCCTGCGTAATCCAGCCCTCTTTGACCGATTTGTCCAAAGAGGCGGAAGCCTTGGCTACATAGGCCTTGTAGCTCCCGTGAATCGCTTCCAGCTTTTGCCAGTTAAGCGGATCCGAATGACCCAACTCGGGGCAGAAACCGGGGCCGGCGCTGCTTTGGGTGAACGTCACCACGGGATCGTCTACCCAGAAAGTTCTGATACCGCCCAGAGCGTTGCCGTATTGGTCCATCACGACAGAAGCTCTCGGAGTATCGGCATCCTTCAACTGAATGCGATCCGCGTGCGGCGGAGAAACGCCCTTACGCACCCAGTTATCGAGATGGTTCAGCGCGGCGTGATAGATGAACGGCATCAGCGGATACTGAATGAGTTGAATTTCCGGAGTACAGCGGGCCGCAAACGGATACTCGGGGGTGCCCTGGAGATTTCCGGCCTTTGCCGCATCCCGCGTCGAAGCAAACGGACCATACGCAAACTTGTCGAGATGGCTGCCGCCGGCGACTTCGTAGAGACGGAACTTATCGTTCGGATCGTCGCTGTCCGGCCGCTGGGCCGAGAGCGTTGAAATCATCTCGCCCTGCGCCACTACCGCAACCACCGGAACACCCGTATTCCTGATCTGATGACGGGAATCGCCCTTCGGCGGGGCTTGGCCGCACTGATTCAGACGGCCGATTCCGCCCGGCTGCTTGGAAAGATAGCCGTCGTAAACGAACTTCCCGTCGGCCAGTTTTGCCTGCGGATGAAACACGTTCATGTAAGTGACTACGTCGCCGCCCTGGGTGGTCAGGTAAATGGCCTGTACCTTGAAACCAGCAAAGGGCTCACCGGGGCCGCCATGCTTGATCAGTTCGCCGACCTGCGTGTACATGTCCCAGCGCAATCCTTCTTCCTGATCGCCGGCGGTTTCGCAGGCACCCGGAACAGGATTGGCGAAATTGACGTCCTTGTAGCGCACGGGATCGAATACCTTCAAGCCTGGCGTCGCGGGAGGGGGCGTGATCGCCACCCAGCCGTCGCCGCGCCTGACGATTTCATCGGACAAATAGCCCCACATCATGTCCCAATCGAAACGCCGCGCCGCGTTGGGAAGCTCCACAACCACAGTGCCGCTGAACTTCGCGGGATCCTTCGGATGCCGTACACGAATACGCGATCCATAGGGCGCGTTGGGGAATTTGATCATCAGTTTCCCGTCGCCGCCCCAGTCGTACACATTGGCCGTTCCGGAGATCAGGTATTCCTCTTCGACATAGCCTTCCTGCGAAAGATATTCGGGCTTCAGATACCGATCCGCCGACATCAGTTCGACCGCGTCCCGTGTAATGGTTTTCAGGTCCGGCGATGTGTAGCGCCACGGCTCGACCGGCACCAGCGTGGCTTTCGGAAGCGGAAGGGGTTTTTGCGCCATGGCGATGGAAGTCCCGCACAGAAGGATTCCCACCAAAGCCGTACCGCCGAGCCAGTGCAGTACCGGCCTTCTATTCGTCGCAATTCTGTTCATAAATCGTCGTTATCCTACCAGTCGCCGTACATCATATCACACCGGAAAAAGGTGACGACTCGTATTTTCCGGCAAGGGGACTGCCAATGGCCATTGCCATGCTGGCTATGTCTGGATCGGGTATTTCATTCCCTTGACACCGAACGGGGCGGTATGTATGATTGATTGCGTCAGGGCGCCCCGCGCGTCTCTAGTATCCACAGAGTTAATTTTTGGGAGGTAGCATGAGGATAAAGCTGGTTTTGATCGTAGCAAGCGTACTGGTGGCAGCGGGAGTTCCGGCCTTCGCACATCATTCGTTTTCCGCCGAATACGACTCCACGAAGCAACGCACATTTACAGGGACCGTCACCAAGCTTGAGTGGACGAACCCCCACGCCCGGTTCTATATCGACGTGAAGGACGATGCAGGCAACGTCACGAATTGGGAATTCGAGATTGGCGCTCCAGCGCTTCTGATGCGGAATGGCTGGACGAGAAACTCGCTGAAACCCGGCGATCAGATCGTCGTTGAAGGGTTCCTCGCGAAGGACGGCGCCAACCTGGCCAATGCCAGAACGGTGAAGACCATCGAGGGCAAGCGGTTATTCGCCGGCTCCAGTTCCGAGAACGAAGCCACCAAATAACCGGTGCGGCGGAATGCTTCCGCCCGATCGATATCCGCGGATCGAAAGGCCTGCTGTCCCACGACAGCAGGCCTTTTTGTTTTTATCCGAGCCGACCGGCTCCCTTGACTCCGACGAGGGGCGCAGATATCATAATCGCGAAGTTTTTCAATTTTTGGGAGGCAACTGTGAGGACAAAGCTGGTTGTCATGGCGGCAAGCGTACTGGTGGTCGCGGCGGGCGTTCCGGCCTTCGCACATCACTCGTTTTCCGCTGAATACGACTCCACAAAGCAAAAGACGTTTACGGGGACCGTGACCAAAATCGAGTGGACGAACCCCCACGCCCGGTTCTATATCGACGTGAAAGACGATTCAGGCAAGGTCACGAACTGGGAATTCGAGATCGGCGCGCCCGCGAAGCTGATGCGGAATGGCTGGACGAGAAACTCATTGAAGCCAGGCGATCAGATTGTCGTGGAATCGTATCTTGCCAAAGACGGCACCAACCTGGCTAATGCCAGAACGGTCAAGACGGTGTCCGGTCAGAGATTATTCGCAGGCGGCGGTGACGGAGAGCCCGCGCCCTAATCCAACAGTTGATCGCAAGGCTCGAAACAGCCACAGGCTGAAGCCTGTGCCACCTGCATTGGTGGAACAGCAGGAACGACGGCCCGTTGCCAAAGGCAGCGGGCCGTTTCTGTTTCTTTTTTAGCGCAGCGTCTGCCCATACCATCCGACGACGCGCTGCCCTTCGATAGCCGCGAAAAAGGCCGCCGCGCCAAGGAAAGACCCAAACGGAAGCTGATATGTCGCCGTATCTTTGCCCGTGATTTTGATAAAGGCGAGGCCAATGATCGACCCTGCAACGGAGCCCAGGATAATCGTCAGCAGCGCGCCGCCGATGCCGAGGAACGCCCCGATCATGGCGAGCATTTTGACGTCGCCGAAGCCCAGTCCCTCTTTGTGGCGCAGTTTTTCGAAAATCCAGCCTCCGAGCCAGGTACTTCCCGCGGGAACGATCGCGCCGAAGAGCGCTTCAGCCAACATGGCCGTACGCGCGCCGGGGTGAATACCGAAAAGACCTCCGATCAGGTGAAAGGTGTTGTCGGGCACGGGAACGAAAATCGCAAAAACGAGGCCGACAATAAGGCCACCAATCGTCAGCTCATCGGGCAGAATCAGCGTTTCCAGATCGGTGAATATGAGCGCGACCAGGATCGCGGCTAAAATGCAGTATTTCAATGCCTGCAGAGTGAGACCGCCCTCATGCACGAAGTAAGCGAAGCTGATGGCGGTGAGCAACTCAACCACCGGGTAACGCCAATAAATGCGGGCGCCACATTGCCGGCATCGCCCACGCAGCAGCAGGTAACTCAGGATCGGAATATTGTCATACCAGGCGATCGGTTTCCCGCATTCCGGACATGCCGAGCGCGGGCGAACCACGGACAGGTCGCGCGGCCAGCGATGGATACAGACGTTGAGGAAGCTGCCGATGAGCAGGCCGAAGAGCGCGGCCAGCAATGCAGCCAGAGAAGATTCGATCATGACAACACCCGTTTGTACGCGGTGAGGGTGGCTGTCACCATATGTTCCTCCGTAAAGCGCTCGATCACGGTGGCTCGCGCCGCGCGACCGAACGCGGGATCGATTCGCGCAAAAGCACTGGCGACAGCGGCAGGATCGTTTTTTACCAGAATCCCATTCTCGCCGTCGCGTATTAATTCAGGAATGCCGCCCACATCGCTTGCGATCACCGTCACGCCGTAAGCCATGGCGAGGAGGATGCCCGAACCGAGGCCTTCCGAACGCGTGAGATAGACAAGGGCTCGGGCGCGCGGCAAATCGGCCGCGAGATTTCTCGTGATCTCGACCTTGACGCCTGCAATCTGCGCGGCTTCCTGCGCCAGCACCATGCCCTTCTGCGAATCGATGGTGTAAGGGATCAGTACGGCGTCTCCATATGCCGCTTGGGGCGGAACCGCGACGCCATCGTACACCACCTCGATGCGCCGTTCTTCGACGCCGGCGTTTCTGAGTCCGATGGCAACATGACGCGATACGGCGAGAAAAAGCGCGGCGCGCCCGTATTTCCAGCGTGAGATCGCGGAATCGCGCACCGGAAACGCCACCCGGCGCGAAACAACAAAGGGCACTCGGGAAAAGATAGCCGCGAGCGTGTGACTGCGGGAATCGTGCGCGTGAACCAGATCGAATTCACGCGAAAGCAAACCGAGGCGGAGCGGACGAAGCACATCGCATGGGAGGCCGGCCTCGCGAGCCGCTTCGAGGAGAGGTGAGCCTTCGCGCGCGAGCAGGAGAGACTGATGGCCGCGCTCGATAAGGCCGCGATGAAGACGCAGGGCCTGCCATTGGCCGCCACGCATTTCCCGGCCGCTATCGAGATGGAGGATTCGCATCGCTGAAACCGTGAACTGCTTTGGCGTATTTGAGAAACGTATAAAGCGCCGCCATCCACGCAATGGCGAGGCCCTGGGGGCCGTCGAGAAATCCGCGCCGCAGGATGTATGTGCGTATCCAGGTCCACGCCGGGTCGAGTGCGAGGCGGCGCATTGGCACCGGTTTCTTCTTTGCGACGATCTCGCGCGCGGCGAGCGAAGTATACCGGTCGAGCGTTCGCAGATGTTCGGAGAGCGAATGACAGGTGAAGTGCAGCAGATCGCCGTGGAGTTCTCCGATTGATCCATTAACGCTATTCACGCGCACGCTTTCGTGCACGTAATCGCCGGTCCATTCCGCTTTGGTGCGGTTGTAGAGCCTGAGTTTGCGATCCGGGTACCATCCGCCGTGGCGAATCCAGCGCCCGAGGTATTGCGCGAGGCGCGGAAACGAATAGCCATCGGCATATGTGGAAGCGGTCTTCAGCGCCACGATCTCGGCAGACAGTTCCGGGGTAAGCGACTCGTCGGCGTCGATCGAAAGAATCCAATCGTGCGCGGCGCAGGACGCCGCATAGTTCTTTTGCGCCGCATAGCCGCGCCAGGGTTCCTCGATGACGCGGGCGCCAAGGCCGAGAGCGATTTCACGCGTCCGATCCGTCGATCCGCTATCGACGATCAGCACTTCATCGGCGCAACGCAGGCTTTCGATCGCCCTCGCAATGTTACGTTCTTCGTTGAGAGTGACGATGGTGGCACTAATCTGCATTCCGCATCAGTCGATAACGGGGGCTATGGAAAAGCAAAGGAGAAACACAAAAAGCGCCAGTATGCCGAGCCTGACGCGCGGGTTCCCGATCTCGGAGTAGTCGTAAACCGGCGGGTGCTTGCGCGCGAAGAAGAACAGCAGCACGGCCCAGCCCCACCATCCGTACCACACTATCCCCATGGGCAGCAAAGCCAGCAGGAAAGTCCGGGTAATCCATTTGTGGGAGCGCCCGAGCAACGCGTAGACGATGTGGCCGCCATCGAGTTGCCCCACCGGCAGCAGATTGAGCGCGGTGGCGAACATTCCCACCCATGCGGCGCGGGCCACGGGATGCAAATAGATGTCGGCGCCCGCGACACCGGGGAAGATGGTCCGCTGGAGTATCCACTGAAGCGCCGGTGTTCCGAGTTGAATCGCGCCCTGATGGTTGATGCCGGGAATCACCTTCGAGAACGCGAGGCCCACTCCCAGCGCCGGAATCAGAAACACGAAGCCCGCCAGCGGACCGGCGATTCCGATGTCGAAAAGCACGCGCTTGCTCGGGACTGCCGAGCGGATGCGAATGAACGCGCCCAGG
>Ga0187876_1003391_pt1 | contig 10905 bp, 8 predicted proteins | sample June2016WEW_17_4_FD_133000 | JGI IMG/M metagenome (GOLD analysis project Ga0187876, IMG submission 133000) | Peatland microbial communities from SPRUCE experiment site at the Marcell Experimental Forest, Minnesota, USA - June2016WEW_17_40 | ecosystem: Environmental > Terrestrial > Soil > Wetlands... | reverse complement strand
GGCGGACCATTTCATAAGCCGTTGATTCTGATGTGATTGTAATCCGACAGGCCAAGAATTGTTACCAGATTTGTTACCGATCTGCAACCGAAATCCGGTTCGCTAGCCGATTTGAGTCAAGAGAGGAATCGAATTAGCGATGCAACCATTTGAAATAGAATGGATAAATTTTCACGCGAAAAATTTATACCAACAAATATACCAACAATTTTCCGCGCTAGGGCGGCTCCGGGTTCTCGATAAGTCCATCACGGATTACCCGCCGGGCGCGGATAATCATAAGCAGCCCCGTCCGCCGTCCAAAGCGCTGAAGTTCGAACCCGAACGCAAATCCAAAACCATGTGCATATCTGTCGGATGAATTTGGAAATGGCCGCACCTTAGTGGACGGTTCGGGAACGAATCACCTTCGACGTAGGAGCGGCCTCCCATGGATCGCATTGAACGCTGGAAGCTCGCGGACGAATTGAACGTCTATCAGATTTCATTGCTTATCGCAGGCTATGATCCTTCTGAATTTGAGGAAGATGGCCATGGACATTGGCCACAGGAGGTCAGAGTAGATATATCCCCATTCCTTAATGCAATAAAGAATGCTGGTCGTAGTCAAAAGTTTACGTTCAAAGAAGTGCAATATCAATCGTATAATGAGCCTGAAATTAACTGGATTGAGTCTTTAGTAAATATTGATAGCTTTTGTGATTGGTTGCGTTCTCGAAATTTTGCCGATGGATTTTTTCTCTCAAACAAGGAGAGCGATCGACTATTGGACAATTCGGGCGATTTCTATGCTCCGAAACTTGCGGCTGCAGTGCGCGCTTGGAACGAAGTGACCGCCTCGCCAGAGGCCTTGAACGGGAAAACGCCCAAAAAGGCCTTGGAGATATGGCTTCGGAAGCACGCCAACGAATACGGGCTCACCAACAAAGACGGCAATCCGAACGAGTTGGGCATTGAGGAAATTTGCAAAGTTGCGAACTGGAAGCCGAGCGGGGGCGCGAGCCCAACACCAACTGCCGCTATAGTCCCTGCCGAGGGGTCTCCTCCCGAGGGTAGGAAGGTTCGGCCCAGGCCTACCACCCCCTCTAAGCGGAAGTCTCCGCCGGGCAGACTTTCAGACCAATTAGATGACGATATCCCTTTCTAGCGCGCGACAGCAAAGCACCCCTGGGTGGGTAAGTATCGCCGGAACATCCCGACAGTTTTCTTTCTTCGCCCATCTATCTAGCGCGGCTTGATCGTCTCAGGATTGCTCCAACTTGATTTGGACAGGAGCAACCCAATATGCACGAACTTCCCAAAGTCGGTTATCTTCGTCTGCCGCAAATAATAGGCGACCCGACTCGCGATCCCCCGATTGCGCCAATCATCCCCGTCGGCAAATCCACTTGGTGGCAAGGCGTGCGCGACGGGCGTTATCCCAAGCCGATCAAAATCGGAGCGCGGGCGACCGCCTGGCGCGTCGAAGATATCCGCGCCCTTATCGAACGGCTCGGGCGCTAGACGGTGGCCAATCGCCGTCATAGCGCGCGCCACGTCAAGCGGCTGCGCAGCTACAACGTTCGCGAAGCCGCCAAGGCGACCGGCGCGACGCCCGGAACGGTGCGCCACTGGCACAAGAACGGCCTCGAAGCCGTCGTTGGCGTCTATCCGCTCATTTTCCGGGGCGTCGATATCATCGCTTTCTTCAAGCGTCGCGAAGGCGACCGCAAGCGGCCTTGCGGGCCGGGCCGCATGTTTTGCTTTCGCTGCAAGGAGGCAAAAACGCCCGCCTTTGGCGAAGTCGAATTTTGGCCGGACGGGCCAAAGCTCGGAACCCTCAGGGGGCTTTGCCCGGATTGCGCGGCGACGATGAACAAGCGCGCTTCACTCGCCAAGCTCCAAGCGTCGGCGGGCGATTTGAAGGTTTCAATAAGGTGCGCGGACTCGCGCCTAAGCGATACACCCGAACCCAACTCCAATCCGCACTCTGAAGGGGGGTGAAAACCCATGTCAAAATACTGCTCCGAAAACGAGCGCGTGAAGCGCGACTATTCCTTTTATTTGGAGGCCGCGAACGGCAAGCAGAGCGGGACTATCGACGCCGCCCTGCGCGCGATCGAGCGCTTCGAAGACTCCACCAATCGCAAGCCGTTTCGCAAATTCAACGTGGAACAGGCGCGCTCGTTTCGCGCCCGGCTCGGCGAGGAAACAGGCGCCAGCGGCAAGCCCTTGAGCGTGGCGACCATCGCGTCGACGCTCAAGCACCTGCGCAACTTTTTCCTTTGGCTTTCTCGCGAGCCCGGCTTTCGGGCGGCGCGCGGACCGGGGCTTTGTCGCCGAAGGCTTGTCTCGGGCACCATGGAGCGGCGCGGCGCGCATACGGCGGATATTCCGCGCGGCCTTCGCGGCGGCCGGGCTTCCTTACGCCAAGCCCCACAGCTTCCGCGACACGCTCGCGCGGCTCGGCGAGCGCCTTTGCCGCACGCCCGAGGAATGGAAGGCCTGGAGCCAAAACCTCGGCCATGAAAGCGAGGCCACGACATTTGTCGGTTATGGGCATGTGCCGCAGCATCGACAGGCCGAGATTATCAAGACTTTGGCCAAACCCCGACTCGAAGGCCTGACTGCGGGATTGGACATCGCCGCCCTCGAAGCCTTCGTTCAAAGCGCGAAGCGGGTGGGCCATCCGTCCGCTTGACGCTGGCGGCGCGGGCGGTAACCGCGCTATGACGTGTCAAGCGGGTAGGAGAAGATTCGCCTTTTTGACCCTTTGCGCCTCGTGGGCAAGAGCGGAAAATGAACGCCGTCGAAATCGAGGAAGCCGTATCGAAACTCGCTTCGGAGCCTTTTGATCCGAAGACGTTCCCCTATGCGTTCCTCGAAGCCTTCGGCAACAAGCCGACGACGATCGCCAAGCTCAAAAGCGGGGCGTCGAACGCGTCCGACGTTCCCGGCGGCGTTCTCCAGCGCAGCAACATTCATCTCGCCGTTTGCGCGGCGGGCGAGGTCACGCGCACGCTTGGCGCGCTCAAGGCGAGCTCGGTGACGCGAAACCCGCGCAACAAAATCAAATTCGTGCTGGCGACGGATGGCGAGACGATCGAGGCCGAAGACCTCTCGTCGGACGAAGGCGCGACGGTCGCCTGTCCCTATGCGGACCTGCCCAACCATTTCGGCTTTTTTCTTCCTCTCGCGGGCATTACGACCGTCGCGCAAATCCGCGAGAACGCCTTCGACATTCGCGCGACCGGTCGCCTGAACCGGCTCTATGTCGAGCTTTTGAAGGACAATCCGGACTGGGGAACGGCCGATCGGCGCCACGACATGAACCATTTCATGGCGCGGCTGATCTTCTGTTTCTTTGCAGAGAAGACCGACATTTTTAACGACGAGGGCCTGTTCACGGCGGCCGTCGACCAAATGAGCGCGCGCGATTCCTCGAACACGCATGAGGTGATCGGCGCCATTTTTCGCGCGATGAACACGAAGATGGCCGATCGCGTCGGCGCCAAACTGCCGCGCTGGTCGGACCAGTTCCCTTACGTGAATGGCGGGTTGTTTTCGGGCTCCACGGAGGTCCCGCGCTTCAGCAAAGCGGCGCGGTCCTATTTGATCCATATTGGCGGCCTCGATTGGCGCATGATCAATCCCGATATTTTCGGCTCGATGATTCAGGCGGTGGCGGAGGATGAAGAGCGCGGTTCGCTCGGGATGCACTACACGTCAGTGCCGAACATTCTCAAAGTGTTGAACCCGCTGTTTCTCGATGATTTACGCAAGCAACTGGAAGAGGCGGAAGACAACTCGCGTAAACTCCTCAATCTGCGCAACCGCATGACGAAAATCAGGGTGTTTGATCCGGCCTGCGGTTCCGGCAATTTCTTGGTCATCGCTTATAAGGAAATGCGGGCGATCGAAGCCGAGATCAACAGGCGGCGCGGCGAGCCGGAGCGGCGCGCCGACCTTCCGCTTACCAATTTTCGCGGCATTGAATTGCGCGATTTTCCGGCGGAGATCGCGCGGCTGGCGCTGATCATCGCCGAATATCAATGCGACGTGCTCTATCGCGGGCAGAAAGAGGCGCTCGCCGAATTTCTGCCGCTCGACGCTCAAAACTGGATCACCTGCGGCAATGCGCTGCGGCTTGATTGGCTGAGCGTCTGCCCGCCAACGGGAACGGGGGTGAAGCTCGCGGCGGACGACCTTTTTCACACGCCGCTGGAGCAGGCGCAGATTGATTTCGAGAATGCGGGCGGGGAGACGTATATTTGCGGGAATCCCCCATATTTAGGAGCCAAGAAGAAATCAAAAGAACAGGTAGAGGATATGGACGCTGTTGGTCTCTCGAAGGCTCAGCTTCTTGATTATGTTTGTGCCTTTATCATTAAAGGACTTGAGGTTATACAGCGGACACAATGTGGCATGGCGTTAGTTTCTACCAGCTCTATTTGCCAAGGTGAGCAAGTAGCACTGCTCTGGCCAAGGGTGTTAGAGAAGGCGTTCATCAATTTCGCTTATCGACCCTTCAAATGGGCGAACTCAGCCGCTAATAATGCCGGGGTCTGGTGCACAATAGTTGGTCTTGAGACAAGAGAAAGCAAAATTAAACGCTTATTTTTCGATGATCAAGTTCAGCTCTGCGAAAACATCGCCCCGTATTTAATTCCAGGCCCAAACGTAATTTGCCAACCGCGAAACGAGCCGATATCTGATCTGGCGAAAATGAAGATGGGTAGCAATCCGGTAGACGGGAAGCGCCTAATTCTCACGTCGGATGAAGTATCGGAAATGCTCTCGCGCTATCCGGAAGCAAGGCGGTTCGTCAGAAAATATGGTGGTACAGACGAACTGGTTTCCGGTTTCCACCGTTGGTGCCTGTGGGTTGATGACAAGGAAGTCGCTGAAGCACTTAGGATTCCCCCGGTTCGTCAAATCATCGAGACTTGTAAGGCGTATCGTGAAAATGCGGGGCGTGATGCTAAGAAAGCAGCGCGAAGACCGCATGCTTTCTGTTATTCGACCCATGAGGAGCGAGATTTCATTCAAGTCGGAAACACTATTGGAAATGCATTTGAATACGTTCCAGCCGACATAAAGAGAGCTGGATATGTCTCAAACCACGCCGCATTCACTGTGTATGGAGTGAATTTCGTGGAATTAGCCATAGTTTCTTCGACAATGCATCGTGTTTGGGCCGAGACGATCGCGGGCCGACTAGGAAATGGTACGAGATATGGAAATACTGTTGTCTATAATACGTTCCCACTTCCGATCCTGACTGCAAAAAACAAATCCGACCTGACCCGCTGCGCGGAAGAAATCCTTTTGGCGCGCGAAGCGCACTTCCCTGCGACGATTGGCGATCTCTATAATCCGAACATTATGCCTGCTGACCTACGCGCGGCGCATGAGCGCAATGACGAAGTTTTGGAGCGCATCTATATCGGCCGCCGCTTCAAGAACGACACCGAGCGGCTGGAAAAGCTTTTCGAGCTTTACACAAAAATGACGGCCGGCGCGGCCGCCAAACCCTCGGGCAACAGGAAAGCGCATTGACCTCGTCCGCGACATACGACCAGGGTGGCGATGCGCAGGCCATCAAACGCGTCGCAGATGCTTACTACGGCGGCTACAAAAATATGTTCGAGGCGCATAATTGGCCCGAACGAGGCGACAAGATTATACCAGCCGTGCAGAAGCGTGTCGTGGATACCTACGGCACTGTTCGGGCCTTCGAAGACGAACACGCGCCAAGCGACCTGATGTTTCCCATGGAGGCGATGAAATCCGATCCGCCAAATGTCTGGCTCACGAGTTTCTATGGCTTTCAACCTGACGAATGGGGTTTCGTTGGCTTTGCCGATCCGGGACGACGCAACCGCTTCCTAAAGGGGACTAAGCCTGGCGTTCTGGTGGTGATTTATGCAGCGGGCAAGGCGGCGAAAGACGAGCTCGGTAAGGTCATTGGGCTATTGCAATGTTCCCACCAGACGGGACCCGCGCAGAGCTTTATGTCTCCTGCGAAATGGCACCGGAAGGACAATGATCCAGCTACAAAGGTAAAATGGAATTATGGTCTCAAAGCTGTGCGTGCGTGGCGCGTTACGCCTGAAACCAGAATCGCAGTGCGGGATTTTGCACCCACGGCGACCGAGTCAGAAGCGTGGGAACATATCGGCGCCGTGGGCGTCCCGTTAAATCGCCAAGAGGCGCTAAACATCCTCAAACTCGGTTTGCAGGAAGTGGGTGTCTATGGCGAGGTCCCGATCATCGCTTCGGTCAGCGGAACCGCAAAGCAAATACTAGCCCCAAGCCGGGCCGGTCCTGTTTCACAGGCGCCCTACACCGTGACAGAAGCTGAGGGGCCTAAGCATCTCTACATTCTTCAGCTTCAAGGCGACACGGACGCCTTCCTCGGAGAGCCCGCCCATGGACGAGTTATCGTCAAGGCGGGGTTCTCCTGTAGCCCGGAGACCCGGCGCGACGATCACAACCGCGCATTACCGCAATGCGCGTTTCGCTGGGAAGTGCTTCATTCTGGGCCGCTGTCTGGCTTCTCGCCATACCCGTCGTCCAATCACGCCAAGACCGGTGAAAAGGCAATGCAGGAAATACTCGACGGCAAACCGGGTTGCCGTTCTCTCGGAGGTGAATTCTTCCTGGCGTCACGCGAGGCCATAGAGATCGCATGGACAGCCGGGAACAAGGCCGCGAAAGAGTTTAAGACATGACGAAATCCGTTCCTTCCGTTTCAATGACCTATGCCCGCTCTCGCGCTTCGACCAAGGCCAATGAACTGGGCATGCGCGCCATGCAGGAACGCGCCTATGACAAGCGCGGCGAGCAATATCTGCTGATAAAATCCCCGCCAGCTTCCGGCAAAAGCCGCGCGCTGATGTTCATCGCGCTCGACAAGCTGCATAATCAGGGGATTAAGCAGGCCATCATCGTCGTGCCGGAACGCTCGATCGGCGGCAGTTTCGCCGATGAGCCGCTGTCGAAATTCGGCTTTCATTGGGATTGGCAGGTGAAGCCACAATGGAACCTCTGCAACGCCCCCGGCGCCGACGAGCCCCGCGTCGCAAAGACCAATGTCGCGGCGGTGAAGCGCTTTCTCGACAGCAGCGACCCCGTGCTGGTCTGCACTCATGCGACCTTCCGCTTCGCTTTCGACGAGCTGGGCGCCGAGGCCTTCGACGACCGGCTCATCGCGGTCGACGAATTCCACCACGTCTCGGCCAATCCCGACAATAGGCTCGGCGAACAGGTCCGCCAGCTCGTCGCGCGCGACAAGGCGCATCTCGTCGCGATGACCGGCTCTTACTTTCGCGGCGACGCGGTGGCGGTTCTCTCGCCCGAGGACGAAGCCAAATTCGAGACCGTCACCTACACCTATTACGAGCAGCTTAACGGCTATGAGCATCTGAAGGCGCTGGACATCGGCTATTATTTTTATTCTGGCTCTTATGTCGACGACATTCTGAAAGTGCTCGACGACCGGCAAAAAACGATCGTGCATATCCCGAACGTGAACGCGCGCGAAAGCACCAAGGACAAGATCAAGGAAGCCGAAGACATTATCAGCGCCCTGGGAGAATGGCGCGGCGCCGACCCCGTGACCGGCTTTCAGCTCGTCTGGACGGCGGATGGGCGCACGCTCAAGATCGCCGATCTCGTGGATGACGACGCGGCCCGTCGCGGCAAGGTGATCGCCGCGCTCAAAGACCCGGCGCACAAGAATGATCGCGATCACGTCGACATCATTCTCGCGCTCGGCATGGCCAAGGAAGGCTTCGACTGGATTTGGTGCGAACATGCGCTGACGATCGGCTATCGCGCGTCTTTGACCGAAATCATCCAGATCATCGGCCGTGCGACCCGCGATGCGCCGGGCAAGGCGCGCGCACGCTTCACCAATCTGATCGCCGAACCGGACGCCTCGGAGCAGGCCGTCGTGGATGCGGTCAATGACACCCTGAAGGCGATCGCCGCCTGCCTGTTGATGGAACAAGTGCTGGCGCCGCGCTTCGAATTCACGCCCAAGAACCCGCAAAGCGGCCCGAAGCCCGGCTTTGATTATGGCGAAGGCGGCTATGACGCCGCCAGAACCAATGTCGGTTTCAATGAAGACAGCGGGAAGTTCCACTTCGAGATCAAGGGGCTGGCGGAGCCAAAGAGCGAAGAGGCCACGAAAATCGTTCAGGAAGACCTGAACGAGATCGTGGCGACATTTGTTCAAGATCGCCGCACGCTCGAACAGGGGCTTTTCAACCAGGAGCTTCCGGCGGAAGAATTCACTCAGGTGAAAATGGGCAAGATCGTCCGTGATCTCTACCCGCACCTGACCGAAGAAGATCAAGAAGCCGTGCGTCAACACGCCATCGCCGCGATCAACGTCGTGCAAGGTGCGACGAAACTGATCGAAACCAATGGCGGCGAGGGGTCAAAGTCAAATACCGCGCTGATCGACGGCGTGCGCCGGTTTGCGATGGACGTGCGCGAGCTGGACATTGATCTCATCGACCGCATCAATCCCTTCAGCGCGGCCTATGCCGTGCTGGCCAAGGCGATGAATGAGGAACGGCTGAGGCAGGTGAAGGCGATCATTGAGGCCAAGCATGTTAACTTGACCGAGGATGAGGCGCGCGACCTCGCGAAACGCGCCCTCAAGTTCAAGAGTGAACGCGGACGCCTGCCGTCAATTACCTCGCCCGACGCATGGGAAAAGCGACTGGCTGAAGGTGTCGCCTTCCTCGCGAAGCTTACAGCCAAGAAAAAGAAGGAGGCGGCCGATGGCTGACCTTTCCGAAGACGAAGAGCTGCTCGCCGAGCTTGGCGTCGAACTGGAGACGGCGAAGGAAGGCGGCCGTACGCCCCGCGAGGAGCGGATCATCGCGGGCTTCGAGGATATTCAGCGCTTCGTCGAGGAGCACGGGCGCGCGCCGCAACATGGCGAAGAGCGCGATATTTTCGAGCGGCTTTATGCGGTGCGTCTCGACCGCATTCGCGATTCAGAGGAATGCCGCGCGCTGGTTATCTCCATCGATCGGCAGGGCTTGCTGGACAAGCCGCCGACGGTGGGTGAGCGCTTGGGCGATGATCTCGACGATGAAGCGCTGTTGGCGGAGCTTGGTGTCGAGCCTTCCGCTTCCGATGACATATCCGTGCTGAAGCACGTGCGATCACGGGAAGAGATAAAGGCGGCCGAAGAGATCGCGAACAGGACGCGCTGCGCGGATTTTGACAGATTCAAGCCGCTTTTCGCTCAAGTTCAAAAGGACTTGGACGCCGGCGTCCGCCGCACCCGTCCATTCGAGCTAAAATCCGAGATTGAACTCGGGCGCTTTTTCATCGTGGGCGGGCAGAAGGCCTATGTCGCGGAGAAAGGCGAGGTCTTCACCAATGACCAAGGCCGCCTCGATGCGCGATTGCGCGTGATTTTCGACAATGGCACAGAGAGCCGCATGTTGATGCGCTCGCTTCAGCGCGCCCTGCACAAGGATGAAACTGGGCGACGAATAACCGACCCGTCCGCCGGGCCTTTGTTTGGCGATGATGAGGGCGAAGACGATGTGGAAAGCGGGACGATCTATGTCCTTCGCAGCAAGTCCGATCATCCGACAGTCGCGGCGAGCCGCGAGCTAATTCACAAAATCGGCGTGACCGGGGGCGACTTGGACAGGCGCATCGCGAACGCCTCGCTCGACGCCACATTTCTGCTGGCCGAAGTGGAGACAATCGCGACCTATACGCTCTTCAACATCAATCGGACCAAGCTGGAAAACCTTCTGCACCGCTTTTTTTCAGCGGCCCGGCTGGACCTGGAAGTCACAGATCGCTTCGGGAATCCCGTAAAGCCACGCGAGTGGTTTCTTGTACCTCTGCCGATCATCGACGAGGTTGTGAAACGCATTCAGGATGGGACGATCGTTCAGTTTGATTACGACCCTGCCTCTGCCTCCTTGAGGAAGAGAACGGAGGCCAAATGATCCGACCCTCCCTTTACGCTCGAAGCGCGACAACAACCCCGCCGCGCCGCATTTCCTCGCAACGGTCCGCCCACCAAGCCATCATGCGGACCCGCTCTTCCCAAAAATCGGCGCGGGCATAGGCGCGGCGGATGCTGTCATTGTCGACATGCGCCAGCTGGCGTTCGATGGCGTCGGCGTTCCACAGGCCCGATTCGTTCAGCATCGAAGACGCGGACGAGCGGAAACCATGCCCGCTCATTTCCTCCTTTTGGAAGCCGAACCGGCGCAAGGCCGCGTTGATGGTGTTTTCGCTCATGCAGCGGCTCGGCGTGCGGACAGACGGGAAAAGGAACTTTCCTTGCCCGGTTATGGCCTGAAGGTCGCGCAGAATCGCGATGGCTTGTGGCGCCAGCGGGACGCGATGCGGCCGGCGCATTTTCGTTTTTCCAGCCGGTATCTCCCAAATGCCCGCGTCGAATTCGAATTCCGCCCATTCCGCCGCGCGAAGCTCGCCGGGACGCACCAAGGTAAGGGGAAGCAGCTGAAGCGCCGCCAGCGTTTCGGCCCCGCCCTCATAGCCGGCGATGGCTCGCAGCAGCCCGCCGAAGGCCTTGGGCTCGATTATCGCGGCGCGATGCTGGACAGTCGGCGAGGCGAGCGCCCCCTTTAGCGCGCCCGTGGGATCGCTTTCGGCGCGACCCGTGGCGATGGCGAAGCGAAAAATCTGCCCGATGGCCCCGCGTAGCTTCTTGGCGGTTTCGAGTCGGCCGCGCGCCTCGATAGGCCGAAGAACCGCCAAAATTTCCAGCGAGGTTATTTCGACGATAGGCCGCGCGCCGATGGCGGGCCGCGCAAGGCTCATGAACCATTCGAATTTCAGGATCGTGCGATCGGCCTTTTGCTCCCGGCGCTTCTTTTCCAAAAGCTCGGCGGCGATGGCGTCGAAGGAATT
>Ga0187876_1003390_pt1 | contig 10907 bp, 8 predicted proteins | sample June2016WEW_17_4_FD_133000 | JGI IMG/M metagenome (GOLD analysis project Ga0187876, IMG submission 133000) | Peatland microbial communities from SPRUCE experiment site at the Marcell Experimental Forest, Minnesota, USA - June2016WEW_17_40 | ecosystem: Environmental > Terrestrial > Soil > Wetlands... | reverse complement strand
TCGCGCCTATATTCGACGTCAGAACGCCGATCCCACGCCCTTCATCTGGACGAAACCCGCCGAAACCATCCTCGCAAAGCTCAGGCGACTGCCTGAACCATCCGACTGACTCCGTGCACTAGCTGTGTTTCGGCGAGGGCTTTGTGCGCGGACCGTTCATAAAGGTGATCGTCAAACTTTTTGATTTGTTAGGGAAAAATTTGCATCCGAGGTTATCCACTGGGACTGATTCACAGACCGGCCGCTCAAAACTGCATATGCAACCGCGCCGCGCCAATCGAGACGGGCCCACGCACATAATTATAGCCGGGATTGGCGATGAATTGATAATCGAACGTGAGCGAGGCCCAAGTGGCGAGGCCGATCGAATAATAAGTTTCGATGATCTCTTCAGGCCGGTAGCTCAAGCCGCCATCGCCAACATTGATGCCCATGCCTCCAGCGGCCAGGAACCTCTGGTAACTATTGGACAAACCATTGACGACGCCAGCCAAGCCGATGGTGTCCGTGGGACGGCCCCAAGACGTTCCCTTCAATACGCCGCCGAAGGATGCACTCTCGTCGATGTCCGTCCAGGCCAGAATTTCGGTTTGGCCGCTCTGCCAGCTCAACCGCGTGAACAGGCCGAGATTATCCGTAATTGTTTGCTGGATGTTGGCATAAAAACCATATTCCGCCCGGGTCTCGCGCGTCGCCGCGATATTCGGCCCACCGGGGTTAAGCACCGGATCGGTTAAAAGCGGATTGTCGAGGGTCGCGTTGAAGCTGCCGCAGTAACACTCGGTTTCCCACCCGGCCAGACGGACTTTTCCCTGCGAGCCAAAAATCGTGTAGCGCTCTTCCAGTTCCACAAGGGCTTGGCCGCGTTGGCCAATCCGCGTATCGAAATTAATACCATTCGGAACATCGGGCACGAGGAAATAACCAGCACGGACGGCCCAGCTCTTTTGATTGAATTCAAGAACCGTTCCCCAGGTATAGCCTTTCTGGTCAGCGGCGTAGTCGAAGGCGCCGCCATCGTTCAACGCCCAGTTCATGAAGCTCTGGCGTCCGTCATGCGCATAATCGTTGTTGTCGAAAATGTCGGGGATGGAGAGCTTGCCCGCAGTCAAAGTCACCCGCGAGACATCCACTTTCTCGGCGACTTGGTTTTGGCCATCCGCCAAATCTTCTTGTTCACCGCCGAGGCCCCAGATTTGGCGCAAGAACAACCGCGCCGTATTATAATGTGGAAAATTAATCCCAGCCTTTTGCGCTTCCATGTTGGCGAAGCCGCCAAGGCCGCGGGTGCTGCTCAGACCAAAGCCTTGGAAAGGCTCGGGATTGAAATAGAACTCGGTGCCCTCTGGGGCCTTATAGCCGAGATAACCGGTGACGCTGAACGTGTCGCGCACTTCGCCGCCGTTGTAGAGGCTATTTCGCCCGGAATAGGCGGCAGCGAAGGGCGCATCGCCTTGGCCGATGACCGTCGATTGCGCGTGCACGCTCCAATTCTTGGCGTCCGAGTCCGATAAAATGCCGGCACTTCCAACGGGAGTAGCCTCATTTCCGTTGAACCGGTAATTCAGACCGAGTTGTACCGTCTGCAGGGTCAAGCCGGAGGTGTAACGCTCCCCCGTGATCGGAAAAGCAACGCCGGACTTCGCAAAATCGAAATAGGAATATTCGAGCGTCGCGCTGACATTCGGCGTCAATAAGACTTCCGCGCCAGCGCCCGCCGTCCAGCCGGGCCGCCAGAAATAGCCGGAATCGGCGACCCCGGCCGTGGCCGTGGCCGTCGCCTCGTCACGGTCATAGGCAAAGCCGCCCGCGCCGAAGACGAGGACGTTGCCGAAGGCATAGCCCACGCGCCCACGGATATTGCCGTAGATTTGGGTTTTATCGCTCACCGTGGTTGGCCCATTCGCGGGAAAGGTCACCGGCAGACTGCTTCTCATAATGTTTGGAAAGGAGAATTGAGCTTCGACGCCGAGCATCAGGCCTGACGGCAAGACATGATTGTAGCCAGCCTGGAAGCCGCCTTCGAGTGGGCCGAACTGGCCGTCCCAGCCATATAGACCGACGGTGCCCGTCGCCGGCGCGCCAGCGGGGTCGGTTGAATACGACGAGGTTCCAAAGGCGAAGCCCGTATGGCCGCCGCCGTAGAAACCTTCCCAGGGATTCCCCGATGGCGGAGGTGCTGGGGACGCCAAAGTGGACGGCAAATCCTCCGCGAAAAGCGGCGGTGATAGAATCACCAAAGACGCAAGGGTAAAAACAGGCAACTTCATAAGGATGCCAACTCTCTAGCGCTTAAGGAGGCTCGTTAATTTTATATGTGTCCGGCCGTGGATGCACGATCTCCAGTTCCGGCGCAACATCGCCGATGGTGACATGACCTTCTTCTCGACGTCGTACCCGGCAGGCATAATATGACAGACCCCGATCTTGACCGAAGGTCATCTTCAACAAACTTCCACGGATAATTAACAATGCTTACAAGCCGATTTGCTGACGCCTTTCATTTTGCCCATGAGCTACGTCGTGCGTAAACGCGAAAAACCACATCCTACGCGCATATACAGCGATCATGGACGCGGCCCACCCTAAGCCTCGTCTCGTCGAGTAGCAATGAAGTACCCTCGTTTTTGGACCGGGCCTGGACAATTTCTGGGGTTGTGAAAAGGGGTAACGCGCGAGCCGCGTCGCCCCTTTTTCATTATCCTCAAGCCATGCTTGGCTGTTTAGCCGTAGCTTCGGCAGGAGGCGCGGACGAACCATGATCGCCGCCGCCGAGGAACAGCATTCGCAGTGCCGGCACGACGAGGAGCAGCATGACCGGTCCGATCAGCATGCCGCCGACAACGACCGTGGCGAGCGGACGCTGCACTTGACTGCCGATACCTGTCGAAATCGCGGAAGGAAACAAGCCGATGCAGGCGGACAAAGCAGTCATCAACATGGGCCGCATTCTTTGTTCGGCGGCGTGATACATGGCGTCCAGAACATGCATTCCCGCGCGCCTGACCTGGTTGTAATAGGTGATCATCAAGATGCCATCCATGACCGACACGCCGAATAGGGACACGAAGCCGATGGCGGCGGACACGCTGAAATCCAGACCCGTGAAATAGAGGGCCAAAACGCCGCCCGCGACCGCGAAGGGAATACCTGTCAGAGCGAGAAGACTATCGCGGAGCGAATTGAACAGGCCGTAGAGCAGCACCAGGATAAAAGCGAGACTGATCGGCACGATGATCCCGAGCCGCTGTTTGGCATTTTGCAAATCCTCGAATTCGCCAGCCCAGATAATGCGGTATCCCGTAGGCAGTTTCACATTTTTCTTAATACGCTCCTGCGCCTCCGCGACGGTGCCTCCGAGATCGCGGCCCCGGACGCTGAACTTGATGGGAATGAGCCGTTGAGAGGAGTCGTGGTAAATATAGGAGGGGCCGGTCTCCAGCTTGATGTCCGCCAGCTCGCGCAGCGGAATGTAGGCATTCCCACTATTGCCGCCGGCAACCTTGATATCCCCGATATCTCTAAGCGTCTTCCGGTATTCGGGAGACATGCGGACCATGACGTTCCATTGCCGGTCCCCTTCCAAAACCGTTGTCGCCATTGCGCCGCCGAGAGCGGCCTGGACAACAGTGTTGACGTCACCTGTATTCAGAGCGAAACGCGCCGTCTTTTCGCGATCCACTCTGATATTGAGGTTCGGTTGCCCCATCACATGGAAAATCCCGAGGTCGGCGACGCCTTTGACCTGTTCCATTTCCTTCGTGATTTGAGCGGCGATTTCCTCCAGCTTTTCCAAGTTCGGACCGATCACCTTGACCGAGTTGGCGCCCTTCACGCCAGAGAGTGCCTCCTCGACATTGTCTTGGATATATTGCGAGAAGTTAAAGGTGACGCCGGGCAACTCCTCTTCGAATTCCTTTTGAACGATATCGGTGAGTTTGTCCTTGGTAAGACCGGCGGGCCATTCATCGTAAGGCTTCAGGGGCACGAAGAGTTCGACGTTGGAAAACGGTGAGGCGTCGGAGCCATTATCCGGGCGTCCGTGCTGCGAAACGACGGTAATGACTTCGGGATGGCGGAGAAGAATCTCCCGCATTTTCCGGGTGCCCTCGGTTCCACCATTCAGCCCTTGGGTCGGCGGCATTTGGGCTCTGATCCAGAAATTCCCCTCCTCGAGATGGGGAAGGAATTCGCTGCCGAGCCGCGTGCTCATGAAACCAACGAGAACCAAGAAGGCGAGACCGATAGTGACGGTGACTTTCGTATTGTTCAGGGCCACCCGGAGCGCTGGGGAATAAATCATCCGCAAGAAGCGAACGACGAACGTTTCGGTCTCTTCGAGATGTTTAGGAAGCAACAGGGACGACAAAACTGGCGTCACGGTGAAGGTCGCCATCAACGCGCCCGCCAGGGCGTACGCATAGGTTTTGGCCATCGGGCTAAAGATCTGGCCCTCGACCCCCTGCATCGTAAAGAGAGGAATGAACGCGGCAAGCGTGATCGCGGTTGAAAAAAGGATGGCCTTGTCGACTTGCAACCCGGCGATCAAAATCAAGCGGAGCCGGTCTGTCCATGTGTGGGGCGAATCGATGTTCGTCGCGCTGTCGGATCGGTCCCAAATTGCCCCTGAGCGAGGTCATGCAACAGAACCTGCTTTTCCTTAGGCTCGGCCTGAAGATTCCGGAATATATTTTCGACGAGAATAACCGCGGAGTCGACGATAATACCGAAGTCGACAGCTCCCACCGAGAGAAGATTGGCATCTTCGCCTCGCAACACCAAAATCATAATCGCAAAAAAGAGCGCGATCGGGATGTTCGCGGCCACAACGATGGCGCTGCGTAAGTCGCCAAGGAAGACCCACTGGATAAAGAAAACCAGGAGGCAACCGAAGATGAGATTGTGAAGGACCGTATGCGTCGTCACGTCGACCAATGACGTCCGGTCATAATAAGGAACGACCTTCACCCCTGGCGGCAACGTTCCATCATTGTTCATTTTCTCGACTTCGGCCTTGATAGCCGGCACGACGTCGTTGGTATGCTGCTCCCGGTGCATCACGACGATGGAAAGCGCGACATCGTCATCGTGATCGCGGCCCGCGATGCCGAGCCGCGGCATGAAGCCAACGGAAACTTTCGCCACATCCTTGAGATAAACGGGAACGCTGTTGACCTGAGCGAGAACGACGTTTTCGAGATCCTTGATCCTATCGCCCTTCAAAAGCTCGTCGTTGCCGCCGTCGTCGATCAGGCCGATGCCGCGAATATTGACGGATTGTTCGCCGAAATCGATTTCACGGCCGCCGACATTCACGTTCGCACTGCCGATCGCCGTAATGACCTGCGGGAGGGTCACGCTGAACGTTTGGAGCTTGAGTAGATCGACGTCGACATTAAACTGCTTCGTGGTGCCACCCCAGGAATTGACCTGGACGACGCCTGGAACCGTAAACAAACGGCGAAGCACAACCCAGTCTTGAATCGTCCGGAGATTTGTTAGGCCGGTATGCTTGGGTCCCACCACCTGATAGCGATAGACCTCGCCGACAAGGCTCGATTGCTGGATATTCGGAATCTGATTCCCTGGGAGTGCAACATTCTGGGTCAGGCTGACGTTCGTTTGGTAAAGCGCGTTGTTGTAATCGACGCCGTATTTGAACGTCACACGCACGAAAGATAGCCCGTAGAAAGATGTCGAGCGGACGCTTTGAATGCCCGGCGTTGGGTAGAGGCCGACCTCCATCGGAATCGTGTAGTATTTTTCCATTTCCTCGGCGGACAGCCCCGCGGCCTGGGCGGTAATTTCCAGAATGACGGGCGCGGGGTTCGGATAAGCCTCGATATTCAGCTTCTTGAACGCAAAGAAGCCGGCGACGGCGAAGACGACAACGCCAAGCACGACGATCGTATGGCGCGTCAATCCAAATGCGAGGATGGATTTTATCAACTCTCTACCCCTATATCTCGATGGATTCGGCTAATGGGCGTAAGGGAGCGTCAATCCGACGGTCCGCCGCCGGCATATTTAGCGCTCAAAAAAGTGCCGTTCTCGGTCACGACCAACTCGCCCGGCTTGAGGCCTTCGACGACCTGGAAAAAGTCGTCTTGCTCGAGACCTATCTTCACCGTTTCTTCCACGAAGTGACGCTTATCCTTCGTCGTCCAGACCGAGAATGTCCCATCGCCTTCTCGAATGATCGCTCTAACGGGCACTGCAGGCGAGCGGGTGGGCTCACTAACCCGGATTTTGAAATTCGTCAGCATGCCCGCGCGAAGCAAATGATCGGGATCTTTGATTTCGGTGCGAACAAAAACACGGCGGCTATTGGGATCGACGGAAGGGCTGATAACCGTGACCACCCCCGCGAAGTCGCGGCCCGGATAGGCCGACACCTGGGCGTGAAGCGTCTGACCGACGTGGAGATAAGGAGCATCGCTTTCGACGACATTCGCAAACATCCACATGGTCGACATATCGGCGACCGTGAACGGAGCGGGCGTATTTCCTGGTTGCACCAACAATCCCGGCTGCGCGGTGCGCGCCGTCACATAACCGCTTATTGGACTTTTCACGACCAATTTTGGATCGGCCCGGCGTCCCGCGACGATGCCGTCGATCTCGGCCTCGGTTTTGCCGAAGATCCGGACGGCATCGCGCGCCGATTTTAGAGTCCCCTCGGCCGTCATCTGATCCGATGTCGTTTGATCCACGTTCTGTTGGGATACGCCGCCAATCTTGATCAGCGATTGGAGCCGCGCGAGCGTTCTGGACTGAAGTTCGAGCACGCCTGCCGCGGCAATCAAATTCGATTCCGCCGCCAAAAGATCGGGGCTGTCGATCGTGAATAGCACCTGGTCCTTTTCGACCTTGTCTCCGATGTTTGGATAAGCGTCGATGATGCGGCCCTGATACGGCGTGAACACCTGAACGGACAGATTTTGATTAAAATCGATATTGCCGATGGCCTCCCGCTCTTGCTCGAACGTTTTCTCACCCACTTTTTCGATCTTAATCGCGGCATTTTGCTTATCGCTGAGTTCCAGCGCCGGCTCGCCCGAGGCATCGGTGGAGGGGCCCGCCACCGAGGTCTTGAATTCCTCGCTCGGCTTCTCCGGTTGCCCCGCCAATGAGAGCCGCAACCCAAACGCGCCCAATCCCAGAAGACCGGCGCCAACCATTATAACGAGAGTCTTATTAAAGCGCATGGGACCACCCTGAGTGGATATCTCCGCTTCGCAAGCGGCACTAACCTTACAGAGCCTTATCGCCACTATCCCCAAGGTTCGTCTAGTGTGATCTATCACACTTGACCGGATATCGCAGTTTACTCCAGCGTAGCAACGAACAAACGCCAGCTCCCTAATGCATAACGTCCATCTGACCCCGTATTTTCCTTGCCTTTGATCATGCTATAGGCAAGTTGTGGCCAAGATTGGCGTTCATGTCTAAATGAGACGCAACTTTGACTTTAATCGTGCCATATAAATTCTGTGTGGCGGATTTTATGCCTGAATGTTTAAATCCTGTATGGTGAACTATGATGCGTCATGCTGTTTCGAATAACCGCTCGCACGCCGGGCGACATTCTTTATTTCGCGTTGGTGCCGCAATCACCCCCGCCATGCTCACGGGGTTAACTGGCTGTGCCGTCGGCCCTAATTTTATCTCGCCGCCAAAGCCGGAGGCTGCTCGTTTCACCGCCGAGAAGCTGCCGGCCATTGAAGGGAGTAAAGGCAGTCTGCACCTGGTCTTCGGTCAGGATATTCCCGAACGCTGGTGGCAGGTCTTCCACAACAAGGCGCTCAACGACCTCGTCGAGGCGTCGATCAAAAACAATCCGACGCTGCCGGCTGCCGAGGCCGCAATCAAAGTGGCGTATTACAACGCGGAAGCGCAGAAGGGCGGCTTCCTGCCCTCGGCTATTTTCAATTCGAGCGACAGTTCGAATTATCAAGGGAGTAACCAATTTGCTACGTCCCCCGGAGGGCCGACGAACCCTTACGCGATATTCCTCAAGCAATTGACCGTCAGCTACACGCCAGATGTCTGGGGTGGCAACCGGCGTGCTGTCGAATCGTTGGAAGCGCAGACGGATCAGCAGCGCTATCAGCTGGAGGCGGCTTACCTGACATTGACGACGAATGTCATCACGGGCGCCATCAACGAGGCTTCGTTACGCGGCCAGATCGAAGCGATTCAAAAGGTGATCGTGATCGAGCGAGAATTGCTCGATCTTGTGCGGAAACAGAAAACGGCGGGCTACGCGGCCGAGACGGACGTGTTGACCCAAGAAACGGCACTCGCCCAGGCGCTCGAACTGTTACCGCCACTCGCCAAACAATTGGCGCAGCAACGTGATCAACTTACCGCACTCGCCGGCAATTATTCGGGCTCGGAAGTGCCTGAAAAATTCGTTCTAAAATCAATCGCCGTGCCCAAGAGCCTGCCGGTCCGCTTGCCGTCCGAATTTATCCGCCAGCGTCCCGATGTGCGTACCGCCGAAGCCAATATGCATTCCGCGAGCGCTTTGATTGGCGTCGCCGTTGCCGCGCGTCTCCCCAATATCACGTTGAGCGCGGCTGGTGGTTATAGCTCATATAGTTTGGGGCAACTCCTTACACCTGGCAGTGCCTTTTACACCCTCACCGCTGGTGTAACACAGCCGATCTTCGAAGGGTTTACGCTGCTCAACAAGCAAAAGGCCGCCGAAGCGGGTCTCCTTCAGGCCGAAGCGCAATATCGCCTCGCGGTGATTACCGCATTCCAGAATGTGGCCGATGCCCTGCAAGCGTTGCAGGCGGATTCGGACGCCGTAAAAGCGACCGTTTACGCGGAAGACCTGGCCTTGAGAAACCTCGAAATTGTCCGGGCCCAATTGAAAATAGGTTATGTCAACATTCTCACTGTTCTGAATGCGGAGCAGGCCTATCTCCAGGCTGTTCAGAATCACGTCCAGGCCGAGGGCAATCGTCTCGCCGATGTCGCCGGCCTCGTCATGGCGCTTGGCGGCGATTGGAAGGACCAGAACCTCAAGAATCTGCCGCCGGTAGGCCCGATCGTGACGGCTAGCGACAAAGACAAAATTTCTAAGATTACCGATGGCCCAGTGAATACGAGCTGGATCCCCTCGTTTTGAGGCCCACAATCTCGAAAGGATGCGAACATGCTTTTTCCAAAGTTTCTCTTCCTTGCAATCGCAGTGATTGCGAGCAGCGCGGCTCTCGCGGCCGAGAACAAGAGCGCGCCGCAATCGGCATTTTACCGTCCTGTTTTCGTCGCCAAACCTAGCGTTTCTGGCCGTGTGACGGGTGCTATCAAGAGCTCTCAAATCGGAGCCATCGTTCCGGTTGGCGCATCGCCAGCCGCAAGAAATAGGCTGATCCAGCCTCGCTGATCATTACGACGATCCTTCATCCAGCTAAATCGATGCGGGAAAGGGCTCGGGTGCAAGTGAGCCGCTCTCATGACAGAAGCCGCATCCACGGACAATCCAACGTCCTCGCCCAAAGCCGCGAGCCATAGAGGTAACAAGGGCAAAGACACAAATATCCCCACCGCAAGCGGTCCGAGGATCCTTTGCATTGAAGATGATTTCGAGACCGCGTCATTAATCTCCGAAGAACTTCGAGATCGTGGGTTCACCGTCATTTTAGCGAAAAATGGAAAGGAAGGATTGTCCGCCATAGACCAGGCGCAACCTGATCTCGTTTTGTGCGACATCAATATGCCGTTGATGTCCGGCTTTGAAGTTCTTAAACGGCTGACGGCGGACGCACCTCGTTTTGGGGATGTCCGTTTCGTTTTCTTGATAGCGCTCAGTGACAGGGACAACGAGTTGAAGGGACGAAATCTCGGCGCTGACGATTACGTCACGAAGCCGATCGACTTCGACATCCTGCAAACAATCATTAACGCCCGGCTTGCCGGCATCGCTCGAACGCGTATTTGGCCATCTCAAATCAATCTCAACGACCGTGAGATCGCGAGTTTAACATGGGCGGCACGTGGAAAATCGCCGGAGGAGATCCTGAACGTCCTTGGATCGGGAAACGTGCGGTCGACTTCCACTTAGATAATGCCCGAGCGAAATGAGGCGTTGCGACCCGGTCCCAAGCGGCGGTCGACAAGCCCTAGCCGATCGCCTGTCGCGCAACGGCGCGCCGCTGGAACCAGGACGCCAGATAGCGCTCGGCGGCGACCGCTTTGTTATCTCCCATGACGACTTCCACAGACTCAGCGATTATCTCGAGGCGCTCGTGCGATTCGGATTAGTGAAGCGCAGCCGCGATGCGGGCATTCGGCTCCGGTTGCCTACGGACGCAGCTTGGGATTTTCCGCCGGTTCCTTTTGAGACGCAGCTCGACGCCTTGACCCGCTTGGTCGTTGTGGCCGCGCGCAAGGCGAGCGAAGAGGACGGCGCCAGGGAGGAGGCTCCTTAGCGGGAAATGTGCGGTACGAAACAATTGCTCCCCTCCGAGATCGCCACGCATCCGACGGCGACGGCCTATGTCGATCTGGCCGGCGCATATTGTTTTTTCAGCGATTGGACAAAGAACTGCTCAAACGCAAAACAAAAGTTGTCAAGCCCTCGGGATGAAAGCGTCGACCCGCGCTATGCGCTTAACCCAGCAACTTCAGAGAGTTGTTTGGTAGCGGAGGAGGGATTAGCTACCAATGCACTCGTAATCGCTTTAAAATCAACAAATCGCCGAAGGTCGACAGCACGTTGTGACCATCTCCTGCCTACTTCTTTCCGGTGTCGACTGCAAGAGCCATAAAGGCCAGGGGAATCGCATATCGAATTCGCTTGCGTGTGATTTGGTGATCGATTCTGCACCGCTCAGGCTTTTTGGCTTGAGAGGGTGGGTCGATGGAAGGGTTCTTGGCCTGTTTCGCGGGGCTTG
>Ga0187876_1003389_pt1 | contig 10910 bp, 8 predicted proteins | sample June2016WEW_17_4_FD_133000 | JGI IMG/M metagenome (GOLD analysis project Ga0187876, IMG submission 133000) | Peatland microbial communities from SPRUCE experiment site at the Marcell Experimental Forest, Minnesota, USA - June2016WEW_17_40 | ecosystem: Environmental > Terrestrial > Soil > Wetlands... | reverse complement strand
TGCGTCGCCCGGGTTCAGGTGCGGAGACTGTGTGATGTCAATGGTAGTAAGGTCCATCGACACTGTACCTACGATCGGCGCGAAACGTCCGCCCGCAATTACCTTACCTCTGTTCGAAAGACGATGCGGCACGCCATCCGCGTACCCGGCCGCGAGAACAGCCAGCCGCATCGGAGATGATGCCGTAAACGAACCGCCATAGCCGACCTTCGACCCCGCGGGTACGTCCTTTACCGCAATGATACGGGTCCGCCACGAGAGCACCGGCTTCACCGCAAGTACCGGTGGCGGGGCCGGGCCACGCGCGGGAGACACGTACCCATAGATCGCGTGACCCGGCCGCACCAGAGATAACCACGCATCGCGCCTCGGGTACGCGATCGCGTTCGTGCTCGCGAAGTGCATCAGCGCCGGACGGACGCCATGTCTTGCCAGCGAGGACCACATTTCCCCAAATACCCGGATCTGCGCTTCCGTCTGCTCCGAACTAAAATCGGCCGCGGAAGCAAAGTGCGAGAGCAGCCCTTCGACGCGCACGTTACGCAGGGACGATACGGCCTCCGCGATTTCGGGCGCGGAGGCACACGTCCCGAGCCGGTTCATCCCCGTGTCGATCTTGAGGTGGACGTCGACAGGCCTGGCAGGGAACTCCCCGGATTGCGTACCAGAACCCTGTCCCGAGGGAGCCATCGCGACGTCGAACCGCCTGAGATCGTCCAGCGAATGCGCCACGGGTGTCAGCCGGAACTCCCGTAGTGCCTCGTGCTCCCATTGCATGACCCCGGCCATCACGAGGATGCGGCAATTGATTCCCGCTTTGCGTAACGCGATGCCCTCTTCAACGGAAGTCACCGCCAGCCACTTCGCGCCTTCCGCGCATAAAATGCGCGCCACTTCCACCGCCCCGTGTCCGTACGCATTCGCCTTGACCACGCCCATGATCTGCGCGCCGGGCGCTACCGCATCCCGCACGGCGCGGTAGTTTGCGGCAATTTGAGAACGCGAAATTTCGACGTAACAGCGAACTGATTGAAGCACGATTCCGGTGGTCTGGCACTTGCAGCGCCGTACACGCCGCACGAAAGCCAGGGCGCGGGCGCCAGTCTTATTCTCGCAGGCTCTTCAGCAGTGTTTCATATTGCGTAGTCACGCTGTCCCAGTTGTAGTTCTCCCGCGCGCGCCTCGCCGCTTTTTCCCGGTAACAGACGCGCTCGGGTTCCGTCATATCGAGTGTTTGCCGGATACGCACCGCCAGTCCTGCCTCGTCGCGATAGGGAAGACCTGCGTCGCCGCAGACCTCTGTATTTTCCGGTGTATCGAGATAGAGCACCAGGTTGCCGCGTCCCATGGCTTCGATCAGCGCAGGATGCGTCCCCCCGACCTCCGTCGCATGAATGTAAGCAAAGCACCAGGATCCCAATTCCCGGTATCCCGTCCCATAGATAGCCCCCGGGATCACGACCCTGGAATCCCGCGTTTCACGGACGCGCCGAATGTACTCCTCCGCATGGGGTGCATCGCCGATGAGCGCCAGCTTCATCGTTGTCGGCACCTGCTCAAAAGCCTGCCGTACTTCCAGCGCGCGATTTTCCGGTTCCATCCGGCTCACATAAAGGAAGTATTGAAGAGGCGCCAGGCCCAGCCGCTCCAGCGCGCCCTGCGTTTCCACGCGGCCGCCGTCGGCGCCATACGGAATAAACAGAGAGTCCTTGCCATAGCGCTGCTTGTAGTATTCGCGGATTGCCTGGGCGTCCGTTACGAACCTGTTGGGCAGGACCGTCGAGAGATACTCCGATCCCTGGTACCAGGCCTTCGCGAAAGCGTTCCATTTCCGCCGCTTCCGTTCGATACCGTCGACGTTTAACGCGACGGGTATCCCACACAAGCGCGGCAAAATCGTGAACACCGCATTCGCCGCATTGCAGTAGAGAGCGGCATCCGTCCTGTGCGCCAGCAAATGCAGTGTAGAGAGGAACGTATGCGCCAGCGTGTCGAAATACTTGTGATGAATAGTAGGTAACGAAATCAGCCGGACGCCGCGATATTCCGCAAAATCGTGGCGCTCCCTGCAATAGACGACGACATCGTGGCCACGGGCCGCAAGCCGGACCCCGAACTCTTCGGCGAATGTCTCAAATCCGCCGTAGTTGGCCGGGATACCACGGGTTCCCAAAATTGCGATACGCACACTAGCAGCCTGTGGCAGAAGTGGCGCAGGCCAGAAGGCCTCTTCCACAAGGCTTGTAAAGTGCTGATTTCTTATTGTGGACCAGGCGTTTTCGCCTGCGCCCCGTCTTGTGGTGGGCTTCTGCCACGGGCTCCTAGCGGCGTGCGGCTCTGGAGCGAGCCGGAGACGCTGTGAACTTCTTCGGCGCCGGCTTGCTGACCGGTTGAAACGAGAACCAACTGGCCATATACGCGTCGTCGACTCGCTGGCGAAGCATAATCTCACGGCGCTTGGATTTTATACTCTTCCAGTTTCGCAACAGAAAGGGGAAAGCCTTCAGCGACGTGTGCTCGGAAATGAGACAACAACAAATAACCACGATATCGCGCGCCGTGATCGAGAAGAAATTGCGCCGGTAAAGGTCCCATTTGATGTTCTTCATGCGCAGCAGGAAGCGGTTCTTCACCGAGTGCATATTGATCTCAGGCGGAAGCGCCCTGCGGTTGCCGGGTAACGCCTTCCGGACGTGATAACCCTTGGCGTAAGGCGCATACAGGCATTTCCATCCCATCAACTGCGCGCGCCAGGCGACGTCCGCATCTTCGCGATAGACGAAAAAATCGGCGTCGAAAAATTCCCCGCAGATCGATATATCTTCGATCATTTCCCGCCGGTAAAGGGCGGCCGCCGCGGTAGCCCCGAAGACGTACTCATAATCCCGGAAGTGACCGTTGTCGACTTCGAGACTGCCGCGGTCGAGATGCCGCAGGTTCGGAGTGAAATAAATTCCCGTGGAATCGACCAGGGGCTCTTCGGGGAAATCGAACGTGGAACTCATCGTCAGCAGTTTGCCGCAGACGGTACCTACCCGCGAATCGAGATTACCCGCATTGACCAGCGCCTCAATAAAGCCCTGCAGCAACAGGACGTCCGGATTCAGCGTGAGCACCCACTCCGCGCTGGAAAGACCGATCGCCTGGTTCTGCGCCGCCGCGAAACCGATATTCTCCTCGTTATAGACGATTCTGCATCGGTCTTCAAACGATTCCAGAATGTCGATTGTCCCGTCCGAAGAGTTGTTATCGATTACGATAATCTCTTTATACGGATATTTCTGCTCGAGAACCGATTCGAGGCACCTTTTTATGAAGCGGCCACTGTTGTAAGTGACAATGGTTATCGATACGAATTCGCTGCGGGACATGTACGCGCGGGTCGGCTCCACTCTTCAGATTTCACTCTGCTTACATCAGACAACAACTTGCCCGAACGCTTCCCCTTGACCTGAAAACGCGGCCGAGGGCAAGGCCAATCACACCGCCGTAAACTGCAAAAGCTTTCAACCCCACACGCGGATACGCCGCTACCGCCCGAAAGAGCGCACTTATGACTACGGCTCCGCAAACTCCCCGAAATGCTGCAGAACGATAATGTTTCTCAGCATACTCAAGTAGACTACCATACCAATATCTCTCGCGGTTCTCCAGTGGAAGAGTGCGAATGGAATGCGATCCTGAGTGTTTTGCAATGCCTTCGGGGTCATAATAAATACGAAAATCGGCGGACTTGATGCGCGCGCAAAAGTCCACATCTTCAAACCACAACGGCCAGAACCGTTCGTCAAAGCCGCCCACCGTTTCCCAGGCGGTGCGAGAGAACATAAGAAACGCACCGGCTGGCTGGTCGACCTGTGCCGTCGTCATAGGGCTTATCGCTAAGCAACGGTAGTGCCAGTTCACAGGGTTGCGCGGCCAGAGCCTGTTTATGCCAAGGACTTCAAAAACTAAAGTTGTGGGAGTCGGCAAGTTCCGCGCCATGAAGCCGCGCTGTGGATTACCGTCCTCCCCGATCAGCATCCCACCCACGGCCCCTGTTTCGGGGGTTTCCAGACGCGCGGCGAGCGCATCGAGGCCACGCACGAGATGTGCATCCGGATTCAGCAGAAGTACCAGTGGAGCCGTTGTGGCCCGCACCCCCTGGTTCACTGCCGCCGCAAAACCGGAATTTTCCGGATTTGCAATCAGGCGGATGCCGCGTAACGCCACTTCGGAGCAGGTTGAATCGGCCGAGGCGTTGTCGACAACCAGGACTTCGACCTCTGAAAGATCCTGCAACGCGTCAAGGCAACCACCGATCTCGGACGCAGAATTATAGGCAACAATGACGATCGCGACCCGCGCCATGTGTCAATGTGCCTCAGTCGACTGAAACCGCGTCAACCGAAAGTACCACCGCCAGTAGGAACCCGTTGCTCTCCTTCGAATCTCACTCTCGGACGCTGCGAGAAACTCCCGCAGCCTGGGTGAAGGTCTGCCCTCGAGACGGAATCCGCGGAGACCATCGATCTTCCCTGCTATCCATGCAAACGCCCGCCCATGACGCAGGGCGACCAGACCCCAAAGGAGCTGGCCCGCCAGGATCGCCCAGAAGCAGGACCGGAACAAGGCGAGGTCGTAGTGGCGCGAAACCAGCATCACCTGATTGCGTGAAATGAGGCGCACTACCCGCGGATCCCAACGGCCCAGCGTGGCGCTGCCGTGGTGATAAGCGATCGCGTTTGAAACATAAACGCCCATAAAGCCCTCCCGCAAACAACGAAGGCCAAGGTCGACGTCTTCCAGATAAGAAACATATCGTTCGTCGAATCCGCCGAGCAGATCGAGAACCCTCCGCCGGAAGAGGCAAGCGGTTCCCGGCGCAATTACCACCGGGAAGGAACCGCGGAGTCCTTCCACGAAGGACTCGCCATGTCCCGCGCGCCACGCGCAAGCCGCCCGGCTGACCAGATCGTAGGTGCCGTCAACGACTTCATGGTTCGCCGCGCTGACAATCGTTCCGGTTGCAAAACTTGCTTTCGCGGCGCCTGCAATTAAACGCTCGAGCCACCTGCTGTCCAACTCGATGTCGCTGTTCAGTATCGCAACCCATTCGCTCCCGGCGGCCCGCCACCCGCGGTTCACGGCACAGGCAAATCCCGCATTTTCGCCCATCTCGATCACCCGGCAGCCAGAGGCGCGCGCGATTTCCGGCGCGCCGTCGGTGGAGGCATTATCGACAACCACGATCTCATGGAATGGGACTGTCTGTTCCCGTAGTGTAGCCAGCAAGCGCTCCAGCAGATCGGCGCGATTGTGAACGGGGATGACTGCCGTGACTGACGGAAACAACACGGTAAACTGTGATTGTAATGAAATACGGTCCGGCAATGGCTTTTCTCGCGTTCACCGTGGCTCTTCCTGGGGTAGGGCTATTCGGGCAGTCCGCCCCGCGCACCGTCTATGTCCTGCCGATGGCCGGCGGGCTGGATCAATTCCTCGCCCAGTGGCTCACTCGCGGCCACGTGATGCAGGTCGTTGCCGACCCCAAAATCGCGGATGTCGTGCTGACCGACCATCTTGGGGAAACGTTCGAGCAGAAGATGGCCGAAATCCGTCCGAAAGACGATAAGAAGTCCAACTCCGCCGCCCACAACACCTTCCGGTCGAGCAGAGCGCGCGGCACGGTGTTCCTGGTGGATGCCAAATCCCGCGAGGTCCTCTGGTCCGACTATGAGAAGGTACCGGGTTCAACTTCCGATGACAGCCTGAACCGCGAAGCGGAACGAATCGCGAAGAAGCTTCAGACTTCAGCCAGGTGACTTCCTTCCCCTGACGATGGCCCCGGCGAGCGCCTCCGCGATCCCGATCGCGCCAATCCCAAGCAGCAGGTGAACCGTTTCGATGATCCAATGACTGCCGCCGGGCATCCATCTGGTCTGCGTCAGGCCCACATAGACGGTCACGGCTGCCCACACGATCGAGATGACCGCAAGCGCGATCCGTACGCTGGCAAGGAAGGCGCTTACGGCCAGAATCACAAGCCCCAGCGCGACGATTCCCCCGAGAATCATGTGGAGGTTCAATGATCCAGCCAAACGTCCACCCCAGAGCAAGAGCCCCAATATAAGAGCGGCGAGCCACGCCACGCGAATGCACCATCTGAGCAAATTGATCATCAGTAAGTATTATGTTTGAGAACGGTTCGTTTGCCCTGGATAATTTCCCGGTACTTGTCAACCAGCCGCCGCGTAATCACCGCCACATCCCAATTCTCGACTACTTCATTCCTTGCCCGCCACGCCATCCGTGAAGCCAGCTCGGAATCCTCCAGCAGCTGAATTGCCTTCCTGGAAAAGCTTTCCGCGTCATCGGCGAGCGCGCAGAATTCGCCATCTGTTCGTCCCAGTCCCTCGGCGCCCAGCGTGGTCGAAACCACTGGAATTCCGCTGGCGAAGGCTTCCAGCAGCTTAACCCGGACGCCGGACCCGCTGCGGATCGGACACACAAACAATGCGCAAGAGGAAAACAACGGCTGGACATCGTCCACGAATCCGAGCAGGTCGACTGCGTTGGCCGGATCCGCGAAGGCGTACCGCGGCGGCGGATCCGAACCCGCGACCAGCAGGCGCGCCTCAGGCAGTTGCGCGACGATCAGCGGAAGCACGAAACGAGCGAACCATTCGAGCGCGACGAGATTCGGCACGTGCCGGAAACTGCCGAGAAACAGCATCGTGTACGGCTGGCGGGCGCCGCCTGGGAATGAGTATTTACCTGTCTCTATGCCGGCTCGCATGCCCGAGTCGATCCGCGGTTTCAGCCGGGGAAGAAAACTCTCGATGTAACGTTTATTCTCTTCCGTGCAAACCTGGATGTGATCGCACTCCGGCAGCAACTTCAACTCAAAGCGAATAGCACGAAGATATTCGAAACGGGCTTTGAGTCTCTCAACCGGGCTGCGCATAAACGGCAACGACCTGCCGATCGACTGGAAGTAGACGTCGTGTTCGAACAGCGCGCACGCCAATCGATTGAAAGGCCGCGCGTATTGCCCCAGGGCGGTGTATTCCAGCTGTATGACATCGATCCGGTGCAGCAAAGTCTGGCGCTGAATCAACCATTCAACCCGGGGCTGGCGAAATTCATGGACCGCGTGCGGTGTGATCGATGCGAGGTGCGGATTGCGGTCGACGGTGCGGACGAAAAATTCGACTGTCCTGCAATACTGCCGTAACTCTTCATTCGGCTCCCGCTCCGACGCGAAGTCGAGCATGACAATGGCGTGGACCTCACACCATCGTGACAACTCCCGCAGCGTGGAATACATGAAAAGACCGCCGCCGTGTGTCGGTGGACAGATCGAGTACGGAGAGACAAAAAGGACTCGCGGCCGATCCGGGCTGGCGGGCAGCGGAGAAAAACGATCGTGAAAGTACGCTGGCTGCGCGCGGTGGAACGCCTCCGAATCATCGATTGTGGCGAGACTGCGGGCTGTCCAGCGAGATCGAATGGCGCGCGGCAGTTGTGCGAACGCCCGCAGTGTCCCGCGCGCGCTGGTCCGGCCCGGCGTATCTCCCGCCCAGGCAGTCATGACGGAGCCGGCAAAAGAAAAAAGAAAGTGCGGGGCGAGCCTTTTCCAGCCGTGGATGTTCTTCCAGCAGAAAAGGATGAAATTCTTCTGCAGAATCGACCGGATGTAATCGGGGCCGTACCGCTTTCCAATCGTGCCGCGATGTTCGTGATGCACGACGCTCGCGGGCTGATACAGCACCTTCCACCCGCGCTTCCATGCCAGAAATCCAAGGTCCGTGTCTTCCAGATAAAACGGGGCGAGCAACTCGTCGAACCCGCCCAGCTCAAAGAATTTCCGGCGGTCGAACGCGCAGGACCCCCCACCGCCATAGAAGCAGGGAAACAGACAATTGACTTCGGGGTCTTCGCGATGACCGACCCGCAGCCCGCCATCCTGCCACCAGCCTTCCGTCAGGCCGGTTTCCTCGCGGCGCTTTGTGCTGTCGCTGAGGAAAATCTGGCAGGAGACAGCGAACACCGTTTCATCCGTGAAGCCGGCGAGAAGTGGCGCGAGGAAGTCCGGCTCCACGCGCATATCGCTGTTCAGGAGTACGACCACGTCGTTCTTCGCGGCGCGGAATCCGGCATTGGAACCGCCGCCGAAGCCCAGGTTCCGCGGCAACGCGAGCAGGCGCACATCCGGGTAATTCGTCCGGATCCATTCAGCGCTGCCGTCCGTGGATCCGTTGTCGACCACAATCACTTCGCTGCCAGGATGAGCGGCGATTGCAGCTATCCACGAAGGTAGAAATCGTTCCAGGAGGTCTTTGCCATTCCAGTTGGGAATTACGAGCGATGCCGCCCGATTGTCGGGCCGGGTATTTTCGGGGTTGTGGCGCCGGCCTGCGATCAGCCATGCAAGGTCGGTGGCAGCAAGCGCAATCGCCCCGATCGCGAGGAAGAACGGCGCCAGGATGAGCAAAGGCAAAGCGCGCAGGAAGCGCGCGAGCGACGCCTTCATTCCGGCTTTCCGTCGCCGGTGACAATTGCAGGGCCCAGATGGAGCAGCCGCCCCAGGCGAACCCACTTCGAACGCCCTGCCAGCGTCAGTTTCGCATCGAGTGACTGCGCCCAACGGGTGCTTTCGGCGCTCTCCAGTTCCAGCCGCTCAATCTCATCCCGTCCCTTACGGATCTGACCCTCAAGATCGCGGACCCAGTCCAGACGCTCGGCGGCTTCCGCTTCGAGCTGTTGCACGCGCTCCCGATATCCGGCATGAGTCGCGTTGAGTTCCCTCAGCAGATCTTCGTGGCTTGCGTGAAGGGCCGCATGTTCCTCTTGTGTCTGCTTGAGCCAGGCGTTTTTTTGGGCCACTTCAGTTTCCAGCAGCGCAATGTGACGCTCGCGTTCGCGAAGGATATTTCCCGAAGTGGGCAGCCAGGCAAACGCGCGCGCTTCCGGAATCGGCGACTGGCTGCATGCGGCAAGGAAGAAATGCGCGTGTTCCGGTATGGCATCTCGCGGGGCGTCCAGGTCCCCGGCGTGGTGCTCCTGACCCTGCGAAGCGGTTGAGGGAACGAACACGATCGTTTCCGAGTGGTTCTGGCTCCACAAACTGACGTGCGGGAATACCGTCTGCAAAGCCGAGGCGAATTCGTGATACTCAAACTCGCGCACATGATATGGGTTCGGTCCGGCGGCCCCTCGCGCTTCCGCATAATAGGCTTTGTTCGGTGTGGATACGAGCAGAACGCCGGCGGGTTGCAGAACCCGTCGCGCCTCAGTCAACATCTCCTCCCAACGCTCAAGATGCTCGATGACTTCGAATGCGGCGACCAGGTCGAACGATCGATCGGCAAACGGGAGCGAGTCGCAGCTGCCCTGCAAAAAATGAACCCCCGGTCTGGAAAACTCGCGCGTCGCGTGGGCCACCGCTTCCGCCGATATATCCATGCCGACCACGCGTGAGGCTTGGGCGAATTCTTCGCTTCCGTAACCGGATCCACATCCTGCATCGAGCACTGTCGCGCCTGCCGCCAACTTCGAGCCGAATTGCGCAGCGAACCGGTATCGCGCCAGGTGCTCGTTCAACAGATCGGAATCGACCAACCCCGGGACTACCCGCTCGCCGGTGAACTCAAGCCCGCTAAAATCAGCCAACCCGGGCCTCCGGAGGCGCGTTTAATTCGACTTTGCATGGCAACTGGATATAACCGTAAACCGGCCCTTCGCCGCGGCCCATCTGCACGGTAATCGCGTTATCGATCCAGTCGCATATGGATTCGCCGTCCGAAACAGAGGGCGAGAAGGAGAACGCGCCCGGGTAAAATTCCGGAATATCGAGATGGAAATCCACCGTGCAGATCTCGCCTTTTGGCAACGGCGGCAGTTTATGGCCTTCGCGGTTCGTATCGGACTCCATAAAGTCGAGTCCCAGATGGTTGCGCAGCATGAACCCGGCCGCAGGTTTGAAAAGGTGTTCTTTCGCGCGGAGGCTGATGCGTATCACGATTCGGATATGCGGCATCATCAGGTGTACCGGCTCCCCATATTCGTTCAGGATTGCTATGCCGAGAATCTCGGCGCGTCCATCCCCATAGCGGTGATCCACGTTGGGGATGGAATAGATGGTTTCGACCGGGGCTGGCGCGTCGAAGGACTGACTCATCTGCAGTTCGGCGTGGCCTTCCTTCTCCGCCATCGCGGCAAGATATCCGGAGAGCACGGCGTCCGTATCGCCGATCGCGATGGCACGGCCGTGTTCCAGCCACAGTGCCCTGTCCCCGATCGCTTTCACATCCGCGACGGCATGCGATACGAAGACAATCGTAATTCCGCGAGCGCGCAGTTCGTGCACCTTCCGCATGCAGCGGTGGCGGAAGTAAGTATCGCCCACGGCCAGCGCTTCGTCAACGAGCAGAATCTCCGGTTCCACGTTGATGGCAATGGCGAAGGCCAGGCGCACCACCATGCCGCTCGAGTACGTTTTGACGGGCTGGCGGATGAAGTCGCCGATCTCGGCGAACTCTTCGATCGCTTTGTATCGGCGATCGATATCGCTCTTTGAAAGCCCCAGAATGGAGGCGTTCAAATAGACATTGTCGCGCCCCGTAAACTCAGGGTTAAATCCCGCGCCCAGTTCAAGCAGAGCGGACACGCGTCCACCGGCGCGCACTTCGCCGGCAGCCGGTTGCAGAATCCCGGCAATGATCTGAAGAACGGTGCTCTTGCCCGATCCATTCTCCCCGACGATACAGAAAACCTCGCCGCGCCGGATCGAGAAGCTCAGATCGCGCAGGGCCCAAAAATCGCGATGGAAAGAACGCCGGCCGAACGTAAGGAGTTCCTTGAGGCGGTCGCCGGGCGTTTCATAAATAGCGTAACTTTTCGATACGCACTCGAATTCGACGGCGTTC
>Ga0187876_1003383_pt1 | contig 10922 bp, 5 predicted proteins | sample June2016WEW_17_4_FD_133000 | JGI IMG/M metagenome (GOLD analysis project Ga0187876, IMG submission 133000) | Peatland microbial communities from SPRUCE experiment site at the Marcell Experimental Forest, Minnesota, USA - June2016WEW_17_40 | ecosystem: Environmental > Terrestrial > Soil > Wetlands... | reverse complement strand
GTTCAACAAAGCGAACACGCCCATGCCGGGCTACGAACTTGGGAGATCAGGAACCCATCGGACTGTATTCGCAAAGGCTACGATAACGCAGCAACGCCAAGATACGGGAACCCAGGATAACGTTTTCGCCGGATTGGGCTTGATCGGCGCGAGCGGAGTCTTCCGTGATCGCTGGACCATCCGCGTTGTCCTGGGTTCCGGGCTCGCTTCGCGCCCCGGAATGACCGAGGCGGGACACCGCCCTATTCGCGGGGGATCACATCGACGCGCACGATCACGTCTTGCTCGCGCGTGCCGAGGATAATTCCGGCGACGGGCGAAATATCGGCGTAATCGCGGCCTGTCGCGAGGGTGATGTGATCATTGCCGATCAAGATCGCATTGGTTGGATCGAGGCCCGTCCAGCCGTGCTTTTCCCCGCACCAGATCGAGATCCAGGCATGCGTGGCGTCGGCGCCTTCCAGGCGTTTCTGGCCGGGCGGCGGGACCGTTCTGATATAGCCGGAAATATAGGCCGCGGGCAGGCCGATGCCGCGCAGGCCGGAAATCATGATATGCGCGAAATCCTGACAGACGCCATGGCGCTTTTCGAAGGCTTCCGACAAGGGCGTCGAGACGACGGTCGCCTTGGGATCGTATTTAAAATCCTCATGGATCCGTTTCATCAGATCGATGGCGCCTTCGAGAACCGGGATGCCCGCGGGAAAACTCTCCCGCGCATAGTTCGCGGCCGGCGCGTAATGCGGCACGAAGCGGCTGGGATGGATGAAATGCGCGGGCGATTCGCGGTCGAGACTCGTCACGGCGAAGGCGTCTTCGCGGATGTCTTCCCAGGGCGGCGTCTCCGCGGCCGGCGGCGGCGGCGGCCGGTCGATCTCGACGCTCGTCCGCGCCGCGACTTGCAGGGAGCGATGCGCGGTCCCAATCGTAATCGAGGTCACGCGATTGCCGAAGAAACAGATCCGCTCGCTGGTGAACATCGGGCTGGGTTCGATATCGAGCCGGCTCGCGTAAACGATCTGGCCCGGTTCGTCGCGCGGCAGCAAACGCAAGGCGCAGGTCGAATAGGTCACGGACGACCCATATTCGTAGATCGTCAAATGTTTGATATCGTAGATCACGCAAGCCCCGTCGCTTTTTCCGCCCGCGCCACGTTGGGACCTTGGAGGAAATAGCGGGCGCCGATGGCTTCCGCCAAAGCGAGAAGAGTGCGCTCGAAGGCCAGAATCGCTTTATTGTCGAGGTCGGTGGCATTGGAGGTCGACATCGAAGCGGCGAGCTTGATGATCAAGCGGCGCTGTTCTTCCGGCATGCCGTCTTCCTTCAAGGGCGGCAGGTCGTTCAAATGCTCTTGCAACCGTTCGATCTGGAAGGCGACGGAACGGGGATTGAACGAATCCAGCACCACCATGTCGCGGACGGCGGCGAGGGCGAGGCCGACAAGATAGCGCGACCGGTAGGTGATCTGCGAATCCACGAGTTCGAGCAGCACGCTCAAGCCATCGGCCGAACCGTCGCGCTGGGCGAATTCGCGGGCGAAGTGACAGGTGTTGATCGCGCGCTCGATCCGGCGGCCCATGTCGAGCATATGCCAGCCCGCGCCGCGGTTCATGTTTTCTTGGCAGAGACCGGAGATCGCGGACAGGGTGCGCAGCGCCGCGTCGGCGCGGTCCGCCACATCGGCTTCGGTCAGAGGTTGCTGCATATCGCGGTGAAGCAGGTCGTAGAGATCCTGGATCAGCCGCCAGGTATCGGCCGAGAGGCGCTCGCGAATGAAAGAGGCGGCGCGGCGGGCGTCCTGCACGAGCGAAAAGGCCGAGGCGGCTTCTTTCTCGCTGAACAGGGCGATCGCGGCGAGGGCGGTGCCTTTCGCGGGCGTCGCCACGGGCACCGCGCCCCAATGTTCCAGGAGCGTTTCCAAGCGTTCCACCAGGCTCGCCGCTTCCGGGTTTTTCGTGCTCGCATCGATCAAGCGGCCCGCGAGGCCGCGCACAAGCCGCAGGATCGCTTCGCTGCGTTCGAGATAGCGGCCGAACCAGAACAGATTATCGGCGGCGCGGCTCGGCAAGCTGCCGATAATGCGGCGGACGCTGACGGCTTCGTCGGCGGGCAGCAGGGTCACGAGTTCCGCGGGCTTTTCGCCGAGAACCCAGACATCCGAGGATTCGACGCCGTTGCCCATGACGACGGCGCGCGCATCGGCGCGGTCGGAGGTGCGGCAGAAGCCGCCCGGCATCACTTTCCAGCCGTCCGGGGTGCGCGCCGCGAACACCCGCAGCACGAAGGGGCGCGGCACGAGATGGCCGCCAATCCAGACCGGCGTCGTCGAAAGATTGACGATCTCTTGGCCGATAAAATCGATCCCGCGATTGGCGATGCTGGCGCGAAGCTTAGCCTGCTCCCCGGGGGTCAGACTGCCGCCGAGCAGCGACTGATAGCGCGGCATGTCGTCGGCGATGGGATTGCCGAAAGCGCCGGCCACCGACATCGTGTCGAGCTTGGCGAGCACCGCCTCGCGCTCGGAGCGCTGACCGCACCACCACGTCGCAATATTGGGCAGCAGGAGTTCCTGATCGAGCACGCGGCGGCTGAGCTTGGGCATGAAGCTCATCATCACCGGCGTTTCGACGACCCCGGACCCCAAGGCATTGGCCAAGGCCACGCCATTTTCCCGGATCACGTCGAGAAGGCCCGGCACGCCCAGCCGCGAGCGGGCATTGAGTTCGAGCGGATCGGCGAAATCGGAATCGATCCGGCGCAGCAGGACGTCGGCTTCCTTGAGCCCGGCGATGGTGCGTACATGGACCATCCCGTCCTTGACGGTCAGGTCGCCGCCCTCGACCAGCAGAAGGCCGAGATAGCGCGCGAGATAGGCCTGTTCGAAATAGGTCTCGTTATAGGGGCCCGGCGTCAGCAGGCAGATGCGCGGATCGCTATGCTGGGAGAGCGCGGTCAGCCCGGTGCGATAGGCGTCGAAGAAGGGCGCGAGCCGTTCGACATTCATATCGCGGTAGAGCTGCGGGAAGGTTCGCGACAAAACCAGCCGGTTGGCGAGGGCGTAGCCCGCCCCCGACGGGGCCTGCGTCCGGTCGCCGAGAACCCACCATTTGCCGCCAGGGCCGCGCCCGAGATCGACGGCATAGAAATGGAGATATTTGCGATCATGCGGCAGCAGACCGGCCAGCGGCTGGAGATAATCCGGGCAACCGGCGACGGCGGTGGCGGGCAGCGAGCCATCGGCGATGAGGTGGCCCGGCCCGTAAATATCTTGCAGAACCGCTTCGAGGAGTTCGGCGCGCTGTTCGACGCCCGCGACAATGTCGCGCCAATCGCTTGGTTCGATCAGAAGCGGGAGATGCCCGAGCGGCCAGGCCCGCTCGCTCGTATCGCCATAGGCCCGGTACGAGACCCCGGTATCGCGAATATGCCGGTCGGCGGTGGCGAACCGGCGCTTGATTTCCTCGGAGCCGAGTTCCGTCAGCGCCGCGATAAACCCGAGCCAGGCGGCGCGCGGCTTGCCGTCCGGCGCGATGAATTCGTCGGGAATCCCAGGCAGCGGCCGATAGCGCGCAATGACCTCGTCAAGCTCCGAAAAGCCGGGCAGGGGCGGTTTTAACGTAGGCGCGGCCGTCATGCTCGTCTCAACGATTAGGGGGCCGGCGGAGATCGAGCGTCAGGGGGAAATCGGCCGTTCGCTCATCCCTGGGGATCGCGAAAGGTCCCGGCGTATGTCCATGACTTTGGAAACGCGCCAGCCGCCTCGACTCGGCCTCGTAGGCGTTGACGGGAAATGTATCATAGGTCCGGCCGCCGGGGTGCGCGACATGATAAACGCAGCCCCCCAACGAACGGCCAGTCCAGCTATCGATGAGATCGAAGGTCAGCGGCGCATTGACGGGCAACGTTGGGTGCAATCCTTCCGGCGGCTGCCAGGCCTTGAAGCGGACGCCCGCGACCGCTTGTTCCGAAACGCCGGTCGAGGTCATGGGCACCCGCCGGCCGTTGCACGCCACGACATGGCGTCCCTCGACAAAGCCGTCGACCTTGACCTGGACTCTCTCGACCGAGGAATCGACATAGCGCACCGTCCCCCCGATGGCGCCGGTCTCCCCCAGCACATGCCAGGGTTCCAGCGCTTGTCTGATCTCGATCGTGGCGCCGCCGCGTTCCACCGCGCCGCAGAACGGGAACCGGAACTCGCGCTGGGCCTCGAACCAAGCTGGGTCGAAATGGTAACCGGCCCGGCCGAGATCGGCAAGAACGTCGCGAAAATCCCGCCAGACGAAATGCGGCAGCATGAAGCGATCGTGGAGAGCGGTGCCCCATCGCGCGAGGTCGCCCATTTGCGGGTTGCGCCAGAACATCGCGACGCAAGCGCGGATCAACAATTGCTGCGCCAGGCTCATCCGCGCGTCTGGCGGCATCTCGAAGGAGCGGAATTCGAGAAGCCCCAGACGTCCGGTGGGACCGTCGGGCGAATAGAGCTTGTCGATGCAGATTTCCGAGCGATGCGTATTGCCGGTCACGTCGACGAGGAGATTGCGGAAGATCCGGTCGACGAGCCAGAGCGGAACATGGCCGCCGGGGCCGGGAACGCTGGCAAGCGCGATGTCGAGTTCGTAAAGCTGGTCTTGCCGGCCCTCGTCGACGCGAGGCGCTTGGCTCGTCGGGCCGATGAACATGCCGGAGAAGAGATAGGACAGCGCGGGATGGCGCTGCCAATAGAGCACGAAGCTCTTCAACAGATCCGGCCGACGCAGAAACGGCGAATCCGCCGGCGTCGCGCCGCCGAGCACGACGTGATTGCCGCCGCCGGTCCCGGTGTGGCGGCCGTCGGTCATGAATTTATCGGCGCCCAGCCAGCATTGGCGGGCGTCTTCGTAAAGCCCCATGGTCGTGTCCACCGCCTCGCGCCACGTGGCGGCGGGTTGGACATTGACCTCGATCACGCCGGGATCGGGCGTCACCTTGATCACGCCGAGGCGCGGATCGAACGGCGGCGGATAGCCCTCGATATGGACGGGAATGCCGGTCGCTTTCGCGGTCTCTTCCACCGAGGCGAGCAGGTCGAGATAATCTTCCAGGGTTTCGACCGGCGGCATGAAAACGCAGATCGCGCCTTCGCGCGGCTCGACGCTCATGGCGGTACGCACCGCGCCGCCGATCATCACTTGCTCCACTTGGGCCTGCGGCGGCGAGGGTTCGCGCACCGTCCGCTCCGTGCGTTGATAGCGTTGCTGCACCAACTGTTCGATGACGGCGGGCGGGGGCAGGGGCTTGCGCGCCTCCAGCGGATCTTGCTCGTTGATGAAGTGGAAATCGATCGCGGGAATATAGGCCAAGGATTCCAGCGGGAGGCGGTAGCCGACCGGCGAATCGCCGGGCACCAGGAACAGCCGGCCGCGCCGCAGCCGCCATTTCTCGCTCGCCCAGCGCGATTCCGCCTTGGAATTCCAGCGCTGCACCGGCAGCACGAACCCGGCCGGCTTGGTCAGGCCGCGCCCGAAGGTGCGGATCATGCGGTTGCGCGCCTCCGGATCCTCGATCTTGGGATCGAGCGGATCGACATTCGGCGGCAGATTGCTCTCCTTGACGACCCAGGTCGCGGGATCCTCGAAGGCCGGGAGCACATGTTCGGGCGAAATGCCGAGGCGCATCGCCACGCCCTCGGCCAATGTGAAGGCGCGCTCGCGCTCGGCCTCGTTCTTGGCCTCGTCGCGCGGCTCCTTCGCGGCTTCCTCGGCGGTGCGCGTGACGGGGACCGGCGCGATCAGCTTCGCGTCCTTCCAAATCGGCGCGCCGTCCTTGCGCCAATAAAGCGCGAAGGCCCAGCGCGGCAGGGTCTCGCCGGGATACCATTTGCCCTGGCCGAAATGCAGCATGCCGCCCGGCGCGAAACGCTCGCGCAGTTTGCGGATCAGCTTGTCCGCGAGCATGCGTTTGCGCGGGCCGACGGCGCCGGAATTCCATTCGTCATGCTCGAAATCGTCGATCGAGACGAAGGTTGGCTCGCCGCCCATGGTGAGGCGGACATCGTCCTTGGCGAGAGTCTCGTCGATCGCTTCGCCCAAGGCGTCGAGCTTTTTCCAGGCTTCCTCGGAGAACGGCAGCGTGATGCGCGGCAATTCCGCGACGCGGCTGACCGTCATGTCGAATTCGAATTCGACCTCGGCGTCTCCGGCCAGGCCCGAGATCGGAGCGGCCGAGCGGTAATGCGGCGTCGCGCAGACGGGGATATGGCCCTCGCCGCAAAGCAGGCCCGAGGTCGCGTCCATGCCGATCCAGCCGGCGCCGGGAACATAGACCTCGGCCCAGGCATGGAGATCGGTGAAATCGACCTGCGTGCCCTGCGGGCCATCGACGGGATCGACATCGGCCTTGAGCTGGATCAGATAGCCCGACACGAAACGCGCGGCGAGGCCGAGATGGCGCAGCATCTGCACCAGCAGCCACGCGGAATCCCGGCACGAGCCCGATTTCAGCTTCAGCGTTTCCTCGGGCGTCTGCACGCCCGGCTCCATGCGGATCGTGTAGGAGATCGCCTTTTGCAGATCGGCGTTGAGGCCGACGAGGAAGTCCGTGGTGCGCAGCGGTCCCTTGGCCACATCAGCGATATAGGCCTCGAGATGGGGCCCGAGCGGCTCGGCCGCGAAATAGGTCAACAGCTCCGATTTGAGTTCGGGCTCGTAGGCGAAGGGATATTGCTCGGCATAGGGCTCGATGAAGAAATCGAAGGGGTTATAGACGGCGAGCTCGGCGGTGAGATCGACCTCGATCTTCAGCTCCGTCACCTTTTCTTGAAACACCACGCGGGCCAGCCAATTGCCGTTGGGGTCTTGCAGCCAGTTCAGAAAGTGGCCGGGTGGCGAAATTTTGAGCGCGTAGCTCGGAATTTTCGTGCGGCACTGCGGCGCCGGGCGAAGCCGGATCGTCTGAGGGCCAAGTTCGACGGGCCGGTCGTATTTATAATGGGTGAGATGGTAGATCGCGGCTGAAATGGTCAATGAAACGCATCCAATTTGAGCGCGGGTCTGGCCGGCGGATGCCGCGCCTCACCCATAGGCCGGTATCCTCTTGCAGGCAACGATCGTGCCTATGAAGCAGGCGGGCTGTGGGTTTGCGGTTCCGGGAGCCTGCCGGGCGGGTTCAGCTCTTCGGCCGGAAGCTCGCCAGCACCGCGGGGTCGGTCTCGATCCGGGCCGCGCCGATGAGATCGAGGCAATAGGGCACGGCGGGGAAGACGGCATCGAGGCAGACGGCAATCGAGGCCGGCTTGCCCGGCAGATTAATAATGAGGCAGGCCCCGCGCTGGGCCGCGATCTGCCGCGAGAGAATGGCGGTGGGGACGTGCCGCAGGCTCACTTGGCGCATCAGCTCGCCGAAGCCGGGAAACTCGCGCGGCGCGGCGGCGAGTGTCGCCTCGGGGGTGAGATCGCGCGCGGACGGCCCGGTGCCGCCCGTCGTCAAGATGAGGTCGCAGCGCTCGGTGTCGGCGAGATCGATCAGCGTGTCGCGAACGCTCTCGAACCCATCGGGGATGACCCGGCGCAGGACGAGGAACGGCGTGGTCAGCACGCGCTGGAGATAGGCCTCGATCGCCGGCCCGCTCTCGTCTCGATAAACGCCCGCGCTCGCCCGGTCGGAGGCCGTGACGACGCCGATGCGGGCGGGGGCGGGGGATTCGGACAAGGGGGGTCTCCGGCGGGGCCGGGTGGATTCTATAGGAGGGGGCGGGGGTTGGCAAAGCGGCGGGGGCCAGGCTATCCGGAGCCCCCGTCTTTACGAGCGAAGCGAAGCAATCCATCGTGGTTCAGGCGGCGAGGTGGATTGCTTCGCTGCGCTCGCAATGACGGTGTCGATTGCCAGTTTTGGAGATGGCGTCGGTTGGTACCTGCACGAAAGCGCGAGGCTTGCCATTATCCGTGTCTCTTACTCCCGCAAGCGGGCGAACGAGGGCGCGGTGGCTTTGATTGGCGTTAAGGCGCTTGGGCGCGGACCAATCCCTGGAGCAAGAGTCCGCCGTGCGATCAATGGGTTAGCTTGCGCCCGCGCCGGGTTGGGGCCGGGTGCGGATGCCGGGAATGAGTGAGCTGTCGCCGCAATCCGCCGTCGCTGTCATGCGCGCCGTCATTCCGGGGCGAGCGAAGGCGAGAGCCCGGAATCCAGGACAACGGTCTTGCTGGAAGAGGCTGAAGCATTGCGAGCGGAATCGGGGGTGACAACAGGATATGCCCCGTTGTCCTGGATTTCGGGCTCGCTTCGCGCGCCGGAATGGCGGCCGTAGACCTGTCAGCGTCATTGCGAGCGAAGCGAAGCAATCCATCGGGGTTTCGGGCGGCGAGGTGGATTGCTTCGCTTCGCTCGCAATGACGGTGGTGTGGCTTTGAGTGGCGCCAAGGCGTCGGCGGGGACCAACCCATGGATCGCTTGGTGGCGAGGGTGCTCCAGGGATTTCGCTTGTCAAGGGATGAACCAGCGGAGCTGGCGGCGCCTTCCCTCAAACCCCTCGCACATGCCTCAGAGCGAGGCCATGTCGATCACGAAGCGGTATTTGACGTCGCTCTTCAGCATGCGCGCATAGGCCGTCTCGATCTCGTTCATCTTGATCATCTCGATATCCGAGGTGATGCCATGCCCGGCGCAGAAGTCGAGCATCTCCTGCGTTTCCGCGATGCCGCCGATCAGCGAGCCCGCGAAATTCCGGCGCCGCCAAATCACGCTGAAGACGTGCACGGCGAGCGGCTTTTCCGGCGCGCCGACCTGGACGAGCGTGCAATCGGGCTTCAGCAAGGCGAGATAGGCGTTGACGTCGTGATCGGCCGCGACCGTGTCGAGGATGAAGTCGAACGTCTCGCCCTGCGCGGCCATCGCCGCCGGATCCCTCGAAATCACGACCTCATGCGCGCCGAGACGATGCGCGTCGTCCGCCTTGCCGGGCGAAGTCGTGAACAGTGTCACGTTTGCCCCCATCGCATGCGCGAGTTTGACGCCCATATGCCCGAGCCCGCCCAGGCCGACGATGCCGACCTTTTGGCCCGCCTTCACGCCCCAATGCCGCAACGGCGAATAGGTGGTGATGCCCGCGCAGAGCAGCGGCGCGACGCCGGCCAGATCGAGATTTTTGGGAATGCGCAGCACGAAGTCTTGATCGACGACGATATGGCTCGAATAGCCCCCGAATGTATGGCCGCCGGTGTGCCGGTCGGGGCTGTTGTAGGTCGCGGTGAACCCCGGCGTGCAATATTGCTCGAGGCCCCTTTTGCAGCTTTCGCATTCGCGACAGGAACCGACCATGCAGCCGACGCCCGCGAGATCGCCGGGCCTGAAGGCGGTCACGCCGCCGCCGACGCGGATCACGGTGCCGACGATCTCGTGGCCGGGCACGCAAGGGTAGACCGTATTCGCCCATTCATTGCGCGCCTGGTGCAGATCGGAATGGCAGACGCCGCAGAACAGAATCTTGATTTCAATATCGTTCTGGCCGGGCTCGCGGCGCTGGAACTCGAACGGGGCAAGCGGCGCATCGGCGCGCGGGGTGGCGTAACCAGTGCAAGAAAACATTTGAAGCTCGCTGATTGGGGGTGGCGTCGGGCGGTGGCCGGGAAACGGCACTATTAAATAGGGTGGAAAACAATGATGGCAGGGTAATGACCTGTGGGTTTTCGAGGCGTCAACGCGCTGGGGCGCGGATCGATCCATGGGTTAGCTTGCGCGCCGTCTTTCCGGGCTCGCTTCGCTCCGCTCGCAATGACGGTGTTGATTGCGGGTTTTGTGGCTTCGATTGGCGTTAAGGCGCTTGGGCGCGGACCAACCCATGGGTCGCTTGGTGGCGAGGGTGCTCCAGGGATTTCGCTTGTCAAGGATGAACCAGCGGAGCTGGCGGCCCTTCGGGCCGTCCTTGACAAGCGAAATCCCTGGAGCAAGAGTCCGCCGTGCGATCAATGGGTTAGCTTGCGCCCGCGCGGGGTTTGGGTCGGGTGCGTATGTGGGGGATGAGTGAGCTGTCGCCGGACTCCGCCCTCGCCGTCATTCCGGGGCGAGCGAAGGCGAGAGCCCGGAATCTAGGACAACGTTCTTGCCGGAAGAGGCTGAAGCATTGCGAGCGGAATCGGGGGTGACAACAGGATATGTCCCGTTGTCCTAGATTCCGGGCTCGCTTCGCGCCCCGGAATGACGGCCGAGGTCCTATCGGCGTCCTTGCGAGCGCAGCGAAGCAATCCATCGGGGTTCAGGCGGCGAGGTGGATTGCTTCGCTTCGCTCGCAATGACGGTGTTGATTGCTGGCTTCAGAGATGTGCCGTGGCTTTGACTGGCGTTAAGGCGCTTGGGCGCGGACCAATCCATTGATCGCTTGGTGGCGAAATCCTTGGAGCAAAAGCACTGCCGTGCGATCAATGGGTTAGCTTACGCCTGCGCCGGGTCGAGTGTGCAACTTTGTTTCCACACCTTTTAGTGATTCTTCCCTAGCATTTATCAAAAAAATGTCCCAGAATTATTGGGTTCCCGAGGATATAAAAATGGTTGAATATATATACACAAATGTGACTGGAAAAATCAAGCCTCTTCTTGAAAAAATCCGGAGAATAGGTGTTCCACCAAAGTTACGATCGCTTGGCTTAAAACAATTGGTTATAAATCAAGTAACGACGGAACATTAATTGGCGTTCTTAAGTTCATAGGGTTTACGGATGCCGGTAATATACCAAGTCCAACTTGGTCGGCGTACCGCGGAGCGAATCATCGAGCTGTTCTTGGCGACGCAATCCGGCCAGGGCTGTTCAGTTCTCTAATCTTTGAGGCGGCTGAGGGGATTCCCGAGAGGGGAAATGTGTGAATCTATAGGCGACAACCCGAATCGGAGGTTGTCGGATGGCGTCGTCGCTTTTGGAGATTTTGCGCTCGGTTCCAGATCATCGTCGACG
>Ga0187876_1003381_pt1 | contig 10924 bp, 15 predicted proteins | sample June2016WEW_17_4_FD_133000 | JGI IMG/M metagenome (GOLD analysis project Ga0187876, IMG submission 133000) | Peatland microbial communities from SPRUCE experiment site at the Marcell Experimental Forest, Minnesota, USA - June2016WEW_17_40 | ecosystem: Environmental > Terrestrial > Soil >... | reverse complement strand
GGCAGGCCCAGCGGGAGGCAAAGTTAGCCGCGGGCCGGCGCTGGCGGGAGGCGATCCCTGGTCTGTGCTTCACCACGAGGACTGGCGCACCGCGGAACGGTAACGCGCTCACCCACTCCTTCCAAGATGCCCTCGCTGCGGCAGGGCTGGCCCGTCTCACCTGGCACGATCTTCGGGCCGCCCATGGGGCTCTCCTGCTCCAGTCCGGGACCGACATCTCGGTGGTGTCCCGGCAGCTCGGCCACGGCAGCGTCGGGGTCACGGCGCGGCACTACGGCGGCGTCGCGGATAGCCTCGGGCGCGAGGCGGCAGACCGGCTAGAGGCTCTGATCGGTCGCCCCTCCTGACTGGGCCCAAGGTCACGACCGCGAGCCTGACTAAACCCACCCTCCGAGTGGGCCGCAATGCCCGCCCTTACCCCTGCCGTCGGCCATGAATTGCGCCTGAGTTGTAACAATCGCACTAACGGACGATTAACGCGCCGTCACAACCGGGCGGCTAGATCGGACACTTGAATACAAAACATACACGGATCTGTGACTAACATCTCGCGGCTATAAGTGTAGGAAGGACTAAGCATTTTCACGCACGGCCAGAGCCGCCCCGGACTGTCCGAGGGAGGCCACCCGCGGCGGGCTCGACGTGGGCACAGGTACACAAACTTGCACATGCCAGCAAACTGGTAGTTAGTGAGGGGACCTCTAACGCCCGCGCCTAGATAAGTATCCGCGGGAAATCCTGCCTAGCGACGGCCGCGGACGCCCCTACACAGAATTGTGAGTTCCGCCCAGCCGATACCAAGTGAGAGGGCTAGTGCGGGCGTGGACGTCCCTACACAAACTTGTGAGTAACGCCCCGCGGCTGGTAATGGGAGGCATAGGTGCCGACCGGGGACGGCCGCGGACGCCCCTAATCATGCCAGCCGGCTCCGGCGCCGGAGGGGTCCGTGCTAGCGTGCTTCGGTGAAACCACCCGGCAGCTCGACGCCGAATCAGCCCGGCTCGCTGCCTCCATTGTTCGGCTTCATGCTGCGCGCCTGACTGGCCGCGGCCCGCTCATTCCGAATCTTCGACGACCCTCGCCCTCGCTCCGGGGTCGCAGCGTTTCAAAAGGGAGACCGCCGTTATGTCCACCGCACCCGTCACCGCTACGCCGCTCTTGGTCGGCGTTGCCCAAGCTGCCCGGATGTTGGGCGTCAGCCGCAGTCAGCTCTACCTCATGTTCGGGCGCGGCGAGCTTGACAGTGTCCACGTCGGCAAGCGCCATCTCGTCCGGTTCGCCGACTTGCAGACCATCGCCGAGGCAGGCTCGACCAAGCCCGAGCCCGAGCTGCCCTTTGCGTTGGCGAAGGCCCTCACCGACTGGCTCGCCGCCCCCGGAACCTGATGCCACAGCGCGGCCACGACGGAGAGGGATAAGCCCCGAATAGGGGCCTGACCGCTCCGCACGCGGAGCACAAATGCGCGAGAGCCGCAGCCCTGCAAGGCCACGGCTCCCAGTCTGGAGGAGCCCCAAGGTGTCGCCAAGGAACCCCGACCCGAACCGTACCACGCCGCCCAGCGTCGCGTCACTTCTGACGGCCGACGACGTCCAATCGCTACTTCGCTGTTCCCGGGCCACGGCTTACCAGCTCATGGCCACCAGTATCCCGGTGGTCCATCTGGGCCGTTCACTCCGGGTCAGGCCAGAGGCGATGGCGACCTGGCTGGCCGCTCAGGAGAGCGTCGCCGGAGAGGCAACGTGATCCCCGCGGTCGGGGAGGCGGGTGCTATCGGTCGCGGTGCGTGGGCATCCTCCCCTGCGCGCCCCTGGCAGCCCCGCCGCTCCGCCCCCTGGGGCGACGACGAACTCCCGCCGCCTCCGGTGGTCGAGGTGGACGGTGTCATCTACATCGAGGCTGGCCTCGTGCGCGACGTCGTCGACGACATCTGGTCGCAGTCGGCGCTGGCCTTCCGGCGCAGCGTCGAGGTGGCACATCACCAGTGGATCAACAGCCGGGAGGGCAGGGAGTTACACCCCGACGGCTGCCCGGGCCACTGCCTGATCCACGAACAGCTCACTGCGGTGTCGCAGAGGAGGGCTGCCGCATGAGCCGCAAGACCCCCATGCGTTCGTCCATGCGCTGCGATTGTCCAGGCGGCTGCGGGTGGGGTGACCACCCGATTTGGAGTTGTCAAGGGCGCAGACCGAACGACCTCAGCGATCACCTATGCCGGCGCTGCCGCGCGGCGGTGGAGCACTTCAAGACACGCGCCGAGACGCCCTCATGAGCATCGCGCCCCTACCGAAGCGGGAGGACGACCTCGCCGACGACGAGTGCAACGGCGCCGAGCTGGCGAGCGGCGACGAGCCCGAGTTGGAATCGCTGCCCGTCTTCGAGCAGCCCCACATCGTCATCCGTGGCTGGGCCCACGTCCTTTCGGCCGCGCCCAAGGCAGGCAAGACCACCCTGCTGGCCCACGTTGTCCGAGACTGGCTCGGCCAGGGCCTACGCATCCTCTGGCTCACCGAGGAACCCAAAAGCATCTGGCGGCGCCGCCTGCGTCGTCTCGGCGGGGACTGGAGCAAGCTCACCCTGAAGTGGGGCGATCCCTCTCGCGACCCGGAACTCCGGGAACGGGCCGCCACTGGGCCGTGGGAAGTCGTGATCGTCGACACCATGCGCCAGTTCCTCAAGGTGGAGAAGTGGAACGACGACGCCCTGGTGGCCGCCGCCATCAGGCCCTGGATCGGCGCCGTCAGCCGCGAGGCCGACAGGACCCTGCTCCTCGTCCATCACAACCGCAAGGGCGGAGGCGAGCATGGCGAGGAGATCGCCGACAGTCATGAGATCCTCGCCGCCGTTGACATCGCCGTGATCCTCAAACGGGTCGGCGAGGACCTCGATACCCGGCGCCGCAAGGTCCACGCATTCGGCCGGGAGATCGAGGACATCACCTTCCTCTATGAGATGGCGGACACCGACGCCCGCACCCTCCGCTATCTCGGACACGCCGACGCCGTCAGCCTCGCCCAGGTCCAGGAACGCGTGCTCGAAGCGCTCGGCGACGAGGGGATGACCACTGAGGCCGTCCGTGCCGCACTCAACGAGCCCCGACCGTCACGGCGCCAAGTGCTTGACGCTCTGACCGCACTGGCTCAGGGCCGGCGGATCAGCCGAGAGCCGTCGATCGGCGCCTCCGTCCAGGGCAAGCGGGTGACGTGGTTCGGGCCCGGGGCCAACTTGGCACGGCCCCTTACCCCTATGTCGGGGCCATGCCAGGTTCCAGTGCCTCTCGGCCCTGAATACGAACCTGGCCGAGAGAGGCTGAATACGGGGGATCAACTTGGCACGACCGCGATCCCTATACAGGGACCCGTGCGAGGTTCGCACACGCCCACGCCTTTCCGCTCTCTCGCTGAATTCAACGGGGCACGGCGATGAGCGAGACGTTCGTGATCGACGAGTACCTCGGGCGCTTATCCCGGGAAACCGCGCCGGCCGATCTGCCCCTCGTGGCCGCCTACGTCCAAGACCTCCTGCTCGCGACCGCGCTGTTCGACCTCTGGGACCGCGCCGAAATCGCCCTCTACGTCGAGGATGGCAAGGTCAGGTACCGCCGCAACATGGCACCGCCGGACTGGGGAGACGAGCTGCCGTGGGAAGACGCGGCCACCGTGGGCGCGGGCGAGGTGGTCTGATGAGCGAGCGGCTCCGCTTCAGCCCAGCCGCCGAGTGCGGGCGGAAGCGCCAACTCCGCAGCAAGGCTCACGCGAAGGCCGCGATCCGCAACGTGGAGCGGGACTACGGAGTACGCCTCGCCGCTTATAGGTGCTCGTGGTGCGGGTTTTGGCACCTGGGCCACAAGCCGAGCCCGGACGCCAGGCGCCGCGAGATCATCTGCGCCGGTTGCGGCCGACTGTGGCGCCCACGGGTCCGCTATGACCGCGACGGCAACGTCCTGTGGGAGCGCGACGCCGACCCGACGCGCTGCGCGCGCTGCCAGCCGCCTGCGGAGCCGAGCCCAGGGGAAGCGGCATGAGTGCTCACCCCGGGCTGAACCTCAGCGAGCTAATCAGCGCGCCCTCTGGGCAGACACATCGCCCCGATGCGGGGATCACCGGAGCACTGGGCGGGCTCAGACCATGCCCAGGCTGTAACCGCCTCTGGAGCGGACCCCGGCTTCGGGTGCTGGAGGCCACGCTTGAGGTGGTCACCGTCGACCGCGATCCCACACGGTGCCAGCACTGCCAGACATCGACCGTGATCCCTACGGGGGCAGCGCCATGACACACGAAAGCGAACCGCCTGACGCCGAGTTGGCCATCATGGCCAAGAGGCTATCCAAGCGGCCCATTTTTACCTCAAGGCACTCCCTCGCACCATAGGTGCGGCCTGACGCCTGCGCGGTCAGTTCGGCGCGATTGGAGGGGGGTAGGGGGGGTCGGCAGGATGGGCGGTAAAGGCCATTGTGGCCAAGGAGATTCTCGTGGCTAACCCAGCCAAATCGCTGGCAGTGAAGAGGCGGATCGGGACGATTCGCCGGGACCGGACACCCTCGGGCGCCCAGGAGGTCAGCCTGGCTCCGTTGGACCTCGACGCGACGGTGGCCGAGCTGCGCCGGGAGATCGCGGAGGGGACGCCGTGGCTTCGGGGCCTCGACCAGGCGGAGGTGCGGACGTACCTAGCCCTCGTCGACGAGGAAGCAGCGATGCGCCGGCAGATTGCCGCTGAGGGCTTGACGACCACGGAGCCCATCGTATCGCCGAGCGGCAAGGTGGTGGGCCAGCGTCAGGTGCCCCACGCCTTGCTGCGGGAGCTGCGCAGTCTGGAGAAGTCCCGCCGCGATTTGGCGGGGGCCCTTGGTTTCGATCCGTCCTCGCGCGCACGGCTCGGCTTGGCCGAAGCGCAGGCCCGGAGCGCGTTGGAAGGGATGCTCGCCCGGTTTGGAGGTGCCCGCCGTGACTGATCTCCAGGGCTGGCCGCCGCGCTGGCTGACAGAGCCGCCCGCCGAGTTGGGAAGTCGGGGCGCTCGCGCGTGCGACTTCATCGAGACGCATTGCAAGATCACGAAGGACAGCGTCGGCGGTCGTGCCGGTGACCTGATCCGCCTCCGCCCGTGGCAGCGGTGCCTGGTCACGGCGCTGCTCACCGAGGATCTAGACGGTAGGCTGTTCTACCGGCACGCCTTGGTCGGGATGCCGCGCAAGAACGGCAAGAGTTCGCTCTCCGCCGGTCTCGGGCTCTTCGGGCTGCTCTTCAGCGGCGAGGGTGCCGAGGTCTACTCCTGCGCGGGCGACCGCGACCAGGCGCGCATCGTGTTCGAGATTGCCAAGCGCATGGTGGAACTCGACGGCCAGCTCCGCCAAGTGGTGAAGGTCTACCAGTCCGCCCTTGAGGTCCCGGCGACCGGCGGGGTGTATCGCGTCCTGTCGGCGGATGCGGGGCTTCAGGAGGGATTGTCACCCACGCTTACCCTCTTCGACGAACTCCACGTCCAGGCCAATGACGATCTCTGGAACGTAATGGAGCTGGCGTCCGGTGCCCGCCCTGAGCCGTTGATGCTGGCGATCACCACGGCTGGCGTGATGACCGACAGTCGTGGGCACGACAGTCTGTGTTACCGCATGTACAAGCACGGCGTCGACGTCGCTCAGGGGCTGGCAGATGATCCGACGTTCTTCTTCTCGTGGTGGGAGCCCACCGCGGGCGTGGATGCTGACCACCGCGATCCCGCAGTCTGGCGGGAGGCCAATCCGGGGTTTGGCGACATCGTCGCCGAGCTTGACTTCGCCGCCACCATCCAGCGGGTTCACGAGTCCGACTTCCGCGCGAAGCGGCTCAACGTGTTCACGGCCGCGCGGGAAGCATGGCTCCCCTTCGGCGCCTGGGATGCGTGCTACGACCCCACCGCTCATCTCGACGACGGCGACACCGTCGTGCTCGGCTTCGACGGCTCGATCAGGAGCGACGCCACCGCTATCGTCGCCGTGAAAGTCCCCGCCTACGGGGAGAAGCCGCTCGTCAGTCTCCTCCGGTGCTGGGAGCGACCCGCCGACGACCCCGATTGGCTGGTCCCCGTCGAGGAGGTCATGGACGCGTTTCGTGAGTACCGGGCGCGCTTCCGGGTCAAGGAGGTGTGCGCTGATACCTCCTTCTGGCAAGAGCCGTTGCAACGGCTGGCCCGCGAGGGGATGCCGGTCATCGACTTCGCGCAGAGCCCGGAACGACTGAACCCGGCGACGCAGGGATTCTACGAAGCGGTGATGACGGGCGCCCTTACCCACGACGGAAACGAGGTACTGAGCCGACATATCGCTAACGCCGTCCTCAAACTGGACACCCGCGGTCGTGGAAGGCTCGTGAAGCCCCAGAAGAGTTCCGAGGCGCACGTGGATGCCGCCCAAGCCGCAGTGTTCGCCTTCGACAGCGTCGTCAAGCGCCCGGGTATGGCTGCGGGCTGGCTGCAACACTGGAAGAACGAGATCGCCAAACAGGGGGGCGTCGTGCCCACGCCGGGCAGCCCCGCGGCCCCGCCCCCGGCGCCGACCCCACCACCGCCGCCGCCCGCCGTGCCCCGCGACTACTTCCAGCCCTCACCGGAGCAGATCTCGCTGAGTGGTTGCCGCCATCGGTGGGCGCGCGAGGATTGGGGGAGCTACTGCACGCAGTGTGGCCTGATGAGATGCACGACACATGACTTCGTCCGCGGCATCTGTACACGCTGCATGACGAAAGGGTAGCCTACCCGCTTCCCACCATTCCCTTTGTCCTCCTAGGATGCCGGGCGGTTTCCGCTGGTCACGGGCCGCCCGGTCTCACCTCCAAAAGGAAAGCCCAATGGCAACTACCCGTCGCTTCGGCCAGCACGTGCTGACTGCCGCCAATCCGCAGGCCAAACCCCGTCGCAGCGTGTCAACCGCTCGACCCTCAAGCGGCAGCGCCGCCGCCCCACCCCCGGCTGTCGATGACAACGTCGTCGACAAGAGGGCCGCAGTCACCAAGGAGATTCCCGTGGATACCACTGCTCTCGCCGCCGCGCGACGCGCTCGCGTGCAAGCTCTGAAGGACTACCTCGTCAAGGCCGTCCTCGACGCACGCCCTGTCAAGAAGGTTTCGAACAATGGGGGCGACCTCACCGAGGATCAGATTAGGCCGACCCTGAGAACTGACGCTCGCGATGTCAACGCGCCGACCACCGCCAAGGCCAAGGGCAAGCGCGGGCGCCGCATCGCCAAGGCCGCCGAGCTCACCGACGAGATCCGCCGCCGGTTCGACGAGGACCTCGTCGCACGCGTGAAGAAGATCCAGGCGCTGGAGGCCGAGCGCGATAAACTCAGCAAGGCCGCGATGGACTCCGGGGCCAGCGGCGCAAACTGGGCGCACTCCAGTGCGCGCATAGGCCTAGACACTGCCATACAGACAGAACGACTCGCTTTGGGGCAGCTCTATGGCGGCGCTCGCCCGGACCTCTTGGCCGCCCTCGCTGAAGTGCAACGGCGCGCGGCTGGAGGCACAGTCTATCCGCCTGTACCCAGTGATCGCGCTCAGCTACGCTCGGTCGCCGATGGCAGCTACGCTCGGAACAATCCCGTCGCTGCTCAAACGATGACCTCCGGGCAGAGGCAGATCCAGAGCTTGGAAAAGAGGCTCCAGAAGAGCACCGATGCTTACCAGCGTCAGCAGCTCGGCGATCAGCTCACGCTAGCAAAACTGCGTGCTGCGGCCGAACAGCAATTTGGCGATCAGCCGCCGCTCGCCACCTCCGGCCGGGGGCGCTGACGTGAACTTCAACTGGCGTCCAAGCCCCACGCCGCCTCCACCGCCGACCGAGCAGGAGTTGGCGGACCGTCGAGAGCGCGAGGCTCAGAACGCTGCCGACATCCAAGCGATCCGTCAACGTCAGCAAGCCTGGCGCGATAAGCTCGCCGCCGAGGAGCAGGCGCGGCTCGACCGCGACCGGGACGCGAATGCTGAACGCAACCGTCGCCGCGCCGAGCAGCACGCAGCCCTCCAGGCTGCGCAGATGGCCTGGGGCGCGCGTCGTCGCGAACTCCAGGCAGAGCTCGACGAGTTGAAGGGTCGCGTCGCTGGCGCACAAGGCATGGTCGACCGCGGCGATCTCGACGATGCGGTTCGAGCTGCAGCCGAGCTGACCGTCTATCAGCGCCGGCTGGCGCTTGCGGAGGAGAACTTCAAGGTCTTTCTGCGCTCCCAGCCGTGATCTCTTTCGTGCCCGCTGAGCTGAGGGGGCGCCGCCAGGAGGCGCGGAAGGGTGCTCCTGCGGCTATCCATACCTCCGAGGCGCTTCCGGGCCTCTAGCAAGGCCCCACGACCCCCCACCGTGGGCAGCACGCCCCACCCGTTTCGCGGGCTGGGGAAGGGCGGGAGGCGGCCATGCTGGCCGCCTATCCCGCCTCGGTCGTGATGGGGAGCTGAGGTGTTACCTCCGCGCCTCGCTCCCCTTCCCGATCCTCGTTGATTCTCTGGCGAATAGGAGTAAGTAAGTGTTTGCCCTTTCCGACGGCTTCATAGACGCACTGCGCTGGGGCTCTAACCTCTGGGCGGCGCAGCTCACGCTGCTGCACAGCAGCACGCCGACGTCCATCCTGCTGCCCGTGAGCGCGGGCACGTTCACCGCCGACCGAAACTCAGAACAGCGGCGGTCGGGGGAGTTGACGGTCGAACTCCGCCCCACGGTTCCCCCGCAGCAAGTCGTCCTCAACGGCACGTCGTACAACCAGATGCCGCTCACCCCGCAGGACCCGCTCGCCCCCTTCGGCAACGAGGTGCAGGTGGCACTGAGCGTGATCGCGCCCGACATCGGGCAGACGACGCAGGGCCAGAATGGCTGGGTGCCAGTCGGGACTTTCCCCATCGCCACGACAGCGGTTGCCGACACGAGCACCGATCTCGTGGTCACCATGGAACTCTACGACCGCTCGTGGCCATTCTCACAGTGGGCACTCCTGGACAACTACACGGTGCCCGCTGCGGACGGATCGCTCAGGGGCGAGGTGATCGCGCTCCTGGAGTACGTCTGGAATAACAACGGTCCCGGCGTTGGGAGCGTGCCGGTCCCGACGTGGATCAGCACCCCGTCCTACTCGGGGACTAGCTCATGGAATTGCCCAGCGGGCGTGTACCAGCAGGGCCAGGACCCCTGGCAGGCGTGCCTAGACATGGCCGCCAGCGCAGGCTACGAATTGTTCTTCGACGTGAACGGCCTGCTCACCATGAAGCCGATCCCCGGCAGCGCCAACGCGCAGGGCGGCGGCACGTTGAGCAGCCTGCCGATAAACTGGTACTTCAACCCCAACGAGGTCTCGGCCGTCGGCGGGGAGCAGCACCCGATCTCGGGATCGCCCTACAGCACCCCTGCGGGCGTAACGCTCTCGATGACCCGCGACGGTATCTACAACGACGTGTTCGTCTCCGCCACGGGACCGAACAACGCGACCAGTAACACCCCCGTACAGAGCAGAGCGTACGACAGCAACCCGCTGAGCCCGACCTGCACAACCGGCGGGATGGGGGACGTGCCCAACTTCGTCTATGACAGCCTCATCGACACCAGCAACGGTGTTCTCGCCAGTGAAAAAGCACTCGCCGAAGCGCAGTACGACCTCGCGGTCTCGCTCGCGTCCGCATGGACGCTGACGGTGCTGACGCCCCCCGCGCCGCAGTTCGATCTCGATGACGTTTGTGCCGTCACAAATCCGCGGCTCGCGCTCGACCAACAGGCTTTCATAATCGACACGCTGACCGTTGATCGCAGGTACGATCTCCAGAGTAGCCTGAGCGGCCGTGTCATCGTGGCGGGATCATGACGGCCTGCCGCTGCTCAGAGCGTAATCGGCTCCATCAAGTTGGCGACCTTGGCCTGCCAGCCGTTGTCATCGATCCCTGCTGCTGGCGGCCAAACGACGACGCGACTGACATCATCCAACGGCCAACATGCGGAAGGCGAAGGCGGCGATCCGTAGTTGGCAGTCGAGTGGGATGGTCCCCTCGAAGATGTCGCGCGCCAGCAGCGCTATGTAAGGAGCGGCCCGAGCTTCGATGCGCTCCAAGCGCACGTGGTTGCACTCATCGCAATCGATGCGGCGCTTTGTGGTGAACGGTTTGGCCGGCCAGTGACGCCGCGAATCCATATCTCTCGTGTCGCCAGATTCGTGGTGCATGAGTCTCTGTGGGAGTAGGGGCCACAATCTCTCTGGCCAGATATGCTCTCGCGTTCTGAGCGGCCCTACGTACGTGCAAAACGCGCAACGCCGCCTCTCGTCCTTCTCCGGATGCAACGAAGGGTCTACGATGTCAGGCATGGCGCGTCGGGCGGGAATCCGATCAAACCACGCCGAAGGGTACGCCGATGCCGACCCACAACGCCCGGAGAGACGGCCTCGTTTCGTCCTCCCCCGGGCCCGGCCCCCGGGGGAGCCTACTTCTTCTCTGGGGCCACCGGAGGGGCGGCCTGACGGTGCCTGACGAGCCACTGATGGATGGCCGCTGCCAGGAGCACAGCCTCCAGCGCGTAGGCGAGGACGGCGCCCCACAAGGGGAACTCCTCGGCCGGAGCGGCGACCACGAACACCGCGAGGATCAGCCAAAACACCCAGGCGCACCCCGAGCCGCAGCCTCCGCGCTGTCTTACCGTGGTGACCCGGCCGTCCGGGTCGGTGATGGTGGTCACCCGACTCATCGCTGACCTCCAGTATCCCCCGCCAGCACGGCCCAAACCGCCCCCCCTCCCCCCGGGCAAACCTCGCCGGGCCAACCTCGCCGCGACGCCGCCCGTCTGATCGCGCAGGGAGGTGGCGGGGGGGCGCCTGGGCTGCGGTTTAAGCTCCTACCTCTCTGCCGGTCGCGCCCGACAGGTTTGTATTTCCTCCGCACCCGGCGCCACGCCCCGTCGCCTCCTACCCGCCCTCATGACCCCTCGGC
>Ga0187876_1003380_pt1 | contig 10924 bp, 9 predicted proteins | sample June2016WEW_17_4_FD_133000 | JGI IMG/M metagenome (GOLD analysis project Ga0187876, IMG submission 133000) | Peatland microbial communities from SPRUCE experiment site at the Marcell Experimental Forest, Minnesota, USA - June2016WEW_17_40 | ecosystem: Environmental > Terrestrial > Soil > Wetlands... | reverse complement strand
CCGGCGCGGATCGCGCGGGCCAGATCAAAGCCGTTTTCGCCCGGCATCATCACATCGAGGATCAGCAGATCGAAGTTGAGGCTTTCCAGCTTGGCGCGCGCCTCCCGCGCCGTCTCGGCGGTGGTGACGCGGTAGCCCTCGGCGACCAGGAAACGCGACAGCAGCGCGCGGATGCGGCGATCATCATCGACGACGAGCAGGTGCGGCGCGTCATCGGCCGGTTTCGCGTTCGGCGTCGTCATGAGACTCCATCTCGGCCGAGCAGCCGCACCCGGTCGGCGCACGCGATCAGACGCAGGACGCTTTCGCGATCTTCGGCGCCGATCATGCCGGCGAGAAAGCGCCGCACCGTTTCGCGGGCGCCGGGCCCGAGCTCGTCAAGCACCCGTCCGATGCGCGCGGTCTGCAGGCCGGCGAGCTGCATCGCCAACGCTTCGCCCGCGGCGCTCGCATAGAGCAGCCGCTGGCGCCGATCGTCGGCGCCTTCTTTCTGCACGACATAGCCCTCGTCGATCAGCTGCTTGAGGACGCGGCCGAGAGATTGCTTGGTGATCTTCAGCACATCGAGCAGGTCGGCGACTTTGATCCCGGGATTGCGGTTGACGAAGTGCAGGACGCGGTGGTGGGCGCGGCCAAAGCCGAGCTTTTCCAGCACCTGATCCGGATCGCTGACGAAATCGCGATAGGCGAAGAACAGAAGCTCGATCAGGTCCCAGTACGGTTCGCGCACGGGCGCTGCGGGCTCGATCGGCCCGGCGGCGGAACGGGTCTTGCTCGGCGTCGTGATGCTGATGTCGGCCATTATGTCAGCTATATTGACATATTTCCGTTTGATTGTTACCCCAAAAGCGCGTCGTCATGGCAGCATCGTGCTTGGCCCGCCCCGGGCACGACATTGCCTTGGCGCCGAATGGTGCTCTCATAGGGCAGCCGCGAACATACCGGGAGTTCGTTCCCGACGCAAAAGCCCAAGGTCCCGCAAGGTCCGGCGCAAGGCCCGGCGCAACGGCCCACTGTACTGTGGGGTAAATCCCCTGCGCGAATGGGCCATCAATGCCAGGGAGGCATATCATGGCGGTGCCCTTCGACCAACGTCCCGACCTGATCTGGTTCGACGGCAAGCTCATGCCCACCGCCGAGTGCAAGATCAGCGTGCTCACCCACGGCCTGCACTACGCGAGCTGCGTGTTCGAGGGCGAACGCGCCTATGGCGGCGAGATTTTCCGGGGCACCGAGCATTCCGAGCGCCTCAAGCGCTCAGCGCAGCTGATGGATTTCGAGATTCCCTACAGCGTCGCCGAGATCGACGCCGCCAAGCGTCTGGTTCTGGAAAAGAATAATCAGAAAGACGCCTACGTGCGGCCACTGGCCTGGCGCGGCTCCGAGCAGCTCGGCGTCTCAGCGCAGAACAACAAAATCCATCTCGCCATCGCTACCTGGGAATGGCCGAGCTATTTCGACCCGGCGCAGCGGCTCAAGGGCATTCGGCTCGATCTCGCCGAGTACCGCCGCCCCGACCCGAAAACCGCGCCGGCGCTCGCCAAGGCGGCCGGCCTCTACATGATCTGCACCATCTCCAAGCATCGCGCCGAAAAGCGCGGCTATGCCGATGCCATGATGCTCGACTGGCAGGGCCGCGTCGCCGAATGCACCGGCGCCAACATCTTCTTCATCAAGGACGGCAAGATCCACACGCCGATCGCCGATTGTTTCCTCGCCGGCCTCACGCGCGCAACAGCGATCGCCTTGGCGAAACGGCATAATATCGACGTGATCGAGCGCCGCATCATGCCCGAGGAACTCTCGAGCTTCTCCGAGTGCTTCATCACGGGGACCGCCGCCGAGGTGACCGCCGTTTCCCAGATCGCCGACTGGACATTCACGCCCGGCCGCATCACCCAGCAATTGATGAACGACTACACCGCCGAGGTGCAACCGAAGGGCAAGGCCGCGGCAGCATAACTTCGTGGCGGCAGGTTGCCATGAACCTGGCGCTCTGGCTCGAACGCGCGGGATTGAGCCACGGGGACCGGCCGGCGCTCGGCTTGGGCTCGCGGGTCGTCAGAAATTATCGTGAGGTCGCCGGCCGCGCGGCAAGACTCGCGGCTTCGCTGCAGCAGCGCTTCGGCCTAAAACCCGGCGAGCGCGTCGCCGTCGCCGCGAAGAATTGTCCGGACTATGTCGAGCTGATGTTCGGCATCTGGCATGCCGGCTTGGCCGCGGTGCCGGCCAACGCCAAACTGCACGGCCGCGAGCTCGGCTACATCCTCGAGCACTCCGGCGCCCGCGTCGGCTTCGCTTCTGACGGGCTCGATGCCGAGATCGCGCCCTACGCGCCGGCGAGCCTCGAACGCCTGATCGCCATCGGCAGCCCGGCCTACGAAGCCCTGTTCGCCGCCGATCCGGTCGGCGTCTGGCCGAGCCGCGGCGACGATCTCGCCTGGCTGTTCTACACCTCAGGCACCACCGGCCGGCCGAAGGGCGCCATGCTCAGCCATCGTGTGCTCGCCGCCGCGAGCCAGGCTTATGCCGCCGAAGTCGATCCGATCGCGCCGGGCGATCCGTTGCTGCATGCCGCACCGATGAGCCACGGCTCGGGCATGTACATGATGCCGACCGTGGCGCGGCTCGGCGTCAACGTCGTGCCGGAATCGCGCTCGTTCGATGCCGCGGAGGTGCTCGGCCTGTTCGACGCCTGGCCGCGCAGCTCGATGTTCGCCGCACCGACCATGGTGAAGCGGCTGGTCGAGTGCCCCGCATCCTGCAATCCCGATCATGTCAGGACCATCATTTGGGGCGGCGCGCCGATGTACGTCGCCGACGCGCTCCAGGCGATCGAGCGGTTCGGCCCGCGCTTTGCCCAGATCTACGGCCAGGGCGAAGGCCCGATGACGATCACCACCTTGTCGAAGCAGGAGATCGCCGACCGCGATCATCCGCGCTGGCTCGACCGGCTCGCTTCGGCGGGCCGGCCTTATGCCTGCGTCGAGGTCATGGTCGCCGACGGCGACGACCGGCCGTTGCCAGCGGGCGAGGCCGGCGAGGTGCTCTGCCGCGGCGTGATCATGACCGGCTACTGGCGCAATCCCGAGGCGTCGGCGGCAACGCTGCGCGGCGGCTGGCTGCACACCGGCGACGTCGGTGCCTTCGATGCCGACGGCTACCTCACGCTCAAAGATCGCTCCAAGGACGTCATCATTTCCGGCGGCTCCAACATCTATCCGCGCGAGGTCGAGGAGGTGCTACTGCAGCACGCCCAAGTGCGCGAGGTCTCGGTGATCGGCAGGCCGGACCCGGAATGGGGCGAAGTCGTCGTCGCCTATGTGGTAGGCGAAGCCGACCGCAGCGAGCTCGATGCGTTGTGCCTCAACGGCATCGCGCGATTCAAGCGTCCGAAGGACTACGTGTTCGTCAGCGCGCTGCCGAAGAACAACTACGGCAAGATTCTCAAGACCGAGCTGCGCGAACGCGACGCCAGACAAATGCAGGACCGCGACGGCCGATCGGTTCAAACGTAAGGTGGCGGCCTCTTGTTGACGCCGCCACCTTGGCTCTGCACGCACATCACGCCCGCCAGAAGGGCTTATGTGCCTCCCGATAGGCGTCGTAGCGCGTGACCCCGATGTCCTGGAGCGCCCTGTCGCCCATCGCCGCCAGCTCCCGTCGCCCGCGCGAGCGGCGGCGCCACTCGCCGATCAACGCGATCAAGCTCTGACCGCGACGCTCTTGCCAGCGCAAGTCCCTGGTTATTTGCTGCACGACGCTCATGCTGTCCGTTCTGCGCGTTGTCAGTTCGGCGAACTGACGCCGACGAAATCATCGATGCCGCGGGTCAGGTCACGGTGATGTAAAGCGAGCCAATCTCGGCAATGGTCGGCGCGGCGACGGCGATGAAAATCGCTTCAGCGATCAGCACCACGAGGAACAGCGCCACGGCGACCGCCAGCCGTGGATCGACGCTCCAGCGGCGAGCGTCGCCGCGAGCGAACGGCAGCACGTTACCTGCCGAAGTGACTGTCTGTGCCGAACTCATTGCATCCTCCTGTGAAGGAATGACGTATGCGGCACATTTAGCGCTTCGAGGCTGGCGGAATAATCAGGTCTGTGGTAATCTGATTTATCACTCTGAGTGATAGGTTGGTCGTGCAGGATTTGCGGACTTTGCTGATCTTCGTGAAGGTAGCCGAGCGGAAGAGCTTCGTGCGCGCCGCCGCCGACCTCGGCATCACCCAGTCCGGCGTCAGCAACGCCATCAGCCGGCTTGAGGCGCAGCTCGGCGTGCGGCTGCTGGCGCGCACGACCCGCCGCGTCAGCCTGACCGAAGATGGCGCCGCGTTCTTCGCGCGCTGCCGTCAGGCCTTGGCCGAGCTCGAGGAGGCAGAGCTTGTCCTCAAAGAGGCGCGGCTGAAACCGTCCGGCAACCTGCGCGTCGACATGCCGGTATCGTTCGGGCGGCTCAAAGTGGTGCCGCTGCTCGGCGCGTTCCAGGCGCAGTACCCGGATGTCACGCTCCGCGTCTCCTTCACCGATCGTTACATCGACCTCATCGAGGAAAGCGTCGATGTCAGCGTGCGGTTCGGCGCCTTACAGGATTCCAGTCTGATCGCACGCCGGTTGAGTGCAACGCAGTTCAGCGTCGTCGGCTCGCCGCGCTATTTCGCCCAACACGGCCGGCCGAAAAGGCCTGAAGATTTGATTGAGCACAATTGTCTGGCCTTTACGCTGCGCGACACCGGGCTCGCCCGCGACTGGCGTTTTGCCGAGCGCGACGTCGAAACCACGTTCACGCCGAAAGGGAAGATGAACTTTGGCGACGGTGCGGCTTTATGCGACGCGGCCTGCGCCGCCTATGGGCTGGCGCAGCTCCATGGCTACTATATCGACGCCGCGATCGCGCGCGGCAAACTGGTGTCCGTGCTGGATAAATTCAAGCCGAAAGCCGACCCGATCTGGCTGGTTTACCCGCAGACCCGCCATCTCTCACCGAAGGTACGCGCTTTCGTCGACTTCATGGCCGTTCGGTTCCGGTCGTCTCCTCCCCGCGCGAAGGCTGCCGATTAGCGCCGGACGCGCCCATTGGCGTGGCTTCCACAGAATCCTCGCTGTGCTATCGTCGGTGCCGCCGCGGCCACTGCAAGGCAATGAGAAATTATGAACCAGACCGTCCGCCCCCGCATCGTCGCTTCGGCCTGTCCGCACGATTGTCCTTCGACCTGCGCGCTTGAGGTCGAGGTTTTCGACCGGCACACGATCGGCCGCATCCGCGGCGCAGAGGACAATGCCTATACGGCCGGCGTGATTTGCGCCAAGGTCGCGCGCTACGCCGAGCGCGCGCACCATCCTGACCGGCTGATGCGTCCGCTGCGCCGCATCGGCGCCAAGGGCAGCGGCCAATTCGCCCCGATCTCGTGGGACGACGCGCTCGACCTCGTCGCCGAGCAACTTATCCGCGCGGAGCAGGCGCACGGCGCCGAGGCGGTGTGGCCTTACTACTACGCCGGCACGATGGGCTTCGTCATGCGCGACGGTATCAACCGCCTGCGCCATGCCAAAAAATATTCCGGCTTCCACTCCACCATCTGCGTCAATCCGGCCTGGACCGGCTTTATCGCCGGCACCGGCAAGCTCGCCGGCGCCGATCCGCGCGAAATGGCGAAATCCGATCTGGTCGTGATCTGGGGCACCAATGCGGTGAACACCCAGGTCAACGTGATGACCCACGCGACGCGCGCCCGCAAGGAGCGCGGCGCCAAGATCGTGGCCGTCGACATCTACATGAACGGCACCATGCGGCAGGCGGATCTGCCGGTGCTGATCCGGCCCGGCACCGACGGCGCGCTCGCCTGCGCGGTGATGCATTGCCTGTTCCGCGACAACAAGGCCGATTGGGATTATTTGGACCGCTACACCGATGCACCGCGCGAGCTCGCCGAGCATTTACGCACGCGCGGCCCCGAATGGGCGTCGCGCATCACCGGCTGCCCCACCGAAACGATCGAAGCCTTCGCCCGCCTGGTCGGCGACACCAAGCGCGCCTATTTCCGTCTCGGCTACGGCTTCTCGCGCTCGCGCAACGGCGCCGCCAACATGCATGCCGCAAGCTGCATCGCCGCGGTCACCGGCGCCTGGCGCCATGAAGGCGGCGGCGCCTTTCACCATAACGACGCGATCTTCCACCTCGACAAAAGCTTGATCGAAGGCAAGGACGCCGCCGATCCCTCGATCCGCATGCTCGATCAATCGCGCCTCGGCGCGATCCTGACCGGCGACAAGGAGGCATTGCGCGGCGGTCCGCCGGTCACCGCGATGCTCATCCAGAACACCAATCCGGTTGCCGTCGCCCCCGAGCAGGACGCGGTCAAGCGCGGCTTTGCCCGCGACGATTTGTTCGTGTGCGTGCACGAGCAGTTCATGACCGACACGGCCCAGCTTGCCGACCTGGTGTTGCCCGCCACCATGTTCGTCGAGCACGACGACATCTATCTGGCCGGCGGCAGCCAATATCTGTTGCTCGGACCGAAGCTGATCGATCCGCCCGGCGAATGCCGATCCAACCACGACGTGATCTGCGCGCTGGCCCGGCGGCTCGGCGCCGAGCATCCCGGCTTCGCCATGACGCCGCGCCAGTTGATCGACGCCACACTGCAAAAATCCGGCTGGGGCACGCTCGCCGAGATCGAGGCCGACCGCTGGATCGATTGCCAGCCGGATTTTGCGACCGCGCATTATCTCGACGGCTTTGCCTATCCGGACGGCAAGTTCCGCTTCAAGCCGGACTGGCCCGCCGTGCCATTCAATCGCGCGCACGCCACTGTCCGTTCTGCCATGCCGTCATTGCCCGACCACTGGGAGGTGATCGAGGAGGCGGACAGCGAGCATCCGTTCCGCTTGGCGACCTCGCCGGCGCGCGGCTTTCTCAATTCGAGCTTTACCGAAACGCCGACCTCGCTTGCCAAGGAGGGACGGCCCGAAGTGATGATCCATCCCGATGACGCGGCGCCGCTGGCGATCGCCGACGGCGACGCAGTGACGCTCGGCAACCGGCGCGGCGCGGTGCGGCTGCACGCGCGGCTGTTCGACGGGGTACGCCGCGGCGTGCTGATCGCCGAATCGTTGTGGCCCAATAAGGCCTACGCCGACGGCCGCGGCATCAACACGCTGACCGGCGCCGATCCGATCGCGCCGTTCGGCGGTGCCGCCTTCCATGACAACAAGGTGTGGCTGCGGAAGCTCGCGAACTGACGTCTTTTGGATCGAGCCGAAATTCCCGCGCCCGGTCTTAGTCTAGCGATGGCCGCTCGTCGCCAGCGTCAAATCGATCCAGGCGCCGATGGTCCGCAACGCCAGCGGCAGATTGCCGATCTGGCAGTGGTTCTGCGCCTGATCGGCCCGCGTGAACACGCGGGTCGTCACCGAGCGCGCGCCGGTCAGCCAGCGCGCCTGATCGTAGAGCTGGTGCAGCGGCACGTAGTGATCTTCCGCGCCGGCGCACAGCAGCACATCCTGGGTCAGTCGCGCCGACACGTCGCCGGTCCGGTATTGCGCGGCGGCGGCGAGCGCCGCGTGCGGCGTCTTCACTCCGAAAACGTGCATCGCTTGCGTCATCCCCCACTCGACAACCGGCTGCCGGCGCGCCGCCGCCGCGATCGCTGCATCGAGCACTGGGCCGGCTCCAGCCCGCAATAGGCCGCGCACGAGAAGCCGGGCCGGACCCGGTGTTTGCCGCAACAGGCATTCGAGGAAATCGGTGAGTATGTCGAGTGCCACCACCCGCGCGACGCGCGGTTCATAAGCCGCGGCACGAACGACCAGGCAGCCGCCGAGCGAGATGCCGAGCAGCGTGACATTGCTCAGTTGCAGATGGTCGAGCACCGCGGCCACCGGCAGATGCCAATCCGGCGTCATGGGCACGCCCAGGTTTTCGATCACCGACCCTTGTCCGGGCCCCTCGAACGCCACAACGTCGAAGCCGGCGTCACGCAGCGCCAACAGCGTCGGAATGAACTCCTCGATGTAGCTGTCGAACCCGCCGAACAGCACGATGGTGTCGCGCGGCCGCGGTGCCGTGAAGCGATAGCCCGGCAGGGCAACGCCGGCATAAGGCACCTGAATCGTCTGCGCCGCCGTGACGCCAAATCCTTCGCGCATCAGGCCGATGAAGCGCTCCCGGCAGCCGGGCCGGCGCGGATCGCTCGGCGGCATGAAAAACTCGGCGCAGCGCGTGTGATACGCCGCATCGAGCCGGCGACCGTCGGCCAACGCCCGCTCGGCAAGCCCGAGGAAGGCCGCGATCCAGGCCGGATAGGTGGTGAGTCGCGGCGCCACGTCGCGCATATCCGCGAGCAGCGTCTCGGCATCGTAGCCGAGCCAACGGTTGAGCTGGAAATTCAGACTGATGTCGGGATTGAGATCATGATAGCCGACGTGAAGCGCAGGCATTGACATGGCGCTCTCCGGAATTTGTCAGCGACGGTCAACCGCGCGGCGCGGGGGCGCATTGACCAGGATCAACGGTGAAGCCCGCCGCGGCGGTGCGCGTTTCGCATCTTTTTAAGGAAACAGCCGGTCAAACCGACGTCTAGTGCACGCGCACCGGGATGATTTCGACCGACAGCTGCACTTCGTCGCCGAGCCCGTAATAATAATAAGCCGGTTGCGAGACCAAGCGTAACAACAGGAACAGCCGAAAACGCAGACGCTTGAGCAAGCCCATCTTGCGCGAAGGCAGCAGGTTTTCCTGCGAGGCATGCACGATCCAGCGGCGGCGATCGGTCGGCAGATCGATTTCTTTGTGCCGCGCCATCTCTTCCAGCAACCGCTCCACATTCGGCTCCTCCATGAAGCCGAAGCTCACCTGCACGGCGATGATGCCGCCTCTTTGGTGGTCGCGGTCGAAGACGGTGACACGATAACGATTATCCCTGATGTAGGGGACCTTGCGGTGGGCGACTTCGACGAGAATCAGGTTCCGCGGCAGGATGCCGTGTCGCTCCCATAGCATTTGGATGATCGCTGGAGCCCGATCGGTTGGCAACTGCAGCGGGCTTGCCGCCATGATGACGGCATTCCGCTCCATGAAAACTTTGCAGCCACGATGGAGCTCGACCAGTTCCGCCATCGTCATTGTCGACTTCGCGGAATAGGCCGCAAACGTTGCCTTGCGGCCCCATCGCCAGGTCGTCATCACCAGAAACAAGGCGGCGCCGACCGAAAGCGGAACGAACCCGCCCTCCAGGAACTTGAGCATGCACGCGACGAGGAAGGCGAGGTTGACCGCCAGCAGCGCGCCCCACACCAGGCCGGTTTTGGCTGGTCCCCATCTCCAGTAGAGCCGGGCGATTGGAACCATCGCCAGCGAGGTGATGACCATGACGCCGGACACGGCCAGCCCATAGGCCGCCGCCAGCGCCGAGCTCGAGCCGAACGTTACGACGAGCAGGATGCAGCCGACAAAAAGCGACCAATTGATAAAGGGGATGTAGATCTGACCGGCATGCGCCTGATGGGTGTGCAGGAGATTGAGCCGCGGAAAAAGACCCAATCGGATCGCTTGTGACGCCAGCGAAAAGGCCGCCGAAATCAGCGCCTGCGACGCGATCACCGTGGCGACTGTCGCCAGCACGACCATCGGAAAAAGCATCGACGACGGCACCAGGCTGTAAAACAGCTTGCCACCGGCGACCGGGGCGCCGGTCAGAAGATAGGCGCCTTGGCCGAGATAGTTGAGGACGAGCGCGGGAAAGACGACGGCAAACCAGCTCGCGCGGATCGGCGGCGCGCCGAAATGTCCGACATCGGCATACATCGCTTCGCCGCCGGTGATGACCAGCATCAAGGCGCTCAAGATGAGGAGCGCATCGAATAAGCTGGCGTGCCGGAGAAACTCCAGGCCGTAAATTGGGTTGAACGCCGCAAGAATTGCCGGGTGATGCCCGATCTGCCAAGCGCCGAGGCCGGCGATGACCACAAACCAGACCAGCAGAATGGGACCGAAGACGACGCCTATACCCGATGTGCCCTTGAACTGGATCGCGAACAGGGCGGTCAGGAGTCCGATGGTGATCGGTACGACGATCTCCGCCAAGGCCGGAGTCGCCACTTGCAGTCCTTCCACGGCGGAGACAACGCTGATCGCCGGGGTGATCATTCCATCGCCGAACAGCAATCCCGCTCCCAGCATCAGCGCCCACAGCAGCAGCCTCATACCGCGCTTCTTGTGTTCATGCAGCAGGCCGTAGAGCGCGAATAGGCCGCCCTCGCCGTCGTTCTGCGCGCGCAAGACTAAAATGGCGTATTTTATCGCGACGATGACGGTGATCGTCCAGATTACCAGCGAGACGCCGCCGAGCACCTCGGCGGGCGTCTGCGCGGCGCCGGTACGGCCGAGGAATAATGCGTCCATGGCGTAGAGCGGCGACGTTCCGATATCGCCGTAGACGATGCCCAACGCGCCGATGGTCAGCGCCGCGAAGCCTCCGCGCGGCGCATGCGAGGGCGCGACGCGCAGCGGCAAGGCTGCGGGTGCGCCTTTGCGGTACCGGCTTGAACCTTTCATGAAGTAAGGACCGGGCTGCGGATCGGATGTCGCATCCTTTATGCCGTCCTTATGGGAGTAGAGCAGTTCGGCCTCTTGAATTCATACATGCCGGTGGCGAATTTGCGCATGGATAAAGCAGCGCGCCCCGGATCGAATTGCCTTGATGCAGATCAACACCGTCAATTGAATCAACGCTCCCCCCTCGGACGTTCTCGAGCCCAAAGTCCCACTGCTCTGCACAGACAAGGTCGATCCGGCGGATGCAGCCTAGTACCCGGAATCATTGATGCGCGAAACGTGGTTTGAGGCGTTTTTGATGGACCTCTGACTTGGTCCAGGCAAACGGGGTGGCATTGGTGTTGTAGGCCTTGATGAAGGCATCGATGT
>Ga0187876_1003379_pt1 | contig 10925 bp, 10 predicted proteins | sample June2016WEW_17_4_FD_133000 | JGI IMG/M metagenome (GOLD analysis project Ga0187876, IMG submission 133000) | Peatland microbial communities from SPRUCE experiment site at the Marcell Experimental Forest, Minnesota, USA - June2016WEW_17_40 | ecosystem: Environmental > Terrestrial > Soil >... | reverse complement strand
TGTCACACCGCTGTCACAGCGAGTGGGCGGATAATGGCGACCTTTCGACGGCGGGGAACAAAGTGGCAAGCTCAGATTCGGCTCCATGGTCATGCGGCGACGAGTCGGACCTTCACCACAAAGAGAGACGCCGAAGTTTGGGCGCGTCAGATTGAAGCATCTATCGAACGGGGAGACCTTCCCGGCTCACAGGCCGAGTTAAAGACGGTCACGCTCATACAGATGCTAGAGCGATACGAGGCGACGGTTACGCCGCTAAAGAAGGGCGAGGCGTCGGAACGATACCGCCTACGAGCCATTCAAAACCATCCAATTGCTCGCCTCTCACTCGACAAGCTCACCCCGGCTATGGTGACGATCTATCGGGACGATCGGCTACGATCCGTCTCGCCGTCTTCGGTCCGGCGGGAACTCGCCATGCTCCAACATTGTCTGGAGGTCGCGAAGAACGAATGGGGCGTGGCGCTCCAACAGAACCCCGTGTCGAAGATCAAGAAGCCCGCTCAAGGCAAGGCGAGGGAGCGCAGGGTCACCGTCGAAGAGCTGGAGCGGCTCCGAACCGCTCTCGCCAAGTGCCGCAATGGTCTCCTCTCCAACATCGTCATGTTCGCGATCCATACCGGGATGCGGAGGGGCGAAATCCTATCGATTCGCTGGAGCGACATAAACTTCGACGCCAGCACCGTCCATTTGGCCGACACCAAGAACGGCGAGGCCAGAACCGTTCCGTTAAGCTCATCGGCGCTCGCCGCTCTACCCGCGACGGATAACCGCGTAACGGATGAACGGGTGTTCCCGTTATCGCCCAACGCGGTCCGCCTTGCATGGGAGCGGCTTAAACGCCGGGCCGGGATCAACGACCTACATTTTCACGACCTCCGCCATGAGGCGATCAGCCGATTCTTTGAACTTGGCCTCTCGATACCGGAGGTGGCGCTGATCAGCGGTCATCGGGATTTCAAGATGCTCTTCCGCTACACCCACTTACGGCCCGCCGACGTGGCGAAAAAACTCGGATGAGAATCGGGATGGGCGCGATGCTCCATCCCCCCTGAAATCACTGTTCGGCTTCCCACCGCTCCGGCTCTTGGCGAGCCGTCGCGGTGGAGGGACAGGACGCGGAACATTTCTAGCGGCCCATATGGACAAGATGTCCACCCTTCCGGGAATCGTCGGGAGCGGACAAAAGGACGGACGGACACACCCCCTAGGGGGTGTCCTTGTCCATGTCCTGTCCATCGTCCGAGTCCTCCATGAATCTGGTTTCTCTTTTTTTCAATCTCATGGGCCGCCAGAATGTTTCCGCGCGATGGCCACGGAACCATGAAACACCCGGCCATGGTTCGTAGGAGCACGAACGCGGCAAGCCGGACCCCGTTTAAGGGGGCCGGCGTCGCCGCGACGGATCATTCGAAAAGTTCACCGCTCTCATCCACCGGCGTTGGTTCACAAACCCAATCCTCGCCGTCCTTCGACTTGATCACGATCACCGACTGTTCGACCAATAGATCGAGAGCGCGTTTGAAAGCTTTGCGGTTGGCGTCATCGGTTTTACCGCCGTAGCAGCCATCGAATCTATCACGTAGGAGCGCCTTCAGCGCCCCCCGGTATTGGCCGTCGTCGAACTCGATCACTCGCCCCGATTTAACGGCGTCGGCGAACGCCTGCTTCAAGGCGGTGGATCCCTTGCTTTCAGGCGTCGTCTTGCCGTCATTGACCTCCTCGTTATGGCTTGTGTCCAGACGCGGCTCGACGAAGGCGCATGTCTTTTCCTCCCCATGCTCGTCCGCGTCGATAATCACACCGACCAAATCGAAGTCGCACGACGATCCAGCTTCACCGCCGCGTGATTTTGTCGTCCTGAGCCAGCGGCGTCCTCCAGCTTTGTCGCCGTCTCGATAAACAGAGACGATGAAGTCAGCGGCCGCGGTGAACGCATATGATCCTGCTGGCCCGCGCGACTTATCTTTGCCGTGATGGTGCACGCCAATCGTCACCGCCCCAGTGGCCTGAGTGATTTTGCTCAAGACGGCCATCGCCCTTTGCGCCTGTGCTGGATTGTTCCAGTCGTCGATAGGAACCCCGGCCAGCATCGTGTCGATGACGATAAGACGCAAGGGAAGGCCAAGCCTTTCCTGCATTTCGGCGTCGGCGGCGAGAATCGTTCCGATCACTTCATCGAGGTGATCGTCATCGTTGAGATTCCGGATGTTGCCCAGCACCGCAATTGGCCAATCCGCGAGATTCATCTCCCGGCCTCTTCCCGCATCGCTCTTGAGATGCGGGCTGATCGAACCGGAAAACTCCGCCTTGAGCCGGTCGTGGATGGAGAAGGAACCCTCGGCGCACACATAAACCGTCCCGCCCCGCGCATTGATCTTTTTGCCGAAGAAGGGCTTGCCAACAGCAAGCGACCCGGCGAGATGGAGGGCGACGAAGGTTTTTCCAGCTCCGCTTTCACCGACAATCAAGCCGGTGGTGTGCTCCGGGATCATATCGTCGATAAGCCATTTGGCGACTGGCCAATGCTTGCTCCTTCCCGGCCATAGGACGGTGATCCCTTTTGGTGAAGCGGCGACGGCTTGCTTGACGCGCGGTCCGAGCGGGGGATGAGGTTTTTCGGCACCGGCACGCAATCCCGATTCTATAGTTTTATAGACAGCCGCCAGCCCGTCCTCGGCCACCAAACCGCATGTTTTTGCTGCTTTGCCGAGGCGTTCACTCACCGTGGTTTTGTCGATCCAGCCTGGGGCGATGAGGCGTCCCAAACGAAAGGCGACCGCGTTCAGAGTTTCATTGCGTTTCCCTTTGACGGAGCTTTCAACTTCCTCCATACATCCATACAAGGTCGCCCTTGCATATGCCTTTTCCCGCATCGTTGGGGCATGTCGCGGTCCACGATCCTGTGCTTTTGGCGGCGATGCTGATGGCCGCTTTGTTCGAATGACGCGCTCCAAAAACTCCGGTAGGACAGGGATTGATCGATTCTTGAACGCTTCGGCGAGATCGGGGCTTCCTTGTTCGGATTCATAAGCGACGCCATCCGGCCTGACCGCGCCCACGGCGATGACGAATCCGCCATTTCCACGAACGTCGATCCCGTCTGGAAGATCACCTCTACTATTACCCAACGGCTCGCCGCTCTCGGGTTGGCGGAAGATATAGTGCTTTCCGCCGCCCGCCGTGTTGATGATGGGAACGACGGGCAAATCATGACCCTCGATGAGCTTGGCGAAATTAGCGACGCCATCGATATCGCCATGGCGATCTGGATCGACGACGACGAGATTCGCCTTGCCCAAGGCGATGGCCGGCGCTGCGTCCGTGAATTTCGACCACCATTTCCCGATGATGGTTGGATCAGTGGTCCCGGCTTGTTGCCACGCTTCGAAGCATGGCTTTTTCCGCCACGACGCGGATTTCTCATCGTAGGAAATGGTCGCCGGAAAGACCGGGATACCCGCCTCCGCGAGACGGAGGGCCGCCGTGAAGTTTGCTTGCTGACGCGACGGCGGAGGGGCCGGACACTGTGCGTTCCCGGCTTCTTGGGGCGATACCGCCGGCTGATCATAGAGCGTTTCGGGGGTAAACGCCTCGTTGTTTGATTTGTTTTCCATAAGTAAGTCCATGTATATGAGCCGGAATCTCCGCCTCTTCGGCAGGCTACACATTCTAGCCACCGCTCCTAACGGGATAGATTGAACGCCGAGGCCGCCACGGCAAGTGCTAAGCTCCAAAAAAAGCCGACGTTGCGGCTTTTTTACGAAATTGACTGGGTATTTGTTCTAACGTTGTATTGTATTAGCATTGATACTAGCTTATAGCATAGTATAACAAGACAACTTATCGAATTGTGTATTCAGTTATCTATAACTTACGATCTAAAAGCACATCAAAAATTCCATATGGAGTCGTATACAAATTTATGTCCAAACTCATATCCAAACTCATATCTGATGTTCAACCTAAAATTATTTCCTATTCTCCTTTCTATTCTCCTTTCTATTTTCTATTTTTAACTTCCAACGGCGAGCTTATCGATAGGGCAGACTGTCGGCCCTAAGCCACGACGAAAAAAAGGCTCGCACCAATTGGGGGACGAGCCTGAAGTTAGAGAATGAAGCTCCCCCGTCGCGGCGAAAGTCAAATTCAAGCTTATGGTCAAAAGCCGGCGCGGCAAATTAGGGCAAACCCTAATCCGTCGGCGAGAACGTCAGAATTCTGCGGGGCCAATGGGCCTACATCATCTCAATCGCTGACGGAGACTTAATTAACTCCGAAAATGATCCGGCCCCTTCCACCGCCAAGGGCGAGGTAGCGGGGCTCGTAGCTCGCTGAAATGTTAGAGGTGGGCTTTTCATACCGCCGGATCACCGTTTCCCCCTTCCACGCCCTTCGGCCTGCATTTGGACGTGGCCGTCGCGAGCTTTAGACTTATGATACGAATTGGATTGTTTTTTACCCCCAACTCGTGACACGAAATGGATATCGGCGCTCCCATTCGCGCCGAACGGAAGGCCAAAGATTTCGTTCCGAAGCGGAAGCTTGATTGGACGCCGAGTCCATGGGGGCGAAATCGCTCGGCTGGCCGAAATAATTCACTCCGGATCGTAACTCGGGATCACGCTCCCACCTTTCACCGCCAAAGGCGGAGATTTGGGCCATTCCCGGCTTGTCGAATAATCTTGGTGGGTTCAAACCTCGGGATCGGCGTCAACCCTTTCGGTCGCCTTCGGTGTAGATTTGGCGATGCCCGGTTGCTCAAGCCCGGGATCGTGAACCCGCACGGCCCCCCCCCCCCCCATTTCAACCGCCAAAGGCTTAGATTCGGGATCGTGGCTCGCGGAAATGATCGAGGCGGGTTCGAGAACCTCGGGATCGCCTTCTCCCCTTTCAACACCAGATACCCGCAAACGGACAAATGACGGCGACCAAGGCAAAGAGAAAGTCCCCCGGCGGGATCGCCACAAATGACCTCGTAATGAGCGCCTACGCCGGCACCAGTGACAAGGTGTTTCCGGTCGTGATTTCTCTTTATGTCGATCCCGGAAGCGTCGTGGCGGATGTCACCTATGGAAAAGGCGTATTTTGGAAACTGATCCCTCCCGGCTTGTATGATTTAAAGGCGACCGATCTTTCCACGGGCGTTGATTGCAGAAAGCTACCTTACGCGGACGGCTCACTTGATTGTGTCGTCTTTGATCCTCCGTTTATGCACTCCCCCGAAGGGTCAGCCCACGCCGGCCATCAGCTTTTCGAAAATAACTATAGAAACAATGAAGCCTCATCCGATAAAAACGACCATGGGGCGTTGCTTGACTTATATTTTGCAGGCGCAAATGAAGCTTTCCGAGTGCTCAAAAAGGGTGGAGTTTATATCATAACATGTCAGGATGAGGTATGCTCTAACACTCAAACTCTCACCCACGTTGACGTTGTAAATGAGCTTGCTAGGAAACAATTCGTGATCGAAGACCTATTTGTGGTGATAAGAAATGCAAAGCCGGGCGTTAGTCGAGTGTTAGAGCAATTACATGCTCGGAAAAGACATAGTTATTTCTTGGTATTTCTAAAGCAAAAACGCAAAAAGCGGTTAATTGGTATCAGCGGGAAAGAGGTAACTCTCACAACTAAACCACCGGGGCCACAAAATAGCCTATCTAGGGCGCGGCCTCGGGATCGTGATACGTTTTCGATAAACTTTTTTCCAAGATTCGTGACAAAGCTCAACGTCGGTTCGCTTCTACGCGCCGAACGAAAGTCGAAGGGCAAATCCCTACGCGAAGTCGCCGACGCTCTCGCCATCAGCCCGAACACCGTTTGGGAACTGGAAAAGCTAAATCGTGGATCGATGGTGGGTCTCGAACGGATTAGCCAATTTCTCGGGCTTGAATGGGTCGGGTTAGCTCCCGGCCAAACATTTGGAACTCGTATTCGTGCCGAAAGGTTGAAACGGGGATGGACGCAAGAAGGGTTGGCCAACAAGGCCGGGATTTCCCGACCCGCGATGATCCGCGTTGAGTCAGATAGAGGCCATATTTCAAGTCTTTGTGCGGTTCTCGATGTGATTGCCCCGGACATCCGTCCACGGAAGCCCGTTATCCGGCAACCCCTAAATTTGCGGGATATTTGCCTGACTCCGCCAGATTTCGTTGAACAGGTCGTGTCGGTCCTCGGCGAGATTGACCTCGATCCATGCGGTCATGAGAACTCATTTGTCCCCGCCACGAGGCAATTTTTTCAACAGGACGATGGCTTGTTGCAGGAATGGAAGGCGAAAACCGTATTTTGCAATCCACCGTATTCTCTCGCCGCAAAATTCTTAGGGAAGGCTCATGCCGAGTGGATAGCGGGTTCGGCGAAATGCGTCGTCCTCCTGATTACGTTACGGGCTTGCTCAAGAATTTTTCACGAAATCGCGGGCGACGCGGACATCATTTTCTTGAAGAACCGTCTGCGTTTTTGGTCGGATCAGCAAACGCCACTGCCCGAAAGGGCTCCGTTTTCGAGCATGGTGCTGATCCTTGGCGGCGACGAAAGGGTGATCGGGAGAGCGAGGGCGACTTGGGGCGGTGTTTTTGTTCCGAGACGAACTTAGCTTTAGCCACTGCCTCGTCTTTCGGAAAATGTGGGCGATAGACGATTCGCGACAAAACGATACGCACAGGTCCACGCCAAGACTGGCAAATTTGCCGAGCGTTAGAGTTCCGAGGTTTCCGCGATCTTGCCCCTATCCGAGCGAACAAAGGCCAACGGTGAGTTTTTCGTGTGAGGGTGATTATGGGGAGGGGGCTTTTGGAAAAGTCCGTGTAAGGGCCTCGTAGGCATTCCAGCGTCAAGATAAGAGGCTAAGCTTCACGCCCAGTTCGTCAAAAGCCTGCTCTTCCCTGTTTGTCCCGCTTGCCGTCGAATACACGGTCACAGTGCCAGGAGAACCCATTTTCCGAAATTCGTCGATGAACGCGCATACCTTATCAAGGTCAGTGAAGACCATGGGCGTTTTTGGCTTGCCGCCGACTGGATAAATCTGGACGAACCAGCTTTTGCTTGGAATTTCTCTAACTCAACTCGCTCGTCAACGATATTTATCGCGGGGATAGTTGAAATCGAGCTATGCTGTTTGGGTTTTATTTGTTGAAGTCGGGCGCATATGCTTGGGCTAAACCCGCTTCTTTCGCCGTTAAGGTTCTCGAAAATACGGTCACGGAGGTAAACGAAGCCGCGATTACGGCGACAGCGATCCACGCATTCCGAATACGTATTTTTCCCAATGTGCCGCTTCAGTTTCCGGCCTAAATCTGATCCATACCCCATTGCTTCCTCGGTGGCATCATTGCTGTCCTGACTGGCCCGAATCTCGCGGTTCGGGCCATTTTCCCGGTTAGCCGCTTTTGGTCGTGACCGTCGCGAATTTTGACAGCGAAGCCGGGGGGCAGTGGGCCAGTTTGAATGTGGCACGGTGATTTTGCCCTAGCGGCGTCGCCGTCGTCACGCCATAGTATGAACATGGCCGAACCTGACCGATTCACATTCCAGATTCTACCGGACCTCTTGGCGGTCCGTCGATTCCGATGGACCGTTTGCGAGGGTGAACAAATTCACCTCCGCTCTCCACATTCTTACGAGACGCGCCGTGAGGCCGAGATTGAAGGAGGTAAGGCGGTGTTGAGGTTTGCCAAAGCGAGGCCCAACCACAAATGATCGAAAAGCGCCCTAAGCGCCCCCGTGACCTGAACCAATGGGCAAATCGCGTGCTCGATATCGCCACGGGCGAAGTCGAGGACCGTGCGCCTACGCCAGAAGAGCGCGGAGTTCATCCTATTGCGTCCGCTATGGCACAATACATTCCAGTTCAGCCAACGTCTCGACAGGCTGACAAATCCACCCTCTTATGCCGTCGCCACCCTCGCCGCTTTTATAACGCGATAAGCCACTGGCGACTCCTATTCCAAGGCGGGGAACGTTGCTCTCGTGGGACGTTACCGCCATACAAGCAACACCGACAAATTTGCTGGTCATCATCAAGCAATTCGAGACCGCCACACCCTCGGACATATCCGAGCGAGCAAAGGCCACGGGTAGGCTTTTGGGTGAACCTGGAGTTGGGTGCCGTCAGTTTGGAAAAACTCGTGTGCGGGCTTCCTACGCGATCCTAATGCCGAACCTTGCGCCACTTGGGCTGTCGCCGAATGAGATCGCGACCGAGCTGTTCGTGGTGATTGGAAGACCGTTATGGTGCCGATGGGCGCGGTCCGACGATTCGCTGAACAAGGTCAAATGGCGGCTGTGAAATAGCGTGATGCGAAATCACATCGTTACCTTTCTGCTGTTCCGCGGCTTTACCCCCGCCGCTCTTGCCCTATCTCCAATTAACTTGAACAATTAAACCATTGACCGTCCGGGAAATCGGGGTTCGGGAGTATGCCAAAACAAACCAATGCCGTGGATGAGCAGCAATTTTTGACGGAGCTGACCAAACTCGAGGGTAGTACCCGAAACGTGGTGCTCCGTGAGGCTTTGAAGTGGGGCGAGCCCCATTATCGTCATGTCCGACAGAGACTAATCGACGACGAGCTTGTCGAAATCAGGCCCGGGGGGCCCGGTGGCTATGTTTGTCTCAAAGACAAAGCGTCCGACAAACAAAAACCCCCTACCGGCCCCATTAAAAGCGTGAGCTCAGATCAGAGAGAAAATACCGAGGCGTCTCAAAAAGTAGGGCCCCTTCGTTTTGAAGCAGTCTACTCCGCAAACACTTCTGTCGAGGTAGTTCTCAATAACTTGCGTGACGGCGGTCTGATGATTCCGAATTATCAGGGGGTAGCGATCAATGGAATAAAGAAACGAAATCGTTATTTATTGAATCCGTAATTAACAACTTGCCTATTCCTGCATTTTTCTTTGAGAGTTATTGGGAAGACGGCGAGGAGAAAAGTGATGTGGTCGATGGACAGCAGCGACTTAATACACTAAGGGACTTCCACAATAATACGTTTGAATTGGTCGCAAAAGAAACGGTATCATACATGTCACCAAATTGTGATGACTATGCTGGTAAAGACTTCGCTCATTTGCCGCACGTGTATCAGCAGGCCTTTATGAAATATAACATCGTAATTATTAATTTAAGAGACTTGAAGGATATGCGCTACGAGGTATTTAGGCGGATAAACCAAGGCGGGGTACCGCTTAGTGGTCAAGACATTCGACTTGCATATCATGGAAGAGAGTCGCCTTCGGTTTTCTTCATCCGTTTGGTTGGCGTCTACGATAAAGACCGCGAAGCAGCGGGCGCATTTCTAAAAACCGCGAGGAGGGATTTTGGCGTTGAGTATCCTTGGGATGACGAGGATGCGTATCATACGTGGCACGACATGTGGTCGGGCAAGGATATCGCACGAGGTCAAGCAGCTTCTGAGATGTTTCTCTGGAGTCTCGTGACGGCCCAACACGACGAGATGGACGATATCTTGAATAATGAAGATGCACTGAGCAAGTTGAAGATTCGATTTAATAGGGGGATCGATGACGTACTAGATATATATTGTGCACAGGTTCAATGGCAAGACAACAACAATGTAACGGCCCCGGCATTGATGAGCTTTGAGAAAATGAGAGACGCTTACTTTCCGCATTTTCAGGCCTTTACATACTGTTTGTGGCAAAATGGCCCGCGGTTAAATATCCAAAAACACCGAACGGCGGCTACTGTAATCGGAGCGGCTTATCGAGAGGGAATTTCTCCCGAAAAGATCACAAAGAAGCATAAATGGGGTGAGGTCGTTGAATTTATTAGGCACGCATCGGACCTCGATGGCTTCTGCAAAAAGAAGTATCATGTGGATTGGCCCGTAAGCAAAGGGCGTTGGGACGGGCACACCGGGTATCACGTTCAAATGGATGCCGCTTGCCGGATAATTAAAAAGATTGTTCCATGAAGGGGCCGATTCCGGATTATTTGGAATCCGTTGATCCTGATTCCAGTAGCTTCCCAGCTAGTTGGTTTGATGCCGCGATAAGAGAATTGCGGGATGATCAATATTTTGTCCATTGCCAAATATGCGGTAAGCCATTCAAGAGTCTAGCTCAAGTACTAACGTTACAGGCGGACCACAAAACGCCACGTTGTCGTGGTGGCAAGACGACGTGGGTAAATCTTCAAATTCTGTGCGGTCCTTGTAATTTGCGCAAGCGTGATTCTATTTAACATCTAGTTTATTGAGGATTTTTCGCCTGATAACATTTGATAACTTAGTGCACGAAGCAAGATGCGACGATTGAAGGTTCGCGATTTTCGCGTCGTTGTCGGTAGAGAATATCGCAGGGGCCCTTTTCAGCTTGAGCCCCCCTTCAGGATTGCCTTCGTTTCAATCCTCCTTGCTCTCCCGTCCCCCGCCCACCATATCCTCCATCACATCAAGACGAGGAGCTGGCGCTACCTCACCAACCTGCTAATCCGAAGCAAGGTGGTTTTCCACGTAAGTGGGGATGTGGCCGTTCCAACGACGGCAACAAAACGGACCCTCGCCAGCCTTCCGCGTCGATAGAGGAGGCTCGCCATGCTCGATCATTATCCGATTCACGAACTTATCGAGAACCGGCAAAAACAACTCGGGTTGGGCCGGAATGAACTGGGGCGGCGTTGCGGGTTCAAGAATCTCGCCAAGGCCCTCCGACGGATTGACGGTGTTTGTCATGGCGACCTTGATTCACCGGGAGCCAAAATGGTGCTCGACAATCTCGCCGGCGCGTTGGAGGTGGACAAGAATGTGGTTGAGGAAGCCATCGCCGCCACCGCCCAAGTGATCGCCGACGCCAACCGTCTAGCCGAAGAGCAGCGTGATGCGGCTTGGCGTAAATCGTTCAAGCCTCACGCCTATCTTGTCGGTTCCCAGAACCGTCCGTCGCAAATCACCTTCTATGGAATG
>Ga0187876_1003376_pt1 | contig 10934 bp, 7 predicted proteins | sample June2016WEW_17_4_FD_133000 | JGI IMG/M metagenome (GOLD analysis project Ga0187876, IMG submission 133000) | Peatland microbial communities from SPRUCE experiment site at the Marcell Experimental Forest, Minnesota, USA - June2016WEW_17_40 | ecosystem: Environmental > Terrestrial > Soil > Wetlands... | reverse complement strand
GTAAGGTCTTCGAACCAAGGCAGCGCCGCGCCCGACCAATCCGAAACCGCCATGCGTCCCTCCACCGCGATTCACCCGGGGAGGATACCTGACGACTGTCATATCTACAACTGTAGTACTAGGGCATTGTGGACCGAGGCGGCCCGCATCGCAGAGCTTGAGGTGACCGTAGCCCTATCTTCGCCGGGCGGGAGGCTCGGAAATCACTCACGACGGCTTGGGGCGCCGAGGCCCAATTTAATCCATCGCCGAAGCCGACCAGCGCGGCCAGTAGGTATATTCCGACGCTGCTCAGCCGGCGCGATCGGATGCATCCTGCATCGTCCACGCGCATACGCCGAAGGGATGACGAACATGGGCCTGATTCTGCTTTTGATTATCCTCGTTCTCGTTTTCGGAGGAGGCGGGTTTTATCTGGGGCCGCCATTCCACCTCTTCGGCGGCGGTCTCGGCCTTTTGCTGGTGATCGTGATCATCGTTCTCCTGGTTCGTGGATGACACCGCTTGGTTTGGCGGCGTGAAACTTCTCTGATTGTCGATTTAGAATCGCGAGGCCGTCGTGCTTTCGCTCGTAATTGGAATCCTCGTTACAATCGTACTCGGGGCAATATTGTTCTGGGTCATCGACCGATTCTGTCCCGACGCGCGGCTCGCACAGCTTCTCAAGCTCCTCGTCATTTTGATCTGTCTGGGTGCGATCGTAAGCCGCTTGCTTCCTCTGCTCGGCTATCCCTCTCTTCTGTGACAACGATCGTCGTCATGAGGGGCGTCGCCGCCGCGCAGCCTCAGCGCCTGCCGCTGAGCAGCTCATTTCCCTTTGTGGCCGGACTTAAGCGGCTTTGCCGGTCTCGGCGTGAAGGCGGGCGACGGCGACGCCGGTGAGGGTCACAATGGCGCCGGTTTCGTCAGTCACGCGGATTCGGCAGCCTGCCTCGATGGTACGACCCGCGCCGGACGCCGCGCCACAGGGCGCCGACCTGGCCAGCCAGTTCCGGCTTGTCCCGGGCTCGCGCGGCGCCGCCGGCAATCGCTGCGACAAAGGTCCGCCGCCAGCGCGCGCCCAAAGGCAACAGAGGCACGGCCGCCTGAGGCGTACGCTGGCTCATCGGCCAATGCCAAAATGAGTGAATTCCGAGCCTATCGCGTCCGCGCAGCGACGATAGCCTCAGGGCTACGAAGTCGTTTTCTGTCGGCAGCCGCTCCGTCGAAGGGAGCGAACCGAAAGGTCCCCGACCATGGCATGGACACGCAGATTGCCGATATCCCTTTACCTGAATGACGGCCGCACGCTGACGACCTTGGCGCAGGCGCGCGACCTGCTTCTCGACCTTCCCCAACTCGATCAGGCGAATCCGCACTGGCAGAGCGCGGGTGAACTTCTGTTGCAAGGCGCCTATCGCGGTCGACAGACGCCAATTCTTGACGTCAGCAAGCAATTCTCGCGTGCACTACATATCGATGGGTTGCTCTAGTCCGCGAACTTTTGCCCGGGTCGCTCGCCCCGGTTACGAGCAGATTGCGGCGCGCGGCGATCCAGTCGCAGGCGGCGAGCTTGCGCCAGAGACCGGTGTCCGAAACTCTTCACCCGATCCGTCATTCAAACCAAGCAAACAGCGGGCGCCATCGTCGACGCTCCAGCGCCAAGAACGCGCGCGTCAGGTCGCTTGCGGTCGCCACGATCCGATCCGCTCGATAGCGTTTCAGAGCCCGCCGCGAGGCCGCGCTGGCACTGGGTGTGAATCGGCATGGAATAAGGGGTCAGACTCAATCTCGCTGCATGTGAAGGATGATGTCGCGCAATTTTCGAGAGGGAATCAGCGCGATGGAACGGAGATTTGGGTCGACGAGACTGGCGCCGGCGGGACTGGTCGTCGAACATGCCGAAATCGGCACGGATTGTGTATTTCTTGACGTGCGCGCCGCAGCGCTTTCGGCAACGTGTCCGTGCTGTGGGACCTGTTCCAGTCGAACCCAAAGCCGATATCTGCGACAAGCCGCCGATCTGCCGATCGCTGGCCGACGAGTTGTCCTGCGGGTGATGGTCCGTCGTTTCTGGTGCGACGCCGTTCTTTGCCGCCGCCGCGTTTTTGCTGAGCGGTTTGGCGACAATGTATTGGCCCCGTTGTCGCGAAGGACCGGACGCCTTGAGACCATCGTTCATCACTTGGGGCTGGCGCTGGGCGGCAGACCTGCCGCCGCTTTTGCCGAACGACTGATGATGCCGGTGAGCAACGACACCCTGTTGCGTGTCGTGCGCCGGCGGACTGAACAGCCGCGCAATGAACTCGCCATCATTGGCATCGACGACTTCGCATTCCGGCGCGGCCAGCGATACGGGACAATTGTTTGCGATCTCGAACGCCGCCGCCCTGTGACATTGCTGCCCGATCGCGAACAGTCGACATCGCAGGCCTGGCTCGCGAACCATCCTTCCATCGCGACAGTCGCTCGTGACCGGGGCGGCGGATATGGCGAGGCGATCGCAAAGGCGTTGCCTCATGCAGATCAGGTGGCCGACCGCTGGCACCTGATGGAAAACGCCAGCCGCGCCTTTCTCGACGCGGTCAGCAAATCCATGCGTCAGATCCGAAAAGCTGTCGGCAGTGCCATCATCGATCCGAAGCTTCTGACCTATGCCGAGCGGCTGCAGTATGAAGGATATCTGCGCCGGCATGAGACAAATGAAGCCATTCTGGAATTGTCCAAGCAGGGCGTTCCGATCAAGCAAATCGTCAAGCGCACCGGGCACAGCCGCAAGCTCGTCCGCAACGTCCTGCGAGGTCAACGCTCCGACGCATTCCGCGTCCGGCAGAGTTCGCTCGAGAACTGGCTGCCCTGGCTCGACGGCCGCTGGGAGCAAGGCGCGCGCAATGCATCGGCGCTTTGGCGCGAAATGCGCGAGAAAGGCTTTCGCGGCCAGATCGGCGTCGTCTCGGAGTGGGCGCGACGCAGACGTCTGGCCGAAAAGGCCGATCAAAGCGCACTTGCCCGCACGCCTTCGGCGCGATGCATCGCCAGGCTCATGACGCTGGCGCGTGACGACCTATCCAAATCGGACGCCGTGCTGATCGCGGCAATCGAGAGCAGTGTTCCTGACTTGGTCATCGCGCGAATGCTGATCGCCGACTTTCAGCAGATGATCCGATCAAAGGCGGCAGCCAAACTGGACGGTTGGCTTGAGGGCGCCAAGGCAAGCCTCGTCGGGTCCTTTGCGAACGGCGTCGAAAGGGACATCGCCGCAGTCCGCAATGCCATCATATCCCCATGGTCAAACGGCCAGACCGAAGGCCAGATCACCAAGCTCAAACTCATCAAGCGGCAAATGTACGGCCGCGCAAAGATCGACCTGCTCCAAGCGCGTCTCGTCGGCGCGACTTAGGTCAAAGCCGCAGCGAGAATGCGTCAGAGCCCCTTTTGGGCGCCGATCTAGGGTCCCGCTTCGGTGCCGATTGACACGCACCGTCCTGCGCCGGTTCAAAGCTCGTGAAAACCCTTGCCGATCGGGCCGTTCCACATATGATAGCGCTGCCCGAGAAAAAATGACTCACACCACAACATAGCGCCGATGCCGTGACGCGATAATGGCTCACAGCTCGAAGGCAGTCAGTGCGGCAATCGGCAAGTCCCCGAAAAGGTCGCGTGCCTTCCATACGTGATCTTGCCGCTCATCATGCACTGCAACCACCTCGCCGGTGAAGACGTTCGTCCAACGTCGACCGGCCAACGTCGGCGGACAAATGACGGCGCTGTCCGTCCAGGCGTCGCCAATCGGCATCCTCCCCTCCCCGGCGCCCAGGCTCACGACAAGTCGAGGCGCCACGACCGCGATTGCCGCCTCGTCCCTGGTGCGCGTGAAGGCGAGCAAGTTCTCGGCCCGCTCGCCTGTTGCGTCCAATGCCGTGTACGCGCCGTCGCTAAATAGCAAGGGGCGGCGACGACGCTCCGCAAGCAACTCTGCGGTGGTGAACAGTTTGATATTCCCGTCATGCCAGGTCCGGAGCATCGCTGCGATTCCAGCCCGCCTCGCAGCGGGCGGCCTTCGCATCATATCGAGGGCCGCAGAACGTCGCGTGAAATCAACCGGACGCCGGTTGTCGGGATCGACGAGGTTGAGATCCCATAATTCGCATCCCTGATAGATGTCCGGGATGCCGGGGATGGTGAGCTTGAGCACCGCTTGAGCCAGCGAGTTGACCATCCCCGGCAATGCGACGCGCGTTGCGAAAGCCTGAAGATCGATCACGAATGAGTAAGAATGGTCCCGATCGAGAATCCTGCGCACGAAATTCGACAGTGCGGTTTCATATTCCGTATTGGGCGTCGCCCAGCTAGAACTCTGCTTCCCCTCGCGCGCTGCCTTGATCATGTATGCGTTGACACGCTCGCGGAATCCCTCCAGCGCCGATGCTGCGGGTTCATCGGGGGCCAAGAGCTCTATCGGCCATGCCCCAACCAAGGTTTGGTAGAGAAGATATTCGTCGTCGGGCGACGGCGCCGGTACGCCGCCCACTTCGGACTTGGCTCGCCGATTGAGAGCGCTCCACCGACGCAGCCGCCGATCCCATTCCTCAGGGAACTCTGTGAGCGCGTTGATCCGCGCACGCACGTCCTCGCCGCGCTTGGTGTCGTGCGTCGCCGTCGCCACCATGGTGTGCGGCCAAAGCTTTGCGCGTTCCTCATTGAGGCGATGGAAGGCCGTGATCGTCGTGCCGAATCGGCGGGGATCACCGCCGACCTCATTGAGCGATAGAAGCCGCGTGTAGCGATAGAAGGCGGTATCCTCCAATGCCTTGGCGGTGACCGGACCGGTGAATTGCTGGAATTTCATGGCGAAGCCCATGACGGCTCGGCGATTGAACGCTCGCTGGCGCTTGCGCACGATATCCGTCGTCAGCGCGCCGTGTATGAAATCAAAAATTGTTGTCTCGAGATTCGTGTTGCGCTTGCGCGCGAGCGCCACGGCGCAGTCGATATCGCGTCGATCTTCCAAGCTCGGCCCACGCTCGGCTATGTAGGTGCGATAGACGGGGAAACAGGCGGCAACCTCCCGGATCGCCGCCTTCAAGCCTGCCAAGGTGAAATCCCGTGTGTTCCAGTTCTCTTCCGAGATGCGATCAAGCTCGACGGCGAGCATCTCCAGCTCGCTCGCGACCGCGGTATCCATGATGTGTTTCTTGCACTCGTAGAGAACCGTGTCGAAATCGAGATGTCGGCCGATGAAGCGTCGATAGACACGGTCGATTGCCCGCTCGGCGCGCCCGTCGACAAAAACCCCATTGATGAGATTGAGCGCGTCGTAACCGGTGCTGCCGGCGACGGGCCAGTCGCGGCGCAGCGGCTCGTGCTGGGCGAGGATTTTTTCGACCACCACATAGGGTCTCGCGTCGCGGCCCGAGTCATCGGCGATTCGCGCCTGCAGCCGCTCGTAGTACTGCAGGGGGTCGAACAGGCCGTCGACGTGATCGATCCTGATCCCGTCGATCTTGCCTTCGGCAAGGAGACGCAACACCAGCCGGTGCGCGGCTTCGAACACGTCGGCCTGCTCGATGCGAATGCCGGCAAGCTCGCTAATGTCGAAAAAGCGTCGATAGTTGATCTCATCGGCTGCAACGCGCGAGCAGGCGAGCCGGTAATGTTGTCGTTCCAGCAGCCGGTGCAGCGGCAAAAAGCTGGCCGGATCGCCCTTTACGCCGCGTAGATTTTGGATCGCCCGGTCAACGCCGGCGCGCAGTTCGAGATCGCTCGCCGCCAATCGCGCGAGCTCGCGCTTGAGCGCTCCGGCGCGGGCGCGCATTGCTGCGCGAGCTCGTCCGGGCGCCGACGCCGGCTTGAGCTTGCGGAACGTAGCCGCCAGAGCGTCGAGCGTTTTGCCGCCGCCGTTCGGCGCCGCCGCAAGAACCATCGCATAGGTGTGCGGCGCCAGGGGAAACCTGTGCTCGTGGCGCCAGACGCTGAAGCTGCCCTCGCGCTCATTGAAGCAGGGGACGAGTTCGCCCGCTTCGAGCACGGCCCCATAGTGATCGCTGAGAAAGGGCAGCAGCACCTTGCCGCGCAAATCCGGCTTTGGCGCGTTCCAGCAGATGTCGAAAAAGTCGGCATAGGGCGAGGCTTGGCCCCACTCCAGAACGTCGAGCCACCAGACGTTGTCGCCTCCTCCGACGCCCATGTGATTCGGCACGATGTCCAGGATCTGCCCCATGCCGTTGCGTGCGAGCGCGGCGACCATTGCATCGAAATCGGCCTCGCTGCCGACTTCCGGATTGAGCGCGTTGTAGTCCGTGATGTCATAGCCGTGCCTGCTTCCTGCCCGCGCCTTGAGGTACGGCGAAGCGTAGATGTGGCTCACTCCGAGCGCATGCAGATAGGGGACGAGTTGTTCGGCGTCGCGAAAGGTAAAGTCGCGGCTGAACTGCAACCGGTAAGTTGCGCAAGGGGGCAAGGGAGCGGACATCAGCCGCCGTCCGCCTGCGGGCCGATGATGAGCCCAACCGTGCAGGCGACTGGCGACCAAAGACGGAAGCAGGCGTCGCCCAATTTGCGGATCGCGGCATCGAACGGCATGCGATGGCGCCGGCGCAGCGGCATTTACTTCATCCCTTGGGGGGCCTTTGACTTTTGGCGGGAGAGAAGCAGGAACGAGCGCGGCGTTACAATATACGTATCGCCCGGCTTCAATTGCCGACCGCCGCCAACGAGGCCATCCGCCACAGATGTATCGAACGCCAATTCCCATACCACCGAAGTGTCAAGGCTCGGCATTCGACAAGGGATCGGCTCATGGTGAGCATTCATGATCACAAGAAACGTGTCGTCGGTTTCCGGCTCGCCGGCGGCGGTCAGGTGATACCGGCCGGCCTCGCCACTGAGCATGAAACTGAGAAAATGCGCGGATGGGCGTTCCCAATCCTGCTGTTCCGTTTCTTTTCCGTCTGGACGTAGCCACGTGATGTCCTTGATCTCCGTTCCAGGTATCGGCGAGCCGTGAAAGAAGCGGCCGCGACGGAAAACGGAGTGCTCGCGCCGCAGCTTGACGAGCTTGCGGACGAAATCGCGCAGTTTCATCGTCTCCGCGTCAAGATCCTGCCAATTGATCCAATTGACCTCTTTGTCCTGGCAATAGGCATTGTTGTTGCCCCTCTGCGTGCGACCGATTTCGTCGCCGGCGAGCAGCATGGGCGTGCCCTGGGACAGAAGTAAGGTCGCAAGAATGTTGCGGCTCTGCCGTGCACGCAATTCGCGGATCGCCGGATCGTCCGTTGGCCCCTCGACTCCGCAGTTCCAGCTGTGGTTTTGATCGGTTCCGTCTCGGTTGTTCTCGTGGTTCTCCTTATTGTGCTTGTCGTTGTAGCTGACGAGGTCGCGCAGCGTGAATCCATCGTGGGCGGTAATGAAATTAACGCTCGCCGACGTGCGCCGCCCCTTATGGTAAAAAATGTCGCTCGACCCGGTAATACGCAGTGCGAGCTCTCCGATGACGCCGTCATCGCCCTTCCAGAAGCGCCGCACCGAGTCACGATAGCGGTCGTTCCATTCCGCCCAGTCGGGCGGGAAGTTTCCCAATTGATAGCCATCGGGACCTACGTCCCACGGTTCGGCGATGAGTTTCACCTGCGAGAGGACCGGATCCTGCCCGATGGCGTCGAGAAATCCGGAGAACAGGTCGAAACGGCTGTCCTGCTCGCGCGCGATCGTCGTGGCGAGGTCGAAACGAAAGCCGTCGACATGCATCTCCTGAACCCAATAGCGCAGCGAATCCATAACGAGATGAAGAACTTGCGGATGATGCAGGTTGAATGAGTTGCCACAGCCCGTGAAGTCCACGTAATAGCGGCGATCGTTCCCATCGAGGCGGTAATAAGATGCGTTGTCAATGCCGCGGAACGATAACGTCGGGCCGAGCTCATTGCCCTCGGCGGTGTGGTTGTATACGACGTCGAGAATGACTTCGATGCCCGTCTCGTGCAGCGCCTTGACCATCGTCTTGAACTCGCCGAGCTCCCCGTTGCTGAAATAACGCGCCTCCGGTGCAAAGAAAGCTATGGTGTTATAGCCCCAATAGTTGACCAACCCTCTCGCAGCGACCGGCGCCTCGTCGATGAAACCCTGAACGGGCAGGAATTCGATCGCAGTGACGCCGAGGTCGCGCAGATAATCGAGAACGGCAGGCGCGGCGAGCGCGCCGAAGGCGCCGCGTAAATTCTCGGGCACCTGGGGATGCAGCTTGGTGAGCCCGCGCACGTGCGCCTCGTAGATGATCATTTCGGTCCACGGACGGCGCGGCGGCTGATCGTCGCCCCAGGTATGCGCGGTGTCCGTGACGGCGCATTTCGGCATGAACGGCGCGCTGTCGCGCTCATCGAACGATAGATCGGCGTCCTTATGGCCGACCGTGTAGCCGTAGAGCGCGTCGTTCCATATGAACCGGCCCCTCAGTCGTTTGGCATAGGGATCCAGCAGGAGCTTATTGTGGTTGAATCGATGGCCGTTTTTGGGATCGTAAGGGCCGTAAACGCGAAGGCCGTAGAGTTGTCCCGGCCGCAGATCAGGGAAATAACCGTGCCATTTCTGGTTCGTATACTCCGGCAACGCGATACGGGCCGTCTCGCGCTTCCCCTGCTCGTCGAACAAGCACAATTCGACGCGCTCGGCGTTCTCCGAGAAAATCGCGACGTTGACCCCCTTGCCGTCCCAGGTGGCCCCAAGGGGATGTGGGCTGCCAGGCCACACGCGCGTGCCGAATTCCGTCGCGCCTTTGGACTCCCCAAACGAACTTCGGGTCCCCGGCGTCGTCGTCTCGTTTTTGCTGCCTGAGGAACTGTCGACCATCGCGCGATCCTCCCCAATCTCGCAGATTCAAGACCCTTGCGAGGTAAAGATCAAAGCTGCAAGCGGCGGCAAAGTCAGCGCCAGCGAGAATGGTTGGTCATGACAAGGCACTGCTTCGGCAACGCCGCCACCGAGATTTCCCACGTTGCCGCCGCCATATACCTCCGAATCGGTGTTTACGCGCTCCCGATAGTATCCGCCGCGAGATACGCCGATGCGGTAATTGCGGCGCACCACGGGCGTGAAATTGCAAACGATCACCACAAGCTGATTGCGGTCCTTGCCGCGCCGGATATATGAAATGACGCTTTGCTCGGTGTCGTCGCAATCGATCCATTCGAATCCTTCCGGCTCGCAATCCAACTCGTGCAATGCCGGAATGCTGCGGTATAAATGATTCAAATCGCCCACGAGGCGATGCACGCCTGCGTGCATCGGACTGTCGAGCAGCTGCCAGTCGAGCCCAATGTCGTGGTTCCATTCGCGCTCCTGAGCGAATTCGCCGCCCATGAACAGGAGCTTCTTGCCGGGCATCGTGTACATGAAAGTCAGATAGCTGCGTAGATTGGCGAATTTCTGCCAGCGATCGCCTGGCATCTTGGTCAGCAGCGAGCCCTTGCCGTGCGCGACCTCGTCGTGCGACAGGGGTAGGATGAAATTCTCGGAAAAGGCGTAAAGAAGCCCGAAGGTGAGGCTGCCGTGATGGTGCTTGCGATACACAGGGTCCTTGCCCATGTAGAGCAAGGTGTCGTGCATCCAGCCCATGTTCCACTTGTAGCCGAAGCCGAGACCGCCGACATAAGTCGGGCGCGACACCATCGGCCAGGCGGTTGACTCCTCCGCCACAGTGAAGGCTCCGTTGCCGCGCGCATAGACGGCTTCGTTCATGCGCCGCAGAAAATCGATCGCTTCGAGGTTTTCGCGGCCGCCGAAGCGATTTGGAATCCAGTCGCCCTCCTTTCGACTGTAGTCGAGATAAAGCATGGAGGCGACGGCATCGACCCGCAGCCCGTCGACATGGTACCGATCGAGCCAGAACATGGCGTTGCACAAAAGATAATTCGCCACTTCGCGCCGGCCGTAATTGAAAATCAGCGTATCCCAATCTCGGTGGCGGCCTTGGCGCGGGTCGGCGTGTTCGTAGAGCGCCGTGCCGTCAAAGTTTCCCAGCCCACACGGATCGTCGGGGAAATTGCCGGCGACCCAGTCGATGACGACGCCGACGCCCTCATCATGGCAGCGCTCGATGAACTCGCCGAACTCGTCGGGCGAGCCGAAACGGCTGGTCGGCGCGAACAACCCGATCGGTTCATAGCCCCATGAACCGTCGAAGGGATACTCGCTCACCGGCATGAGTTCGATGTGCGTGAAGCCGAGATCGCGAACGTAGGGGATCAGCTCTTCGGCGAGCTCGCGGTAGGTAAGATAGCGGCCGCCCTCGGCGAGCCGCCGCCGCCACGATCCGAGATGAACTTCGTAGATCGCAATCGGTGCGTCGCGCGCCGCGGCGGCGGAGCGGCGCTCCATCCAGGCACTGTTTTGGACGCGATCGTTGCGAAGATCGCAGACGATCGACGCTGTTCCCGGTGGCCGCTCGGCGCGGAAAGCAAAGGGATCGGCTTTGAGCGCCAAAAGCTCACCGGCGCGCGACTTGATTTCGTATTTGTAGAGCTCGCCTGACGTAATTCCAGGAATGAAGATTTCCCACACGCCGCAGGATGGATGCTCGCGCATCGGATGGCGGCGCCCGTCCCATTGATTGAACGGACCCACGACGCTGACGCGGCGAGCATTCGGGGCCCAGACGGCAAAGCCGACGCCGCTGACGCCATCGATCGTTACGAGATGCGCCCCAAGTTTCTCGTATGCGTGCCAATGTGTCCCTTCGGCCAGCAGATGAATGTCGATCGCGCCGAGCAACGGAGGAAACCGATATGGATCTTCAACTTCGCAATCGTTCCCGCCGATCGCGAAGCGCAGCCGATAGGGAAACGGGCCTTCGGCGTCCAAGCGGCCCGCGAAAAGACCACTAGAATGGACGCGCTCGAGTTCCAGCCGAGTTTCGCCGGTCCGTGCGTCGACGACCGCGGCCGCATCAGCTTCCGGAT
>Ga0187876_1003375_pt1 | contig 10938 bp, 11 predicted proteins | sample June2016WEW_17_4_FD_133000 | JGI IMG/M metagenome (GOLD analysis project Ga0187876, IMG submission 133000) | Peatland microbial communities from SPRUCE experiment site at the Marcell Experimental Forest, Minnesota, USA - June2016WEW_17_40 | ecosystem: Environmental > Terrestrial > Soil >... | reverse complement strand
GTCCGGCCTTGAAGCCGTACCGGGGAAAACCCGCCGTACGGAATTTTAGGGGAGGCAATGGAAACGTCGGCATCATTCGAAGCCCGGTCCGCGCCATTGCCTTACCCGACAATTTAAGCTGGGGAAAAGCCACTTCAATTCCGGAGGAGCGGATCTTCCTCGAAGGCCCCCACGGACGTGGTTTTGAACTCGGACGAGCTTTGCGGATTTTCGGAGAATTGATCCACGGCTTTCGTTCCCTGCACTTCGTGGGGCCGTGTGTTACCGTCTTCGGATCGGCGCGCTTCCCGGCGGTACATCCCTACTACGCGCTCACGCGCGAGGTGGGGGCGAGAATTGCGCAGGCGAAATTCACGGTCATGACCGGGGGCGGACCCGGTCTGATGGAAGCCGCTAACCGCGGGGCGAAAGAAGCCAATGGCATCTCGGTCGGCTGTAACATCGTCCTTCCGCAAGAGCAAAAGCCAAATTCCTATCTCGACAAGTGGGTGGAGTTCCGGTACTTTTTCGTGCGCAAGCTGATGCTGGTGAAATATTCCTACGGATTCGTCGCGGCTCCCGGAGGATTCGGTACGCTCGACGAGCTGTTTGAAGTTGCAACCTTGATCCAGACTGGAAAGATCAAGAACTTTCCCGTTGTTCTGTTGGGCGTCGATTACTGGTCGCCTCTGCTCGCGTTCCTTCGGGAATCCCTCTTGATGAACGCGGCAATCGACACGCAAGATCTTGACGAGCTGCTCGTGACTGACTCGCCATCGGAAGCAGTGTCTTTCATTCAGAGATGCGTGACTGAGCGTTTCGGGCTGCGATATGTTCGCAGGCGGCCACGCAAGCTCCTGTTTGAGCGGGGCATCTAGAGCTTCCAGCAGGTGGCAGACCCCGCCGCCTCACAATGGTCGACCCTATCGTGCGAGGCGACGTCCGACACTGCGACACACGTCCGGACAATTCCTACTCGGTTGGCGTCCTGATGCTCGACGTCGTGGAGCGACCATGAGCGGGCCGCAGGTCGAGCTGCGTATCGGGCATAAAAATGTTGGGGTCACCCAGCGGTGCGCCCTCGTCGGGATCGAGTATGGGCGCCCTCGCTTCCGAGACGCGCGTCTTCGTCAAATTCAAAAAAGTCACGCTGGAGGCAATCGTCCAGTACAGCAATCCAAAAGATGCGGGGTACCGCCTGTGCCTGAGTGTCACAGGAGAACCGGAGCGCCGGCGACGTGAGCCACGGCTGCCCGTTCACCAGCCCGCCACCATCACGTCCCTGTGCGATGGCGCCATCGTTTTTGAAGGCACGCTCACGGATCTCTCGCGGTCCGGGCTCCGTGCACAAATCCGCGAACCACTCATGGTTGGTACTATAGTCTGCGTCGAAACCCAAACGACCATCGTCGTCGGCGAAATACGCCACTGCGGGGAACGCGACGGACACTATGAGATCGGCGTAGAAATCACCGACATCCTCACGGACACGATTCTGCCAGACGACAAAACCGGCATCATTGAAGACCTCCGCTGGAAACTCGCAACCCTTATCGTCGGCGAACGGCTGACCATTGCGAGGAAATTCCTGCGATAACGCCTCCCAATGGTGGTCGCAGCGAATCGGAATGACTCCTGAAAATGACCGGGCAACCGGAGGGGGACGAATCTGGAGGACGGCCCGGGAGAATGTCAGTTAAAGCGCGCTGCGTTTGAGGGTGTTATCGCCGGTGAGCGTTCAGTGTTGTTACCAGGGGGCCGCATGATCCTTCGCCCGAGTGTTGCTCTAACTCAGCTCGGCGTTTCACTCTGATCTGCTCCGCCTCGAAGAGTTCAGCCGCGATTCGTTCCGTCGCGAGTGCATCATGCGAATACGCAGCAATGTCAAGATTACTCCGAATTTTGAAAACAGCGAATGTCACGGCTTCGAGAGCTTCGCACAGGCATCTGCATTGTCCGCAGCCGCCCTGTCGCTGTTCGTCCGTGAAAGAACGCTGCAAGGGCTTCATTTCATAAAGCGTGAAGCGGGAAATCGGGGAGGATAGATTGACTTTGGTTCACAGCTCGACGCTTTGTGTGAACTTGGTCACAAATCACACTCCGACGATCACGGAGTCGACACCGGCGCGAAATCAAGAACGCCCGGGCAGCAACAGAGTAGAAGGCGGAAATCGCCAGATAAGCACAGATATCGGTAGACACTCTGATCAATGTGGCAGATCAACCCCAGGTCGCGCGGAGCACTTCTAAGGTCAGCGCGTAGACGGCCAAGTGGATCGTGGACGGAATGCGCGTCACTCAGGCACAAACCGCGGGGTGAGCGATTGAGCCCGTCGGCAGCGAATCAGAACCCTCCTTTGTGGGGAAGGCGAATAAGCGCGTTCGCGTCCAGCACCAGCATTGCAGACACCACCGGTCAGGCTAAGTTGCCCTACGTCCCCAGACCTGCGCAACTGTATACATTGTGAAAACCGTATCCGGTTGCTGCAGATGCTTCCGGCATTCGGCCAAGACTTCCGGAAACTCTGCCTCTGACAACAGGCCCAGCCTGGTCACCGTGCTACGAAGCGATTCCACAGTCGATGGCAGGTAGTCGACCATCGGATCCATTGATCGGACCCCGATCAGAAATGGACGATATTGGACGTCATCCAAGCCAGCCTGCCGCGCAAGAGCGTAGAGCCGGCGAGCCAACCGCAGGTCGGCGCCAACGCCACTGAATGCGCCAAGAAGGGCTGCCTTCAATCTCTCCCAGGCAGGATGCGCAGGATAACAATTCAGGCTGGTACCGTCGGGTTCCTGCAGCGCAATCGTGCCACCGGGACGAGCCAGGCGGATAGCTTCCTGCAGCAATCGCTCGGGGTCCCCTGCCGTGCTCGCAACAAAGCGCATATGCACGAGATCGAAACTTCCTGGCGGCAAATCAGTCTTGTACGCATCCCCGTGCCGGAACTCGACATTGCCCGGAGAATCAACACGAGCATGCTCCAGGAAGTCCGAATTCATGTCGAGACCGACGACACGTCCGTTGGGCCCGACGAGCTGGCTCAGCGTTCTGCTGATGCCGCCCGGCCCGCAGCCGACATCCAGGCAAAACCAACCCGCTCGCACGCCGATGAGATTCAGCATGGTCAATGTGTCCGGCGCCATCGCCGCGCTTTGAACAAGCAATCTCTCGATTTCACCAGCGCGGCTTTCGATGGGGTAATTGCCAGAGTACAAATCCGTCATGAACGATAACTGTCGATGGTAGCGCTTTCTGGTGGAATGTGTGGCCGGCTGCTGGTCCACAATCCCATCGTGGGCGGAAGGCGCGTCATCCAGTCCCTACCTGCATCTTTAGGGTAAACTTAGCTCACTCCATTACATGCCATTCTCCGCAGGAGACCGCGTCGGCCCTTACGAGGTTGTCTCGGCGATCGCCAAAGGCGGCATGGGCGAGGTGTGGAAGGGGTTCGACCCGCGGTTGAGAACCGCGATGTCGCCATCAAGACTTCGCGTGCCGGCTTCAGCGGACGGTTCAAGACGGAAGCGCTGGCCATCGCCGCGCTGAATCATAACAATGTCTGCACGCTGTACGACGTTGGCCCGGATTACCTCGTCATGGAATACGTCGAGGGTCCGACGCTGGCCGAGCGGATGAAGCAGGGCATGATCCCGCTGGCGCAACGATAGGCCGTTCTACATCTTTGCCTGAATCATCGATGATAAAATTGTTCTGGCCTTCAACGCGGATCTCCTTCGCTCATAAGGACGCGATCAAGGGCGAGGCCATTGCGACGATTGGGCTATTGCAACGGCCCCGATCCGGCGAATCTCTATTTCGCGGGGTCGGTGCTAGCGATGAGTTGCAATAGCTCGCGTTTTACCGCGACGCTGTGAAGCGCGCCATTCCGTCTCGCTTCAGCCGTTTGAGCTTCGAAACCGGCATTGTTATCGGAGCCAAAGGCGCCAAAAGTATCGAACGCGTCGGCTGCCACGATATCGTATTCCACGTTCGCTCCGGTTGGCCAACGCACGAATGCAGCCGCCCACCCTTTCCGGCCTTTACCGCCGGCCTTTAACTCTGCGTCCCTTATCGGTTTGTAGAGCTTTGTCTCATCGCCGCGCACGTCCTGCTCGATCCCTGGCTTGGATTTGATGAAGTTGACCTCGATCCACGGCGCGTTCATCCTGCCGGCCGATGCGAACTGCCCCAGTATGTCGGTCTTGACGAGATCCCGAAGGGCGTTCCGGCCAACTCCCCTGAGATCGGTGATCCGTTTTCGCTGTTCGTCCGTGAACGGGTCATTCCCGATTTTGGCGTAGTCGCTGAACTCAGTCACCCGAACATAGTTGTATTCACTCTTTGTTCCGGCGAAGCGGACGCTGTAAAGCGCCCAACCAAGAATCTGAAGCTTTGCCACCCGGTCCTGATGCACTGGCTTGATGTCGGTTTCAGACTTGACGTAAGCGTCGGCGTTTGCGGGGAGGACCTTTAAGTAGGTCACTTCGTACCACACGGTTGGTTGTTGCGCCATGCAGGATGCAGCGATGGCGAGGAGCAGGAGGGGCGTCTTCATTTTTTTCGTTCCTTTTGGTCCGTTGGGCTACTAACGATACCAGCCGGCGCTCTTGCTTACAAGCCGCACAGGGCGAGGGCCGCGCCTCCAAACCCGGAAGGAACTTGCGGGGTCTGGCGGCCCGAAGGCGTCCGTTGTGCTGCGAGGTCCTTACAAGGAACCCGAACATCGGTTTTGCAGCGGCCCGCCCTTTGCCTTTCGCCACTACAATCCGCTGGCGCCCAGCTTAGCCTGAAGTTGAACCCGCGAAACCCCGCCGGCCCCGCGCTCTCGCGGTACGGATCAGGCCCGAGCCCTCTTTCCCGAGCCCTTTCCCAAAACACAAATAGGCAAAATAACCCAACAACCACTGGCCTGTTCTGGGCGGCAGGAGATTCTGCGCGGATCGGCCCGGCGCGGCGACGCAAGGTCACGTCAACGCACGGAAACATAAAGCCATGTCGATGTTTCCTTGAGTATACGGCCCATGCCGGGAGGCCGCAACCAAAATGCACCGATATAGTGCATCACCAGCAACGCGATTTCTACAGGTCATCTGCCGGAGACGCATCGAGCCATCGCAGACGGGAATGTCGTCACCACCCCCAGTTTCGGCTCTTACCGCCTGAAGGCAAGCATCAGGCTATCGCATCAAGGAAGTCGTTTCTGGCTGCCGATAGACGATGCGAGGATTAAGCTGATACTGAGTGTCGTTCGAACAACGAGTACCGGCTCCGCCGGCGAAGGAAGACGCGGTGGCCGCGGGCCAGCTTCTGACTGAGCCGATGTCCACCGGCCCATAAGTTACCGCCCATTCAGCATCGCCGCTGTCAGTAGAGCGACTCGAAAACTGCTTCCGATATTTACCGATAACGCTCCGTCGTTACTACCGGGACTGCGGTGTAATGTGAGAAGACAGAGCAAACGGCTGTCTCCAACGACGGGCCAGCCGGAATTGCCAAATCGGAGGAGAGATGGATATCACCAAGATACTGGCTGAACTGCGCCTGGAACGCGCACAGATGGAAGAGGCCATCCTGGCACTCGAACGTCTCGCGGCTGGAGGGACAAGGCGGCGAGGGCGCCCGTCGGCTTGGATGGCAAGGCTGAAGGATGAGGCAGTCACAAAACGGCGCCGCGGTCGGCCACCCGGCGGCAAGAACAAAGACGTGGCTGAGTAGTCTTGGCGCGGTGTCTCTGGCACGCTCACTTCGCGCAAAACCTGCCGCGCTGTATTCCCGAGATAACTCGCGATATTGCATCCAAACTCTCGAACGATGTTTCGGTGGGCTGAGCCGAAGCGACTAGGTTCGGGGAATCCGCGCCGCCGACTCAATGAATCGACCACAGCCTGAGCCATTCCTCGCAGCCGCTGGAACTATTTCAGTTCCCCGATCGCAACCTGCGACCCTCCCTGCTAAGCACGCGGTTCCACCACATCAGTGCTCCGGTGATGAACAGGAAAGTCGGTGTGAGCCCAATCGCCGCCCACACGATCCGGGTTCCCAAGCCTGCAAAATTACCGAAGTGCAGGCCGAAGAACGCGCGAATAATCTGGTCGCCATTGCTGTAGTGAATCGTGCGTCGTCTGCGTTTTCCCTTCGTATTGGCAGTGTCAGCGACTGGGACGAACACCACCGCTGAACCTGTTTTCGTAAGCAACAAGGACGGTTCGGACTGCCGTGAAACAAGCCGGTAATAGTCGAGCGGAGCAAAACGATTGATTAAGGTGTCAAACGGAGCCGGGAAGACCAGGTAGATTCCGGTGAAGGACCACATGAAGAAAAACACGAAAGTCCAGAAACCGATAGCACTATGCAGCTCCCAGTTGATTCTCTTCCAGCTCGCTTTCGGGTTAATCGTCAAACTCCGGCGCCAGTTCCTTATTCCTGGCCACCAAATCACGGCCCCGGTGAAAGAGAGCAGCGTGAGGAGGATGGCAGCGACGCCGTTAACTAAGCGCCCCGTCGGTCCTGCGAGGAGATTCAAATGAAGATCGAGCAGCCAGGTCATAAGCTGAAGACTGTACGGTACCGCCTCACCGAGATCGCGACCAGTGTAAGAGTCGAAGATTTTAAGCTTCCGCTTCGCGCCCCGTTCCAGCGTGATCTCTACTTCCTGACCCGGATTCGTCCCCTGCAAGATGTCGCTTGGCGTGTAATCAGGGTAAGATCGCTTTGCACACGGCCTGTCACCAATCGGCTGAAGTGGGCGGGCGCTGAAGTTGTGTGAAGCCAAGAAACTTCTAGTCCGCCTTGGGAGCCACTCTTTCGATCTCCGATGCTCTTTAGCTGGAACCCTCGTTCACCCGCCGCCTGATGCCGTCTAGCCAGAACTGCGCCGCGGCGGCCAGGTTGCGGCGCAGCTGATCGCCGCCATTGTTATGGTTTACGGCAGCAGACAACAAATACGGGAAGAACCACACCGCCAAACTCGCGTCGACGTCCTGCCTCACATAACCCGCGGCCGCACTGCTTTCAATCGAAGCCGCCAGTATCTCACCGATCTTTTGGCAGCCGCCATACGGGCACGGCAATGAGCGCAGGCAGCACGGATACGCCAGCGACTCGCTCGGAGAGGAGGCTATTGCATCGACGATCTGCAATACAGTCCGCTCAAGCGGATCCCGAATGCGGGTGCCGGTGCGATGGTCGCCGATCTTTAGAAGCAGCCGCTCCGCAGCACGGGAAATCACCGCCGCTTTCCCATGATCGATCTTGAGCATTTGGCTCTTGGGAGGAGGACCCGGACTGTACTTCGATTTTGCATTTTGGCGAGCTCGCAACTCTTCCCTCCGAATTGAGGAAAGGATCATGTGCGAGTGCGATGTGGCGTGTCAAACTTCAATTTTCGTAAGTGGGGGCTTGAGGAGCAAACGAAAGCGGCGTTTTGGCAATTTTCAATGTTATGTTACGCCCGGGCTTCCCTATTTCGATGGAAGCCCAAGTGGGCTGCTCGCCGCGTCTGTTCATCAAGCGAGAAGACGGTTTCGACCCCGGACAAAGACTCAAGGTAGCAGGTATCCCCACGCGTGAAGGTTTCAGCAGGAGTCTCCTACGATCGAAAATTTAAATTTTTCTCGCCGAAACAGCGTGATACAGGCATCGACTACTACGGGATCGTAGAGGCGGGCTTTATTACGGAGGATCTCTTGCAGCGCCATCTCAACACCGAGTCCAGGGCGGTATGGCCGATGAGAAATCATGGCATCGATCGTGTCAGCCACGGCGAGAATTCTCGCTTCGATCAGAATATCATCGCCTTTCAAACCCTGAGGATAACCGGATCCGTCGAACCGCTCATGATGCTGGCGCACGATTTGCGCTATTGGCCACGGGAAATTGATGTCTTTTAGGATAAGATAACCGGCCTCAGCGTGTTCCTGGATCAAGGCAAGTTCAATCCGGGAAAGTTTGCTGGGTTTGCTAAGAATCTCGGCTGGGATGCCGATTTTTCCGATATCGTGAATAACACTTGCAAGATGTATTCCTTCCGTTTGACGCTCTGACAGTCCAAGCTTGCGCGCAATTGCTGTTGAAAGTTGTGCCACACGCTGCTGATGGCCAGCGGTATACGGATCACGAGCTTCGATCGTCTTAGCGATAGCCGCGATCATGGTTACAAAGCTTGTGCGCACGCGTTGATCAAATTGCGTAGCCTACGGTACGGTGATGAAGCTCACCACCGTCGCAGGGAGAGTACCCGACGCGCACCCGTGGCCGGCACCGGTCCGCGGTACGATCGTGGGATTCAGCATCTGCGTGAGGTCGACTACCGCCAGAATAGTCGCGCCTCCGTTCGCGAGTGCCGCGATTGCGTCGCCAGTGTTCGGACTCTGATATGCAGTCACGGTGTGAGGGTCAAACCCATTCGAGAAGCCGCTCCCGATTGCGCACGTCACCCAGTCGCCGATCGCGGGAGTACCGCTGCCGGAGGTGGCGGGAAGCGCAATCGCCGTGAGGGTCTTGCCGCCGAATTCCCCCGTCACAACCCCGGTATGGGTTCCCTGAGCCACCGCGCTGCCGCTTGGTCCCGCCGCCAGGAAAGACTCCGACAGGCTCTGAACCTGTGAAGGCGCGGTCCATGTGCCGGGCGAGCCAGCCGTAAACGTGGCCTGAGTCAGATCGGCAATGAACACATGGGATGGTCCAGAAAACTCTGCAGGCGCTAGAGCAATGCCAGTAGTGCACTCCTCAGCCGAGGAATCAAGCTCTCCTTCGCTCGGGATACCTCTGTTTTCGAAGAACGCGGGACTCGTACTGGTGGCCACGTCGACGATCTCGAAATCGTTAATCTCAGTCGCCGACAGCAGCAGGTTGCGGGTCGGGTCGAACAGCGGGTCCTCCGAAATACGACCTGCAGGCGATGCGAATGCCGGCTCGAACGACGACGTGCCAAGGTCCAGGAACTGGAACCCGGGCGCGCCGGCAACGCTGAGCCCGATCGCCGCCTTGTTATGGATGGCGTCGATCGTAGCGTTCGAACGGCTCGCCGGGACAGAGTTGTTTCCGGATCGCCAATGACAAATCACACGGCTGACACGACGAGTGTAGAGGCGTGACAGGCCGTAACCGCTTTCAAGCCGATACTGCGTCGGCTTCCGGTGGTTCCCCGTGTTCCGTTTCCGTTTTGAGCTTTTGCGTCTTTTGACGGACATAAGACGACTTTTGCGCTCTATCGCGCACGAATCGGCCAGCACACCACTTGCAATTCCATTTTCGATGGACATGCACGTGCTTTTCAGGGTGTGTCATGATTTACCTCCCTTTTGTGGATCGCTGGGAGGCTGGTCGCTCGCGGAGCGGCTTGCTCGCCCCAATGCCGAGCACCGCCGACACACTGTACTGCACCCACGGATGACGGCATACATATGAGGCAAGAAAAGATTTCGCCGATCCATCCTGCCGGGCCTCGACTACTGATCCCAATGGCGGTCCTGCTGGCCCTGATTCCGGTCTTGATGATCGCAGCTCATTTCACCATCGAGTACAACTGGTGGAAGGAGAATGGGCAGGTTGAGACGTGGCTGAGGATACTGAAATACAGCATAGGCTCCGTTGTTGCGGGCGCGCTGATCGCTTTTATCGCGCTCTCAGTCGCTCACGGGCAGGGACTGCGCTTCGCCGGAATCAACCGCCGCGACTTTCCTCCGTACCTCGGGCTGGTTCCATTGGTGCTGGCAGTGGTTTCGATATTGTTCGCCTCAGCCTCGATCGACTACTGGACTATCATGCGTTTTCTCGGCTCACGCAAACTCGAGCTGGCACGGGATGCTTGGAGGGACCAGGTTTTTTCGCGACCTCTACCCTTCTATCTGTTCGATCTCCCGTTCTACTCGAACATGCTCACGTTTGTGTTCGTTCTGGCAATTCTTTGCGCCCTGGTTTTCTGGGTCACGGCTCGGGGATGCCAGTTAGCACAAGGCTTCGATGGTGCGCATTCGCAGGGAAGTCCCGATCTGCAGCCCCGAACGCTGCTGCTGCCCGGCGCCACTCGTGCCGGATTCGTGCGAGTGATCGCCGTCATACTGTTGCTTGGCGCTGCCGCGGGAGTTTTTCTCGGCAACTACAAGCTTCTGTTCAACTCTCACGCCTTTATGACCGGCGCGGATTACGTAGACGCGAGGGTTACTCTTCCTTTGCGCTGGCTCTTCATTATTGCGACACTAGCAGCTGTCCCACTGGTCTGGGCGTCGAGATACAAGAAGGCGCTGTTCCTTTTGACTACGGTTCTGGTAGTTCAGTTGGTTCCGCCAGGCATCGTGCGCGTTGCATATGTACGACCGAATGAGATCTCAATCGAGCGCCCATATATCGAGCGCCATATTCAGGCTACCGTGGCCGCCTTTGGCCTGAATCGGCGCGCCACCGAGCGTCCCTTCACGCCTTCGGCGCAAGAGCTGCCGGATGCGGGGCAGAACGAGTCGCTGCTCGATAATATTCGTCTCTGGGACTTACGCGCCTATAACGAAACCATCACTCAGATCCAGGCGTTACGTCCGTATTACACTTTCGCCGACACCGACGTTGATCGATATTTCATCAACGGCCATATCAAACAGGTGCTGGTATCCGCGCGTGAAATCGATGTTGGCCAATTACCAGCCGAGGCCCGGCAGAGTTGGATCAATCCGCGGTTCATCTACACTCATGGCTTTGGCTTGGTGGTATCGGAGGTCAACAAGGTTACGCCTGACGGCCTGCCGGTCCTACTCGTGGAGAACGCTCCGCCCGAAATCAAGTCTCCTGGGTTTCGGCTCACACGGCCCGAAGTCTATTATGGCGAAAGCACTCAGGAGCCGGTGTTTGTGCACACGGCCCGTGAGGAGTTCGATTATCCGTCTGGCAGCCAGAACAAGTATTCGACGTACCAGGGTACCGGCGGATTTCCCGTCAGCTCTGCTCTGGTGAAGACCGCT
>Ga0187876_1003374_pt1 | contig 10939 bp, 8 predicted proteins | sample June2016WEW_17_4_FD_133000 | JGI IMG/M metagenome (GOLD analysis project Ga0187876, IMG submission 133000) | Peatland microbial communities from SPRUCE experiment site at the Marcell Experimental Forest, Minnesota, USA - June2016WEW_17_40 | ecosystem: Environmental > Terrestrial > Soil > Wetlands... | reverse complement strand
TTTGCGCTGCTCGGTTTTCATGGACTACGGCGAGGTCTATCACCTCGATTCCACGCTGGCCGCAATCCGGCAATGGGGAACGGGCGCGGGATTTTACCTCACCGCCGGAAGCCATTTCGATGCGCGCCTGACTCTGGCTTACGCGCTACTCGCTACGCCGACAACGCCCGCCGGAGGCATTCAGGCTTATTTCAGCGTCGGCTACCAATTTTGAAATGCCATGAAATCCCGACAATCATTCTGGAAAAATTTTAACGCGCGCAAATTATTTTTGCTCGTTGTCCTGTGCGCCGTCGCGCGGAATGAAAATCTGTTTGCCAATCCGACGGGCATGACCGTCGTGTCCGGCTCGGCGAGCGCGCAGCAAAGCGGTTCGCAACTCAACGTGACCACCAGCCAGTCCGCTTTGTTGAATTGGAACAGCTTCAACATCCAACAAGGCGAAACGACGACGTTCATCCAGCCTTCGGTGAGTTCCGTCGTGCTTAACGAAATCGGCGGCGCAAACCCGTCGCAGATTTTTGGCAACCTTAACGCCAATGGCACGGTGATCCTCGCCAACGCGAATGGATTTTATTTCGGCCCGAACTCGATGATCAGTGTCGGCGGCAGTTTCATCGCCACGACCGCGCCGCTCACGCCCGATTTCGGCGCGGGTTCGGCGTGGACGTTCACGGGAATGCCGCCGCTTGCAAGCATTGTGAATTATGGCCAAATCCAGGTTGGCAGCGGCAAATCACTTTTTCTCATCGCCGAGCAAATTGACAATCATGGCGAACTCAACGCGCCGGGCGGCGACATCGGACTTTACGCGGGTGAAGATATTTTGGTCAGCGACCGTCCCGACGGGCGCGGTTTGAGTGCGACCGTGAAAGTGCCGTCCGGCTCGGTGAATAATTTCGGCCAAATCACCGCTGACGCGGGGACGATTGCGCTGCAAGCCAAAGTCGTGAATCAAGACGGAATCATCCAAGCCGACTCGATTCAAAATCAAAACGGCGTCATTGAACTCGTTGCTTCCGACTCGTTGAATCTTGGCGCGGATTCAAAAATTCTTGCGCGTGGCGACAATTCAGCGTCCGGCAGTTCTGGCGGAACGGTCACTTTGCAGTCAGGAAATAATTTCAGCGACAGCGCAGGCAGCCAGATTTCCGTCGCAGGCGGCTCGCAGGGAGGCAACGGCGGCAGTGTCGAAGTCAGCGCGCCAAACATTTTGTCATTGAATTCGAGCATGGACGCGAGCGCGCAATCCGGCTGGGTTGGCGGGACATTTTTCCTCGACCCCGTGAACATTGTGCTTGGCACTTCGACTGCGAACGGCGCGATCAATGTGAATTCCGCGTTCGCCGGTTTTTCTCAAATCCTGTTGCAGGCGTCTGGCAACATCACGCTCAACGCGGGGACGGCTTGGAATTTAAGCAGCAGCACGGGCGAGTCGTCGGGGCAATTGACGTTGGAAGCTGGCGGTGACATCACGTTCGGAAATAATTCCAAAATTCTTGATGCGAACGATTGGTCGGTGACGCTGGACGCGGGATACAATTTTGGCAACAACACAATCCAGTCCGGCGTCGGGAATATTTATTTGAACGGCGGCAGCGGTTTGTCCCAAAACGGCACGATTCAATTATTTGCCGGTTCAGTCAACTTGCTGGCGGGACAAAGCATTTTGGTGGGTTCCGGCTCGGTGTTCACGACGGGCGGCGGAAGCATTTATGCCGATGCGCTCGGTGGCGACATCAACGCAGGCACTTTCAACGGCAGCAGCACCAGCGGCGGCACGCAGACCAGCGATTATCTTTTCACCGCTTCGGGTTCGCGTCCCAACGCGATTCTTGGCGGCATTTCCACGGCGGCGGGCGGCGATGTCACTTTGATTGCGGGCAATAATGTCGTCAGCGTCCCGACCGTTCCGAGCAGCAGCCAGTGGCCGGGCGCATCTGGCACTTATGGCGCGGGCAACGTGACCGTCATCGCGGGCAACCAAATCACGGGAAATTACACGCTGGCCAACGGCACTGGCACGATGCTCGCGGGGGTGCAAGTTTCGAGCGCGCAGGCAGGCGCTTTACAAAATCGCACCGCTGATCCAACGACCTATGCTTCCACGTTGAATAATTTAGAAACGGAAGTCACTCAAAACTCCAGCGGCAATGGAAACATCGGAGCCGCGTCCGGCGCGAGTGGCCCTGTGACTTTGAGTTTGATTCAAGGTTCATGGAACGCTTGGGCGGCCAACAACATTTACATCAAGGAAGTGAACAATCCGAACGGCACTTTCAATTCACTCCAATCGTTTCTTTTCAATTATGCGCCGGATGCGGCGGCGAATTTCTGGGCGGGCAATGCGATTGAACTGGTCGGCGCAAACCTGACGCGCGTGAACCGGCAGAACCAAACCATGCCGCCGATTTATGCGCCGATTCTTTCGCTCAATGCTGGCGCGGGCGGCATCACGATTGACAAGTCCATCATTCTTTATCCTTCGAGCGAAGGCTCGCTGCAAATCACCACGCGCAATGGCGGCGATTTGATCGGCGCGGTAACTGCCAATTCTACAACGCTTACCGGCATTACGATGTCCGACAGCGGTTCTGCAAGCTGGACGACATTCGCCAACGGCCATGCCGCAACGCCATTGCATTTGAATGATCCAAATCCGGTGACGCTGGATATTTCAGGCGACATTGACAGCTTTGGACTGACCGTGCCGACGTTCGCCCAAATCAATGTCACGGGTAACACTTACAACTTCGGTTTCATCGGGCAAAATCTTTCACCATCGCAAACCACTTCGATCAATGTCACAGGCGACATCACTTATCGCGGCGACCTGACGAGCGAAAATTTGTCCAGCGCGATTTCGTCGAGTGTGTTTGACGACATCATCGCCGGCGACTCTGCGCTGGCCGGAACGCTGCGTTATGATGCCGCCAGCGGCACGATTTCATTCGTCGGCGTCATGGGTTCGACGACCGAACAATCTTTGCTCAATCCCACGGACGCCAACGGCAACGCCATTTTTACCGGCGCACAGTTGACCTCTTGGCAGACCACCATCACGCAATTGTATTCTGACAGTCAAAGCGCGTCGCTTGGCGACAATGGCCTTGTGCTTTCCGGGCCTGGCAATTTTAACATCAGCGCCAATACGATTGACCTCGGCATTTCCGGCGGCATTTCCGTGGCCGCGCCCGATTCAGCGCTGGCGGCAATTTCACCTTACGGCGCGAACATCAATGTCACCACCGTTGGCAATCTTGAAATGACCTCAACCAAGATTGCGAACGAAAGTTATCTCGGCGGAATCACCTTGAATGTCGGTGGTGCGCTGGATGTCGGTGGACAATTATCCACGTTTGGCGACCCGGACGCGGCCAAAGGAATTTTCACCACCAGCGGCGGAAACATTTCCGTCACCGCTAACAACGACGTGAATGTGGACGGCTCGCGCATCGCCGCCTACGACGGCGGAAACCTCGACATAAAATCAGTAAATGGTGACGTGAACGCAGGCACAGGCGGCGAAGGTTATGTCACTTTGAATGCTCTGGAAATTGACCCGACATCGGGACAATTGACGAGCATTCCGGCGACGATTCCCGGCAGCGGAATTTTGGCGACCACGATTGTCGGCTCGGACGCCGCGCTCGGCAACATCACCATCAACACACCCAACGGCAGCGTGAATGCGAGTCTCGGCGGCATCATCCAAATCGCGTTCAACGGCAACGCGCCGCAAAACGCATTTGTGCAAGTCAACGCCGGACAGGACATCAACGCCAGTGGTTCGGGCATCATCGGCAGTAACATCAAACTTCAGGCGGGCGGCAACATCAACGGTCTCGTCATCGGCAGCGGCAGCGTGGACATTAATTCCGCGCAAAATGTGGACGTGACCGCGTTCAGTGGCGGCGACGTGAGCATCAATGCTGCCGGTGAAGTTTCCGGCACGGTCATCAGTGGCGGCAATGTGGATGTGAGCGGCGGTTCCATCACGGCTTCATTGATTGCCAGTTCTGTGTCCACATCCGGCGACGCCAGCGGCGCGACCGAGGGAATTCCACAATCAAATGTGGCCAAAGACAATGCTCAAACCGCTGATGACGCCTCGACCGTTGTATCCAAAACCAGCGACGACGATGACGATTTGAAAAAGAAAAAGAAGGGCATCGTGCTGGCGCAAAAGGTGAGCCGCGTGACGGTGATTTTGCCGCAGAAGAATTGAACAATTCCAAATTTTCCACGAAACAAAACTCAAAACTGAACCAAAAAATATTCCATGACCACTTTCATTCAACCCATGCTGGCCGCGAACGCGGCGGTTTATGCTATCGAGAATGCGACAACAGAAGGCAAGGCCACCGTCATCGTGCTGCTTATATTGTCGCTGTTTAGTTGGACGATTATTTTGACGAAGTTCCGGCAGTTGCTGATCGCGCGCAAAGCAGCCAAAAAGTTTTTTGATGCCTACGCTTCGACGCGCGACCCGCTGGACATTAAAAAACGCGGTGAGGAGTTTGACGGTGCGCCAGCCTACGCGCTTTACGAACGCGGCGCGGACGAACTGGCTTATCAGTTGGAAAAAAATCCCGTGACCGTGAAAGGTGAACGCTGCATCAGCACCAGTTCGTTCGAGGCGGTAAAGGTGGTATTGGAAGAAGCGGCGGCGGCGCAGGCGATGTCGTTGGAAAAAGGCATGATTGTTTTGTCCACGGCGGTGGCGGGCGGGCCGTTCATTGGTTTGTTGGGAACAGTCTGGGGCGTGATGTCCACGTTCGCGGGCATCGCCGCGTCGAATTCCGCCAGCTTGACGGCAATGGCGCCTGGCGTGGCGGCTGCGCTGGTCGCGACGGTGACGGGTCTGCTCGTGGCGATTCCGGCGATGTTCGCCTACAACTTCATGGTGACGAGCATCCGCACCATCACGCAAGAACTGGACGGCTTCGCCTCACGTTACGCCAACCAGATTGAACACGCCTATGTGGACAACCGGGACATTGAGGACAAGATCGCGTGGGCATTGACGCGCGTCGAAATGGGCGAGAATACGCCGGCCATCTGACGCATGAAAAAGTGTTCCCATTCCGCGCATCATTCGCTGACGGAGCTAAACATCACGCCGTTGCTGGACTTGGCGTTTGTGCTGCTCGTGATTTTCATCATCACGACGATTCCGCCGGTGAAGGATTTGGATTTGAAACTGCCGACCGCCGCTAGACAGTTGAAAGACCCGCCGCGCAAGGCCAATTACATCACCGTGCAGGGTGACGGCACGCTGTATCTCAATAAAAAGCAAATCGCCGATGCGCCGGAGATGTTGCAGACGCTCATCAGCCTGCGGACGGACGATCCTGATTTGAACGTCATCGTGCGCGGCGACGCGCATACGAAGTATAAACAAATCCGCGCCGTGCTGGATGTCTGCCAGCAGGCGAACGTGCCAAAAGTGGATTTGGCGACCGACCCGTTGAAATAAAATGCTGCCGCAATCCAAACCGCGCAAAGTTAAGAACTCGTCGAAAGTGAATTTGATCATTTCGTTCGCGTTCCATGCCGCCTTGGTGCTGGTGTTGTTTTATTTTGCGGCGCGCGAAGGTTTGCTCGGGAAAAAACTGAACAAGATCGCCGTGCAGATGATCAAGGAAAAGCCGCCGGAAAAACCCAAAGAACCAGAGAAACCAAAAATCGAGCTGCCGAAATCCGAGCCGCCGAAAATTGAAACCAAAAAAATTGTTGAAACGCCAAAGGTGCAAGCCCCGCCCGTCGTCGCCCCGCCGGTGGTTGCGCCGCCGAACAGCGAGGTGCCGTCGTTTGAATTTGGCGGAGGCAAGGCCGTCGAGACCAGTTCCGATCCCGTGCAACTTTACAAAGGTTATATGGAATATGTTTTGCGTCAGAAATGGAATCGCCCGGATGACGAGGCGGATGATGATTTTGTGGCTGAAGTCGCCGTGAGCGTGGACAGGCATGGCAACATAGAAAATTCCACCTGGCTTAAAGGTTCTGGCGATGACAAATGGGACAGGACGGTCAAACAGATTTTCAATGTGGTTAAAAACATTGACCGTCCGCCGCCTACGAATTTTCCGCCGCGCGTGACCATCCGCTTCGACGTGCAGGAACAAACCGAACCTGTTCTGCAATGAGCCTGAAAAAAACATCCCGTTCGCAGCACAGTTCGCTGAACGAATTGAACATCACGCCTTTGCTTGACCTTGTGTTCGTGCTGCTCGTCATTTTCATCATTACCACGCCACAGATGATGAACAATCTGGAAATCAATCTGCCATCCGGCAAGCCGCCGGTGCAAAAGCCGAAAATCCAGCCGACGCGCATCGAAGTCAGCGCGCAGGGACAAATCACCTTGGACAACGCGCCCGTCTCACCGTCGCAGCTCAAGGATAAACTGGCCGCGATGAAAGCCGCCGACCCGGACCTCGGCGTCGTCGTCAAAGGCGCGGACGACACGGATTATCAAATCATGGTTTCCGTTCTCGACACCCTCCGCCAGCTCGACATCACGAAGATGGGCATGGCGACGGAATAAAATCGCGCCTGAAAATTTTGAAAGATTATGAATCATTCTCCAACCATTGCGAAACACAGTTCAATTGTTTCTGCCCCGCCAGACGAGGGAAATAAACCATCCGCTCTTGTTGAAAAGCCTTACGACCAATTCGTGCCGGCATTGCTCGCTTCTTATGCGGCGGTCGGCGGATTGAACAATCGTGATGCGCACAATATGCCGTCCACGCGCGCGGTCGGGCAGATTTGCGAAGACTTGTTGCAACTGCTGTTCCCAGGCTTTCACGACGATGACGCGGTGCATCACGGCACGCTGGCGGAACTCACTGGCGAACGGCTTTCCAAGGTCGCGTTGCGGCTTGAAGACCAGGTGCGAAAAAGCGTCCGTATCGGCGATCCAAAAAAACCAACCGGTCGCACGCCGCCGATTCTCCGGCAGTTTTGCCATTCGCTTTCGGAAGTGCGTGAATTGTTGCGCACGGACATCGAGGCCGCTTACGAAGGCGACCCCGCCGCGCTTTACAGCGAGGAAATTATTTTGTCGTATCCATTCATCGAGGCGATTTCGATTCAGCGGCTCGCGCACGTTTTGTATCTGGCGGGTGCGCCGATCATTCCTCGCATGATGACGGAATGGGCGCACGGCCGCACGGGCATTGACATTCATCCGGGTGCGAAAATCGGCTCGCATTTTTTCATAGACCACGGCACGGGCGTGGTCATCGGTGAAACATGCAAAATTGGCAGGCGCGTGAAGCTGTATCATGGGGTCACGCTCGGCGCGCGAAGCTTTGCGAAGGATGAAGCCGGTCACATCGTCAAAGGCGGCAAGCGCCATCCGAACGTCGAGGACAACGTGACGATTTATCCGAACTCGACGATTCTCGGCGGTGAAACCGTGATTGGCGCGAACTCAACTATCGGTGCGAATGTTTTTTTGATGCACAGCGTCCCGCCAGATTCGTTGGTGGTTTATGAGGAAAAGCAACTTGTCATCCGCGATAAATCCACGCGGAAAAAAGAAACCGCCTTTGACTGGATTATTTGAACGCATCTGCATTGACAACTCATCCACGACATTTAGCATTTGAATCACAGTAGGCGACCAACGCCACTCCCGAAAACAACAAATCTCACGGCGCTCACCGGTCAACTGGAGGCTTCCATGAAAACGAAAGTGTATTCATGTCGAGTTGTGTCCAGATTCCGGCGCTACCGGAAGTTTTAATGTTTGCTTCGGCGTTTTCACGTCCGAAGTTTCTTCCCGTTTTTCCGGCACGCAATCCGCGTTGAATTATTCAATTCACTACCAACCAAATAAACTATGAGCAAAGAAACAATCGAACCACACTTGAGCTTGAGCGCCGCCGTCGCGCGCAACCTCGCCACCGCCACCGTCACCGTCCCGCAAATGACGGAAATCACACCACGCTGGCTGAACAAACTCCTGCCGTGGGTGGATGTGGACGGCGGCGTTTATCGCGTCAACCGCGTCGCCAAGGCCGCGAAAGGCAAACCTGCGAATGAATTCGGCGAGGGCAAGGTGGATTTGCTCACCGTGGACGGCGGCGAGCCGAAATTGCCGACGACGTTCGTGGATTACGATCCCGACCCGCGCGAGTATCACTTGAGCACCATCCAGACGGTGCTGCGCACGCACACACGCGTGACCGATCTTTACAGCAACAAGATTGACCAGCTCCGCGAACAAATCCGTTTGACCGTCGAAGCGGTGAAGGAAAAAGAAGAATGGGAACTCATCAACAATCCCGACTTTGGTTTGCTCAAAGAGGTAGATACGTCGCAAACCATCAAGACGCGCAAAGGTTCGCCGACACCGGATGATCTTGACGAACTGCTCGGCCTGGTTTGGAAAAAGCCCGCATTCTTCCTCGCGCACCCCAAAGCGATTGCCGCTTTTGGCCGCGAAGCCACGCGCCGGGGCGTTCCGCCGCCCACGGTTCACCTGTTTGGAACGCCATTCATCACCTGGCGCGGCGTGCCGTTGATTCCAAGTAACAAGTTGGACGTAAAAAACAATGCCACGAGCATTCTTCTTTTGCGCGTCGGTGAAGCGGAACAAGGCGTGGTTGGCCTGCAAAAAACCGGCGTCACGGGTGAAGTGGAACCCGGCCTGTCCGTCCGCTACATGGGCACGAACGAAAACTCCATCGCGTCGCATTTAGTCACGCGCTATTTCTCCGCCAGCGTGCTGACCACCGATGCCATCGCCCGTTTGGACAATGTCGTGGTGAATAATTACTATGACTACAGCGCCAAATAGCGCGGCTCCGCCTGCCGCGGAACCGGCGGCGGGCGAAGTGGCGCACAGCGATCTTGTCGCCAAGCTCGTGGCGGAGGCGTTTTCGGGATTAAGTCGCGGCACGAAGCCGACCACAAAGCCCGCTGCTCCGTCGGAAATTCCAAGTGCTGCAAAATTGCCCGACCTTTCCGCAAAGGACGCGAGTTCCGCCGTGCCGCCGGTGCATCCGAGCGCACAGCCCGCTGCGCCGAAATTGAATGCGTCGGAAAAATCCACATCGAGCGCAACTCCTTCCGGCGCACACGCGCCAGACTCTGGCGACAGCTACGCGTTCGGCGAACCGCGTTGCAATGGTGATTATCGTCCGAAAGGCAAGACGTCGGACACGAAGACAACGAACGGAAATTCGCTGCTTGGTTTGCCCGACGCGGAATCGGCTGCTGCGCCGGAGTATTATTTTTTGCGCGGTGGTAATCCTTCCGGCAAGTCGCCTGCCGCCTGCCAGTCGTATCCGAAGAATGCCGTGCCGATTCCGAAGTTCGACATTGAAGGTGTGCGCCGCGACTTTCCTGCATTGCACCAACTCGTCAACGGCAAGCCGCTCATCTGGCTGGACAACGCCGCCACCACGCACAAGCCGCAGGCGGTGATTGACGCGACCTCAAAATTTTACAGCCGCGACAATTCCAACATCCATCGCGCGGCGCACACACTCGCGTCGCGCTCGACAGAATTATTCGAGGCCGGTCGCGAGAAAGTCCGCAAATTTCTCGGCGCAGCAGACGCGAAGGAAATTGTTTTCGTCCGAGGCACGACTGAAGCCATCAATCTCGTCGCGCAAAGCTATGGCCGGAAAAACATCGGCGCGGGCGATGAAATCATCGTCAGCGAACTGGAACATCACGCAAACATCGTGCCATGGCAGTTGCTCGCTGAACAAGTTGGCGCGACGGTGCGCGTGATTCCGATCAATGATCGTGGCGAATTGATTCTTGATGAATATGTGAAGCTGCTGAACGGCAAGACGAAGTTCGTTTCTGTCGCGCACGTTTCTAACTCGCTCGGCACCATCAATCCTGTCGAACAAATTATCGCGCTCGCCCACGCACGCGGCGTTCCCGTTTTGATTGACGGCGCGCAATCCACTCCGCATCTGCCGGTCAACGTCGCCTCGCTAGACGCAGACTTCTACGTTTTCTCCGGCCACAAGATTTTTGCGCCGACCGGAATCGGCGCGCTTTATGGCAAAGCGCCATTGCTTGAAGCCATGCCGCCGTGGCAGGGCGGTGGTCACATGATCAAAGACGTGCGATTTGAAAACACCATTTATCAGCACGCGCCGGAAAAATTCGAGGCTGGAACGCCGGACATCGCTGGTGTCGTCGGACTTGGTGCTGCAATTGATTATCTATTCAAAGTCGGCATTCCGGCGATTGCCGCCTACGAACACGCGTTGCTCGAATACGCAACACAGGCGCTGACGACGATTCCCGGACTGCGGCCCATCGGCACGGCGGCGGCGAAGGCGAGTGTGCTGGCCTTTGTTATTCCCGGCGTGCCGAACGAAAGCATTGCGCGCCATCTGGACAAAAACGGCATCGCCGTCCGCGCTGGCCACCATTGCGCGCTGCCGGCCATTCGGCATTTCGGGCTGGAGAGTAGCGTCCGTCCATCGCTCGCCTTTTACAACACGCACGAGGAGGTGGACGCACTGGTGCTGGCATTGCGCTCACTTAAACGGAGTTGATAGACTGGAACCATGAGAACGATTACGCCTGTCGAACTGCAACAAATTCTTACGGCTCAACCGTCGTTGCTAGTCATTGACGTGCGGACGCCGGTGGAATTTGCGGAAGTTCGCGTTTCACAAGCGCGCAATATTCCGCTGGACGAACTGAAACCCTGTTCGTTGCAGTTGCCGAAAGACCAGCCGGTTTATCTGCTGTGTCGCAGCGGACAACGCGCGACAAAGGCGGCGGATAAACTTGCGAAGGAAGGCTTCTCACAGCCAATCGTTGTTGAAGGCGGCACGCTGGCATGGATCGAGGCGAATTTGCCGGTGACGCGCAGCGCGGGAAAGGTCATCAGTCTCGAACGCCAGGTGCGCATCGTTGCCGGGGCGCTGGTATTCATTGGTGTGGCGCTTGG
>Ga0187876_1003373_pt1 | contig 10941 bp, 10 predicted proteins | sample June2016WEW_17_4_FD_133000 | JGI IMG/M metagenome (GOLD analysis project Ga0187876, IMG submission 133000) | Peatland microbial communities from SPRUCE experiment site at the Marcell Experimental Forest, Minnesota, USA - June2016WEW_17_40 | ecosystem: Environmental > Terrestrial > Soil >... | reverse complement strand
CGCCGTAAATCGCCACCAGCCAGTACAAGGTCGTCGTCGGGATGAGCGTGAAGGAGAGGTTGACGACGCGCAACAACGACACCAAAGCAAGCACTTCTAAGAGCTCGACGCGGTCTCCGTTCAAAACTATTATGGCGACGAAAATCACAACGAGGTTCAACGCTTGCACGCCGACCGCCGCGACGCGGTACCCAGCGAAGAGCAAGCCCTCGCCGGCAAGGATAAGGAGTATGGCGAGGAGCTCAGCCCAAGCCAAGTTGAAAACAGTCCGTGCCCTCGCTGCAGGAGCTAGCGCGGCTCGTGTGGTGTCACGGAGACGCACAAGATGATAGGTCACTCGTACGTCGGTGCTCTCCGCGCGGCTATATTTGCTGCGACCCTCGGCGCACACGATGTACGTGTGTGTGATCGCGGCGCTATCCGTGAGCGTGAACCGATAGTTTCCGGCCGCGTCGGTGGTGGTGGTGGCCGTGCGCACCTTATTCGTCGGATCATCCGTGTTGTAGAGAACGATGGACACTGCCACCAGATCTGCGCCGCCGCCGCTCGTGAGTTGTCCGGCGATCGTGACGCCGTGCCCGACGAACTGTTGCTGCGGGGTGGCGGTGGCAGTGATGGTCGTGGGAGTCTCTACCCCCCTTGGGCGCCTCTCCTCAACGTCTCTGTCGGTGACATCAAGCCCGGCTCCGGTTCTGTCAGCGCTGACGCCCTGGTCCCGCAAAGCAAGAGCAGATTCGTCTGAGGTCGAGATGCCGTCTGGTGGTCTCTGTTCTTCTTCGTCCGGCAATCCCGTGGCCCCCCCCTATATTTCAAAAACCGTATTTCCGGCCTTTTATACGCAAAAAGTGCTATAGGTTCTACATCGACGACAGAATATAATACTACCGTTATTGAGCGATCGTAGCGCGCATAGCAGAGATATGCGGGAATGTGTAGAGTTACCCTGTCGGTACGACCTTCGCAACCGCGCAATTGTAGCGTACCCTCCCGACGCGGTTACTGGTCTGACGCTGAATGCGCGACCCTAGAAGCCAGAACGACGTGCAGGTCGATTTCGGTGAGTGCAGTCCTGAAAGCCGAAGCCGCCGCGCTGTTACAATGCAACAGCGTCTGGTCACTGAAGCACACACAAGTGAACAAGGACCGGCCCTCGGCGGCAACTCACGGCTTCCGTTGCGTTTCCGGCGCGTCATTCCGCTCCCTTGGGGCCCCGCGCAGCACGCCCATTCGGCTGGCCGCAGGCAACTGTAGGCGAAGCGACGTTGGTCGGCGCTACATTCGCAGAGACGAGAGTTGGTGCAATCGGACGTTTTTTTTTGACTATTTGGAAACCGTCGCACGGTTTCTACTTTCATACGTAAACCGGAGTCTTTATCGCATCCTCTGACACGTTCTCAGACGTCTAGTGTCTAAGAACATTGCAAGAGGCAAGCATGCGCGCATACAAAATCGTCTCATTGTCTGTAGCTATTCTTCTCATCACCGTCTTATTAGCAGGCATTGCAACCGTTCCTGCAGCAGCCCAGTACGACACGGTGCAGTTCCGCTACAACGCCCAGCACACCGGCGATTACGGCCCCGTGGCGGGGAGCAACACGTCGAAAGGGCTGCTGACGTGGAGCTTCACGACCGGAAACGAGGTGCGTTCCTCTCCCGCTGTCGCGAATGGCACCGTCTATGTGGGGAGCGAGGATAATAACGTCTACGCTCTCAACGCCACCACCGGGGCGAAAGTGTGGAACTATACAACCAGAGGCACCGTGCTCTCCTCACCCGCCGTCTCCAACGGCGTGATCTACGTGGGGAGCGAGGATAATAACGTCTACGCCATTAACGCTAGCACCGGGGCGAAAGTGTGGAACTATACGACGAACGGCTCCGTCGACTCCTCTCCTGCCGTCGCCAATGGGATAGCCTACGTGGGGAGCGATGATAACAACGTCTACGCCATTAACGCCACCACCGGGGCGAAAGTGTGGAACTATACGACCGGAGGCTTGGTTTACTCCTCTCCTGCCGTCGCCAATGGGATAGCCAACGTGGGGAGCGATGATAACAACGTCTACGCCATTAACGCCACCACCGGGGCGAAAGTGTGGAACTATACGACGAACGGCACCGTGCTCTCCTCACCCGCCGTCTCCAACGGCGTGATCTACGTGGGGAGCGATGATAACAACGTCTACGCCATTAACGCTAGCACCGGGGCGAAAGTGTGGAACTATACGACCGGAAGCAGCGTGGACTCCTCTCCTGCCGTCGTCAACGGCACGGTGTACGTGGGGAGCGATGATAACAACGTCTACGCCATTAACGCAGCCACCGGCACGCCGACGTGGAGCTTCGCGACCGGAAGCAGCGTGGACTCCTCTCCTGCCGTCGTCAACGGCACGGTGTACGTGGGGGGCGATGATAACAACGTCTACGCCATTAACGCTAGCACCGGGGCGAAAGTGTGGGGCTTCACGACCGGTGACGAGGCTCTCTCCTCTCCTGCCGTCGTCAACGGCACGGTGTACGTGGGGAGCTTTGACAGCAACGTCTACGCCATCGGCAACGCAGCTGCGGCCACAAGTCAGGGTGCGACGCCAGACGAGGTCATGCTGGCTTTTGTCGGACTCGTTTTTGTCGGACTCGTAATGACCGCTTACGTTGTGAGGGGGAGGAGCTAACCCATCCCCCCTCTTTCTTTACACGCAGCAGCGTGCTGAAACCCTATGTGCCAATACTGATGGACGACGTCTGTTGGTTATGCGCCGGAGCGCAAATTGCCCGAACCGAGGCTCCGCCTAAAGCAACTAAGACCGTTCCGACTAGCAAAAGCACTACAAAGCTGCCTCCTACTGCATAGGCACAAAATACTCTTCTTCAGCGAGCGGATGTTTATTGCGCCTCCTATGGATGCAGCTCACGTTATGTGCTAGATCCTTCCCCTTAACTGGGCTAAATATTACCGATATCATACGGGGATTTGGCGCGTGGGTAGTGTTTTCCGATTTCTCGGCACTTTTTTGCTGTAGTTGCGGCACCGGCAGAGGAGACAAGACAAGAAACGCAAGCGCCGCATCATGAACCGTCTGGCGATACGCGTTCGCAGTCCTGTAGGCGTTGGGAACGTAAAGGGCAGCCGTATCTTTGGGCAGCTTTAGTCGGTTTTCGCGCGGAGCAGCGAGATTTTGCTGTGATGAATCTGGAACAGCTCGTGGTTTGGCGCGCAACATCAAGATGCGGATCTCGGTAATGATCTGCAGCTAACGCAGTACGCGCATAGCGGCGTTGCACACGTAATCATTCTGATTCGGCTTCGCAACTAAGCATGAATTAGACACCTCGAGCGAAGAAAAGCATGCCAAGAAAGGGGGGGCACTTAAGCGGCGTAACGAAGGCGGTGGAAAAGGCGATTAACCGAACGTCCGATCGTTCGGACGTATTTTTTTGACTATTTACTCACCATAGCGCTGTTTCTACTTTCATACGTAAACCGGAGGCTTTATCTTCCTCTTCTGGCCACTAAATCAGTAAGGACGGTTACGAGGTGTAAGAGTATGAACCGAATACTATGGCGGATCCATTACTGGTCGGCGGTGTTCAGTTTGATGTTTCAGATGCTCTACGCGGTGTACGTGATACTCGCAATAACTGTAGTACAACGCATAAAAAGAGGTGCGTATAAGGCAACGTTCTTTTTCAGCTCGGCTGAGGAATTATCGCCGCGTGGATCGCGCTGAGAGTTCTAAGGTTTCTAGCGCTATAGTTTCTAGTCCTCTTCGGACCCGTAGGGCTAGGGCTAGCAATACGATCCGCATTTAGTATTCTATACGTTATTTTAAAAAACGCGAGGCGTGAAACCCACCACCGCTTGGGGGGTGCGCAGTTGGTCTGCCCCTTTTTAAGGGTAAGGTAGCTGCACAAAAATTGCTGCACTACTCCCGAAACGGCGGGGGTAATTTCGAAACTGCGATAAAATAAAGCCTGTGGGGGTCCGTTGGTCGAAATTAGCTATGCGCTATTCAAGTGCAGAACCGGTTTTGCGAACGCTTCGATTCGTTGTTTTTTATAACCTCAATTTCTTCGATTTCACCGCTTTTTGCGCAGCCGATTGACTAAAGAAGAGTGGGCTCGGGGAGAGCGCGAGCACTAGACAAAACAGCGGCGGCTCTAGCTCGTCGCGCCCAGCGATAATAACTTATTGTGTGACGTATACGCTCCGTTTCCACGACTTTCAACAAAGCTTGACAGCATGCCTCTGCTCCGCTCCCAAGAGCAGAGTCCTGCCAGAAAACGTCATCCATGAATATCCCGCGCGACAGGCGATCAGCCCCCCCATATCGCACGCTAAAACCTATAGCGTCATGACAAATCTCAAAGACAACCAAACAAGAGCGCGTTTTATCTGTTTGCAGATGCGGGGGGCTCCGCTAGCAAGAATAGCGCTGAATCGGGGTCAGTAAAAGCACCATGATCAATTGGGACAAAGAGTCCACAGAAGAGATCGGCAAAGTTAGGGCGCTAGCTCGAAGTATGATGAGTATGTTCCCGACCCTTAGAAAATTTCTTGCGGCGTTCTCAGCCGCATTCGGGGAACTCAAATGCTGGAGGTGTCGGAGATCCCGCCACTGGCCCAAGAAAGTCTATAACCATGAGCGTGAGAAAATCCCAAAACTGGGCCAGCTTCACAAGAAGAAACATCTTAGCTCCCGCGCTGATCCGGTTAATGAAGACTCAGAATAACCACCGACGGATCAGATACCCTTCCGCGCACGCTGTCGAAAGCTATTTAGGTTCTGATATTCTTTCTGGAATGTTTCCTTACTTTAATTAAATGTCAAGGCCCAGGAAGTGTTTACGTCGTGGTAAGCAATAAGAGCGGCACAACGTACCTATAGCCTCCTACGCATCTAGATGTCTGAACAACCGCAAACTCAAAAACGCGAAAGCAATACGTCTCTGACAAGGCGCGTCGCGAGAAATACCTCTTTTTTGACAATTAGTCAGATCATAAGTTACGCAGAGAGCTTAATTTATACAATTCTGGTGGCGCGATACTTAGGCCCGCAAGGTCTTGGGATCTTGAATTTTGGGGCCGCATTGATATTGGTTTTCAGCGTTTTCGCAAATTTCGGTTTGACGACGATAACCACAAGAGAAGTTGCTAGGGATCCGTCAAAGGCGAGCAAATATGCAGCGAACGTCCTTCCGATACAGCTGCTATTTGCACTCCTCACCATCGGTCTGATCGTGGTGTTCGTAAATGCTCTTGGGTACTCTCAGCAAACTATTTACGTCGTCTATATCCTGTCCATTGGGCTTATCGTCAGCACACTTTCGTCGATCCTTTTGGCCATATTCCAAGCGTTTGAACAGCTTGAATTTCAGTCCATCGTTTGGGTAATAGCCAGTGTTGTGCAGCTTTGTGGAGCCGTGATCGCGATACAGCTGCACGTTAACGTTGTTGTCTTTGCACTAGTATCGCTCTTGTCGGGTGTGGCCGGGTTAGCTTACATTTACGCGATATGCGTACGACGATTTTTTGTGCCTCGTCTTGAAGCCGATTTCACTTTCTGGAAAAGTACTCTAACTGAAGCGTGGCCTATGGCTGCTATGTCAATAACCATAATGATCTACTTCAGGATCGACGTTGTGATGGTCTCACTTATCCAAGGCAATACCGCAGTCGGCTTTTACAGCATCGCATATTCCCTCTCAGAAGCGTCAACCGTCGTCCCGAGCATGTTTCTCGCCTCTCTATTCCCCATTTTGTCCAGGCTACACCAAACCTCTAAGACGTCGTTTCAAGACATGTGGGCACAGTCGATGCGGTACATGCTTTACCTTGCCCTGCCGATGGCGTTTTTCGTAACGCTATGGGCAAAGCCGATCGTTCCCCTCCTCTTTGGGGCTGCGTTTGAGCCATCTGTCGCGGCTCTGCAAATACTGATCTGGGCAGCAGCGATTATGTACGTGACTATGGTTATAGGGACGGCTTGTGTCGCCGCTAACCTTCAACGGCTGAACATGAAACTGTCTTTCATTGCCGTCGGCGTTAACGTAGGCTTGAACGTGCTTTTGATCCCCAAGTACAGCTACTTTGGCGCATCATTTGCGACTGTCGCAACGGAAGCGTTCGGCCTCGCTCTGGGTCTTGTTGTCTTAGGACGCTACGGTTACGACCTTAGATTCCGGAGAACGAGCTTACCGCCCCTTTTTGGCTTATCCGTCATCGTGGCTATTTCAGCATTACTGTTCGTCAGAAACGTTCCACTTGCGTTAATTACTGTTGTTGACCTAGCCGTGTACGCAGTCGTGATTTACAAGCTCGGCATAAACGAACAGGACAAACGGCTGATCCGCAGCTTGCTCAAACCGCCACGATCGATAGAGTGAAAGATGGTATAGCCGTATCAGAATCTATAGACTTGCTCCCACTTGTGACCCCCAACTTGAGACAATGGCACGCAACTCCGGAAACAGTAAATGTCCTTGTCCTTTCAGAATCGGGTTGGCGAAGAGCAAAGCCATACAAAATGCTGATTTTTCGAAATATACTTTTATGCTAACGACAGGAGATTGGCTATTTGCGCTAGCATTATATACAGTCGTGATCAAAGGCACAGAGCAAAGCCGATTGTTGATTACTGGGTTAGCGAACTTCAAAACGAATGAAAATTGAAGCGTGGTAGGCAGTTGTGGCACTATCAAAATGCCGACTAATTGAGCTTCCAAGAGTTGAAGACAGAAGAGGCAACCTTACGTTTATCGAAGAGAACCGCCACATACCGTTTGAAATCAAGAGAGTTTATTACCTCTACGACGTCCCAGGTGGCGAGGCTCGAGGGGGACATGCACATAAACAGCTGCAACAGTTTATCATCGCGGCCAACGGCAGTTTCGATGTCATCTTGGACGAGGGATTGAGTAAGGAACGATATCACATGAATCGATCCTATTACGGCTTATACATCCCGTCGGGAATATGGCGTGAACTTGATAATTTTTCTTCAGGATCAGTCTGTTTAGTTTTAGCGTCAGAGTATTTCGATGAACAGGATTATATTCGCGACTATGATGTTTTTAAGGAGTATGCGCGAACGAATCAAGATGGCCTCGATGAATACCCCGGTGCCTCGATCGCGTTGGAAAAGGTAGTAACCATTTCACCGCGGCATTAGGCTTCGTGGAGCCGCGACTCAGCTGAGGATTGACTGGACATACCGCGATTTCACCGCCTCGAGTTGAAGGTTCGGGAGGAGAGAAAGCGATGAAGATTTGCATTGCTGCGACGGCTCAAACTAAGTTTGGGAAGCGGAACGAAGACATTGGGGGCCTACTGGCATGTTGCTATCAAGACCTCATGCTCGATGCTAGCCTTGATATCGGCGATATAGACGCGTCCTACATCTCGAATTTTTCGAGCCATTTCTCGCAGCAATGCCACCTGTCAGCACTGCTATCATCGAAGCTGCACTCGAGACACGAGTCCACTCGTGTGGAAACCGCTTGTGCGTCCGGGGGAACTGCGTTAAAACAAGCAAGCATTGCCATCGCTTCGGGCTTGTACGACGTCATAGCGGTGGTAGGGGTTGAAAAGATGACTATCCGCCCGACAAAGGAAACCACATCAATTCTCTCGTATGCTGGAAGTGAAATAGAGCGCCGGCACGGCATCACTTTCCCAGGATTGTTTGCATTAATGGCACGCCGACATTTCCATGACTATGGTACCTCCGAGATCGATCTTGCCAAAATCGCAGTTAAGAATCACAAGAATGCATTATCAAATCCAAACGCGCACTTTCATAAATCGATAACAGATGATGACGTCTTGGGTTCACGAATCATTGCGTCACCACTCAAACTTCTCGACTGCGCACCTATTTCCGACGGAGCTGCAGCAGTCTTGTTGTGTAACGAAAACGCTGCTCGGCGACTCACCGACATCCCAGTATATGTGAGCAGCATCGCTCAAGAAACAGATTACTTGGGGCTCGATGAGCGGGAAGCACTAACAACTATGCCGGCTGTGGTGAACGCATCGACAAAAGCATTCAATGCGAGCGGCGTAACTCCTAGAGACGTTGATGTCGCTGAGCTCCATGATTGCTTTACTATTGCTGAATTAATAGAAATTGAAGACGTGGGATTTTGTTCAAAAGGGGCAGGAAAAGAACTAATTGCGGAAGGAGCAACAAATCTCGACGGAGAGATTCCTATCAACCCGAGCGGTGGATTAAAAGCACGTGGACACCCCGTGGGGGCTACCGGGGTCGCTCAGGTCGCCGAAATCGTGAAACAGCTTAGAGGGGAGGCCGACAGAAGACAAGTGACTGATGCAGAAATCGGTTTGTGCTGCAACGTAGGCGGCTCAGGCGGAACGGCAGTCGTCAGCATTTTTTCGAGGTGACGTAATGGTTTGGACGTTGATCAGTTATTCAGAGATACAGGTTCCGCTACCACCTTTTGAACCAGGTTACGTGGTGGGACTGGCTGAAGATGAGAACAAGCGACGGTTGATCGTTCAAGTCGAAATTGAAAAGACTCTTGACACGAACATTTCAGTTGGTATCAAGGGCAAGGTTAAGACCGTTAAACTGCCGAAAGGCAGCTTAAATGTCTTCGTGCCATCTTTTTAAACCAATTTCAGCTCTTCGCTTGTATTATGGCTTGTACGTGCCGACTCTGGTGTGGCAGAAAGTCGACAGTTTTTCTTCAGGATCCGCGTGCTTAGTCTTGGCGTCAGATTTTTTAATGAACGGGAGTACATAGGAGATTATACTGTTTTAAGGAAAGCCTGGCAGGGGGTTCCAGCTATGGGCAGAAATAACGATTTGATCGATAGTGGCGCCAGCATTGCTTCAACAGCAAGAGTTCTGGGCAAAGTGAAAATTGATCGAGACGCCCTTATCCACGATTTTGTTACGATCTATCCGAATGTGCGCATTGAGTCCAACGTCGAAATCTTTGAAGGGGCAATTATTGGCAAGCCTCCTACAGTGACGCGGGCCGTTGCGCGACAGGTCTCATCAGATCTAGGAACGACAACCATCGGTCACGGTTGTGTCATTTCGCCACACGCCGTTATCTACACCGATGTGCAGATTGGAGACGAGACGCTGGTGGGAGACAACGCATCCATACGAGAGAGATGCATAATTGGAAAACAATGCATTATAGGCAGGAATGTTACCATTCACTACAATACAACGATCGGAGACTCTTCTAAAATCATGGACCTCACCAACATAACGGGCAATATGATAATCGGCTCACACGTGTTCATAAGCACCCTCGTAGCTACTACAAACGATAGCAACTTCGGCCTGAAGGGATATGAAGAGAGTCATATTAGGGGACCAGTGATTGAAGACTACGCGATGGTGGGAGCTGGAGCAAATATCCTGCCGGGCATCAGGGTAGGCGTCGGTGCCATGGTAGGTGCCGGAGCGGTGGTAACAAAAGATGTCCCATCCAAGAAATTAGTAATTGGGATTCCTGCACGGATTGTCAAGGATTTAGAATTTTAATAGAGCACAATAACAAAGAGGCGATTAAAAAAGCCGTTCAATCAAATGAGGATCGGACCGCTTCGCATTAGTTATAGCTGCAACAAAAAGAGTGATACCTTTCGTAGATTTGCGAGGGGAACGGGTCGAGGCAACACGGAGAAATTGAAGAAGCCAAAGAACGAGTTTTGGACAGCAGACTGCTAGTTCTAGGAGACGAAGTCACCGAGTATGAGAGAGTGTTCACGTTATGTCGGGTCAATTACGGGGAGGTGGATTCAGGTTTAGATGCTCTCTTTCTTGCCCTTAAGGCGCCCAATGTCGGCGAAAAACAGCGAAGTAATAACTGTATCACGCCTTTGCCTCTCGAGTTGTTAGCATCCAAGGTGCAGAGCGAGATAGTTACTGATCGACGTTGAGCCGGATACGATTGTATGAATGTGCGGAAATCGAGAGTGGGATAATAGAGAGTACAGACGCGATTCTGCCTATCCATTTGGATACACTGCGAATATGGAAGAGATTCTTGGGTTAAGGAGCCGAAATATGAGTCAGAAAGCGACTGGGATTATCACTGTTGAATACCCAAACATAGTAAGGCATTAAAGCGACGTATCATATTCTATTGCAGAGACAACTGTGGGCGGATGGGTGTGGTTATTCTTTTTTCAATGATTGGTAGACCGGTGGTTGTTTTGTCATGATTGAAATCACCTACTACCGATCACAACATAAGTCACGTTGGGATGATTTCGTAAGACGTTCAAAAAATGGAAGCTTTCTGTTTCACAGAGATTACATGGAGTATCACTCCGACAGATTCTTAGATTCGTCCCTTTTATTCTTTAAAAATGGCAATTTGGTCTCTGTTATGCCCGCAAATTTCGCAGATGATGTCTTTTACACTCATGCTGGTTTGACTTTTGGGGGGATTGTATCCGGTCCAAAGATGAAAATTGGGCTGATGTTAGAGTTATTTGACTCTATGATGATGCATCTAAGCCAACATGGGATTAAGACCTTAGTGTACAAAGCAATTCCGAATATTTACCATGTCGTGCCAGCGGAAGAAGATCTTTATGCGCTTTTTCGATTCCGTGCCAAACTAATCAGACGCGATGTTTCTTCTGTGATACGTCTCGATGAACCTATTCCATTTAATAAAGCAAGAAAGCGGGGTATCAAGCGAGGCAAGAAGAGCGGGCTGACAATTAAGCGAACTCACGATTTTGAAGCGTTTATGTGGATAGTGGAGGAGGTACTTAGACGTAAATATCACGTAAAGCCCACTCATACGTCGAGTGAGATAGCGTGGCTTGCGCAGAAATTCCCAGAAAATATTAAGCTTATTGCCGCTTACAAGGATGAGATGATGCTTGCAGGCGCAATTATCTACGAAACTAAACCCGTCGCTCACGCACAGTATATCGCATCGAGCGAT
>Ga0187876_1003367_pt1 | contig 10954 bp, 7 predicted proteins | sample June2016WEW_17_4_FD_133000 | JGI IMG/M metagenome (GOLD analysis project Ga0187876, IMG submission 133000) | Peatland microbial communities from SPRUCE experiment site at the Marcell Experimental Forest, Minnesota, USA - June2016WEW_17_40 | ecosystem: Environmental > Terrestrial > Soil > Wetlands... | reverse complement strand
CCTTGGTTAAACATGATTGTGGGACTGAGCGGCATTCGTGCCCTATTCTACCAGAAGTTGGAAAAAACCAGCCGCCTGTCATCCTGCTTGTAGGGGGACGGCTTGCCGTCCCCTTTTGCCGGGCTCGCGGCGGGCGGGTAGGGCAAGCCCTACCCCTACACGCTTTCAGGGCGGCGGCCACCCATGGAATGTTCCTACTTCAAATGGCCGAAGTTCAGAATCGCATTGAAAACCAGCGCGTACGAGCCGATGGTCTCGCCTCGGTACAAGGGATTATTGGCGAAGAGCACCACATCTCCCTTGCCGAAATGAGCCACCACCACGGCCGGATGCTCGGCCACGGAATCACCATTCGCGAGCAAGCCCGAGAGTAGAAGGTCTTTCGTCTCTGCATAGCGCAGGATGACTTGGGGCCGATATTCAGCCGGAATCAAATAGGGATTATTACGTTGCTGTTCTTCATTCAGGGGAGTGGCCTCCCAAGCCTTCGGGGCCGGCAGCGGCGGCGCCGTTTCAAATGCCCGGCCTTGGGGGATGTCCTCATCATCGGCACTCCCGCGTCCCGTCGGGCGCTTGTAGTCCTTGGCAGTAAGGAGATGGTAGTTTAAGGTGAGGTTGCTCACCGCAAAAGCCATCCCGTCCGCACTATAGAGAGGCACCGCGCCATCATAGCCATAGGCCAGCGGATGCTTGCCGTTCACCACCACCGAATTCAGAACGCTGCCCACGACCCTGGCCTCTTTCCGCGGCGCCACAAACACTCCTGGCGCCAAACCCTCCTCGATGGCGAACTCCGCGGTGTCCTCTGCGGTGATCAGCAATCCGCCCTGTTGCACGAAATCCTTGAGACGGGCAACGCCCGCTTCGCCTAAGCCAGGGCGGATGTCTTCAGTCGAATCCAGCTTTCCCAGATTCGGGGTGAGCGAAGTGGTTTGCCATGGCAAAGCATTTCCCCACATCGGCAGGCCCTCCACGATGTGCTGAACGGATGAGTAGCCCACCGGCGCGAAGACAATCACGTCGTATTCGGCGCGCAGATCGGACTCTTTCGAGACGGTCTGCGTGTTGATATAAGCGAACGGCACATGCAACTTGTCGAACGCCATGCGCCACCAGCCCTCGCTCTGTGTGCCGAGCCAGGTGTGCATAAAAGCAATGCGGGGAGCTTCGGCAGAGTGAAGCTTAACAGCCGGCCGGCCGGCGATACTGACGGCAGTCAGATCGTATTGCTTCAACAAGCTCGTCAGTTTTGAAGCCTCCACGCCGCCAATCATGAGCGAGCCTGCGGCGAACTTCTGGCCATCGCTCTCGAAGTTCCCGTCGCAGATCGACACATCCGCGGCGCCGCGCAGAGCATACACCAGCGACGCCAGGCTGACCTGGGCGGAGTTATTAATAACGTAGAAAGGCCCCGCCCCCGCGTCTCCCAGGGTAACTTGGGTGAGGTCAGGCACCGGCGACATCGGCGCCGCGAGGATGTGGCTATCCGTAACGCGCGATACTTTGGCGTTGAAGAGGTCTCCGAACGACCAGCCGGTGTCGTCGTAAGGTTCCTTCTGCGGGTCTTCCGGCGACCAGTACTGGCGATCCAGCAGGGCATCGGCGATCCGCGAGAAGGGCTGGTCCATGCGAATGACAAAGCTGCCGGCAGGAAACGTCTGAGAGGTCGGCGGTGGCGGCGTTTCCGGCTTTGGTTCTTCCCCTTCTTTGTGGGGAGGCGGAGGCAGGGCCACCGTTGCCGCCTGAGTGAGACGCTGTATCTCGACGTGCTGCAACGCCAGCACCTTCAGCAACTGGATCTGGCGGTTCAGAAATCTCGCGTCCTGCGACAGCACGTAAGCAGCAGGCCCGCTATTGGCAGGCTTCTCGACGGAGCGCTTGCTTTTCAAGTAGAAGTTGTTCAGAAAGAGCTTCGAATTATGCGCAAAGTAGGAGAGAGAACTCAGCAGCGCAGTTTGCTCATAGTTGTTGTTGTCGCGTTGGTACCACACCACCGTGGGATAGGGCGGATTGGGTTTGTACCAGGTGCGCGCATATTCATCGGGCGAAAGCACGCGCTTCTCCGTGTCGGCTCCGCCGTTGCCGAAAGTTTCGTAAAGGCGGCTGATGCCGTTATGGAAAGCAGCCATGAACATCAGGTAGCCGGGGCTCCAGGTGTCGAAGTTGCCGTGTGTGAACGCGCCCGGCATGCCAAAAGCTTCCATGCGCGCCATATTGTCGGAAGCGATCATTGACCATTCGTGAGTCAGGATAGGATCGATCCAGGAATTGTAAGGGCCATCGCCCACCGTGTTGTCGTAAAGAAACGGCACCGACTCGTGCAGGTCGTGCAGAACCTGGGCGTGCCACTCGAGATAGGTGTTCAAGACATTCTTGGAGAGCTCGAGGGTCATGGCCATGGCATCGCGATTGTTGTCGTGCCCGACGTAGTGGCCCCAGTAAACCAGGTGTGGCCAGTTCTCCCCCGGATGCGCTTTATGCCATTTGTAGACGTCCACCATTCGGTCGCGCCCATCCACTTCCACCACCGGCGTGATCAACGTGATCAGGTGGGTCCGGATGTACTGCACGTACGGGGCATTGTCTACAGCGAGCCGGTACGCTAACTCCATCAGCGCCGTGGGCGCGCCGGTCTCCGGCGAATGAATCGTGCCGGTGATGTAGTAGATCGGAAATGAGCGGTCAACCAGCGCCTGCGCCTTGGAGTCATCCAACTTCAGACTCCTGGGATCGCCAAGCTGCGCCAGGCGCGAGCTGTTTTCCTTGGCGTGATCGAGCAGGGCTCCGTCGGCAACCGCCACTGCGATCATCTCACGCCCTTCTTCGCTATGGCCGATTGTGAACACTCTCACCCGAGGTGAGGCAGCGGCCAGCAAGCGAAAATACCGGTATACGTCTTCCGCGTAGGGCAATACGTCGGGCGCCCCCGCCACATCCCCCAACACCTTCGCGGGAGTAGGGACGGTGCTGGACGCCGGCAGGTAATCGGTAAGCGGCGAATTCAAGGCCGGCGCGGTGGTGTACTTTTTGATGTGCGCGGTGTAGGTAGCATCGATCGCTTGCTTCGGATCGCGTTCAAACGAGCTGATGCTCGGATCCTGCGCGGTGGCAGACAAGGGGTTGATGGCTATGACAGCGTATAAGGCCCAAGATTGAATAATATAAACGAGTCGCAGGCTCTTACGTGTCATTCGTGATCTCCTTTGGTTGGGCCCTGTCGAACCACTTCCCGGGGCGTCGGTGAGCAGGCAAGGTCTTCTCCGTGCTCTCCGCAGCCAAACAGAAGATAAAACACAGAGGTCACGGAGACCCTCCTTGTGCTCTGTGTTGAGAGCTTTGATGCATAGAGGGCACGGAGAAGCTCGTTTCGATTCCGGTCGCCTGCTCTCCGAGTGCCACATCAACCGCGATCGCGGATGCTGGCGCAGTTGGCCAGTCGTCACCCACCCTTCCTCTTGATCGCAGCCGCAAAAAAGCCGTCCATGTTATGCAAATCGGGGCGGGTCCGCAAGTAACCTTTTGGGTCGAATAGCGGACTGAGCGTGGGGTGCGCAGACTCGAGCTCTGCTCGCGAAACGAGGCGATATTGCGGCGATTCCGCAAGCACACGTTCAACCACGCCTTCGTTTTCCTCGCACTCCAGCGAGCAGGTGGCGTAAACCAGCCGGCCGCCCTGGTCAAGACTCTCAAGCGCCCCCTTCAGCATCTTCGCCTGAGCCTCTGCCAGGCGCTCCAGGTCCGCCTCGCGAAGCCGCCCTTTAATCTCGGGGTTGCGCGCCAGGGTTCCCGTCCCCGAACAGGGCGCGTCCAGGAGAATGCGCTCGAACGGGCAGCCAAAGGGCAGAGCCTGGGTCGCATCCAGGCGAACCGCCAGCCGCTGCACCTGCTTGGGAACCCATTGAGGAAGCAAGCTCGCCATGGTGCGAAGGCGCGAGGCGCTCCGGTCGCACGTGACGAGTATTCCGCGCCCCAATCTCTGCGCGATCTGCCCGGCCTTCACGCCGGGCGCTGCGCACAAATCCAGAACGCGCTGCCCCTCTTGCGCCATCAAAAGGTCTACCACAAGCTGCGAAGCTTCGTCCTGAATCACCACGCGGCCCTGCCGCAGCGCCTGGGAGGCTTGCACATTCCCCGAAGTGACCACCAGGGCTCGCGGTGAGAATTTCCCCGGCTGGGTCTTCACACCGTCAGACGCCAACTCGTCGCGCAACCCAGCGATGTCTTCGCCGAGGTTGAGCACGCGCAGCACGGTGGGAGGAACTTGCGTGCTTGCCCAGGCCAGCCGCAAGGCCACGTCATCGCCGCCTGAATGGATTCCCGCTTGCGCGGGAATGACTCGGGGACTGAGTACGGCCCAACGATTGAGCAGCCAGCCGGGAACGGTGCGGCGCACGCTCGCCTGCCCGGCTTCGTCGAGATCCTCGAACCGCAATTGGGTTCCGGTGCCGCTCGGAGCGACTTTGCGCAAGAGCGCATTGACGAATCCCGCCGCCGAGCGTTTGCGCGCCGCTTTCGTCATCTCCACGGCTTCGTTGACCACCGCCGGCTTCGGAACCTTGGCGAGAAACTGAATCTGGTAGACGCCCAGGCGCAGTATCGTCGCCACCTCGGGGTCAAGTCGCTCGACAGGCTTGCCGGAAACCTCGGCAATCCGAAAGTCCAGTTCCCCGCGCCAACGGAGAACGCCCATCACGATCTCGGTCGCCAATCGCCGGTCTGCATCCTTCAGCACGGAGACTTCCGGGGTTTGCAGGAGATCAACGGCGAACCCTCGGCCCGCTTCGACGCGCCGGAGGATTCGATAAGCGGTTGACCGCGCCGGTGAAATCGGCAAGGACTGACTCCTTCTCCTTTACCTGCTTGTACGGGGACGGCTTGCCGTCCCCTTGTTGCGAATGGATAAGGCGTGCGGGTAGGGCAAGGCCTACCCCTACGGGCTACAGTCCGCCCAGCCTTTCTCCTGCCACAGGGCGCATCCCGTTCAGGAATTCCCGGACCGGCAAGCGTTTTCGTCCTTCAAGCTGCAGTTCGAGGAGTTCCAGAAGCGTTCCCTGGCCGCACACGACACGCAGACGCCCACGCTCGGCGAGAAGCGTGCCAGGCGGATGTTCAGCCCCGGCGTGGCCGGCGGCGGGAGCGGCCGACCAGATATGGAGGTTCTTCGCGCGAAAACTTGTATAAGCTCCCGGCCAGGGCCTTAATCCACGCACGCGCCACCCGAGCTCTTCGGCACTGAGCGTCCAGGCGATCCGGCCATCTTCCTTCTTCAGGATTGGGGCAAGGGTCGCTTGGGAATGATCCTGCGGCTGCGGCTGAATCTCGCCACGGCCCAGTTTCCCCAGGGTTTCCGCCATCAACTCCGCGCCCGCGCCGCTCAGCCGTTCGGAAAGGGTCTCCGTGGTGTCCGAGGATCCAATCGGCACTTCCTGTTTCAGTAGAATATCCCCGGTGTCGAGTCCTTCGTCGATTCTCATCGTGGTGACGCCGGTTACGGATTCGCCGCGCGCGATCGCCCATTGAATCGGCGCCGCGCCGCGGTACTTTGGCAGGAGCGAGGCGTGCAGGTTGATGCACCCCAGTTTGGGAAGGTCGATCATCCAGCGCGGGATAATATGGCCGTAAGCAACCACCACAATGTAATCAGGTTGGAATCTTGAAAGGAGCCTGACCGTCGATTCGTCCTTCAATCTCGCCGGTTGGGCCACAACCAGGCCCGCATTCACCGCCGCTTGCTTCACCGGCGACGGCTTCGTCTCGTAACCCCTGCCGCTCGGTTCGTCAGGGTTGGTCATCACCAACTGAATCTCATGGTAATCCGCGATGAGCCTTTCGAGCGTGGGAACAGCGAATTGGGGGGTGCCACAGAAGATGATCTTCATGGAAAAGACGTCCGTGGTCCGTTGTTAGTTGTCCGTGGCCTATTGCGGGTCGAGAGTTGCCTGACTTCTCGCTCGCGCAGTTTCGCGGGGGACGTTTTACGGCGAGGATGGCGTTCGCGGGCCTCGCGGCTCAAAAACCGCTTCGGACAACGGACCACGGACAACTGACAACGGACGAACTCCTCACCACTCTCCCGCTTTAATCATCCTGCGAATCTGGCGCTTAATGGAGTCACGCTTGAGCCGGCTCAGATGCGAGATGAACAGCTTTCCGCCCAAGTGGTCGGACTCGTGGCAGAAGGCCCTCGCCAGCAAGCCTTCGCCGGAGAGTGTGATTTCATTTCCGGCAGTGTCCTGAGCGCGAAGCGTGACGCGCAAGGGGCGAGCGGTTTTGGCGCGGAAATCCGGAAGGCTCAGGCAGCCCTCCTCTTCCGCCTGTTCGCCCTCGGCGGCAATGACCTGGGGATTGGCAAGCACCAATTTTGAATTCGCATCCTTGCCGCAGGAAACATCAATCACGCAGAGCTTCAGGGAAATGCCAATCTGCGGCGCGGCAAGTCCTACGCCGTTGGCGGCATACATCGTCTCGAACATATCCGCCACTAGCTTTGCCAAATTTCCATCAAACAAGGTCACTGGCGCGCCAGGCTTCTCCAGGACCTCCTGACCGTACTTAACGATTGGATAGATCATCGGCAGCCTTATGTACCGCCCACCTAACAGTTCGCTGAAAAACCCTTTCAGCGTGTCGTCCTGAGGAGTCCCGATCGGATCGGGACGACGAAGGATCTCCGCAGTTGCCGGATATTGCAGCCCGAGACAACCTGCAAAGATCCTTCGCTCCGCTCAGGATGACAGGCGTTGCGGCTTTTCATCAGCGCGACCTCCAGAGCCACATTTTAGAACTGTCGCACCTGCTCCAGATAAGCGGAATAATTCCGCTTCGTTTCCACTATCGAGTCTCCGCCGAATTTCTCCAGGAACGACCGGCCGACGGTGAGCGCCACCATGGCTTCTCCGACCACACCCGCGGCCGGCACCACGCAAACATCGGAGCGCTCATAGGCCGCCGTCGCCGTCTCCTTGGTCGTCAAGTCGACCGACTCGAGTGGGCGGCGCAAAGTCGATATGGGTTTCACGTATCCGCGCACGACGACGTCTTCGCCGTTTGAGATTCCGCCTTCCAGGCCCCCAGCCCGGTTCGATTTACGAGTGAAGCGGGAGTTCTCATGGTCGTACCCGATTTCATCGTGCACTTGGGAGCCGGGACGGCCCGCGGCTTGGATTCCGCCGCCGATTTCCACCGCTTTGACCGCCTGGATGGACATCAGCGCTTGCGCCAATTGTCCGTCCAGGCGCTCGTCCCACTGCGCGCAGGAGCCCAAACCCGGCGGCACGCCGTGCGCAATGACTTCGAAGGTCCCTCCCACCGTGTCGCGCGCCTCCAGCGCCTTGTCCACCTCTTCCTTCATGCGCGCTTCCACAGCCGGATCCACGCATCCCAGCACGATTTCCTCAGTGGCTCGCAGCGCCAGCACCTTTTCGAACGCAACTGGCTCATCTTCCAGAACGACGCTTCCCACTGCCACCACGTGGCTCGCCACCTCGATGTTAAACTCCCTTAGGAATAGCTTGGCCACCGCCCCGGCGGCCACGCGCGCCGCAGTTTCGCGGGCGCTGGCTCGTTCGAGCACGTAGCGAGCCTCCGGGAAATTGTGCTTAAGACATCCCGCCAGGTCGGCATGTCCAGGGCGAGGCCGCGTCAGCGCTTTGTGCTTGGCCCGCGTCTCGGGACTATCCGCGACCGCCAGCGCCTCTTTCCAATTTTCCCAGTCGTGATTGGAAATCACCAGAGTGATGGGTGAGCCGATGGTTTGCCCATGGCGAACCCCGGAGAGAAACTGGGCGGCATCCGACTCGATCTTCATCCGGCCCCCGCGCCCGTAGCCGCCCTGGCGCCGCTTCAGTTCCCGGTTGACGTACTCGAAATCGATTCCCAAGCCTGCCGGTATTCCTGAGAGGATCGCCACCAAAGCTTGCCCGTGCGATTCGCCCGCAGTTTGAAAACGTAACATCACCGCCCCTGAACGTTCCAGAAACCAGTCTTCAAATTGTTAATATTAGCGGAATTGCGCAAGAGGGTCAAAATTTGCGAGGAGGGAGGCCCCGGATGCACTCGGGGCCTCGTGTTCAGGCTTCATGGCAAGACTTCTTGCAGATGACAAACATCTAATAACCATGTAGATATTTTGTCTGTGCCATTTTGCTCACCGTTCTCTTTTTCTCGGCAACGCAACTTTATATCACTACCAAAATCTGGACCTTCCGGTTTCACGCCTAGGCGCAAAGTGCGCAAAGGTCGCAAAGTCCTCACGCCGGATGGCACTCGATCACCGGCGACGCCTCGGTTGGAATAATCCGGCTGATTGCGAACCCGGTGGTTGCAAGCAGCGAACGGAAATCAGCTTCCGTGCGTTCGCAGCCGCCCAGCACAAGCATCAGCAGGTCCATCAGGCCAGGCGGCCGGACGGTCGAATCAACTATATTCTCAACGAGTAGGAGAGTCCCCCCAGGCCGGATGGCGCGACGCGTATTGCGGAGAATCTTGGCGGCGTCCTCGTCCCTCCAATCGTGAATGATGCCTTTCAAAAGGTAGGCATCTGCGCTCTCAGGAACGGAATCGAAGAAATTCCCCCCCACGATCTCGCAGCGTGCGGCAATATCGCCGGTCAGAACTTCGGGAGCGCGAGCCACCGCTTGCGGCAGATCGAACAGCACGCCGCGCAGCCCGGGCGTGGCCGAAAGGATGTCGCGAAGCAGCGCGCCCTCGCCGCCGCCCACGTCCACGATCCGCTCGAAGCGCGAGAAATCGTAAGCCGCCACGAGCGCCGGGCTGCTCCAGGCCACACCCTGAGTCATGACGGCATGGAAGAGTGCGCCGTCCTCCGCATGCGCCTCGAGGTAGTCGAAGAAACGTTGCCCGAAGATCCGTTCAAACGACGCCCCGCCCGTGCGCACCGAAAACTCCAGTTCGCCCAGCGGCCGCCAAAGGAATGCCGCGGGAAGAAACAAGGCGCTCTCGCGCTGTGACTGCGGGTGAGAGGCGCGCAGCACTTCCGTGAACGGCGTGTTGCGGAAACGGCCGTCGGCTGTGCGCTCGAACATTTCGAGCGTGCCCAGCGCGCGCAGCAAACGCTCCAGCGTGGCCGGATGAGCGCCGCAATCTGCCGCAAGCTCGGCCGCCGTCTTCGGGCCGGAGGCAAGCAGGTCAGGAATGCGCAGCTTCGCCGCAACATAAATGGCCTGCGCGGCAACGACGCCCGGCCAGAGGTATTCCATCGGGTTCCCCGCCATGGGTGGGTTTCTCCTTTCGGGAAAAATGACTGCGCCCGTTCTCGCCTAAATACTGCGATTATATCAAACTATACAAAGGGACTTGTTGTCTCTTGACAAACCCGAAAACATAGGCTACAATGCTAAGAGGATGGTGTGTCGCGCCGGACTTGCGCACCTGATAGGGCGCCGACCTGAAGGCGGGCTTTACAAAAATGGACGGAACAAAGCGAGAATGTCTATGAAAACAAAAGATCGCCATCTCGGGCTGGCGCAGACGTTGCTTTTGAACGTCTGCGATGCGCCGAAGGCGCAGGTCGGTCAGTTTGTACCGACTGCCCTGGCCTATCCCTTCGGGACATCGCAGACCCCATACTTCGGAGTCTGCGCCATCCGACATGCCGGCTGAGAGCTGAAAGCTGACTGCTGATAGCAGTTTTTCGACGAACGATCCGGGAATGTCTATGAAAACAAAGGAAGAGGTCAAGAAGTCCATGGGTCAAGGGGTTGAAGAGTCGAGCGGTGCGAAGCTGGACTCAGCTCGAAGCTCCTCGACTCTCGACTCTCAACTTTCTTTACGAACGAACCGGGAATGTCTATGAAAACAAACGACCACTCTTCAATCTCTGTTCTCTGCCTACTGCGTTCTGCCTTCTGGATGCTCTTCCTCGCAGGTTCCGCCTTTGCCGATTGGCAGGGCGTGGGCGGTATGACCGCTTCTGAACCCCAGGGCAATCAGATCGCCTTCCGCAGCCGCCAGGCGACCGTGGTTATTACTGTCCTGGCGCCGGACCTGGTCCGGGTGCGGATGACTCCGGGAACCTCCCCAAGCCCTGACTATTCCTATGCGGTCGCAAAGGCCGACTGGCCAAAGATCACGGCGGAGTTTACCGCGGGAGATGACGCGCGGGTCGTCCGCACATCCGAACTGGAGGTGCGCGTCCAGCTTTCTCCCTTCCGCCTGGCTTTCTATGATCGGGCTGGCCGCCTGATCTCGAAGGATGCGGACAACCGGGGAATGAGCTGGGAAGGCCAGCGCGTTCGCTGCTGGAAATGGATGCCGCCGGACGAGCAGTATTTCGGCTTGGGCGAGAAAAGCACCCCGCTCGACAAGCGCGGCCGTTCCTACGTGATGTGGAACACCGACCCGGCCGGATTCGACGCCTCGACTGACCCACTCTACCAGTCCGTCCCATTCCTGATCGCATTACGCAACGGGCGAGCCTACGGCCTCTTCTTCGACAACCCCTACCGCTCTTCCTTCGATCTGGGAGAGGAATCGCCGGACCTGTTGTCGTTCGGAGCGGAGGGCGGTGAACTCAATTATTACTTCTTCTCCGGTCCGACTCCCAAACAGGTGATCAGCCGATTCACGGAGCTGGTGGGCCGCTCGCCGCTGCCGCCGCTCTGGGCCATCGGTTACATCCAAAGCCGCTACAGCTACTATCCGGACCGCAAGGTCAGATTCATTGCCGAGAATTTTCGCGAGCGGCGCATACCCTGCGACGGAGTATTCCTGGACATCGATTACATGGACGGGTTCCGCATCTTTACTTGGGACAAGTCGCGTTTCCCTGATCCCCACCGCATGCTCGCGGATTTGCGCCAGGAGGGATTCCACATCATCGCCATCGTCGATCCCTACGTGAAAGTGGACCCCAACTACTGGGTTTATCAGCAAGGCCTCTCCGCAGGTCACTTCCTGAAAAAACCGGACGGAACGCTTTTCACCGGCACGGGTT
>Ga0187876_1003366_pt1 | contig 10957 bp, 12 predicted proteins | sample June2016WEW_17_4_FD_133000 | JGI IMG/M metagenome (GOLD analysis project Ga0187876, IMG submission 133000) | Peatland microbial communities from SPRUCE experiment site at the Marcell Experimental Forest, Minnesota, USA - June2016WEW_17_40 | ecosystem: Environmental > Terrestrial > Soil >... | reverse complement strand
TTCCTTGTCCACCGTCGTTTTCGGGACGGCGATCACGGCGCGGAAGAGGTTATCGAACCGCTCAAACTCCGTACTGCCCGGAACGTCCGGCGCTGGTAGTGGCTTCATCTGGTCACATCATACCGCTGAATCAGGTCTTTCGTTTGTCGCGCAGGGCGAGCACCAGGTAGCGCATGAAAATGATTTTGAGATCATCAACACTGGCGTGACAGGCGGCGTACAATCCGTGTTGGTAGTTATCGGGGCCATCCTGGTTTTCTGGTGGCAACGGAAGAATCTGCGCGACCGTGCCCATAAGATCTACGCAGCGCGCGGATGTCTCGGGTGTTTTCTGTACGTGACGCTGGGGCTGCTTGCGTACTTCTTGGTCGGCGGTATCATCGCGTGGATCGTTGAGCGATAGAATGCCGGGATGACGCCTCACGACAACTACTACGAAACAGCCGTTACCCATTTCCGCGAAGCGCTGAGTGTGCTTTCTCCGTCCGGCCAGGCAGTGAACGATCCGCAGTGGTTCGCACTTCATGGATTGATCCGGCTGGCACAAGGGCTGGAACAACACCAACGGGAAACGGAATGGAAGATAAACCAGATTCAAGCGCGGTTATCGCTTCCACGATAGCGGCTGTCTCATTGTTCGTCAGCATCGCGTTCCCGATCCGGTGGTCGCGACGTAAATCTGTGATTGATGGGTGCTCCACGCGCAGTTCTCCTTTGTGGTCAAATGGAATTGCGCCTTAAATCTGAACCTCGCGCATAGCTTCCGGCTTCGGTCGTGTGCAAGACTTCCGAATCCCAAACGGCTATGGGAGGGGCAAAGTGTACCCTGCTGAAAGGTAGGGTAGCACACTTGGACGGCACGCTCAGTTCTCTCGGGAATTCCACAGGGCGCAATTATTTCGACGGTTCGGAGTTGCTGGTCGCCATGAAGTGTTATTTCGATGGTAGCGAGGGGCAACACCAGGACGGCGATACCTGGATCACGCTTGCCGGATTCGCTACCTCAGATGCCGCATGGAAGGTTTTTAACGACAGGTGGGAAAGGATGCTCCGGGAGCGCTACCCCGTCGCTCCCTATATCCACATGTGGGAGATTTATTCCGGCACTGACCCGTTTGAACGAGGTCCCGCCGGATGGAACGAAACTCTTGTGGATGCACTGGTCTTTGATGCCTTGAATATTCTTCAGCAAATGGACAAGGGTGAATTCCGCTCTTTTCTCTGTAGCGTAAACCTTTCTGGACGTGACCGCCTGATCGGCGAGGGCTATAAAGTGTCCGATCCGATTACGATCTGCGTGGAGATGTGTGTCGGGCTTTTTATTCAATGGAGTATGGATAAAGAACTTGACCTGCATTACCTGTTTTTTGATCGCGGGGAGAAGTTCGTCGATGATTTCAAATCACGATGGCTGAAAGAAAGAACACCGCCGGGGAAGATCACGCCCGGCGGTGTTAGTTTGTTTTGGGACTTGATCGCCGATATCCAAGAAGTAGATATGGAAAGAAACCCGCCCATTCAGGCAGCCGATATGCTGGCGTGGGGTAAGACTAGGAGCTTCTCTGATAAATCGGCCAGGCATCTCAACGAGATAATGGGCCGTATCATACCAAGTGCAACAGCTACGATAACCGAAGACATAATGCGGCAGAAGAGCGTTAAGGTCTAAACGACCTTCTTGCCACGCTTCTGCCGTTCCTTCTCTTTTCCTGTTAGCTTGCCGCTCGTTCGTCCATTTCCTTGCCGGTGAGTTGATCGAATGTCAGCCGTCTGCCGACGATCCCCTTGACGGTGAGGTCGAACCGTTCGGCGTCGGTCATCTTCCGATTGTTGAAGCGGTAAACCTGCTCATCGAGGTAGCGGAACAAATGGAACGGTTCGACTGAAACGTAGGTACCTCTGATCCCCCGCTTCAGGAGTGACCAGAAGTTCTCCAGACCATTCGTGTGGATTGCGCCGTCAACGTACTGGACGGCATGATCCACAACGCCATGCTGGAACTCATCAAGCCCCTTGTACGAATTCAGATCGTCAGTGTAGAGGGCCGATCCGGCCTGAACGTGCTTGCGGACTTCAGCCTGGAGAGCGCTCTTTTTGCGATTCGGAACTACGGTCGTGCGGACAGTGCTATGCTTCCCGTCCTTGCCGCGCTCCAGAATGCCCATGACTGCGGTTTTGTCTTTTCCGCCCGTTCCAGTGATCTTGCGGGCGCGAACGCTAGCGTGCATATTGCGGGCTTTCTGGCCGATGAAAGTTTCGTCGGCTTCCACTTCGCCGGAGAACTGTTCGCGCAGGCTACCGTGGAACGCCATCCGAATCCGATGATCCATGAACCAGGCGGATTTCTGAGTGATCCCGATAGCGCGATGAACTTCATACGAACTGATGCCATTCTTGCAGTTGGCGATTTGCCACATTGCGGTGAGCCACTTGTCAACTGTGATCGGGGAATCCTCCATAACAGTTCCGGTCTTCAGCGTGAACTGTTTGGCGTCGTGCTTCTCCCGGCACTCCCAGCGGTTGTACTTTTCAAGGAACAGGACATTGGCGCTACCACAGCGCGGACACGTCACGCCGTTAGGCCAGCGCCGCGCTACCACATATTCCCGGCAATTGACCGGATTTGAGAAGTATACGATTGCTTCCTGGAGTGTGGTTGGCTCTTGTTCCATGCTTTAATTTTAACCGGAACCGCGTCCTTTGTCAACTATATTATTGCCCTATTTAGCTTGCCTCTGCCGCCCATCGTCTTGCCGTACGCACGGATTTTTCTTCTCACGCCGTCTTGGAAGGGAATTTACGTTCCAATTGTCGAATCTCTGAAAGCCCGATCATCTGGTTGAACTCCTGGAAGGAGATCATCTCTGAGAGCAGAGCGATCGGCGTCCCGTGAGCGTGAATTTCCGCTGCCAGTTTTCGGACGGCGGTGGCGGCCGCGAGCAGCGCTCCGATTGGAAAGATGACGATCCGATAGCCGAGTTCCCTGAGCCGGTCCAATGGAATGGGCGGCGTCTTACCGCCCTCCGCGAAATTGAACAAGAGAGGCGCATCAGCCAGCTCGCTCGCAACCCGGGCCACTTCCTGTTCGCTTTGCGGCGCTTCCACGAAGAGGACATCGGCGCCTGCCTCGCGATACTTGCGCGCGCGGCGCAGCGCGCTGTCCAGGCCTTCAACGGCGCGTGCATCCGTGCGCGCGATGATCAGGAAGTCGGGGGAGATGCGCGCCTCGATGGCCGCAAGGATCTTTTCCATCATCTCTGAAGTGGAAACGACTTGCTTGTTCTCCATGTGGCCGCACTTCTTGGGCGTGATCTGATCTTCGATATGAATCGCGGACACGCCGGCAAGCTCGTACTCCTTCACCGTGCGAATTACGTTCAGTGGATTGCCGTAGCCCGTATCCGCGTCCGCGATGAGGGGAACGTCTATCGCTTGCGCCATTCGGCGGGCATTGTCAACCATCTCCGACATTGTCAGCAGGCCCACATCGGGTCGTCCCAGGAGCGACGCGACGGTGCCGAATCCAGTCATGTAGACCGCCGGGAAACCAGCCTGCGCGATAATGCGCGCCGTCAAGGCGTCATAAGCGCCCGGCGCGACGATCGTTTCCCGCCCTGCGATCAGCTTGCGCAGCAAGTCGGACTTGCCTCTCTTTCCTTGCAGAAAATCGCTCATCCAAATCCTCCCAATGGCCTTGATCGAATCCAGAGCCTTTTGATCGCGACATCGCGCTTTGGTTCTGTGTCGCGAGCTAGTGGGCTTGCACCGCCAACGCTTCTCGGCGACAGTGCGGTCATTACTCGCCGGCGAGTGCCGGTTTAGCGCACGGTTTGCTTCAGAAACGATACTACTTCCGGCCAAATCTTCGCTGCGAGCGCGGCATTGAACGTCCCCAACGCATTGTGCGGCGCCATGAAGGCGTGGCCTGCACCGGCGTGGACGGTCAGCGTCACGTTCTTGCCCATGCCGCGCAGCTTGGCTTCGAGTGCATGGGCAGCGGCAGGAGGAAAGAAGTTATCATGCTCCGCCATGTGCCCGCTGACGGACGCCGTCAGCTTCGACCAGTCCGGCTCCATTTCGCCCTGCGGGAATCCGTAGAAGGGCACCACCGCCTTGACCTTGTCGGGACGATTGGCGGCGATGATAAACGAGAGCATCCCACCCATGCAGAACCCCACCACGCCAATGCCGTCGCTGTTAACCGCGGGATGGCTGGAGAGATAGTCGACGGCACCGCTCATGTCGCGGGCGGCGCGCTCGGGCGGAAGGCTCTGCATGAGCTGCGCCGCCTTGTCCATCTCATCGTGGGCGGCCAGTTCTCCATGATAGAGATCCGGCGCGAGCGCTACGAACCCAGCGGCTCCCAGGCGATCGGCCATCTCCTTGATGCCGGAATCGAGACCCCACCATTCCTGGATGACCAGGACTCCGGGACCCGATCCAACTGACGGCGTGACGAAATACCCCGACGCGACTCGCCCATTGCTGCGGAACTCTATGGTTTCAGCCATTTGCCCAAGGATAACCGAAATGTCGGCAAGGATTCGCGTCCCGATCGGGCAAGCCGTTGGAACGCTCCCGCCAAAAATCAGCCGCCGCCTTATCAGAATCGCAGGGTTGCCTTGAGGCGTTTGGTTTCGATCAACAGATCAAGCGCGTTCTCAGCACCAACGATGAACAGATTTGCATTCTGCAAAGTCTCAAGCGCGCAGCCCTCGCCATTGTCTACTGCAATTGCCAATCCTCCGGCCTCCCTGACAGTCTTCAGGAGTAGGCGATCATTGTTACCGTTGCCGAAAGCTGCAACGTGTTGAGGTTGGCAGCCTCTCACGAACTCCATCTTCTGCACATCCTGTTCTTCCGCGAGAAGCCGGTGAATCGAAACAGGCATGTCCTTGAGTTCGCGCTCGGCCGTGCCAAAAGTGTCAGCCGTCAGTATATGAATATCCACGAGTTCGGAAAGGTGAATCAGACGGCGCTCGACTCCATGCGTGAACTTGCCTCCACGTGAATGAGTCCCTGTGTAGTCGCTGACAATGGCTCGGAATTCGATCTTTCCGAATCCCGGAATTTCGACCCAGATGCCTGGTTTCATGAGTACCTTATTCACTGTAGATTAGGACGATCCCCTGTATCTGTCGGAGGTTTGCGCCGGTCCGCACTGGCGAATCTGACGATGAAGCACGTTAAGCAGCGCGAAAACCGCTAGCGCATCGTGGATCTCATCGGTAAATATGGGAGAGTGCGGACGATCCCAATGCCGGCGTAGACGAAGACGCGATCGATGCATGGACGTTTCAAGCAGGCGTGACCGAGGGGAATCTGCTCCGGCCCGTCAACCGGGGAGATCAGGTTTGCGGGGACCGGATGAGCGAGAAGGTCGTCTGGCAGTTGCTCAAAACGTATGTGGCGGGCACCGGCCTGCCGGATATCGCGCCCCATGACCTTCGTCGCACGACCGCGAAGTCGTGCCACGCTGCGGGCTGGGAGCTTGAACAGATCCAATTGCTGCTCGGCCATTCGTCGGTTCAGACGACCGAACGGTATCTCGGAACGAAGCAGGATCTGGCCCATGCGCCGAACGATGCGATCAGGTTGGAGCTGGTGGTCTGAGCTGGTGTTCGATTTCCGTGATGCGGAGAAGCATCGACGGGTTTTCCAACCGTTAGTGTCGAGCAGCAACCCCAAAGAACCAGCAGATGAACCCGATAGCAGTCAGCACGGCCCATGCAACCACAACGAATTTGATTGTGCGCAATGAGCCGTCAATAGATCGCAGGTGCAGCGAGACGGACGGGTCGGTCATGGCCGTCGGTGCAAATCGGGCCGACGAACCCCCGGCGAATGCCGCCGCGAACTCATGGCCACAATCGCAGCGAAGGGCGTTTTCGGGATTCTCAAGCTTGCATCGTGGGCATTTCATGCTGTGAAAAGGCCAGGCGGCTACGACAAGTTTGCTTCGGATAGAGAGCCACCGGACTGGTCTATCGCGCGCGCCATCAGCACGATTTCCTTTGAGCCGTTCATTTGGCTTCTCCGCCGGACCGGGCAGCGCCTTGATTCGTTCCACAGTCCATGTTCGGACGACTTTCGGATGATGTCCTTTATCCATTGGGTCCTCCTGCTTCCATGGTATTGCTTGTCACGGGATCACCGCGGGCCGGAACCTTCAACAGGCTCTGGAGCGCTGAACTTTCGACGAGGCTAACTGGATGGACGGGTGGTGGGGAGCATTCGGCCCGGTCACCGGTTGAGAAGGCGCAGCCGCAAGAGTCTTCGAGATAATAGTTAGACCCAGATTTATGGGGAATCCAGCAGGAGAACGGGACGTATTTGCAGGCTTCCTGGCCGCCGATCCGGCGTTCGCTGGTGTCGCCGTCAAGGATTGGGGCTCATCGAAGGAGGAACCTGCGGATATTGAATGCGAATTGGTGGACGGTCGCAGAGTGGGCGTTCAACTGACATCCTGGCTGGATGAAAGCCAGATCGGTCGCGCAAGAAAACAAGAAATGATGGAAGATTCATTCCGCTACGCGATCAAGCCAGAGCCGCCGAACGAAACAGAGCACATTCAATTAATCTGGATGTTCCCAAAACGCCGGCTGCCAACGCGAGACGGGAGCGCCTTTCGGGAACAGCTGTTGAGGCTGATGCAAGATATCGATGCGCGATTTGATAACGAGCCGGAATGGCAGACACCGCAGGGATTTCAGGTCGATGACTTCAGTGCATATCCAGCACTCAAAAAGTATCCGGACGCGATTACCGTGCATCCGCGTTTGCCATCACGGCCTTCGACGATGAAAAAGGGTGGTGTCCACTGGCTGTCATTTCCGATGCCGGGCGGCAATTATTCCCCGGATTGGGCCGTCGATGCACTATGCGAATGCATCGAGGCAAAAGTAGCAAAATATGGCGGAAAACCTCCGGGTGTGAGTGAATTCGATTTGCTTGTCCACTACGATAAAGCGTTCGTTTACAACACGCCGGCGCTCGGAATCGATTTCGGATACCCCGAGGCGGTAAAAGCAGCGGCTCTGCGGATTGGGAGTGATGTGGGCCTCTTCGATAAGATCCTTGTGTTCGTTCCGGTCACCCAGGGACAGCAGGCGTTTCGGCTGTACCCCTGACCGATTGAACATCCACCGCCATCTCCTTCGCCTCATTGGACGTTTTCCCGCTCAAACTCCGGCTGACCAATGCTCACGCCGCCCGTCGAGCAACCACCCGGTGGACCCGCTCAAATGTGCAGTTGAAACATGCAGGGGTGTCCGTGCATGTATCAACGGCAAACTCATTTCAGCCCACGCGGCTTACAGCCAATGCGGTTACTCTTGCCCTCTCCGCGGCGAACGAGGTCCGGTTTCAGGCCGCCGCTTCGACTGCGGTCTGTGCTTCTCCGCCGGACCGGGCAGCGCCTTGACTCGTTCCACGGTCCATGTTCGGACGACTTTCGGATGATGTCCTTTATCCATTGGGTCCTCCCGCTTCCATGGTATTGCTTGTCACTGGCTCACCGGGGGCGGAACTGTAACAAGGCCGTGCAGCCAACGTGCAGCCACGGCAGCGGCTGGCGTTGCTTCTGGTTGCCAGATCGCCTTCGGGCGGTGTCGTGGAATCAAAGGGTTACCGCGCGTTGCCGCGCGGTGCAGGCCGAGCTGCCGCATTCAAATCCCGGCGGCCCGACCAAATTCCTCAAAGACTTACAGCCAGGGATATCATCCAAACCCCTCTTTTTGAGTCCACTTGGAGTCCATTTTGGACGCCAGGCGGGATGCGCGGGCTCTCCGCACTTAATGGGGGCAGAGTTGCCTCTGACTGATCTCAAGAACACAATACCTTAATGGCCCGCTTTCCATAGACGCAATCCCTTGGCATCAGAGCCTATTACTCATAACGAATCGGACTGAATGTAGGGACGAATAGTCAACGTCGGCTCCGGTGGACCCAGATGCCGCCTTGCAACAAATCGAGGCTGAGACACTCAAGCCCGGCCCAGGAGCAGCAACGCTTGGAACGGCTACGGGTGGAACACCGCCGATACCGGGCTGGGCGGGAGGAGGGAAAGATGAGGACCTCAGCCGAAGAAACGCCTGACCCGTTTTCTACGGAAGCGTTACGCTCGACGCGTCTCGTGTGGGCGGCGACGCTGGCCGCATCGCCGACGAAGTCCTCTCGCACCTTTCCGGGCTTGTCGGATCGAATGTAAAGGTAACTTTGGAAATAGACGCGTCGGTTCCCAGCGGTGTCGCAGATAATCCCCGCTGATGCAGCGCATCACACGCCCATCGGGTAATTTGCCGCTGTGCTTTCGCTGCCAGTTGGTGAGGTCGGCGGGCGCCTTCTTGAGAGCACACCGTTTGTCTGGGGCGCACCCAGTAGACTATTACAACTCGGCACTGTTGAAAGAGGCCTATGCAATTCGCGCACACACCGCAACCCTGGCACCACGGCCTCACCCGCACCCACTGGCGCGTCCTCTCTGCATCCTTCCTTGGCTGGATCTTCGACGGCTACGAATCCTACGCCCTGGTCGTCACCATCCCCTTCGTCCTGCGCTCGCTCCTCTCCCCCGAACAACTCCGCTCTACACCCGTCTGGGCCAGTACGGCAATCGGTGTCACCCTTCTCGGCTGGGGCCTCGGAGGCCTCATCGGCGGTACTCTCGCCGATTACGTCGGCCGCCGTCGCATAATGCTCTGGTCGGTCTTCCTCTACGCTGTCTTCAGCGGTCTTACGGCTCTGAGTCAGACTTTCTGGGTTTTCGCCGCGCTGCGCTTCATCACCGGGATGGCCATGGGCAGCGAATGGAGCACTGGCGTCGCCATGGTCGCCGAAACCTGGCCCGACCGCGCGCGTTCCAAGGGCGCGGGGTTCCTGCAGTCCGGCTTTGGCTGGGGCACGCTGCTCGCCGCCCTCACGTGGTGGGCCATCAGCCGTGCCAACCCCGCAGGTGCCGGGTCCTGGCGAATCATGTTCGTCATCGGCGTGCTGCCCGCCTTCTTTACGTTCTACATCCGCCGCGCGCTGAAGGAATCCGAACGCTGGCTGAAAGCCGTGCGCGAACGCCGCTGGGCAGCGACCGAAGCGGGCGGGAATACTGTCGCGCAATCCAGCCGCCGCCCGTTCACCCTCGCCGAAATCTTCCGTGAACCCGAAAGCCGCCGCCGCATCCTGCTGACGTTCTGCATGTCGCTGTCGAGCATGGTCGGCTGGTGGGCCATCTCAACCCTGCTGCCGACACATACCGAACAAATCGCCAGAGCCGCAGGCGAGGCCGCTCCCGTCGAGTGGGGCAACCGCGCCGCGATCCTCTACAACGTCGGCGCCGTTACCGCGTACTTGCTCTCGGGCTTCCTCATCGACGCCATCGGTCGCCGCCGGTTCCTCCTCATCACCTACGCCGGATCGCTGCTCATGACACCCGTCACCTACGCCTGGACCATTTCGCCCGAAGTCATGATGTTCGTCGCGTATGTCAACGGCTTCTTCACCCTGGGTATGGCGTTCTCCTGGATGGCCATCTACCCGGCAGAACTCTTCACCAGCAGTGTGCGCTCCACCGCCGCAGGCTTCGTCTTCAACAGCACGCGTCTCATCGCGTGGCTTTTCCCGATCCTCGCCGGAACCATGATCCGGAGTTTCGGCGGAGCCTCCCGCGCCGCGCTCACCATTGGAATGATTTATCTGCTCGGCCTGATCGTGCCGTGGTTTGTTCCGGAAACCCGGGGCCGGCCATTGCCGGAGTAAGCTACCCCGCCTCCCACCCAACTGGACGAACAACTCGCCGAATCGCCGGCCATCCAGGCACTCCGACGGTGGAGTCCTGGCCTTACGACGTAAAAGTAGAATTGATATGCTCCAGGAAACAGCGCCACGTCGTGCGCCGGTCGCATCTCTACGTTACAGCGCATGAGGCGTTTCATACATTTCAAGATCGCTCTCGCGGTCCTGGTCGTGGCCAGCGTCCCGCTGCAGCTGACGGCAGATGCCGGGCGCTCATCGAGCGAAGCTCTTACTACAAAGGAAGTGCGGCGGGCTGAAAGAGAAGCCAGGACTGCGGCCGATCATCTACGACTCGCAGCATACTATCGGTCCAAAGCCCGGCAGGCGCAAGCCAATCTGACGGAGGAGGAAGAGCAGATGAAGTACTGGGGTTGGATGGCTGACCGCACGAAGATACCGAATCCATATTGGAGTGCACGAGCACTGACGGGCATGTATCGCGCGGATTTGAAGAAAGCGTTGAAACTTGCCGCTGATCACCAGAGGATAGCCGAGTCTCTGGAAGCCAAGGCCGTGGCAACTCAATAGCGCAGGCCGAGACAGCCCACATTTAGAAAAACACGTTGTTGCTTCAGTCCCAGTACCGACGCCGTTGTCAATCGAACTTCGTTCTGTTGAAATTGAATTAGCACAAAGCACTTCTCCTTTCTCCTTGTTGGCGGGCGACAAGATTATTTGAGCGCCCGCTTTTTTACGTCCGCACCGTGCGCCCAGCTCTTGCTGGCCTGCGATACGGGAGAATTTATGCTGGCGCCGCAGCAGACAATGCCCTCGGGTCCAACGCCCCTGCACGAGCCAGAAATAGCTACCGATATTACGGGTGATCGTCAACGTTTATGGGGCGTCAGAAAGCCTGCTCCAATGCTTTAGCCACGGCTTGGAATGGAAGCCGCGAAACTATTTCTGCTACCATTTCGCCATGCGTGCCCGTCCGTATATGGTTCTGGTCGCTGCGCTCTTGAGGACCGTCTGCCTCGGCCAGGAACCCACACCCGACTTCACGTATACGCTGCCTGCACAGAAGGACACAACGAATCGGGGGAGTGTCGCCATTACGCCCGACGATGCCTTGATCGTCCTCCTGTCGCGAAAGGATAACCAATGGTTACTGAAGCGCATCACCGGCTGGGACACGGTCGCCCCGCATGAAGAGACACTTGCACTCGACGGC
>Ga0187876_1003365_pt1 | contig 10957 bp, 7 predicted proteins | sample June2016WEW_17_4_FD_133000 | JGI IMG/M metagenome (GOLD analysis project Ga0187876, IMG submission 133000) | Peatland microbial communities from SPRUCE experiment site at the Marcell Experimental Forest, Minnesota, USA - June2016WEW_17_40 | ecosystem: Environmental > Terrestrial > Soil > Wetlands... | reverse complement strand
GTAGAAGAAGATGTCGGGAAACGCCCACAGGTCGAGCCCCGTCTGAACCAGCCGCGGGTGGCAGATTACGACCTGGACCCCGGACCGCAACTGCCGCTCATACCACGCTTCCCGCTCTTCTGGCGCAACCTGGGTCGTAAGCACAGCTACCCGGATTCCCTCTTTCGCCAGGATGCTCTCCAGCCGCCGCGTCACATCCCGTTTCTGGGTATAGACCGCGAAGATCTGGACGTTTCTCCCGCACTCAAGTGACGTTTTGACTTCCTCAAGCAGCCGCCCTTCCTTGGCGTAGACAAAGTTTTCATCGAGGTCACGGGTGGCTGCGATCAGGAACGGCTCGCGGCGTTGGGTTTCGGGATCAAATTCACGACCGATTAAGTCCCCGAAGCCGAAGGGGCGGTCAGGGTAAGCAAGCAAAGCATTCAACGCGACGCTGATTACCGACGAGTTGCCTCGATGCTCGCGGAGTGCTTTCTTGATGTCCTGTTCCATATCCTCGTACGCCTTCTGCAACGGTTCGTCCATCTCGATGCTGACAACTTCTTCCCGGTAGGGAGGGAGAGTATCGGAGATATCTTCGAGCGACACGAATGCGCCAAGACTCATGAGGAATCGGCCGAACAACGCCGGCGACGCTCCCGGCCGGTGGCGGACCCGCGTTGTAACCCGTGCCTCGGAACACGCGTTGTCGGCCGGCTCAATCACGGTGATCTTTTCCAGTAGGCCGTAGATTTCGGTGAAGGCTCGAACGCCCGCTTCGCCATATTCAAAGCCCTCTTCGAGCATCCGCGAAGGCCCCAAGCGGAAGAGAATGTTGAAAAGCTCGTCGGCGTAACCCCCCAAGAGTGTCCCCGTGAGCACGGCAATGTGGCGCGCACATGATGCTAAGGTGCCGAGAGCGTTTCCCTGTGCCGTGTCTCCCCCTTTCAGTTCATGCACTTCATCGGCGATGGCGTAGTCGAAGAAACCATCGCTCATATACCGCCCAATGAAGTCAATAGGCGCAAAGCGTCGAATCTTCTTTCCATCTGCCTGCCAAAGCGCGCTGTAGAGCGGCCGGCGGGCGTGATTTGTTCCTTCCCCTTGGCCCAGCATTTGGCTGAGCTTCACCTTTTTGAAGTCCATCGCCAGCAAGCGCTCGCCTTCACTGCCAAGGTAGACCGGAGACCCACTATCAGGATTAACGACGCTGCCCTGATAACGCCCGCAGCGGGCGACCTGATAAGCGTGCCGCCAGAAATATCCGAGTTTGGCGCGGTCTCGGCCGACCACGAATACTGCCGGAGAGGAGCAAACCGAATCCCAACGCTTTCGGGCTGAGGGAGACGTCCTGCGCAGGCGCAACTCGCTCACGCTGGTCCGCAATCCCTCGCGCACAATCCGTTTGTTCCGCAGCTTGACCTCGTTCACGCCATAGTGACTGTTGGAGTTGGTGGGCGTTCGTAGCCCGTCGATGATAAAGACGCGAACGCGCGGTAGGGTGAGGATTGTTTCTCGACACCACTTCTCGACCAATTGCGGGGGAACCATCACGAGCGCGGTAAAGGGTTGGTCCCCGGAGTGCGTGTGCACGGCGCCAAGCGAGATGAGGGTTTTGCCTGCACCACACTCCGCAATCACAGCACCCGCGCGGGCCTGATGCCAGCGCCGCACCAGACCCATGATGGCGACGGTCTGGGCAGGGTAAGGTTTCCGAAGGAGCTTGGCAATCATTGGTGACGGTGGGTTGTCGATGGAGTGCAACGGCGGGTGCGATTCAAGGATTCTATCCCCTAACTCTTGGCTATGAGTTCTGAGGTAGTCGGAAATCGACTCGGGCAGAGGCACAGTTTCCTCCTTTCGCTTTGCGTTGAATGAAGAATTGCAGGGAGATGGATTACAGGCAGGGGAAGACTAACTGGTGATGGATGAACGTCGGACGAGCGAGATCAATGCGTTGCTGCCGCCGCGGCTTCGAGCATGGTGATCGGGATTTCCGCAGTCTGGACGCGAAGGCTGGCATATCTGGGAATAGCCGTGAATGAAATTGAATCGGCTCGCACGATCATTTGTTCAGATTCCACGACAGAGCATTGACTGGGTGGCACCTGGAAACTCTCGGGGACACAGACTACTTCGTTATCTTCGATTTCGAGTTCGTCGAGTATGTCCCCCACCGCGGAACTCGTGCCTTCGACATCCTTTTCGTCACCCGGGGACTCTGCCCAAGGGTCGAAGTAGCATTCCACAAAGTAAGCCCAGAAATAGGTTTCGTCGATGTCGGGATCGAGGTTCTTCTGTTCTCTAAGCGTGCGGATTCTTCGCAGGGCTAGAGCTGCGATCTCCGGAGTCAGGTCCAAGAGGGCGAATTCGCACCCCCCATTGGAGTATTCGTTGCTGCTCGTTACCTTTAATGCGATTCGCAAGATTGCTTGTCCTCCAAATCCGCCGGGTTGGCGGGACTCTCCTTGCTTGTCTCGTGACCGCTCTCCTCTTCCATGTGGGTCTCGCTGACTGGGAAGAAACTTCGCGATAAACTCCAGCGGACCGGTCCATTGTTTTCGGGGAACTGAATCCGTTTCTGTCTCAGTGCCCTTCCAATCCATTTCAGGAACAGCTTTTTGGTACCCCTAATGAGCACGGGAGAACATCCCAGCCCGACAAGGGGATTGATCACGCTATGCCGTACGATTTCCTCATTGAACCAACCGGCCCATTCAGGCACGACGGGCAAGCCAAACCGTTGCGCGACCCGGTACAGCACGAACGCTGGGTCGTTATCAGACAGGATCGTGCGCCTGCCTTGCGGGTCCGCTCCCGGTCGTGTTTTGGCCAGCTCCGCCGAGATTGCTACCAGGTGCCGAACCGGTCTGCGACCGGCAACGCTGAGCACGCCGCGGAAGCATTGGGCGCCCTCACCGAGAGTTGTGTATAGCGGATCGATTCCCGGAGCCTGCACGGTAAAATGGTTCTGCTCGACAACGGCTGCCCAGATGGCCCCAACGTCGGAATCCCCACCCAAGACCGAAACGAGGTGAGCTTTACAGTTCTGGTCGTTTTCGACCTCGCCAATGAACCGATCCAGGCGAAGCCGAATTCGTGTGTTGGTGTCCTTCATCCGCTTCGTGTATTCCAACACCCCAAAGCGCTCATGCGCATTCTTCATGGTTTTTCTCTTCCGACTTTGTTTATGTAAGTTTCTCGGGCAAAGGCATTGCCTGCGGCCCAGAGTATTGGCCCAAGGTCACAAGGTGGGTATTGGATTGCGTTGGGGGAGCTTGGGTGGGGGAACGCCAACACTACTTCAGAGTCGCTACTTGGCCTGTGGTGTACACGACTGTCAGTTCTAAGTTACGTGGAATATCTCTTTTTGAAACCAGTTTCCGGTTTGGTTTTCAGCCGGCAGGCCGCTGATGAATTTCGGATCGGAAAGCTCTCTTCCAGGGGGGGCTTGCTATAAGCCGAATGTGGCGAGTTTATTTCAAGATTTCGGCCTTCCCATTTGCGTAGACGAGGGTCAACTCGTTGGTAAAGTACTCTCGTTCTCGTTGGATGATCGTTCCATTGTCCTCCTCTTCGGTGGAACAAGACGTGACCTTCACCGACTGCCAAGAGGCTATGTGGCGGTCTTCTCCTGAACCGAAGATCCCGTCCAACATTCCCGAAACAGCCAAAAGCGCGAGATGGCCTGAATGGAGCGGCGTCAACGGTCGTCCGTAAACGGCCGACGGCTCGGCAAACAAGATTTGCCGGGCTTGGCGATAGGCTGTTGAGCGTGGCAGGAGATTTTCGATTTCATCGAGCGGCAGACCTCGATTCACAAGCAGGGCTGGACCACTAAGTGGCACGTTATAGCGTGCGTCGGGCTCAACTGGTAGAACGGGTAGCTGTGCGGGGTTTCTCGCTAAGCTGGCGTAGCGGAGCCGGGCGAGGGTGATATCGCTGTCCTGCAGCCGTTCCCTTTCGCGGCGACTCCGGCGCACGGCTAGTACGACAACTTGTTTGTATCGGACGCACTCTGGCTCGCTGAGGGAGTAAGCTCGAAGGTTAAGGAACTGTGTGGCGAGAACCTGGCTGCAATCACTAATCCGTTCGCCTGGAATCACAAGCACCAAAACTCCGCCGGGCTTCAGCCACCGATACGTATGGCGAAGAAACACTTCTTCCATTCGGCGGTTATCGCCCGGCCCAATTTCGTGGTCGTAGGGCGGATTGCAGTACAATGCTCCGAAGGTGTCGGCGGCGCAATGTGCCTCCAGCGCGTTGCCTTGTAGCACGCTTGCAACCCGGACTCTTGCCTGTTCCGCCCGACAGGCGTCAAGCTCAATGCCGTAGCGAAGCACTTGACCGCCACTTGTGATCGCCTCGAACGCCACGCCGTCACCGACACAGGGGTCAAGCACCGAGACGGGCTCATTCGGAAACAAAAGGAATCTGCGAATACGCTGCGCTTCGGACAGCGGCAGCGGATAAAACGCCATGCGCAAACGACCTGCAGCCCTCATGAGAAATCTCCATCTATGAATATTCGCGTTGATGCTAATGAACTATGGCGGGCTGCTGCCTCCTTGCTCGCGCAGTGGCAAGGCACTTCCGCGGCAAAGCCGTTGCACGTCAAGGTGCCCGGCATGGCGATACCCGCGTCGATTACTAAACGCTGGGCGACTTCCGATTCCATTTGGTAATATAAGAATCCGCTTCTGCAACGAGGGAGCCATATTCCAAAGCCCTAGAGAGAGAAAACGGCCAGAAGTTGAAGTGCATGCAGTGCAGACAGATTGATCCCATGTATCACGAAAGAAGGACATCTCATGTCAACAGAGGAAAGCAAGGCCCTCGTTCGCCGCGAGTATGAACAGGGCGTGAATAAGAAGGACTTTGACGTCAGAGACGGGGCCTTGGCCAGCAACTATCTAGGCCACTTCCCAGGAGTTCCGCCAATCCAGGGGATCGAAGCCTTCAAGCAATTTACATCAGGCTTCTTCACAGCCTTTCCTGACCTGCAAACGACAATCGAGGATCTGATAGCTGAAGGAGACAAGGTGGCGGTCCGCCAGACCTGGCGTGGCACGCATACCGGAGACTTTCTAGGGATTCCCCCGACTGGGAAGCATGTGGTTTTTACCAGTACTGAGTTCTACCGCGTAGCTGGTGGCAAGCTTGCAGAAGAGTGGGTCGAACTTGACATGCTTGGGCTGCTGCAGCAGCTCGGAGCGATCCCGCCAATGGGATAGATCGGGACAGCGCCTTTACCGCGCAGATGGCATCCAACGGCGGAGACGCCCAAGAACGGCGTCCGACACAGGAGGGTTTTCGCGACCTCCCAGCTTTTCTTTCACCACGATTGTCACCTTCGCGTGGACGAGGTGCGGGCACATATCAAGACTCTTGTTGCAAGGGCGGCCGACGTCCGCGCATAACCCCGAACAGTTTTTCGCTCCCCTTGCACGAAGTCATCAACTTGACGGGTAACGCGCGTTGCTGACATTTGCCTGGGCGCCGCGGGGATAGATCCTCCCTGACGGCGTAGGGTTTACCGATTTCCCCTCACGTGGTCGTGTAGTCGCCTTGTCGGAAACTGGCCGCTGCCGTGTATACGTGACGCCCAAAAAAGGAATTGGGCCTGCCTGGTCTCCTTGAGGCTTTGAGTTTACGAACGCCGCGGTGCCATTCAATTCACACTGAAACACTACCGCGAAATCTGTAGAGTCTCGTATAGAGTTCTTACCACATCCCCGCCGATGAGGCTCTCACGACCTGGCTCCCCTCAGACTGATGATTTCGGCCCCTTTTAATCCGGTGCTGACAGCCTTTACGCGGCGCAGCAATCGGTGAATCTCGGCTCAACTGATCGAGTACTACCTGACTGTCCCTTTCAACACCATCCCAATGTCATTGGCCGAGAGTTGGTCCGGTTGCAAGCCAGCGGGGACATCAACAATCCGCACAAAGACTTTGCGAATCAACTGTTCTGCGATCCTCGAACTGGCAGCCCGACCAGGCTCATCGCCATCCAGCAGGAGGGCCACACTCCCGAAATGGTCTTCGAGCAACTTCTGCTGGCTGCCGGACAAAGCTACTCCCATTAGCGCGACAACATTCCGGAAGCCAGCTTGATGAATCTTGAGACAGTCGAAGAAGCCTTCCACAACGTTGACTGAGCCTCTACACTCATTCCTTGTCGCACGATGAAGGTTGAAGAGCACTTGAGCCTTCCGGAATCCACGTGGGAAAAGGTACCGGGGCTGTTCCCCGTTCAGCGCTCGACCCGCATAGGCCACCAACTTCCCCGCTTCGTCGTGTATCGGAACGACAACGCGCCCGCTCATCAGTCCCTTGCCTGGGAAATGCCCCATCCCGAAGGTTTCGGCCGTTTCCCGACTGATCCCGCGCGCAGCCAAGTAAGGATGTGAATAATTGATGCCAGTCAATTCGAACCCGAGAGGCTTGTTCTTCGCATCGCATTCTCCAATCGCCGGACCAAGGCGCTGAGCTTCCGGAACCATTACCTCCGACGCGGTAACAATCGAAGCGGACTCAGTTGGACCGCGAACCCTTGTCCCCAACGGAACAGCGAACCACGCGCGAAGCTTTATTGCCGCTTCTCGAATCGAACAGTTCTCCATCGCCGCCACGAAGTCCAACACGTTTCCCCCGATACGACCGGATCGTGCCTCGACGCAGGAATTGGATTGACATGCCCACGCGTTCTTTTTCGTTTCGACGGCGAAGCTCTGGGTGCTTTCTTTCGATAAATGCGTAGGCAAGGGGCACCGCCCCCTGAGACGGTTGCCGAACACCCTGCGAAGGACTACGCCATAGCGCGCCAAGACCATCTCCATCGTGACAGCCTGCTTCACGGCGTGGAAATCGACCCATTCGCGTTGCCGAGAGTCCATCATTCATCATCCGTGTTGGCCCTCAGACTTCTGGAGAGGGCCTATTTGGACGAGTGGCGACGCTTGTAGTTGGCGGGGTGTGGGTCCCGCAGGCGTCGGAACGTCGGCAAGCCGGGTGAGCAGGCGATCTATCGCGGACACTCCGTCTTCGACCGCTGCCAGTTCTTCGTCACGCAAGGGAATCGCCTGCTGCATCCGGAGCAGGTTCACCTTGCCTTCCACAAGTTGGGCTGCGCTCGAGGCTTTCGGTCGATAGAAGGCGCATTTAGCACACGCCATTCGGTGCGGGCACTGGTCAAAGAAATCGTACGTACAATATCCATTTCCGAGATCGTAGTACATCCAGGGTTCGCGTGCTGCCGTGCCGGCCTTGACCACATCGCTGTCAATCAGTACCTCGACAGTCCTCAGATTACGCTGGAAGTACCCGGCGTCTGCGTACGACTTGGCCAATTTAGTGGGTGTGATCTGCACATAATGTTGCGTTGATGCGGGGGTGCGATGACCGAGCCACTGCTGTAGATCAAACAGGGACATTGGATCTTTGGCGTTAAACAACTGGGAGGCGATCGTTGAGCGCGCCCGGTGACTGGTGATATTGCCCCGCACGTCCCGAGGGGGTATGCCCGCCTTTCGGCAGAGCGCCGGGATCACACGCTTGTTAAGATACTCCGGCCCGACCTGCTTGGCACGATAGAGGAACAGGAAGTCAACGCTTTGTCCAGTTTTTGCGTCAATGCGCCGGGGCTGCACCGGGCGCTCCCTTTCCCATTCCTCGATGGCTTCCCCAACCACGCCGTCGACGGGCTTCGTGAAGGGATCAGCGGTCTTGCTGACCGGAATGTCCAGGAAACAGACTGCTGTTTTCGTGTTGGCGGACTCCAAGTTCCGTTGCCAACGTACACAGCCAACGCGCATGCGCTGGATCTCGTCCCGTCGCAGGCCAGCAAAGAGCCACAGCACAACCAACGCTTGCACCATTTTCAGTGGATACCAGCATGTGCGGCCCTCATTTCTCCTTTGAAAGCGGCAGCGCGGGAGATCATCCTCGGTAAGATTCAGCCCTGCCCAGAGCAGCTTTGCCCAAATATCATCGGCGAGCACCCGGGGATGGGGACCAAGGCGTCCCCGCACAGACCTCGGTGTTCGGAAGCACCTGTGAGCATCAAACTTCCGGGGAATCAATTCCCACTCCTGCAGATCGGCGAAAAAGGCCCTCAGGATACCCAAGCGCGAAGCGATAGTACCGGCAGCGATGGGCTTACCCAGCCTCTTCGGACCGATCTGGTCCGTTCGCTCCGCCCACTCGCCGATTCCCATTCGGTGAATGGCGGCAACACACTCGGCAGCCAACTCCGTCGTCCACCGCGCCGGAGATGCGGCTTCGGGGTGCTGGCGTGCAATCCATCGTCCGACATGCAGCAGCCAGTAGTAGCCCATCCTGAGAGTGCGCCGGCTCCGCGTCGATGTTTCGCGCCAGCGTTGGCACCACTTAACCCACTCAGGCGGAACCGACAGGAGAATGTTGGGATTATATTTCGGCTCGCGGATCTTGGTGGCTGCGAGCGAACTCCCGATAATGCCATCATCGGCAAGAACCTCCGAAAGCGCCACAAGCGATCGATGGACATGCACCGCCAAATGGCTTTCTCGAAGGCTTACCAGAACCTCGCGAGTTAGGTCCTCCAGGAAGGGGCTGCGACTCACCAACAGAGCCTCGCATACGGTGCGAGGGAGGTACCCCTCGATCATCACCGCCGCATGGCCCCACTCAGAAAGCCTCCTCTGAACGTGTTTAACGGCCGCCTCGACTAATTCGTTGCCGAAAATCTTTCTGGCGAAGTTGACTTGTCGAAACCTCCGGCTACGCGTGGCATGGAAATCGGTGAAGCCGGTCAACAGGTAAGCGAAAGCCATATAATTATGCCTGTGCCAGACTCTCGGGTCAAACGTCTCAAGCCACTCGTCCTTACTCCAGACCCAATACGTATGGCGTCGTTCGTACGTCTGGCGCAGCACGACGTTGATGGTCCCGCTACGCAATTTCTCGTTGGGCCCCATGAGATTCGTCACGTCACGCAGTGGCTGGACCAGACGTTCCAAGGCTCCGTAGAACCGGTGCACCCGATGCCACTTGCTCGCTCTATAGGAGCGAACATAGCTACGCAATTCGTCCAGTTCAGACGGTTTGAGTGCAGATGCCCTGTCATAAGCACTAAGGGCAATGGGCCAGGGCCACCTACGATTCGTCGCAGGCGGCCACCCAGATGGGCCGTTCATGCGAGTACCTCCGCAAGCGCTCTTACTCTCCATGCGTGGATTTCAGCCATTCCCCGCTCGAGCTTCTCCGCAAGCTCACGACCGCTTAAATGGATGTAACGGAGCGTCGATTCGAAGGAGCGATGCCCCGCAAACATCGCGATCTCCTTTATGTCCCAGTTGGCACGTGCCAGATCCGTCAGGCACAGGTGGCGTGGCGTATGAGTAGTGAAACAGATCACGCCGCTTCGCTGGGCCATCCCGTTGACCACCTTGGACCATGTCCAGATCGATACCGGCAATCCGCGGTTCCGGCGTGACTCTGACAAGAACAGGGGCCCTCTTCCTCGGCTGAGCTCGCGCCGTTGCCCAAGATATGCTGCGTACAGTGCACTTCCGGCTTCCGAGTAAGGCACTATCCTCTCTTGTCGGTTCTTAGTGGTCTCCGCGCGGATGCGCAGCAACCGAAGAGCCGGATCAATGTCGTCAGTCTCAAGCGAGCATAGTTCCTCGCGGCGTAGCGCGGCATCATATGAGAGGACAAGCATGACTCGGTTCCGCAACCTCTCCCGACGAGCCGTCTCAGCTACGACGCGCCACTGCTCGTCACTGGGGATCCAAGGGAGCCTGCGATAACGTGGCAAAATACCGCGGTCCTGTGCACCGCAGAATCCCTTGCCGGGCGTGTACCGACCGCGTCCGACCGGATTGTTCCGGCGGATGCCTTCTTCCATGAGGTAGTCGTAAAAAAGCCTCACAGCTGTGAGCCGCAGTTGTAGAGTGGCGTTGGCCAACCCGGTCTCCGAACCAATCTGCAGCGTACCCTTGCGTCGTGGGCCCGGCCGCGTGCTCAACTCACGCACATAGGCGGAGATGTGCTCCCGTGTCGCCGCCTCCGGCGAAAAACCGCGCATCGTGGCAAACGCGAGATACTCTTCCAGGCCGCGCGCGTAAGCATTGATTGTGTTCGCAGCTAAGCCGAGATTAGATTGAATCGTCAACCACGTTTTTGCCAACGGCAACTGCGCTACTCGCGGATATCGAGCGGAATCCACGTCTGCCACGGCCGCCTCCACCCAAAAGATACCCGATTAGACGTGGACAGCAAGAAAGGCGATAGCAAAGCAGAACTAGTTTCAGGAAAAAAAGTGCATCAGACCCAGATTCCACGTAACGCACAGCAGATTCCATATAATCATTGGAAAAGCGTTCTTTTTCTCTCATCGTGATTATGCCCTGTTCATCCTCTTCTTCCGTCTTATCTACTATCTTAACGGCCTGCCAGAAGGCTATATGGCGTTCATCTCCAGATCCAAATATGCCATTTAGAAGGCCTGAACACGCCAGCAGACCGACATGACCGGCATGCAAGGGTGTGAGAGGACGGCCGGTGGCGGACACGGGCTCAGCGAAGAGAATGCGTTTTGCTTGTCGATAGGCTGCTGACTGTGGAAGAACATCCTCGATTTCATCCAGGGGCAAGCCACGGTCGACCAGTTGAGTTGGTCCGCTCACGGGTACGTCATAGCGTGCGTCGGGCTGGGATGGCAGGGCTGGGATTTGGGAGGGGTTTCTCGCCAAGCTGGCGTAGTAAAGGCGTGCTCGGGTGATATCACTGTCCGTAAGACGATCTTTCTCACGCCGGCTCCGTCGTACTCCGATCACCACCACCTGCTTATAGCGGACACACTCAGGTGCTTCGAGCCGGTAAACCCGGGCATCACGGAAATGCGTGGAGAGAATCTGACTACATTCGCCGAGCCGGTCACCAGGTATAACGAATACCAGTACGCCAGCGGGTTTCAGCCAGCGATACGTGT
>Ga0187876_1003364_pt1 | contig 10959 bp, 4 predicted proteins | sample June2016WEW_17_4_FD_133000 | JGI IMG/M metagenome (GOLD analysis project Ga0187876, IMG submission 133000) | Peatland microbial communities from SPRUCE experiment site at the Marcell Experimental Forest, Minnesota, USA - June2016WEW_17_40 | ecosystem: Environmental > Terrestrial > Soil > Wetlands... | reverse complement strand
CGCGCATCCAGTCAGACGGCAAACCCTGGGGCAAAGGCAAGGACTACTGGCGTCGCGTGCCGGTCAGCCAGCAGCGCTCGGCGTGATCTTGCCTATGGGAGATCACAAATCCCAGGTCCGCCCCGATCTGCATAACGTGTTGCCATGGTGCCAGATGCGTGGTACACTCTTTTGTTGCCGGGCGAAGCGGAGGGATGGTTTTGCCTTTCGAACCCGGGTGTACCTTCCACGTTCCTCGAAGTGAAGGAGAGAACAGCCGTATGGCACTTGCAGTCTCCGAGTCCCAGCGTCCAGGACGCCGTAGCTTTGCACGCACACGCGAAGTGCTGCCGATGCCCAACCTCATAGAGGTGCAGCTACACTCCTTCCGCTGGTTCCAGACTGAGGGCCTCAGGGAGCTTTTTGAGGAGATCAGCCCGATACAGGACTATTCGGGCAAGATGGAACTCGAGTTCGCGGTCCCGGATGAACCGTTTGGGAAGCCCAAGTACACGGCATCGCAGTGCCGCGAACTTGATCTGACCTACGCCGCGCCCCTGAATGTGCGCGCCAAGCTGCACATCAAGGAGACCGGCGAGATCATCGAGAAGACCATCTTCATGGGTGATTTCCCGCTCATGACACCCCAGGGCACCTTTATTATCAATGGATCCGAGCGTGTGGTCGTCAGCCAGCTGGTGCGATCGCCGGGCGTGTACTTTACCCGAGAGATCGACCCGGGCTCCGGCCGACCGCTCTACATGGCGAAGGTGATTCCCAATCGCGGTGCCTGGCTCGAGTTCGAGACGAGCAATAAGAATGTGCTCACGGTCAAGGTGGACCGCAAGCGCAAGATTCCCGTGACCACCTTGCTGCGTGCCATCGGCTATGGCACCGACGACGCCATTTTGCAGGTGTTCGAGCAGGTCGATACCAACCCGGACCGCAGGTACATCCACGACACGCTGGCCAAGGATACGACCAAGTCCGAGGAATCCGGCTTGCTCGAGATGTACAAGAAGCTGCGCCCCGGCGATCCTCCTACGAAGGACAACGCGGCGAATCTGATCAACTCGCTGTTCTTCAACCCGCGCCGGTACGATCTGGGCCGTGTGGGACGGTACAAGCTGAACAAACGGCTCGGCGTGGGCGCCGATGTGAGCCAGCGTACCCTCACTAAGGAGGATCTGGCTCAGATCGTGGCGCGGATCATCGAGCTGAATAACTCGTACGACAGCCCGTCGGGCCCTATCAAGCCGGACGATATCGATCACCTGGGCAACCGGCGCGTGCGGGCGGTAGGCGAGCTGTTGCAGAATCAGTTCCGAATTGGTCTGCTGCGCATGGAGCGCGTCGTCAAAGAGCGCATGACGATTCAGGATGCCACTACCGCAACGCCGAGCGCGCTGATCAACATCCGCCCGGTGGTCGCGGCCGTCAAGGAGTTCTTCGGCGGCAGCCAGTTGAGCCAGTTCATGGATCAGACTAACCCGCTGGCAGAGCTCACGCACAAGCGCCGGCTCAGCGCGTTGGGTCCCGGCGGACTCAGCCGCGATCGGGCAGGGTTCGACGTGCGCGACGTACACCCTTCGCACTACGGTCGGGTGTGCCCCATCGAGACGCCAGAAGGTCCCAACATCGGCCTAATCGGCTCCTTGGCCACCTATTCGTCGCCAAATGCCTACGGCTTCATGGAGACGCCGTACCGCAAGGTGGTGAGGACGCTCAGTACGCATGACCCACTGCTCGCAAAACAACTAGTGGCAGAGGCACTAGCGGATGAAACGACGGGCGAAGTGCTGGTGGCCAAGGGCAGCAAGCCCTCGGCCGGAGCGCTGGCCACGCTGAGAGCGCAAGCGCCACGGCCGGTCAAAATCAAACCGTTCGTCTCGGAGGACGTGAAGTACCTCACGGCCGACGAGGAAGAGCAGTACGTCGTGGCGCAGGCCAATGTGCCGCTCACGGCGGACAACCACTTCGCGGCCGACCGCATCACGGCTCGTTTTGGCGATAAGTTCGTGGAAGAGCCCGAGGACCGCGTGGATTACATGGACGTGTCGCCGCGACAGATCGTCTCGGTGGCCACGGCGATGATCCCGTTCCTCGAGCATGACGACGCCAACCGTGCCTTGATGGGATCCAACATGCAGCGGCAGGCAGTCGCGCTGATTCGACCGGAGGCCCCAATCGTGGGCACCGGAATCGAGTGGCAGGCAGCGCGCGATTCCGGCCAGGTAGTACTTTCCGAAATCGAGGGTGAGGTCGTGAGCGCCACGGGCCGTCAGGTAACGGTGCGCGACTTCGCGGGCGTGGACCACGTGTACGACCTGCGGAAATTCGCGCGGTCGAACCAGGGCACCTGCATCAACCAGCGGCCCATTGTGCGGCGCGGCGACCGCGTTCACGTGGGTGACGTCCTGGCCGACAGCTCCTCGACCGACAGGGGCGAGCTGGCGCTCGGCCAGAACGTACTGGTGGCATTCATGGCGTGGGAAGGCGGCAACTACGAGGACGCGATCGTGATGAGCGATCGTGTCGTGCGCGAAGATGTCTTCACCTCCATCCATATGGAGAAGCACGAGGTAGACGCTCGTGATACCAAGCTCGGACCCGAAGAGATCACGCGCGACATCCCGAACGTCGGCGAGGAAGGTCTCAAGGATCTCGATGAGCGGGGCATTATCCGCGTCGGCGCGGAGGTTGGTCCGGGCGACATCCTGGTGGGGAAGATCACGCCGAAGGGCGAGACCGAGCTGACGGCGGAAGAGCGTTTGCTACGCGCTATCTTCGGCGAGAAGGCCCGCGAAGTCAAAGATACGTCGCTGCGGGTGCCGCAGGGCGAGCGTGGCAAGATCGTCGAGGTCAAGGTATTCAAGCGCGAGAGCAATGCGGAGCTGCCGCCGGGCGTCAACCAGTTGGTGCGGGTGAGCATCGCCCAGAAGCGGAAGATCTCTGAAGGTGACAAGATGGCGGGACGCCACGGCAACAAGGGTGTCATCTCGCGCATCGTGCCGGTGGAAGAGATGCCGTTCTTGCCGGACGGGACGCCGGTTGACATCATCTTGAATCCGCTGGGCGTTCCGAGCCGTATGAATATTGGCCAGGTGTTGGAGACGCATCTGGGTTGGGCCGCAAAGGCGCTGGGCATGACGGTGGCGTCGCCGGTCTTCGAGGGTGCCACTGAAGAACAAATCCAAGACATGCTGCGGAAGGCTGGCTTGCCGGAGGACGGTAAGGTCATCTTGTACGATGGCCGCACCGGCGATGCCTTCGATCAGCCTGTAACGGTGGGCTTCATCTACATGATGAAGCTGGCCCACCTCGTCGAGGACAAGATTCACGCACGATCCACAGGCCCGTACTCACTGGTTACGCAGCAGCCACTGGGCGGGAAGGCCCAGTTCGGCGGCCAGCGCTTTGGCGAAATGGAGGTGTGGGCACTCGAGGCCTACGGTGCGGCGCACATACTTCAGGAGCTGCTCACTGTGAAATCTGACGACGTGATTGGCCGCGTTAAGACCTACGAGGCTATCGTCAAGGGCGAACAGATTATGGAGCCTGGCGTCCCTGAATCGTTCAAGGTGCTGGTGAAAGAACTTCAGAGCCTCGGACTGGCCGTTGAGGTCCTCAACGACGAGGAGGAGAAGATTGAGTTCACGCAGGACCTGGCCGAGGAATCGGCCCTGAGCTTGCCGTCGGAGCTGACTCCTATGGAGTTCAGTGAATTGAGTCGCCCGTTTACCTTGGGCAATGACCCGCTTGGTCCTGGTAAGCCGCAGTAGCGGCCGCCGTGCCGGCGCCGCCCCTGCTGCCACCCGGATTCATCCGGCATCTCGGCAAGGGGGTTCGGCGCCGGCGAGCTGGGTTGCCGCTTGCTTGGTTCTAGCCGTCGTCGCCATTCGTTGGCCCTCAGTCTCACCTTGGGGGGATCATGCTGGAAGTTAACGATTTCAACGCCATCCGCATTAGCCTTGCTTCGCCGGAGCAGATCAGGAGTTGGTCGTACGGCGAAGTAACGAAGCCGGAGACAATCAATTACCGCACGCTCAAGCCGGAAAAGGACGGCCTCTTCTGCGAGCGTATCTTTGGTCCCTCGAAGGATTGGGAGTGCTACTGCGGTAAGTACAAGCGCGTGCGGTACAAGGGGATCATCTGCGATAAGTGCGGCGTGGAGGTTGCGCGGTCGAAGGTGCGCCGCGAGCGCATGGGGCACATCGAGTTGGCCTCGCCTGTCAGCCACATCTGGTACTTCAAGGGCACGCCGAGCCGGCTCTCGCTGCTGCTGGACATCTCTCCGCGCGAGTTGGAGAAGATTCTCTATTTCGCTCAGTACATCGTGACGGAAGTCAGCGAGGCTGAGCGGAAGAAAGCCGTCGAGCGCCTCGAGCGAGAAGAGACGAGCCGGGGCGCGGCGCTCGAGCAGGAGCTCAAGGATGAACTGGATCGGTTGCAGAACCCGGCGGGCGACACCAAGCAGCAGCGGGCAGAAGAGCGTGCCCAGCGTGTTGCGCGCCTGATCAAGGACCGCGATCAGGCTGTTGCCGCGGTGATCGAAGCCGGCACGCGGCTATCGGAGCGCTTGCAGGCGATGCTCGGCCAGGAAGCCCTCGCGGACCTGATGCTGGAAGGTGTGCCCGATCCGATTGTCGAAGCTGGGACGATCGTGGCGCGCCGGCACGTCGAGACCATCGTGCCCACGGTGCAGCAGCACGTGCAGTACCTCGAGCAGCAGTGCGAGTTGGAACAGCAGAAGATCAAGACCGAGGCGGAGATCGAGGAGCGGCAAGGCGTCAGCACCCCGGACATCGATCGGGAGATTGCCAAGCTCGAGGATTCGTACGCCAAGAAGCGCGATGAGCTCAAGACGCAAATGGCCGCCCGGCGCGAGGAACTCCAGAGCCTCAAGCTGTTCGACCGCCCTGCTGAAAACAAAGTGCGCGAGTGGCTGGATGCATTTCCTGCCGTATTCAAGGCGGGCATGGGTGCCGAGGCACTGCTGCACATCATTCGCAACCTGGATCTGACCGCGTTGGCCAAGGATTTGCGGGACGATATCCACACGTCGGCTGCGACGAGCCAGAAGCGCAAGAAGGCAATCAAGCGCCTGCGCGTGGTCGAAGCGTTCCGCAAGGGCGGGCCGCAGCCCGAGTGGATGATCATGACCGTGCTGCCCGTCATCCCGCCCGAGCTTCGGCCTATGGTGCAGCTCGACGGTGGGCGCTTTGCTACCAGCGATCTCAACGACCTGTACCGGCGCGTGATCAACCGCAACAATCGCTTGAAGCGGCTGCTGGAGCTGCAGGCGCCCGAGATTATCGTGCGCAACGAGAAGCGCATGTTGCAGGAGGCCTGTGACGCGCTGATCGACAACGGCCGGCGCGGCCGAGCCGTCAACGGATCGGGCAACCACAAGCTGAAGAGCCTGTCGGACATGCTCAAGGGCAAGCAAGGCCGTTTCCGCCAGAATCTCTTGGGCAAGCGCGTGGACTACTCCGGCCGCTCGGTGATTGTGGTCGGTCCAGAGCTCAAACTGCACCAGTGCGGTCTGCCCAAGAAGATGGCGCTGGAGCTGTTCAAGCCGTTCGTGATGCGCAAGCTCGTCGAGCGGAACTTCGCGCACAACATCCGGAGTGCCAAGCGCGTGATCGAGCGCGTGCGTCCCGAAGTGTGGGACGTGCTCGAGGACGTCATCAAGGATCATCCGGTGTTGCTCAATCGTGCACCCACGCTGCACCGCCTGGGTATCCAGGCGTTCGAGGCGGTCCTCGTCGAGGGCAGCGCCATCCAGCTGCACCCGCTGGTGTGCCAGGCATTCAACGCCGACTTCGATGGCGACCAGATGGCCGTGCATATTCCGCTGTCGCGTGCCGCCCAGATGGAAGCCAAGACGTTGATGCTCAGCTCGCGGAACCTGCTGTCTCCGGCCAACGGCGAGCCCATGGTGTCGCCTACCAAGGACATGGTGCTTGGTTGCTACTACCTCACGGTGGAAATTCCCGACGCGAAGGGCAAAGACGAGGTGTTTGGGGACTTCTGGGAGGCCATCCGTGCCTACGAGGCCGGCCGTCTTGCCCTGCAGGTTCCCATTTATGTGATGATCTCGCGCCAAGCGATTGAAAGCGCCACCGGTACCCACGTCCAGACTGAGGTTGGCCGCATCCCGCTACGCGAACTGACCACTCTGCCGCATAGCAGGGCGAGGGGCTTGCGCACGACTGTCGGGCGGGTCCTCTTCAATGAGGCGCTCCCTCGCCAGATTGAGTACAAGAACATCGTCATGGACAAGGGCAAGCTCAAAGACGTGGTCGGCGAGGTCTACCGCGACCTTGGGCCGGCCAAGACGTCACAGGTGGCCGACGATATCAAGCGCATTGGCTTCCAGTACGCCACGCGCTCGGGTACGACCATCGCCATCAACGACGTGACGATCCCCAAGAGGAAGAATGAGATTATCGCCGAGGTGCAGGTCGAAGTCGACAAGCTTGATCGCCAATTCGACCGCGGGCTCATCACCTTCGACGAGCAATACTCGCAGCGTGTCGCAGCCTGGACCGAAGCTCGCGATCGCGTGAGCAAGGCGGTGACCGAGGGCCTCGACAAGTTCGGCTCCATCTACATGATGGCGACGTCGGGCGCGGCCAAGGGCCAGTTCACGCAAATTTCGCAGCTTGCCGGCATGCGCGGCTTGATGGCTGACCCACAGGGGCAGATCATCGACCTGCCAATCAAGTCGAACTTCCGCGAAGGCTTGTCTGTGCTCGACTACTTCATTTCCACTCACGGTGCGCGCAAGGGTCTGGCAGATACCGCCCTCCGCACCGCGGAGTCCGGCTATCTCACCAGGCGTCTCATCGACGTGGGCCAGGACGTGATCATCTACACCGAGGATTGCGGTACGACCCGCGGTATGTGGGTGGCCGAGCAGGATTCCACAGACAAGATGGAGCGGCGCATTACCGGTCGCTGGACTGCAGCGCCGGTAGTTCATCCAGTAACGGGCGAGATGGTCATTGGCGACAATGAAGAGATAACTGAGACCCTGGCCGTGGTCGTGGCGGAGGCTTTGAGGGCCAATGAGGAAACGCAGCAGCGCGGCCTCTACGTTCGGTCAGTACTCACGTGCTTGGCAAAGCGCGGTGTATGCCGGCACTGCTACGGCTGGAGCATGGCGAGCCGCAACCTGGTCACGCTGGGCGAGGCGGTGGGCATCATCGCCGCCGAGTCCATCGGCGAGCCCGGCACGCAGCTGACGATGCGTACGTTCCACACCGGTGGTATCGCCGGCGAGGACATCACGCAGGGCTTGCCGCGTGTAGAAGAGCTGTTCGAGGCGCGCGAGCCAAAGGACAAGGCAGTCATCTCTGAGATCGACGGCGTCGTGGAGATCGTGCGAGACGACGAAGGCCAGCACGTACGCGTGACTTCGAAGCGCGAATGCCGCGACGTGTACAGCGTGCCTCCGGGCTACGAGCTGATGGTGCCGCACGACACCGAGGTCGACACCAACCAGCCCCTGGCCAGGCCCGTGGCTCAGGGTGACCTCGTGGCCGCGCATCCGGCCGCGCCCGGCTCCGAGGATACCTCAAACCAGATCGTCTCGCGGCACAAAGGCAGAATCGCGGTAGCTGGAGATCAGCTCATCGTGCACTACGAAGACGTGGATACCCGCCTGTACCAGGTACCGGCCGTGGCCAGGCTCCGCGTGGAGGACGGCAAGAAGGTCCTGGCTGGGACGCAGCTCACCGAAGGATCGGTCGGGCCGCAGGACATACTGGAGATTCAAGGCCCCGAGGCTGTGCAGAAGTATCTGGTAGCCGAGGTGCAGCGAGTCTACCGGTCGCAGGGCGTAGGCATCAACGACAAGCACGTGGAAGTGGTCGTGCGCCAGATGCTGCGCAAGGTAAAGATCGAAGATGCCGGCGACACTGAGCTGCTGCCGGGCGAGCTCGTCGACAGATTCGTGTTTGAGGACATCAACGCGCGTGTCTTGGCCCAAGACGGGCAGCCGGCAATCTCAAAGGCGGTGCTGCTTGGTGTAACCAAGGCGAGCCTGAACACCGACAGTTTCCTGGCGGCGGCATCGTTCCAGGAAACCACGCGCGTGCTGACCGAGGCCGCGATCTCAGGCAAGAAGGATCGCCTCATGGGGCTCAAGGAGAACGTCATCATCGGGAAGCTCATCCCGGCGGGCTCCGGCCTGATGAGCAGGCGCACGGCTATTGCAGAGGGCGACGCGGAAGAACAGCTCATGCCCGGTAGGGGTGGAATTGCCGTGTTGGAAGGTGGCGAGGGTGACGGTCTGGGCGGGTTCGACGATGGGCTCGATGCCTCTGCACCAGACATCTTTGCCGACTTGCCTGATGCGGATGAAGGCGACGAGGAGCCTGACGAACTGGAGCTGGGTGACCTAGACGCCGACGAGTAGGACCTAGGCGGGACTAGGCTCTACCTGGCACTGGGGCGGCATTCCGCACAAACGGAATGCCGCCCCGACGTCTGGAGTCGTGCAGCAATTTGCCCATACAATCTTCGTGACGGGCAGGCATCGTATTCGTGGCGTAAACGATGGCCGGAAAACGACCGTTGACGCGCCAGAGGTGCGCTGCTATAATACCCATTCGTGGCCCTAAGTTGGGAAGTCTGCTATTGAAGCCGGCTTTGCCACGTTGAGTTCGCGTATTCAGCGGGCATCCGGCAAACGCAAGGGATAGGAATCGTGCCAACCATCCGGCAATTGGTTCGTAAGGGCCGTGCGCGAACGCGCAAGAAGACGAGCGCACCGGCGCTTAGGTGGGCTTTCAATTCGTTGAAGCAGGCGCCGCTCAAGGTGCCGGGTGCTCCACAGAAGCGCGGTGTCTGTACGCAAGTCAAGACTGTGACGCCGAAGAAGCCGAACTCGGCTCTGCGGAAGATCGCGCGCGTGCGGTTGAGCAACGGGTATGAAGTCACCGCATACATCCCAGGTGAGGGCCACAATTTGCAGGAGCACTCGGTGGTGCTCATACGTGGCGGCCGCGTCAAGGATCTTCCGGGCGTTCGCTACCATATTGTTCGCGGTACGCTGGATGCCGCAGGAGTAAAGGACCGCAAGCAAGGGCGGTCTAAGTACGGGGCGAAACGTCCGAAGGCCGGTGCGGTGGCAAAAGCCGGAGCTAAGCGCTAGCCTGCCAGCCGGAGCAATCCGGAGGTAGTGCTGCGAGCCACGGTATGGCGCGCGTTGCGCGCGGATCGTGGCAATCGGATGGCACGTCCAGAGGCACTGCGGAGGGGTCGGAGTCTCCGATTCGTCCTGTCAGTGCCTCTGGTTGTGCCCGAGGCGAGTGTTTGGGGTTTACCCCACGGGAGTAGCTGCGGCACCATTGGTGGGTGTCGCTCGAGTTGGGTTCGTTGGAGCTTGCTAGGGGGTCAAGATGCCGCGGCGCGCACGGGTAAGCCGAAGAGTGCTGACACCGGATTCGCGGTTTGCCAGCAAAACCGTCTCCAAGTTCATCAATTGCCTGATGAAGGGTGGCAAGAAGTCCATCTCGGAGCGGATTTTCTACGACGCGATGGACCAGATCGAGAAGCAGACCAGGCGCCCACCCATGGATACGTTTGATCTGGCAATGCGAAATGCGACGCCGATTCTCGAGGTGAAACCTCGTCGAGTCGGCGGATCGACGTATCAGGTTCCGGTAGAGATCCGGGGCGATCGGCGCACGGCGTTGGCCATGCGTTGGCTTATCCGGTCTTCACGATCCCGGTCCGGCAAGTCGATGGCAGAGAAGCTGGCCGCGGAGTTGCGTGATGCGTCAAACAACACCGGCGCTACGGTGAAGCGCCGTGAAGATACTCACAAGATGGCGGAGTCTAACAAGGCATACGCCCACTATCGTTGGTAGTGATCGCGGTCCGGCACGGGCGTTCGGTGGAGGGGACGTCGTGGCGCTGACCTCGAACGCTCAGTCGAACTAGGGAGAGTTTTTCATGCCTCGGTCTGTCCCGCTTGAGCGGACCAGGAACATCGGAATAATCGCGCATATCGATGCCGGCAAGACCACGACGACAGAGCGCATCCTATTCTTTACCGGCCGCATCCACAAGGTCGGTGAGGTCCATGAGGGCGCGGCAACCATGGACTGGATGGAGCAGGAGAAGGAACGCGGCATCACGATTACGTCGGCCGCAACGACCTGCTTCTGGAATGAGCACCGCATCAACATCATCGATACGCCTGGACATGTGGACTTCACCGCCGAGGTTGAACGGTCGCTTCGGGTGCTCGACGGTGGAGTTGTGGTACTCGACGGCGTGGCCGGCGTAGAGCCCCAATCGGAGAAGGTCTGGCGTCAGGCTGATAAGTACAATGTGCCGCGCATCATCTTCGCGAATAAGATGGATCGCACCGGTGCGGACTTCTGGCGCTGCGTTAGCATGCTGCACGAACGCCTTGGCGCAAACGCAGTGCCGCTGCAATTGCCTGTAGGGATCGAGTCCACGTACCGAGGCCTTGTCGACCTGCTGGAGATGAAGGCCACGATCTACTACGACGAGCGCGGCGCGGTTTTTGGCGTGGAGGAGATCCCCGCGGAGATGCTCGCGGACGTCCAGAAGCATCGTGAGCACCTCGTCGAGAAGATCGTCGAGGCGGCTCACGACGACGCGCTGCTCACTCGGTTCCTCGAGGGCGAGGAACTGCCGTTGGCGGACCTCAAGTCGGCGCTACGCAAGGCTGTGCTGGCCGGGACGCTACAACCGGTGTTGTGTGGATCCGCTCTCCGCAACAAGGGCGTGCAGCCCATGCTGGACGCCGTGGTCGACTACCTGCCGTCTCCACTGGACCTGCCGCCGGTGATCGGCACCGACCCGCGCACGGGCGATGCCTCGATCCGAACTGCCAGTGAGACTGAGCCATTTGCCGCATTGGCGTTCAAGATCGTCAGTGACCCGTACGTGGGCAGGCTGTGCTACTTCCGGGTCTACTCGGGTAAGCTGTCGGCT
>Ga0187876_1003363_pt1 | contig 10959 bp, 12 predicted proteins | sample June2016WEW_17_4_FD_133000 | JGI IMG/M metagenome (GOLD analysis project Ga0187876, IMG submission 133000) | Peatland microbial communities from SPRUCE experiment site at the Marcell Experimental Forest, Minnesota, USA - June2016WEW_17_40 | ecosystem: Environmental > Terrestrial > Soil >... | reverse complement strand
CGTGACCTGGGTCGCCATTGCTCGCCTACTCCGTGTCCAACCGCGTGGGAGTAAGCATACGATGCCCGACGTTAGCGTGCTCTCAGCCCGGCACCGCCGCGCCCCTGGTTATTGAGTAGGTACATGTAACCCAAGTCGCACAGTATATAGGATATCAACAGTCTTTCTGCGCTTGAGTTGCTCTTTATCTTCTGATATAGCAATTCTGCACCAGCAAACGCACCAGTCAGAAGCTGCGACATGCGTGCATCATAGTAGGCAGCCCAGAGCCGGCTGCTCTCTTCCTGCAGGCTATGCTGCTTAATCTCCTGCAGTAGCAACTGAAGGCGACTCGGCAACCTGGTACGGGCCAGGTTCTCAGCCAGCTCTCGGAACAATGCCACTCCCGCCTGCTCGTTCTCACGGATGCGGTGGTAGAGTAGCTCCAATCCACAGCGCTCGCGCGCCGGAGACGCCAGATCGACCAAGCTCTGCCGGCTATACGCGTCAGCATAGTAGCGCTCCATCACGCTGTTGGCTTCGCGCGCTATCTGGGCACCCTCTGCGCGGATCACGCGGCGCAGCAGATCGTGGAAGCGGTACCAGCCTTGCCCCTGATCTGCTACTGTCCTGACGAAGGAGAGTCCGGTGAGCACCTCGAACGTGTCCCGCGAGGGCACGAAATGCAGGTCGGCGGCGAGCCTGTAATAGATGTCGGCGTTGAAGCTCCGGCATGCACTCAGGGCACGAACTGCTGAAGCCGTCTCCGTGTCGATCCAGCGCAGCAATCGGCCCAGCAGGTGCTCGTTCTTGTCAGCAAGATCCGGCACCACACCGAACTCGGCCGCAGTCAGCTCCCGTCCTTGCGCGCGTGCCGCCAAGACGATGTCTGCAGCTAGTCCCAGATGCAAGGGGTGAATATCGTCGTGATGCAAGCGTGCAAAGTCGAGCAGGCTCTGCTGCAGCTCGGGATCGGTAATGCCGATGCCACATTGCTCGAGAAAAGCGCGCGCATACTTGTCGGTCAAGCCGTCCAATATGTGGAGATCGATGTTTGAGCGGTCCGCCTGAGGCCAGCGGGGCAGATAGCGGCCAGCAACCACAAGCACCACGCCACACGGCCGGTCGACCAGCGGTCGGAGCAGGCGGCGTAGCCACTCGTCCCGATGGATATTCCTATTATCATGGAAATCGAGGTGGTCCTGGACCCAGAAAGCCTCGTGGGTGTCGAAGAACAGCACCACACGCGGCGGTGCATCCTGCAGGGCCATGGCTGCACAGAGATCTTCTCCAAAGAGCGCGGGCAGACGGGGTAGCAGATCGCGCTCGTGGTCCATGCGCCCGATCTCGTCAAGGCGGTCCAGTGGCAGATTGCGTTGCTGAAGGTACCGGTGGAGTCTGGGGAGCACGTGTTTGTCCACCATCTCAGCCACGGCCCTGAAGAACCCATAGAACGGTATGGAACGCGCCCCGACAGTAGCCAGCGCAGCCACAAAGTCCAGCTCGGTCTTTGGGAACAGGCTCTTCAGCTGTTCCTCAGATGCCTGGTGGGTCTTCTGCAGGTAATTTAGGAGAGCGATGTCGTAGAGCGGGAAGTGCAGCCCGTGGGGAGCTAGTTCGCGATGCAGCTTGAGCAGCACGTCATAGGCGTCCTGAGGGCGGTAGCTTGCGCCGCGAGGGTCGAAGTCGACCAAGCACGCCGGGATCGCGCGAGGCGTGCCGTCGACTTCGGTGGGGTTGCTGACGCGCGCCTTGAATGCGTCGTCGTCGAGCCTTTGTAGCCCCGTCCAGACACGCGGGTCAAATCGCTTGCAGCAATGGTGGCGCAGGTAGCGCAGGAGGAGTGTCTTGCCGTACCCACCGTCGCCCTGCACAAAGAGAACAGTACTGCGTGGCGGATCCGCCTGTATGTAGTCCATGAAGCGGCGAATAGCGCGAGCGCGATTGGTGAACAGTCCGGCTGCCCGCCACTCCTCCGTAACAGACTCTTGTGACGATCCTGTCCACATTGCCGTGTGCCAATTCTGACTGTGGAGTTCCTTCCCCACGCGGACAACCCAAGCTCCACCCACATTATCGGGCTGGCCGATGCACTGGGCAACTGGGGGTGGGGGGCATCAAGCAGCTCCGCGGCTCGACGCTAGGCCCGGCAATCACGGCGATCATGGCCTGCGACGCCGGCGAGCCCGAGGGGGCCTACGCGCACTTCATGAGTGCCGCCCGTGCCGATCTGCGCGACGTGCGGGGCAACGCCGACGACGGCATCCACGGCGCTTCCGCGGCCGGCACCTGGCAGGCCGCGGTATTCGGCTTCGCGGGCCTGCGCCTGACGCCGGACGGCTGGCAGACTCACCCCCGGCTGCCCCGCCACTGGCGGCGCCTGGCCTTCAAGTTCAGGTACCGGGGGGAGCTACAGACGGTAGACATTCGCGCGGATGAACCCAGCGTGGCCGTGTGACCGTCTGTCCCACCTTATGATGGGCTCATGCGTGTCGAGCCTGGCACGTTGTCGAGTTTCCGATCAAAGCTGTAGATGCCTTCGACCAGCCCATTCCGCACGTGGGTTACCTCGAGCGCGTCGGCGAAGTCGATCGCTTCACCCGTCGCGATCAATCTCCTCGATCAGGCGTCGCGCATACCCTCGCCTGGCATCCTCGATCATCTCGTCCAACTCTTGCGCTGAGACATCCTCTCCACTGCGACCGTCGACGGTCCGCACCGAACGATACGCTGTCTCGGCTGTGAACGGCGACGAAGTCTCCCCTACCGGATTGAGCCGGTAGGCAGAATCGTGAAAGTCGAGGACTACGGGAACCTTCGCTGCTTCTGCCAGAATCGGCTCGATTCGCGTATCTTTGTCAACCTTAATGTGCTTGATCTCGGTTGCCATACTTCTGTTCCCTTGCGCCCAGCTGACGTGCCTGCTGTGATCCTAGCACAACCTCTTTTTCGCCCTCTGTGGCAGTGAATGAGGCGCTGCGTGCTCTCGTGCATATCGCTCAGCACGCACATTCATCTCCCACATGATCCACACGCGCGAACGGCGCTCTGCCGCCGTTCGCTTGACACGTACGAGCACGACGGTGAGGCGCCCGTGTGGTTGCAAACTGGCGACACCGGCTACTCAGGCATTCGCGTCGTGTGAGATCGCTGCTGCACCTGGCTCCATGATGACTGGGGCACTTCAGGCGTCCACCCCGCCCGAGTACTGCCGCACGGACTCAGCTACGGCCCTTAAGAGTAAGCCAGCAGCCTCTAACGCAGTGTCGATATCCAGCTCTACACCCAGCCAAGTGAAGGCAGTGCCATTCCAACTGCTGACCTGTAGTTGAGTTCTCTGAACTGCGTGCAGTCGACCGATACCGAGCATGTAGTCATCAAGGTGTTCCCCTACGTTTCGCATCTTCGATAGGTTCGGCAGACTGCTGTCGAATTCTTGGAGGGCTGTCTTCACTACGGTGGAGACTTGAGGAATGTTCTCGACCAATCCGGCCGCGCGGCGCAAGCGACGGAGTGCGATAATCAGAAAGTGCAGGTCAGCATGCCAACGAAATATGAAGGCTCCATCTTCTGGTTCTACAGATCGCAATCGCCTATGCTGCAGTGCAACGGTGAAGCACGCCTCATTGCAGAGGGACTTTGCACGTTCTAGAATGACCGCATTTGGTGGCCTGCTTTGCATGTTATTCCTTTGTCTCATGTCTTGCACGCCTCGCGTTTCTCGCACAGACTCTGGCCCTCGGCACCAAGTCACCAGGTGTGCGGTGGCCGCCGTCTTCAGGGATGTTCCTACCCGGCCATATTATCACGCTGGCGTTCGGGCTGGACGAAAAGGCTGTTCATCTGTCTTAGCATATGAATCTGCGGAGTCATCTGCTATACCATATACATGCGCAGCATCAACGAACAGCTCCGGGACGCCCGCCGCGGCCGCCAGCTCAGCCAGCAGGCGCTCGGCGCGCGCGTGGGGCTGCCGCAAAGCCACATCTCGGCGATCGAGACGGGCAAGGTCGATCCCCGGCTGTCGAGCATCCTCGAAATAGCGCGGCAGCTGGATCTCGAGCCGCTGCTCGTGCCCCGCGCGCTCGTGCCTGCCGTGCGCGCCCTACTCGCGGGCGAGCCCGAAGCGCCGCTCTGGCAGGTGGATGATGATGGGGAGGAGGGTGAGGCGTGACTGAGACTCTCGACGTACGGCTCGGTACCTACCAGATTGGTACTCTCACGCTGCTGCCCGGCGATCTCTCACTCTTCGTCTTCGACGATGCCTACGCCGCCGACCCGCAACGGCCGGTATTGAGCCAATCCTACGGCACGGCGTCCGGTGCGTTACGGCAGGAGACCCGGCCGATGCGCACCAAGCTGCCGGCTTGGTTCTCCAACCTGCTGCCGGAAGGGCGCCTGCGCGAGTATCTGGCCCAGCGTGGCGGCGTGCGTCCTGCGCGCGAGTTCCATCTTCTACGTTTGCTGGGCGAGGATCTGCCGGGCGCGGTGCGAGTCATCGGCGGCGCGGGTGAGCGAACGGGCATGCCCGCGCCACCCTCCCCCACACAGCGCGAGGCTGACGCGCCGCTACGGTTTTCGCTGGCGGGCATGCAGCTCAAGTTCTCGGCACTGCTGCAGCCACGGGGCGGTCTCACGATCCAAGCATCTGGCATCGGTGGCGATTGGATTCTCAAGCTGCCATCGGCGCACTACCCGGCGGTGCCCGAGAACGAAGAGACTATGCTATCCCTTGCCGCTGTCGCGGGCATCGACGTGCCCGAGCACCGGCTGGTGCCGCTCCAGACGATTGAGGGGCTACCCGACCTGGGCCCGTTCGCCGGCAAAATGGCGTTGGCGGTACGTCGCTTCGATCGCAGCCCGACGGGCCGTGTGCACATGGAGGATCTGGCCCAAGTCTTCGGCGTTTTCCCTGCCGACAAGTACCGCAAGGTGGGCCTGGCACGCATTGCCGAGACAATCGGCCTGGTGCTGGGGCAGCGGGCGGCGCAGGAGTTCATTGCCCGGTTGGCTTTCGTCGTGCTGACGGGCAACGGTGACATGCACCTCAAGAATTGGTCTCTGCTCTACCCCGATGCCCGCACACCGCAGCTCGCGCCGGCTTACGATCTGGTCTCCACCGTGCCGTACCTACCCGGGGACGGCTTGGCGCTCAACTTCCTGGGTGAGAAGTCCTTCGCCGCGATCACGCGCGAGCGATTCCGCCGTCTCGCCGATACGGCAGCGCTTTCCGAGCGTGAGACGCTGGCGACCGTGTCGCGCGTCGTCGACGCGGTGCAGACTGCCTGGCCGGAGCAGCGGCGCGTGTCGGCGTTGTCCCCGGATATTGCCGATAGGATTGAGACGCACCTGCGCAGGGTGCCTCTTGGCCAGGGCTAGCGCCAGTACACCAGCAACTCTTGCCCAATTCGCGAACGTTTTACCCCCCGACCAGGTCTCTCACCGCTTACACCCCCTACCAGAATTAGCTAGTTTCCAGTGCGGCACGTTGCACCCATACTGGGTATTGCTGGGAATCGTGCAAGAGCGTGCACGTCGTTAGAGCCGCTACGCGATCACCGCCGGTGGGCCGCAAACAGGTCGTTTGGGGTCGTTCGGCACCGGCGCCGGTGGGCGAACTTGCAAACGCCGGCAGGTACGAGAGGAGCCGTGACTGCCGGTACTTCATCTGTATCCACGCCCTGTCCTGCGCCTATGGAGCTGGTCTCTCGTGTACCCGCCCCATGCTTCAGCTAGATATCGGAGCACAAACCGTGGAATCAGACCCACAATACCTTCTCTTCCAGTTGGCGACCGACTGCTATGCGCTGGACATCGACTGCGTAGAGTGGATCATCCACCTGCCCGCGCTGACCCCCATGCCGGAAACGCCGCTGTACGTCGTTGGTACTGCTACTCTTCGCGGCAAAGTCGTGCCGGTGCTGGATCTGCGGCAGCGCTGCGGCCTGCCGGCGAGCGCCTCCACACCTGCCACCCGTGTGGTGGTGGTGCAGCTCGTGGGCCAGACCCTGGGCTTGATCGTGGACGACGTCACGTCGGTGTCGGGTATCCCCGCTGCCGCGGTCGAGCCGGTAGCGGCAAGGGTGCAGCATATGCCTGAACCGCGGCTGGTCGCCGGCGTGGCCTGGCACAACGACCGCCTGGTCTTCCTCTTGGATCTGGCCCAGGTGACCTCGGACTGCACTGGCGTGCTCCTGGAAGGCCTATCCGCGGCGTGAAGCGCGCCGGCACTGCCGCTGACGCTTCTTCGAGAGCGTCGGCAACTTACGGCGCCAGCGTGAGTGAGCGCTCCGCGCCCGCCGCCAGCTCCACTCGGCGCGCGGCTGCGCCGGCGCGCAGCACCGCGCGTCGCGAGCGATCCGTCTCGTTACGCACAGTGACGGCGACACGGCTCGGCTCGTAGGAGGCGTCGAGCCGCAGGCCCGCCGCGAGGAAGCCGCTGAAGGCGCACCGATCCCACGCCGGCGGCAGGGCGGGAAACAGCCGCAGCTCCGCGCCGTGCTCCTGCAGCAGCAGGGCATGGAGGGCGCTGCAGAGCGCCGCTTGGGCTGTGCTGAAGTACTGCATGTTCCAGCGGCCCTGCTCATCCACATACTCTGAGCTGCCGCCCTGGGCGCCCAGGGCAGCGCGCGCCAGGTCGAGCTGCTCCCAGGCGGCGGCTGTCTGGCCCTGGTAGGCCAGGATGCGCGCCAGGACGCCGGCAGACCAGGGGAAGCCGGGTCCGTGGTTGCCATGGCCGGCCAGGCGGCCGGCATAGCGTGCCTGGTACGCCTGCGCGGTGGCTACGGCCCGCGGATCGGCGGACGAGACGACACACGCGGGGTAGATGGGTGCGGGAGAGTAATGCGCGGATCGCGCACACGCACGTCGCAGACAATCACGCCATCCAGGCGCCGCGAGTTCACCAGCCGCTGGTATTGGGTATACTCGTCGCGCAGATCCTTGCCGGCACATAGGAGCAGGTCGAAACTTTCCTCGCCACACACCGAGGTGACGCCGCCGATGAACTCCAGCCAGAAGCTGTCGAGGTAGCGGTGCACGAGCGTCGGAATTACCAGGCCGAGCGCGTTCGCGCGCGTGCCTTGCAGGCTGCGGGCACTCTGGTTGGGGTGGTAGCCAAGCTCGGCAGCCACGCGCACCACGTGCTCCCGCGTTGTCTCGGCCACGTCGAAGTGGTTGTTGAGGGCACGGGACACGGTGGTGACCGACAGCCCCGCTTCGCGGGCTACGTCCTTGAGCGTCGGCATGGGGGTGCTTCCAAATCGTTGTGGGAACGAACGATCCGATAGTAAGCGGCTGCCGGGGTATTGTCAACTCGCGCGCTCGGCGGCCGGCAGCGGTCGCCGATCGAGGCATGGAGTCTCCCCGAATCGGCACCGCGCACCGCACGCCAATGTTGGCCAGCTGAGCCCTTGTAGCGTGGACAAACGCCGCTCGCGTATCGGGTATCCTAGGTACGGCGCCTTACGCCACAACGCGTGTGTATTGAGGAGGAATCCGGTGGTAGACGACGTAGTGGCATCCCTCGCGGCACGCATCCGCGACGTCCCTGACTTTCCCATTCCCGGTGTACTGTTCAAGGACATCACGCCGCTGCTGCAGGATCCCGGCAGCTTTCGCAGGTGCATCGACCTCATGGCCGACCTCTTTGACCCGGCGAGCTACGACGTGATCGTGGGCATGGAGTCGCGCGGCTTCGTCTTTGGCGCGCCCGTAGCCTACAAGTGCGGCCATGGATTCGTGCCGGTACGGAAGCCGGGGAAGCTCCCGGCCTCGAAGATCTCGATTGAATACGCGCTGGAGTATGGCAGCAACACCCTGGAGATGCATGGAGACGGCATCGTGCCGGGGCAGCGCGCCCTGCTGATGGACGACCTGCTGGCTACGGGCGGCACGTGCAAGGCGGCGATCGAGCTGGTAGAACGCCTCGGCGGTGTCGTCGTCGGTGCGGCGTTTCTGGTTGAGCTCACATTTCTCAACGGCCGCAGCCGGATCGGCAACTACGAGATTCGCAGCCTCCTCAGCTTCTAGGGCACGGGGACGATCTGACCGATCGGGCGGACCGGACCGATCGGTCTGAGGCGTGAACGGCGGCGCATGGGCCGGGCTGAGGCAGCGCGGAGGGATGCGTGGCGCAGGCGGGAGGCGTCAGCGCACGCGCCAGGTAATGCGCCCGCGAGTGAGGTCGTAGGGGGAGAGTTCGACGCGCACGATGTCGCCGAGCACGACGCGTACATAGCGCTGGCGCATCTTGCCCGCGAGGTGGGCCAGGACCTTGTGCCCGTTTTCCAGTTCAACCATGAAATTCGTGTTGGGCAAGGCTTCGATCACTGTGCCTTCGAGCTCGAGGACATTGTCCTTCTTCTTCAAGCAGTAGCCTCCTTGACAAGACTGTAGTAAACATGCTGCACCACAGATGAGTATAGCCCACTCAAGGCCATGCCTGTGGCATTATCTGCTGGGTGTGGTCGGTTATGCCGCAGGTTCGGGCTGCTCGAATCGTTGCGGATGTTACGGCGGAAGCTCGCCAAGCACCTGTGCCGGATCGGGAAGCAGACTTGGCGACATCACGTACCAATAGGCGGGCTGGCCGGTGCTGTTGAGGCTGCCAATCAGGGGGACATGGCCGGTGGCAATGCCGTAGTCCTTCGCGTAACTACCGTCGCCATCATCGAAGATGACAATATGCGCGGGTGGGCAAGGTTGCCAGGATGTGGTCCACAGTCCGTTACACACCAGCGCCTGCGGTGCAAACAGCCACAGGTATTCCACGGCATAGCCGTAAGGAGCTACGATCGTCGCTGAGGTGCTGCCGAAGCTCCCGAGGAACTTACCATAGGATATTGCAGCTGGATTCGCATTTCGACGATAGTCAGCCGACTGTACGTAGGCGCTGTCGCGCTGCAGATTGAGCACGCCGGCGACGATGACGACGAGAGCCATGGCGGCGGGCAACGCGCTCCTAGCAGCAACCAGGTAGAGTCGACTAGCGACCAGTATCGAGCGTCCCCGTCCGATGAGTGGGCCAAGCACATGGCATGCGTGCAGCACAAACAGCACGGTCACCTCAACACCAAGTGCGGCGAACAGGCTCAGCAGGGGCGCGGCAAAGAGCGTCCTCACCATCGACGGCGGCTGGATGGTCAACACGGTGCCAAACACATAGGCTGCTAGGAGGGAGAGTACGACCAACATTGAGCCGGCGCGCCGCCACCTGAAGATGCTGGCAGCAAGGCCGAGGACAAAGAACACGCTCGTCAGACCATCGAGCGCGGGCTGCCCCGGCTGATGAAAGAGCACATCCGCATTTTCATTGTGCCACGTGAACATTCCGATTGATGCAGTGATCTGATGCCATAGGATGTTCCACCAATTGGATGGGGCGTTGGGGAGTTGCTCGCGATAGAGTTGGATTCCATTGGCGCCGAAGGCGAACATGTCCGTTGTATGACCGCTGAGTTGCCCTGGGGTGGTGAGATAGTAGTGGATGAGCGGGTATGCTAGCACCAGCGCGCAGATGCACAAGCATGCGGCAATAGCCACGAGGCTGCGCGGCTGCGCCCGGTATCCCGGGTCGTTCAGCGGCGGCTTCAGCGCTGTGGGAACTGCTTGCCGCGGGAACCACTGCATGTGCAGGCAGGCCATGTACCCAAACCAGAGCACCAGAATAGGAATGATGACACGGCCGCCTATGTAGCTATTCAGCGCCATGGCCGTGCTCGCTCCCGCGAGAATTGCCCAGAGGATGCTGCGCCGATTGACGGCGACTGCAACGCAGTAGAGTACCGCTAGATCCGACGCCACCATGTGAATAGTGAGTATCGCCATGGACGAGAAGTGCACCTGCCAGGAGGCGGTAGCCAAGAAGCCTGCAGCGCCAAAGGCGACACTACGGCGGCAGCCGATTTCGCGCGCTAGACCGTACAGGAGCGGCACGCACAGTGCCCCCCAGATTGCCGAGAACTCACGCGCCACCAGGACGCTGACACCGGTTACCCGAAAGACCTGAGCGAGCATGAACTCATAGAAGGCCGGATCGGCGAGGCGGTCATTGATGAAAGGGCTAGTGTGCACGCCGCTAAGAAAGTTGCGCGCCTCGACTATCGTGGTCGCCTCGTCCCCATACATGCCGCTGCCGATGAGGGCGATCGAGTGAAAGCGGACCGCAACGGCAATGAGGAATAAAGCGAGCACGCCGATGCCTGGCCACCAACGCGAGCCAACCAGGCTAGGATACTGCCTCAGCCACGCCGGTAGTGGCCGTTTGCGCTGGGGCTCCAGGTGTGGCGGTCGATCAGCAATGGTAGGTGCAGGGAGGGAAGTGCCAGTGGCCGGCTGAGAGGGTGCTGCTATGGTGAGTACCGCCTGCAGCAGCGAGCGAATCGTCTCGACTTCCTCAATGAGGTGCTCTTGGCGATCCTGCAACGTATTGAGTTGCGCCTGCAACGCCTGTAGGCCCTCCGGTTGGTCTTCAGCCTTCACTGCTTCGTTGCTCTCGTCAGCGATCAATCCGGCAAGTCCTTCACGTATGCGGCGCTGCCTCGGCAATCTGCCGGGTTTGTACAGCAACAGGCACGCATATGGTAGCAAGCACCGGACCCCTGATGGGTACGGTGCCCGTCGCGCTTGCATCGTACGGCAATTAGTGCCCATGCGCAATGTGCCGGCTAGCGCAACCGCCGATTCAGGGCTTCGGGAGCCTGGTATGGAAGTAACCTCATTTTCGGTGGAGAACCCCCTTGCCGCGCGGCCAGCGCCACTCGATGATTGCACATTATAGATGAGCTGGCTGGCGCGTTTACGACCGTGTTGCGGCCGGATGGCCTGGTAACGCCCGGAACACGGAGGGGGGACGTGCAGACAATTGGAGATAAGGGGTTGTGGTCAAGCTGGTAGGCAGAAGACATTGGTCGCCCCTGGCGGCAGGGTGGTCTGCACGGCTAGCAGCGCCTTGGGGGCAGGGATATCCACGATCGAGCG
>Ga0187876_1003358_pt1 | contig 10968 bp, 9 predicted proteins | sample June2016WEW_17_4_FD_133000 | JGI IMG/M metagenome (GOLD analysis project Ga0187876, IMG submission 133000) | Peatland microbial communities from SPRUCE experiment site at the Marcell Experimental Forest, Minnesota, USA - June2016WEW_17_40 | ecosystem: Environmental > Terrestrial > Soil > Wetlands... | reverse complement strand
CGCTCCGCGTTTGCGAGATATCCGGCTTTGAGTCGCTCCCGAAGGCTCTCGCGGCTTTGCGTCTCGATGTAGCGCAAAATCGCCCGATCGATGAACCGGCTCCGGGCGCCCTTGGCCGTCACCCGGTCGAGAACCCTCACGGTCTTCTCGGGCAGCATGATGTTGATGCGTTTATTCATGGGTCAAATGATTGAGTGTCCAACATTTGAGGTTTACACACCCGAAGTGTGTAGGTCAAGGTCATGGGATTCCGAGCCGTCAGCAGTATAATTCGGGCAATGCGTCCGATCGTCCTCGTCCTTTTATCTCTCATGAGCATCACGGCCTGTTCTCGCAAATCCCCGGCGCCCGATTTCGGAAAAATCGCCGAGGAGTTCGTTTACAAGACGCTCTCGTTCTCACCTGTTTCGGCGTCCGGCCAAGGGCTTCACAAATATAACGGCGAGGATTTCGATCGCGAACTCGACAACCTTGGCTACCCGGCAATTCAGAAGCAGCGGGATTACTACCTGAACCTTCGCAAGCGGATGCAGGCGTTGGACAAGAATTCGCTTTCGCCCGAAGACCAGGCCGATTACGACATCGTCGACACGCAAATTGGCCTCGCTCTGTTCGATATCGATACCGCCCAGTCGTGGAAGCACAGCCCCCAGTCTTATGTGGAACTGTTGGGCTCGGCGCTGTTTAATCCCTTTGTGCTTGAATACGCCCCGCAACCGGAACGCTTCGAGCACATCATCGCGCGCCTGCAGAAGATACCGGCTTTCCTCCAAACGGCGCAAAATCAGCTCACCGCCGTGCCGTCGATCTGGATCCAGGTGGCGAAAGAAGAGAACGACGGCAACATCGACCTGATCGACAAAACGCTGCGCCAGGGAGTTCCTGCCGCGCAAAAGCAAGCCTACGATCAGGCCGCGGCGCCGGCGCTCGATTCGTTGCGCGCGTTCAACCGATTTCTCCAAACCGATCTGCCGGGCCGGTCGCACGGCAATCCCGACTGGCGTCTGGGAGCAGACCATTACGCTTCGAAATTCAAGTTGAACCTCGCGACCGACCGCAGTCCGGACGAGGTTTTAAAGGATGCCCAAACCCGCCTGAAAGAAGTACGCGCCCAAATGCTCGAATTGGCATTGCCATTGCATGCGGCGGCATTCCCCGGCCATGGCGGCCATGCCGATCTGAAGGGCATCAATCGCGAAAACAAAGTTGTGCGCGAAGTGCTTGATCACATCGCGGAAAAACACTCCACCCCAGCCAGCTACATGGACGATACGCGCAAAGACCTCGACGAAGCCCGCGCATTCGTCCGCGCAAAGAACCTTCTTACTCTCCCCGACCACAGCAATCTGCAGGTGATCCCGACCCCGGAGTTCGAGCGCGGAATCTACGCGGTGGGCGGTTTCAATCCCGCGCCCGTCCTCGAGCCGCAACTCGGAGCGTTTTTCTGGATCACGCCGGTCCCGGCCGACTGGCCGAAGAATCGCATCGAATCGAAATTGAAGGAATACAACTTTTACAACCTGAAGCTGCTGGTAACTCATGAAGCTATGCCGGGGCACTACGTGCAGGGCGAGTTCGCGAACGATGTGCAGCCGAAGCCGCGCCGGGTCCTGCGCGCGCTCTATGGCAACGGCCCGTATGTGGAAGGCTGGGCGCAGTATGTCACGCAGGTGATGCTGGACGAAGGTTACCTCGACCATTCGCCGGAGCTCCGCCTGACGCTGCTCAAACAGGAACTACGCGTCGACGCCAACGCGGTCATCGACATCCTCATGCAGACGAATCGCATGACCGACGAACAGGCCATGGACCTGATGGAAAATTCCACCTTCCAGGAGCACGAAGAGGCCGTAGCAAAACTCCAGCGCGTGAAGCTTTCCTCAACGCAACTCCCGACCTATTTCGTAGGCTGGCGGGACTGGTTACGCGTCCGCGATCTGGATAAGCAAACCACGGGCAGCGGATTTAATCTGCACGATTTCCACGACCGGGCGTTGAAGGAGGGAGCCGTCCCGCTGCCGGTACTCGCGAGATTGCTCACCGGAAAGGGCTTCTGATCGCGACTCTCGTACCTCGGCGCGCCGCGGGCGCGATATAATTCCATTGACTCCACGAAGACAAATGGAAGAGCTTCCCGTCCTCCCTGCTCCCGACCGGTCTTCCGCTCCCGCACGTTCTCTGGGCGCGCTCTCCCTTCTTCGCGATGTTGCGATTTCGATCGTGCTGGCTGTCGTTCTGATCGTTTTCATTTATCAGCCGGTCAAGGTGGAAGGCACCAGCATGATGCCGGGCCTGACCGATCAGGAACGGATCTTCATCAACAAATACACCTACAAGCTGGGCGCCGGTTCCATCGCGCGTGAGGATCTGGTCGTCTTCCATTACCCGTACGACCCGAGCCAGTCCTACATCAAGCGCATCATCGGCCTGCCGGGCGATTACGTCGAGATTGTCGACGGAATCGTCTACGTCAACGGCAATAGACTGGACGAGCCTTATGTTCCCGCGGACTACCGCGACCACATGTCGCTGAAAAAAGAAGTGGTGCCGATGGACCACTACTTCGTGCTGGGCGATCACCGCAGTTCCTCCAATGACAGCCGTGTTTGGGGCTTCGTCGAACGGAAGGAAATCTACGGCAAGGCCGTCTTTGTCTATTGGCCGCCGGCGAAAATCGGCCGCGTCCATTAGCGTGCCGCCCGATCATTTCGTTTCGCTTCCGAGCCGCGACTGTTAAGGAGCGGTAACGGTATCCTAGCGCCGGCTGAACAACCACGCGATCAGGGACAGTATCGCGCTGATCAGCAGGCACGTCACGATCGGAAAATAAAAGCCGCCTCTTTGTCCTTCGATCCGGATGTCCCCGGGCAGGCGGCCGAAACGGATGCCGAGCCGTTCACCCAGAATGATCGCGAGGCCTACAACCACCAGCAGAATTCCGGCGTTAATGAGCAGACGCCCCACATCTCCAGAGTACGCCAGCGCATGAATGCTAGACTAACCTCTTGTCTTCTGCCTCTTCGCTGGCGCGGGCCGGCCGTTGGCTGCTCGATTCGGGAATTCAGGAGCCCTCTGGCGGGGTCGCCCGCTTCTATCGTTCTGAAATCGGCCGCAACAAGCCCGTGTCGGCCGAGATTACCGGTTACGCCGCAAGCGCTCTGGTTTATTTATTCCAGGTCACTGGAGATGAGGTGTACCTCGAACGCGCCCGGAAGACCGCCCGCTTCCTGATCGACCGCGTCTGGGACGCGGACCTGCAGATCTTCCCCTTCGAGTATCCGTCACCATCGCCCGAAAGCCTGCATCACGCTTATTTCTTCGATTGCGGCATCATCATCCGTGGCCTGCTGGCGGTTTGGCGGCATACGAGGGAACCGCAATTACTCGATATCGCGAGGACTGCCGCCCATGGCATGATCGCCGCATTCCGGGCCGGCGGAGATTATCATCCCATCATTGATTTACTATCGAAGCAACCCTTGCAGCGCACGGAACAATGGTCGCGTACGCCGGGCTGTTACCAGTTGAAGGCCGCTCTGGCGTGGTGGGATTTGGCTGACGCAACCGGGGATAAAGCCTTGCGGGATGCTTATCTCGACATGATGAATTCCGCGTTGCTCACGCACGCAGGCTATCTGCCGGGGGCGGAAGACAAATATGTCGTCATGGATCGCCTGCATCCATACTGTTACTTTCTGGAAGGCCTGACGCCGCTGCTCGATCGCGCGGAATGCGCGAAGGCCTACATTCAGGGGATTTACTCGGTTTCACGGTATCTAAGAGAGATCGCTCCTTCATTCGTGCGTTCGGACGTTTACGCTCAACTTCTGCGGGCCCGGATCTACGGCGCAGCGGCCGTCGGGATCAACGTGGGGGCAGCTGCTGAAGAGGCCGATGCTCTTACCGGATTTCAGGCGGAGGGCGATGACCCCCGCATCGACGGCGGTTTCTTCTTTGGACGGCGCGACGGCGAGATGTCGCCCCATGTAAATCCGGTTTCGACCGTGTTTGCGCTGCAGGCTCTTGAGATGTGGCGGGAGTTTCAGGCGAAGTCCGGAACCCAAGCCGAAGGCAATCCTCCGTGCCGCAAGATGCTGATTTGATCAAGAGCGACGTGATCAAGGTCGTTTTTGCCTCCGGGCCGGCAGATCTCAACCGCGCGTTGATTGACCGGATAGCCGCGGACCACCCGGAACTCCCGCTCTACGTTGTGGGCGAATTCGAACCGGAACCCGGCACATTCAGCGAATGGATTCCTTATCATGTGTTGCGTGGCTTCCGCGAGAATCTCGCGGCCGTGCGCGCCGCAATCGGAAACAAACGGATTCGGCTTGCCGCGACGCTGCTCTCGCCGACCGTTCCTTCGGGGAAAATTCGGCTCATCGCGTATGTGGTCGCGGCGAGCGCTTTGACTGTTTACGACGAAAATCTTCACGCTGTAAAGGGAGCGCGCTGGGGGAAAATTCTTCTGAAGCGTGCTCGTACGGCAGCAGGCTCTCCACGCGCGCGTCAATGGCTTCGCCGCCTCGGCCATCCGGGCGAAGCCGAAATTCCCGTTCGCGCCCGCGCCGCGCAGATCTATGGTGTTGCCGCCAACCGTTTTCGGACTGCGCAATCGGAAATGCCGCTGAGCGGAAACGAGGCTCTGGTTGACTTGGCCGACGGCATCGGCATCGTGATTCCGAGCCGCAATGGACGCGAGCTCCTTGCCAACATGCTGCCCGCGCTTCTCCCCCAGGTGGGGCGCGGCGAAATCATCGTCAGCGACAACGGTTCGACCGACGGTACCGCGGAATGGCTGGCGCAAAACTACCCTGAAGTACGCGTGATTCGAACCACCGCAGCGCTCTCATTTGCGCGCGCCGTCAATCTGGGCATACGGGCCTCGGGATTTACCCGCACGCTCCTGCTGAACAACGACATGATTGTGCAACCGGGTTTCATCGAAGCGCTGCGCTCGGCCTTCGATCGCGTGCCGGATCTCTTCTGCGCAACCGCCCAAATCTTCTTTCCGCCAGGGATGCGCCGCGAAGAAACCGGCAAAGCGGTGTGGCGCCGCGATCGCCTCCAGGACTTTCCCGTACGCTGCGATGAACCCGTTCCCGGCGAAGACCTTACATGGGTGCTCTACGGCAGCGGCGGTTGCTCATTGTTCGATACAGCGAAACTCCGAGCAGTCGGCGGCGTCAGCGAAGTCTTCGAGCCGGCCTACGTCGAAGACCTCGACCTGGGCTACAGGGCATGGAAACGCGGCTGGCCGTCGGTATTCTGCGCGGGCGCACAGGTCGAGCACCGCCATCGCGGCACCACGTCCCGCTATTACACCGCGGAACAAATCGATTCCTTCGTCGAACGAAATTATTTGCGGTTCCTGATCCATGCGGTCGGTTCCCCTGTTCTCTTTCGCCGCTTGTGGCTCGAAGCAATCCGGCGTCTTCAGTTGAACGCAATGGAGGGCAACGGCGCCGCTTTGAACACGCTCCGGAGCATTCCCCATATCGGACCACGCCCACCCCAGGCGGCAGGTCCGCTGTCCGAAACCGAAATCCTTGCGCTCGGCAGCGGCGACGTCGCCATTTTTCCTGGATCCCTCGTGGGGAGCCGGGACCGTCACAGAGCGGTTGTGGCCGTCGCCAGCCCTTACCTTCCCTTCCCGCTCTCGCACGGCGGCGCAGTCCGGATCTACAACCTCATGAAGCACGCGGTCGAAGACCGGGACCAGGTTCTCGTGGCGTTCTGCGACCAGTTAGCCACTCCTCCACCGGAGCTGCTCGAAATCTGCAGCGAAATCGTTCTCGTCCAGCGCAGAGGCAGCCATTACCGCCGCAACACAGCGCGCCCCGATGTCGTTGAGGAATTCGATTCCGAAGCGTACCGGGCTGCTCTCAAGCAAACCGTGCGGAAATGGCGTCCTGAAGCAGTTCAACTGGAATTCACGCAGATGGCGCAATACGCAGCCGATTGCCATCCGGCCAGGACTATTCTGGTGGAACACGACATCACATTCGACCTGCAGCAGCAACTGCTAGCGACCGGCACCGAGGCCGGCGCCGCGCGTTGGGAAATGGAACAACAACTGAAAAAGTGGCGCGATTTCGAAACCGCCGCGTGGAAAGCGGTCGATTGCGTGGTAACCATGTCAGGGAAGGACGAGAGCACGGTCGCGGGTGCGAAGCGCACCGCCTGTCTCCCCAACGGCGTCGATACCGAGCGATTCCAGCCTTCCGGAATCGAGCCCGAACCGCGCCGCCTGCTCTTCATAGGATCTTTCGCGCACCTGCCGAATCTACTGGCCCTCGAATTCTTTCTGCGCGAAGTTTGGCCGCTGCTCGGACCGGGTTTCACGCTGCACGCTATTGCGGGTCCCCGGCCCGATTACTTCCTCGATTTTCACCGGAACCGCGTTTCCCTTAATCTGACTCTGCCGGGAATCGAACTTGAAGGATTTGTGGCGGATGTCAGGAACGCTTACAACCGCGCCGAAATCGTTCTCGCCCCTCTCACTGCTTCCGCCGGCACCAACATTAAAGTCTTGGAAGCGATGGCGATGGGACGCGTCGTCGTCAGCACGCCGGCCGGCATCAACGGACTCGATCTCGCGCCAGACCGCGAAGTAATCGTGGCCGGATCGGCAAGCGAAATGGCCGCGAGGATTGTGGCCCTGTCTGCCGATCCGGCCACGCGAAAGGGCATCGAAGCCCGCGCCCGCGAAGCGGCTCTCCGGTACGGCTGGCGTGAGATCGCTGCCAGGCAATCACCGCTCTACGGCGATCTCTCGCGAACTCCCCTTTAACGTTCCTGTTGCCCCGAAGGCAATTCGGTTTCTTCGCCGTTCGGTTGAACCACCTTCACCGGCGCCTGCTTCAACTTCGTTGCGCCCTCGTCATGACTCGATTTCACATGACTCCTGGCGTACGACGACACATCCGATCGCGTAGAATACACAGGTTGGTTGGTGGCCTTCGCCAGCTGAACGGCCCTGTCATGCGGGTAAACAAACTCCTGCCCGATGTTGTCGCCAGGGTAGAACCACGCTTTCAACGCTTCTGGCGAACCAGCCGGAGTCTCGGCGAATTGTACGATGGTTTTGCCGCTGGCCTTCATACGCTCGTCGGGAATCGTCAGGACCACGTGTTCAAGGCGGGTTTGATCCGCATTGTATATTTCGACGACATTTCGTTCGCTGGCCGCATCGAGCAAGCGGAACATATAGGTTCCCGCTGGCAGTACTTTTCCAGGCACCTCGACCGGTTGACTAAAGGTCATTTTGGTTAAGTGATCGATGTCGCTGGCCATCATCAGGGAGGCGCCCGCGAATACTAATGCGCCTGCTACGGTAAACGATAATCTGGAAGTTTTCATTTCCTTCCTCCTGGGAAAGAAGCTCTGCATCCCGTTTACCGTGGTACCCGATTTTACGAACGAGTCTTTCCGCCGACGGGTTGCGCGGTGCCCTTCAGCACCTCCGAGGTCGAAAATATCCGGATTCGAACGATCCGTTCACTCCCTAGCGCCGGACGATCACTTCCCGCAGACTCTCGCGCGTCAGGAAAAACTTGACGGAATCGAACTTGCCAAACAATTTCTCAAGGTTGCGGTTGTTGAACACCTGTCCGGACGGGCGGGAACCCCGGCTGGACAGCACAATGGTCTTGTTATCGATGATTCGGAACGCGTACGAGGGTGCTTCGGTGGCGTGCTCCTTCGCCGTAAAGAACGCCAGCAGATATGCATTCGGCTTCATCACGTCGTACAGTCGTTCGACAACCGCATTCAGAAGCGCGGGAGACATAAACTGCAGAGAATCCCACAACAATACGCCATCGAACGTTTCGGAAGGATAATCGAAGTTCTGGCGCAGGAAGTAATCGATCCGGCTCACGTTGGTCTGCTCGGCCGGATCGAGGCCAAATGCGTCGTCGAGGTTGCGAACCAGATCCTGCGAGTAGATCTTATGGCCCAGGTCGACAAGAAAGTTGATGTTTTCCTGGTTGGCGCCGGCGCAATCGAGGATAGACAGTCCCACCACGTCGCGGATGTTGAAGAAAAATTGCTCCAGGCCGCGGCTCGGGCGCGTCAGGGGCGCGTCCTTTTTCGCGGCTCGGAGGGAGACTAATCCGGCGGGAACAAGAGATTGAGGGGCCCTTTCCACCCGGGCTGCCGACGGTGATCCATGTAGTGCAGGATCGCTACCCTTGCGAAAAATGGAACGCAGTTTCTCCGGCAGCATTTTCGCGTGGCATCCTCAGGTGGAACAGCGCCCCTCGATCCGGTTCACAGCGTCATGCGCGGGGAGCGCCCGCTCCAACCGCGACCGGCGCCGCCGGCGCATGCGGAGCCGGCGTAACCTGTGCGTGGGGCGCCGCCGTGGGCTTGGGTTCGGGCTTCTTGATGTCGATGCTGCCCTTGAACAAGGCACCATCCTCAATGCTGATACGGGCTGTCGTGATGTCTCCCACAAGCTTCGCATCCTTACGGATATCGACCTTGTCCGAGGTTTCCACGTTGCCTTGCACCTGTCCCAGGATGATGACCTCCCGGGCGCGAATGCTGGCCTGAACGCGGCCGTTCGGCCCAACGGTGACTTTGTTCTCCTGCGATTCGATCGTACCTTCCACATCGCCATCGACGTAAAGGTCTTCCTTGGTGAAAATCTGGCCGATGACTTTCACCGATTTGCCAATCATTGCGGTATTCCGCGGCTCCGTCTCGGGTATTCGGTGGGGTGCTGATGACACTGGCGTGGGCTCCTTCTTGTTGATTTCTGGTACTGGTGCGGGTGATGGTGCCGGCGGTGCACTGGCCGGACGCGGCGCCGGAGGTTCTTCTCTTTTGTTCCACATGCTCATTTAGGCGGCCTCCAAACTATGAATTTGAAAAATAGCGTTCTGAACTGCCAGGTTTCAGTCTATCTGGAGCCGGCGAACAGAAGCAATGCAGCTTAAATAGAGTTACCGGAAAAGTCTCGCGATGCCAAAGGCCGCCGCCGCGGCCAGGCCACCGATCATGGTCGTCTGAAACCCGCCGCGCCACCAGGCAATCCCCGTAAATCGGGCTTTGATACAGCCGAATATGAACAATGCGGTGAGGGTTACAGCGACCGACGCCTCCAGCCCCGTGCCCAAATCGATTGGGAAGAAGTAGGGAGCTAGCGGAATGAAACCACCGGCAATATACGAGGCCCCGATCGTCGACGCGCTGCGAACCGCGCGCTTCGGATCCGGCTCCTCCAGTCCGAGTTCAAACCGCATCATGAAATCGACCCACCGTTTCTCGTCCGACGTGATTGCGGCGACGATCGGTTCGATTTGCTGGCTCGTCAGCCCCCAACCCTCGAAGACGTGCGCTACTTCGGCGGCTTCTTGAGCGGGAATCTCCCTCGATTCAATAATTTCGCGTTGCAGCTCGCTTTGATAATGCTCCTGATCCGTACGAGCCGCCAGGAATCCACCGAGTCCCATGGCAATTGAGCCTGCGGCGATTTCCGCCAGGCCCGCCAGCACCACGACCGAGGTTCCCACCTTGGCTCCCGACAACCCGGCCGCCAGCGCGAACGGGACCGTCAATCCATCCGACATCCCGATGACCACGTCCCGGACCATGTCGCTGGCAGTGAAGTGTTGCTCGACGTGCGTTCTCATGCTTTGGTGGCTTTGGTTGTTTTGGTGGCTTTGGTTAAGGATAAACGATAAACGAAATTGGTTCTACGAAACTATGCGGGTTTTGCCATCATCTAACCAACAGGCCCGAATGTTACACTCGGGTAGCGCATGGGGGCGCAACGGCTTCGACGGGATTGAATCGCGATGAAGAGGCGTGCCGGGTTCCGAGCTCCCGTAAAACGATCGGAAAAACAAAACTGCCAATAACATGCAGTTTGCCTACGCTGCTTAATTAAACTTAAGCCAGCGTCGCTCCGGCCGGTCAGCCCACGGGCTGGTTAGCGAGCGCCATTCAGTGGGATAGGGTGCAGGCTTCGGTCCGGAGCCGAGACCCGAGATCAACCGGACTAGGTGTGGCGCTACTTTTGGCGGTTCCGAAGCGCTGACCGAATAAAAAGAACCGCGCTACGCACGTAGGCTCTTCATTTCGGGCTTTTTCGGACGGGGGTTCAACTCCCCCCGCCTCCACCAATAACTTACGAGGGAAATGCACGTAAGACGATGACAAATCGTGACAACGACCGCGAAAACGACGCAAAGTAACGTAATCTGCGACAACGAAAATCAATAAGCTGCGTGTTATCAGTGGCTTAGATTCGTTCGACTTCCCCGCCTCCATATCTTATTGATAATAAAATACTTAACTAATTCCGCCGTCCGCCTCCGTAGGCGCAGGGCGGCGCCCTGAGCGCACAGGGTCTCGCGAAAGCAAAAATTCACCTATAACTTTCCCGTACCTCAGGAACGCGAAAGCTAGAATTCGCCTTGACTCGTGGACCGAGAAATACTAATCTATTTGTACCTGAAGTACGGGAAAGTTATAATGGCGATCCACCTCGTCGGCGAAACCATGGACAAGACCCGCAGCCACTATCTGGCTGAAACGGGCAGGTTGATCCAGCTTATGCGTGGGATCTATGTCGACGCGGCCGATGATATCGACGCCACCGTCCTCAAGCATGCGGTCAGGATCGCCCAATATCTTTATCCTCAAGCCTATCTGTCAGCGGCAAGTGCCACTTTGCTCGGGCCGACCCGCGACGGGCGACTGTTTCTGAGCGCACGGCGGAAACAGCGTACCCGCCTCCGCACACTGGAGATCATCCAGAACGAAGCACCCAGACATCCTTCCGTCGGAGACGCCATCGTCGATGACGGAATGGGCGAATTCCACGTCAGCGTATCTTCAATCCGTCAGCGCTTCCTTGAGGCCTTTCGCCAGCGCAGCGAACACGCGGCGTCCATCAGCGAAGACATGCGGACAACCATCGCAAGCCGCCTGATCGAAGAATATGGCAGCGCCGCG
>Ga0187876_1003348_pt1 | contig 11004 bp, 6 predicted proteins | sample June2016WEW_17_4_FD_133000 | JGI IMG/M metagenome (GOLD analysis project Ga0187876, IMG submission 133000) | Peatland microbial communities from SPRUCE experiment site at the Marcell Experimental Forest, Minnesota, USA - June2016WEW_17_40 | ecosystem: Environmental > Terrestrial > Soil > Wetlands... | reverse complement strand
TATATTTTATGACAGCGAAGCCGGGATTCCACCGTGACCCGCCACGGGGTGACAACACGGAGGCGACCTCCCTTCACCGCTTTTTTGCAACATCGCTCCAAATCCCCGGCCGAGCAACCTAATTTTTAAAATGAGAAAAAGTTGGGGAAAAGGCTTGCACTCGCTTGGCGCGGGTGGAAAATCGCCGCCAACGCAATGCAACTATGACCGTCATTAACTCTTCCAGCACCCGGCGGACCTTTTTGAAATCGTCGTTTTTGACCGCCGCGGCTCTTGGCCTGCCGCGCTGGGCATGGTCCCAAATCGCAGCCACCAATGTCGTCGCCACCACGCCGTTGCATCTGCCACCCCTTACGAAACATGCGGTCGCCCCAGGCAAGAAACAACTGCCCGATTGGATGCGCGTGCCGCGCTGGTATACGCACGACCCGAATGCCCGCCGCGCTCCCGCCTCGGGGGAGACCCGGGAATTGATCCAGACGGTCGCCGCCAACGGCGGGGCATCCCTCAGACTGGGCAGCTTCCTCTACGGCGAGGCGTTCTATCAGAGCAACGTGGCGCCGCACACGCCGGGCTTGGGAGAGGTGGACGTTTTAAGCGAGGCGGTGGAGGAAGGCGCGCGCCTGGGCGTCAAGGTGGTGGCCTACATGAATCCCAACACCCTCCACCAACGCGACCCGCTCTTCGAGAGCTGCGTCATGCGCGATGCCGATGGTAACATCCCCGTGCAAGCCCCCTACAACGTCCGTGACGCGCGCTTTACCTGCATCACCAACCCGATTTACCGCAAGTTTCTCACCGACGTCCTCACCGAGATGTTCACCAAATACCAACCGGACGCACTTTACGTGGACGGCCTGTCTCCGCACCTGTGCTTCTGCGAGTACTGCCGCCGGAAATATCAGAAGCTGTATGGCCGGCCCATGCCGGTGGAAAAATTCAGGCAGATCCCGGCGACCTGGACGGTCTGGGCGGAACTGGACTCGGACCCGCAACCGGTGGGCGACGTCGAGAACGACCCGGACGCGCGGCGCCTCACCGACATGCTTTATCAATCGTTGGGTGAGGTGACGCACCTCTTCCGGCAAACGGTCAAAGCCGCCAAACCCGACGCCTTGACGATGTTCCACTCGCATCCCAAGCCCAATTGCGCGGACTGTTACGACGCAACGCTCACCGAAGTGTTCAGTCCCCGGCCTTGGGTGCATCTCGCCTGGCAGACGGGCGAGATGGCCGGTTACTCCAGCGTCTTTCATGTGCCGGCGCTGTTCAACATTTACAACTCGCGCCACCGAACGGCCCACTCGGCCCGGTGGCTGTCGTACCAGGTCCTCGCCAATGGCGCCTATCCCAACTTCTGGCAACCGCCGGGGATGAAGGAGGTCATGGACTTCATGAACCGCAATGCGGAGTACCTGGATTTTGCAACGACCTCGCCGACCAGGTTCCTGGCGCTGGCCCGCGATTTCCATCCCACCACCACTCAATCGTCCGCGCCGCTTCCACCGGGCGTCACCTACCGCCAGGACCGTTTTCTGGCGCCCTATGTCGGCGCTTATTCGGCGCTCATGCGCCCGGGCCTGCCCGTCGTCACCGTGCACCGTCCGCACTTCGAAGCTTCCTTGGAGGGCTTCCGCGTGCTCTGTCTGGCCAATGTCGCGTTGATGTCGGACTCGCAAGCGGCGGCCGTCCGGCGCTTTGTCCACCACGGCGGTGGTTTGATCGCCACCCACGAAACCTCGCTCTACGACGAAAAAGGCCGGCGTCGTGACGACTTTGCGCTCGCCGACTTGTTTGGCGTCCATTATCGCGCCGTGCTCCCCGCGGGACCGCGCGTCATCCACTTCGCCGAAAATCCGCTGGCCGAGGGCGTCAAGGACATCCCGCACCCTGAACCGCTGGTGGCGGTCAATTCTGGAGCGGGGTCCGTCGCCGCGTGGTTCCAGGCGGAGGCCACCGATTCCGCTGCCACCCCTGCCACCAACTCCATCCCCGCCTCCGTCGCCGCTCCGCCCCAGGCGGACCAAGCGTCTGCCCCGGCTATTCCCACCCCGGCGGCCGTCACCCATTCCTTCGGCCGGGGGCGTGTGGTGTATCTGCCGGGCCGGCTCGACGCCATGCAATGCGCCACTCTGAGTCCGGACACCGAACGGCTGTTCTTTAACGCCACCCAATGGCTGGTCAACGGCGAATTGCCGGTGCGCCTTCAAGCATCCGGGACCGTGGGAGTGTCACTCTACCAACAGTCGGGGCGTTACCTGGTTCATCTGCTCAACTACCAGCGCGATTCGCTCGACCACTCGGAGAATTACCAGGCGATTCAGGATTTGACCGTTCAGGTGCAGCTTCCGCCCGGCGGGCGCGCCACCGGTGTGCGCTCCCTCTGGACCGGCCAGCCGTTGCCCTGCGAACAGCGTGGCACGATCGCGCACATCAACCTGCCCACCTTGGACGAATACGAAGTACTCGCCGTTGATTGGCAGTCGCGCTGACAGTAGGACAGGCGTCCACCCTCCGCAGTAGTCTGCTACGGAGGACGGGTCGCGCCTGTCTCTGACTTTTAAATGTCCGCCTTGAGGCGGCGTTTCTTGATCCTATGCCCACAGCACTGTTTGGTGAGTGGGACACGGGAGTTGGGAAACGGGCGCAATGCCCGTCCTCCGCAGTAGCCATGCTACGGAGGGTGAAGAGATTTCCCCGATTAAATCGCGCATTGACCCGCTGAGCCCGGTAGGGACGCGCTGCCGCGCGTCCGGCTGGCGCTTCTCCCTCGTGCAGGGCCCACGGCGAGCGACTGTGTGAAAACCCGGCCATCTTATGAAACCTCTACATGGATGCATGGTCTTAATCAAGCATGAGTCATCCGACGGGCTTGGATCCTTGAATCATCCCCAAACAATGATGTTTCCAGAACGGCCGGAAGATTACATCACAGCGGAAAATCCTCTGCATTTGCCAGGAGGATATGCTGGCACTCAAGCGCAAGCCGGTGCGTACCAATTTGAAAGTTTAGGGAGTGAATGTTTGGCCTTCGTATTTGGCCTTAATCCGTGGAAGCTGTTGTCGAAGCAAATCGAAAAAGGCTCCCACCGTGGGCAGTAGTTCGCCTTTTGGACGGACGGCGAGCAGGTCGAGGGGAGGCGGGGATGGCCGGATCGGGATGAAGCAGACCCCGGGCTGATGGAAACAGCTAACGCAATGCGGGACCAGGGAGACGCCAACGCCGGCGGCCACCAACATCAGCACAGTCTGCATCATCGTGGGCTCGCTCACAATTCGAGGCAGAAATCCCGCCTTGACGCAAAGTTGGGTGAGTCCCTCCACCAGTTGCGCCCCCTCACTACGTTTAAAGAGCACCCAATCATCCTCCGCCAGCTTCTCCAAGCGAAGTGCGCGTTCAGCCGCGAGGGTGTGCCGGCTGGGGAGGACTGCCATGATACGGTCACGATAAACCTGAATTTTCTCAAAGTTATCTCCATGAGTCCTCGGCAAAGGACGGGTGAATCCCACGTCGATGCTGCCCTGCGCAAAAGCGTCCAATTGCTGGCCGGGAGTCAGTTCGGCCAGGTGGACTCGCACGGCGGGAAATCGCTCTTGGTAGATTTGGATCAGCTCGGGCAGGAACAGAGAAGAGGCCGAACTGAAACACCCGACCGACAACGTGCCGATTTCCCCTTTTGCCGCCCGCCGCGCGTTTGTGCGGGATGCCTCCGCACGGGCAAGAATATCCGTGGCATCGCGCAAGAAGGTATGTCCCGCAGCAGTCAGCTTGACGCTGCGTTTATTGCGAAGAAGCAGCCTGACCCCGAGTTCCTCCTCCAGCGTTTTGATCTGCTGGCTGATGGCAGGCTGGGCGACATGCAACCTTTCGGCCGCGCGTGTGAAACTTCCCAGTTCGGCAACCATGGCGAAATAACGCAGGTAACGCAGTTCCATAGGAATAAAAGAGTAATAGGTTTAACTTATTACTCAAGAAAGAAAGTGATATTAGAACGATTAATCAATTCGGGGCATAATGCTCTCATGAAAAGTGAACCGAAGCAAAAACAGCGGTTCCAGAAAAAGGCCTCGTTAAAGGCTTCCAGTGCCACCCAATTCGTGGCGGCGCGGAACCTTTTTTCAGAAATGCAGATTTCGGCGAAGGCGCTGAGGGTGCTCGATACGTTTATCACCAGTGTTACGCATGACACCGTGTCGCACCGGGTGCGCCGCGCGGGGCAGGAGGCTCCCGATTTCATCCTCCCTGACTCGGGCGGCAGGGAGGTTCGCCTTTATGGCGAACTGGAATTGGGTCCGGTTGTCCTTGTCTTCTTTCGTGGCGGCTGGTGTCCTTTTTGCACGACCTATCTTCGCGGGTTTCAACTCATTCTGCCTGGCTTGCAAACAGCGGGAATGCGGCTGCTCGCGGTTTCCCCGCAACTGCCGGATGGATCGCTGCTGACCCGGGAAGCAAACGGCCTGGAGTTTCCTTTGCTGAGCGACGTGGGCAACCGTGTCGCCCGGCGGTACGGGGTCGCCTGCCAGTTGCCGGAAAAACTGATAGGCCTTCATGGAAAGCTCGGGCTGTGTCTCGCGCTGGCTAATGGAATCGGCGGGTGCCGCGAGCTTCCGTTCCCCGCGACCTTCGTCATTGACACCGACCGGCGAATTCGTCGGTCTCTCGTTGACTTGGATTATGTCCGCCGTGCCGGGCCCAAGAAAGTCCTCCAGCAAGTCTCCCGCTTTCACGAAATCAATCCAAACCAATAACAAAACAAATCCATAAATATACATATGAAAACGCAACTCCTACTCACGCCAGTCACCGTTGGTGATTTGGAACTCTCACATCGCATCGTCATGGCACCGCTCACCCGAATGAGGGCAAAGATGCCCGGAAACGTGCCTTGGACGCTGAACGCCGAGTATTATCAACAACGTGCCAGCCGCGGCGGCTTGATTGTCACCGAAGCCACGCCCGTTTCGCCCTATGGACACGGGTATTATGCCACGCCGGGAATTCACACTCCGGAACAGGTCAACGGCTGGAAACTTGTCACCCAGGCCGTGCATGAGAATGGGGGCCACATCTTCTTGCAACTGTGGCACGTCGGCCGGCAGTCGCATCACGATCTTCAGCCAGGGAACGTCCCGCCAGTCGCTCCGTCGGCGATCAGCGCGGGAGGAACGGCGTTCACCATGGACGGTGAGAAACCAAACCCCGTGCCCCGTGCCCTGCGCCTCGAGGAGATTCCGGGCATTGTCGAGGAGTTCCGCAAGGGGGCGAAAAACGCCCTTGAGGCCGGCTTCGATGGCGTCGAAATCCATGGCGCCAATGGTTATCTTCTTGAACAATTCCTTAGCGACCATGCCAACCAGCGCACGGATGAATATGGCGGCTCCCTCCCGAACCGGGCTCGCTTCTTCCTTGAGGTGGTCCAAGCGGTCATCGACGTGTGGGGAAGCCGACGGGTCGGCGTGCGCATCTCGCCGAGCAACACCTTCGGTGGCATCGAGCACACCGATCGTTGGGCGACATTTTCCTACCTCGTCCAGGAACTGAGCCGGTTCAAGCTGGCATACATTCACATGGTCGAACCGCGTGTGGCCGGAAACGTGGATGTGACTCCCGAACACGACTTGGGCTCCAACCGCTTTCGCTCGTTGATTACGGGTGAAACCAAGCTGATTTCAGCCGGCGGCCATAACCGTGAAAGCGGAAACGAGGCGATCACCTCCGGCGCGGCCGACTTGGTGGCTTACGGCCGTCAATTCATCGCCAACCCGGATCTTCCTCGCCGGTTCGCCCTGAATGCCCCGCTTAACAACTACGACCGAACCACCTTCTATGGTGGGACGGAGGTGGGTTACACTGATTACCCGGCCCTTGCATCCGCAGCGGGCGCTCAGGAAGCACTTCATTCCAGAGACTCGTTTGCGATACACAGATTCCGCCCACGATCTGGTGAGGCCCAAGGGCAGGCAAAATCGTGGTCTGGCCACAAGCAAACATCAACAAAATAAGAATTAAGACTATGAACAATTCCCTATCTGTCCCGATCAAATTACCGTGCGGCGTCTCGCTCCCCAATCGTTTGGCAAAGGCTGCCATGAGCGAAGGTTTGTCGGACCTTCGCAATCATTCCACCCCACAACTTGACACCCTGTACCGGACCTGGTCGGCATCGGGTGCCGGAATGTTGCTCTCTGGTAACATACAGGTGGACCGTTGGCACCTTGAGCGCCCGCGCAACGTCGTTATCGACGACGAGAGTGGTTTTGACGCATTGAAGCGGTTGGCCAAGGCGGGAACAGGCAACGGCAACCATTTCTGGGCGCAACTCAGCCATACCGGGCGTCAAGTCCATAGCGCCTTGAACTGGGCGCCCAAAGCCCCATCAGCCGTGGAAGTCGATGTTATGCGCGGGTCTCGGCCTGACTTTTGCCAAACCGTGTCCGATGAGCGAGGCCGACATACATCATGCAATCCATCAATTCACGTATGCGGCAGGCCAGGTTCAAAAGGCGGGGTTTACCGGGATCCAACTCCACGGCGCCCACGGGTATCTAATATCACAATTTTTGAGCCCGCTAACTAATCGGCGCACTGATGCTTGGGGTGGAAATTTAGAGAACCGGGCGCGGTTCCTCATGGAGTTGATCCGTGGAATTCGAAAGGTCGTGGGTCCGACTTTTCCACTTTCGCTCAAGTTGAACTCTTCCGACTTTCAAAAGGGAGGGTTTACTCATGCCCAGTGTCTCGAATTGGTGGCGATGATCAATAATACGCCCTTGGACTTGATTGAACTTTCAGGGGGTTCGTTAGAGCAACCCAAAGTTGTGGGAATGACACTGAAAGACGAGGGCGAAGACAAGATCAAGGAAAGCACCAAGAAGCGCGAAGCTTACTTCATCGAGTTTGCAGGAGCGGTACGCAAAATTGCCCGCATGCCAGTCATGGTCACCGGTGGGTTCCGCTCGGTCGAAGGAATGCTTTTTGCCCTTGAGCATGGCGAGCTCGACGTAGTGGGGCTGGGCCGCCCGCTGCTGGTCGATCCTCAAACGCCAGCCAAGATTTTATCCGGAGAAATGAAGGTCGCCCCCACGATGGAAACCCAATTGGTTATGATGGAACAACTCAGTTGGTTTAATGTGCAGATAGAGCGCATCGCCGGCGGGTTGCAACCGGATTTGCGGATTGGTGGGCCGGAATCTTTGACATATTTTATGCCTCTGGAAAGCAAGAACTTCCGCGATCTGCTCTTGTACCGGCTGCGCACTGAATTCTCTCCGAGGTTGCTCCTGCACGTTTGTCGTCAATTACTTGGAGGCAAGAAATGAGCACGGTGATGGTCTGCTTCTAAAAAAGGGTCAGCCATAGAATGGTTCGTTTTGTCATAGGAGTTGCCGGATTTTTCAAACGCCGGAAAATGGGGTCAGGCCATGACTTTTCACTTTTCGCATGATTTTCAGTTGACGCGGGTCGGTAGGGCCATGCTGACATGCTAAAAAGCCGCAAAACTGTGGTCGGAGGTCGGAGGTCGGCCAAATCAAAAGCAGAAATTGGGAAAGCACCCGCCTGCGCTCGCGTCTTCGCTGCGCTTCGACGCGGCAGGTCCGCGGTCAAAACACATTCGCGACCCTCTTTGTTTGGTTACCTCGTTGTAAAAACCCCCTTCGCATATTTCGCCTATTTCGCGGTTCAATTCGCTTCCGCCTCATTTAACCAATTACCATTTAACGATTTAACCGTCACGTTTCATCCTGTTAATCCTGTTCATCCTGTCCAAACATTTGCCTTCGGCGAAGGAAGATCGCTTTCGCGGTTCGTTGCCCGCCTCATTTAACCAATTACCATTTAACGCTTTAACCCCCATTTCCGCTTTCCCGCTTTCCCGCTTCCCGCTTTGTTTTGGGATCACCTTTCACTCATTTAACCATTTAACTGATTTAACGTACCCAAAGAGCGACGGTCGCTTAACACCAGGTAAAAGCACTTTTTTTCGCTTCATGAACAGATTGAAACGCCAACGCCCAGCCGCTTGGGGCCACGCGCCCAAACCGTGCCCATTTTCCAGCCTGGGGGCTCGGTCAATAAAGTTGTGTTTGTCCCGAGGTACGGTAGAACGTCTGCGCCGAGTTTGGGTTATGGGTGAATTGCACCATTCCGGTGACCCCCGCCGTCACCGGCCCAGAAACGGTGGTCCAAGGTCCGTTAAGGGACGTGGCCGCTTGCAGGTAATAAGTCTGGTAGGGGAGGCCGCCGAACTGGATCGAATAGCTACCGTTGCCATTGGGAGTGATGGCGGCGCCGTGGTAAAGGAACGGCTCCCCTTGCGCGGGCCGCCACGTGACGCCCTGCGCCAGCACCGTGTAAATCGCCGCCGGCCACGCCTCGCTCTGGTAATCCGTAAACTCGCTCCATTGATAGTTCCCCAAGTCATCCACCCACTCGCGTTGGGGAGGCAGCGGCAGGGCAGGCGGGATTTGCTCGGGGACGGCGTTGTTGTTCTCACCCGGTCCATAGACGGTGATGCCGGGCTCGGGACCGCCCAAGCCCGCGGTGAATTCGGCATAAGCGGATTCGATCATGTGCGGATTGTGGGTGCGGTTGAAACCCATGCCGCTCATGTAGTCCTTGCCGAGGGGATTCAGCCCATGGTCGTAGTCCATGAGCACGCTCACCGCATTGATGTACTGCTGTTGCCCCGTCAACAGCCACGCCATCAGACACGGATAAGCAAATTCTCCCTGGGACGCGTAAGGTCCGTGAGCAAAGTTATTCTGTGTATAGGGATTCTGATTCGTGGGCCAGCCGAACGGGTAGGCATCGCCGCTAAGGTAGCCGATTTGATTGTTGGCCGCCGTGATGATGGCGTTCGTGAAATACGTGACCACTTTCGGGTCCCGCGCCCGGTTGGTTGTCAGAACATAGGACATGAAATCGCTGGCCATCCAGATTTGCCCGTTATTGACGGCAAACCCGCTGGCCTCGTCGTCCCAAGTGGTGGTAATGCCACTGGCCTGGGTGTACAGGCCCTCGATGTTGTTGCTGGCAGTCGTGTCCCCGTCCATCAAGAACTTCTGGATGTTGTAACAAAGTTGTTGCTGGAAGGTGGCTGAAGAACCGGCGGCGGCGTAGGCCGCGACCGCATCGTTGGAGTAAATCATGGCCAGCGCGGGATTGTAGGGTTGGATGAGCCGGGCATAGTTCATGAAGGCCCCGGCCGCCATGCTGCAGCACCAGCCGTTGTTCGTTTCGGTGGAATAAACCATAGTGTCCTGGTCGAAGTTGATGCCCCAATTCGGTTCGTTATCGGACGCCGTGCCAAAGCACACCGCCCCGAGCGGTTCCTGGGTGGTGGATTGCAAGTTAGTATATAACTTCAGGCCCCAATTGATCTCATTGAGGATGTCGGGAATCCCGTTGTAGCCGCCGGTGATGTTGTAGTTGGCATCGAAGGTGGCCGGGATGTTAAACTCGTTGGTGGTGAAGGCTCCGGGGAACGCCTCATAGGTGGTCATCAGAACCATGGGCGTCTCCAGCGCGTAAGGGTTCTTCTGCGCGTCACCGGCATCGTGATAACCGCCGACGACAAGCAGGGGATAAGTCGTCGTGGTAACGTTGATGGAACTGGAGCTGGGATCATCCGGCGATTCGTTGTCGTAGATGTTGGTGTGGCACGGGGTTGGCCGGATATTGGCATACGCATAGGGTTGGACAATCGGGCAGCCGCAGCGCTGGTAATACAAGGCGCGGAACGCCACATAGGCGAGGCGCTGGGAGAAATTTCCGCCCACGCCAAAGGGATACGAACAGCCGTAGCCGCTCACCACAACCCGGTAGGGTCCGCCGGCCGGTACCCCCGACAGGTCTATGCGATAGACGTAATCGCCCGAGGACGTGTCCACTATGCCCGAGTTGAAGGCGGTCAGTGTGCCGGAAGCGACCTGCTGTCCCGTAAATGCGTTGATCACGGTGTAGTTGGGCAGTGGTCCGCTGATGGGTTGCGACCCGCCCGTTCCCAGCCAGATCGCGAAATCGGCAAAACGCTCCGTGGACAAGGCGCTGTAGGCATCCTGATTGACTTTGACGGACTCACAGAGAATATCGGAGTCCTGGAAGACAAAGCTGTTGGTGGAATAGGGCGTCACCAGGGTATAGGACGCGCCATTGAGCAACTCTGGCACTTGCAGGTAAATGTGGTATTCCACGGCATTCGCCTCGGTCACAAACTCACCGCTGACGGACTTCACCGGCGTGCCGTTGAGCGTCCACTTGGACGGCTGGCTGGTGGTCACCAGGTTGGTGGGATAGACCATGCCGTAAACCGGGCCGGTGACGTTGGTGAAGACATAGAAGGCCACCAACTCGGTGGGTGAAGCCGTGCGGATTTCGGTGATGCCAAAGTTTGTCTGGGTGATGGGGCTCGTGATCGCCACCGTGCCGGTGGCGCCGGTGAGCGTGTAATTGGCCGCGGCCGTGCCGCCCAAGGTCAGCCCGCTGAATGAGGTGATCGCCTCCGCGCCCAAGTTGGTGCTGGCGATGGCCACGCTGCCCGAGAGCGTCACATAGTCGTTGCCCACCAGGTTCGCCACAAAAAGGTCCGACGCCGGCACGGTGGTGGTATTGCTCGGGCTAAAGGTCACGTAACCATCCACGACCACCGGCAACGGATTGACCGTCATCGTGGTGCTGGTATTGGTGGCGCCATTGAAACCGGGTTCGGCGGCGGACGTGTAGGTAACGGTATAAGGCGTCCCGCTGGCGGGGATTCCCACTGCGTCGTAACTGATGCTGAAATCCCCCGTGGTGTCATAGACGCCCCCCGATTGGGTAACGCCGTCCACGGACGCGCTGACCGGCGTGCCATTGGGCGGGGAGTTGGAGCTGGTGGCCACCGTGCCCGTCAAGAGCACGTTGGCCGTGCCATAGGTGAGGGTCTGGTTGTTCAAGTTCGAAAATTGCGGCGTGACTGTGTTCGTAGGCCCGGCCCCCGCCGCCGCGAAGATGGCCACCGCCAT